>Ga0307507_10000763_pt1 | contig 70911 bp, 34 predicted proteins | sample 7_EM_MG_FD_207223 | JGI IMG/M metagenome (GOLD analysis project Ga0307507, IMG submission 207223) | Populus trichocarpa ectomycorrhiza microbial communities from riparian zone in the Pacific Northwest, United States - 7_EM | ecosystem: Host-associated > Plants > Roots > Unclassified | place... | reverse complement strand
CGGTTCGGCGCATTCCCCCCCCCCCCCCCCCCCCACCCAAAAAGAGTTCTGTGTGATTCTGTTACCGGCCCGGTCTTCAATGCCGTACCTTAGTGTTGCTAACCAAACCAGCAATGAAAAAGCTTCTTCCCAGATTCCATGCTATTCTCGTAGTGGTCTATTAGATATAGTCCGAAGCCCGCATAGCATTATTGAGTAGGCCGGAGCTGTAAGCACGAGAGCACTAATCTGTCATCTTTAAAGGCTCCGGTTTACGGGGTGAGAGTAGTTTTGTGGCAATTAATATTTTCCAAGTTAGTGCCCGTTTATGATGACAATGAATCAAATCCAGACCCCTAAGATCGTAGCTGTATCGTCTATTCGTTGGTCCTGTGATATACTCCGACTCATGCAGTTTTCTGTCCAATCCCTTGTCAATACACCACTCAGGATCCGGAGTAGTAACTCTTGGCAGTAAGTTCACTGTCCGAATCTTCTACCAAGCTAGTGGCCTAGCAGGTGGTAAGGGAGGTTAAGGCACTACTTAGAACCTATTTTAGCCTCCCCTACCTACCTCTTATCTATGGGTAGTTAAGTTCGGCCCTACTACCTCTATTTTAGCCCTTATCTCTGCTCCCTCTTATGCTCTCTACGTCTCTCTCTATATATAGTCCTATGCAAGAGAGACACGAGCAGAGACACGAGCAGAGATATGGGTAGAGACGCGGGCGGAGGCGCGGGTAGAGACGTGGGCAGAGACACAGGCAGAAATACGGGAGGGTTGAGAGAGAAGCAGGAGGTGGGGAGAAGGAGAAGCAGTAGAAAGGGGTGGCCTAGGCAGGAAGGTGGGTGTAGGTAAACGGTGCTTAAGCTTTGACATTCTCTTTTAGCTACCCCTTTTCTACTGCTTCTCCCCCTCCCCCACCTCCTGTTTCTCTCTTAAATCTGCCCGTGTCTCTACCCGCGTCTCTGCCCGTGTCTCCACCCGTGTCTCTGCCCGCGTCTCTACCCATATCTCTGCTCGTGTCCCGCTCGTGTCTCTCTTATATAGGAATATATAGAGAGAGATGTATAGAGTATAGGGAGAAGTAGAGGAGTAAAAATAAAGAGGCGTATAGAGGCGTATGTAAAGATAGACTGTACTTAATTAATTTATAACTCTAAAAAATAAGCCTTAAGCCACTAATTTAATGCCGGCAGAGACACATAACTAGAACCGCTGAGGTTTCAAACATATGCTCAAGGAGAGGGCCGAAGAATTTGTAGCAAAGTCTTGATCCTTTTCGAGATGATTGTTTTATCATCAACAGTTCCTAGGTGGTAGTATACTATTATCCCGTAGTTAGCTTAAGACATAAAAGGGACGTGGTACACTTATTGTCGACCGTCAAGGTCACTGTCAGGTACCACCTTATGGCTCACCACCCTGTTTCTTGCCATCTTACCTACCCCTTGACTCGGTCACCGACTCGGTCACCGACTTAGTCTACTACCCCTTCCTCATGTATATATAGAGGCCCTAGAGCCACATTCAATAGACAGAGTTCTTCTCAGTTACTTGTCCGTCCGACACTTATCTATGTATCGGATCTGGCGGATCTGCGTCTTTCGCCTTGCATTTGCGCCTTTTGTTCTAGCGTATTTTCATTAGCTGTCGGAGGATACAAAATATCTAAAAAGGTCAGTTAAGGGACCTACCAAGCTCTGCGGCCTCCTGCTTTACGCTAGCCTCACTAAAGGCCCCCCAAAGCCAAATTACTAAGATTGAGTCAAAAAGCGCTAGTAGATCGAAGGTGCCCCAGGCGTCCCCCGTGCCATGTGGATACACGCAATCCCTGGGTACCCTTTCGCCTGTAGAGAAGCAGGGAAAGCCTTGCTAAGTTCTCCCTGCCACCTACAGAGAGATAACGCATGCCAGGCGGTCTGGACCATCCGGGCATATAGCCAGATGTAGAATCGAGTCACTGTTTTATCCAGCTCAGAATACGGTGGTATGATCGTGTCATTTCTCTCTCTGATATCCAGCCTCCCAAATTAGGCTTAAACAAAAACTCGGCGGTTGGTGTACTAATTACAAAGGGCTCTGAAAAATGCTCATTTCAGTCATTTCGAACGTAAAAGTGCCAACAAATGCAAACAAAGCCCCCCAAATTCCAGCAGGACAGCCTCCCTTACCTCCCATCCGTGTGGTGAACACACGCGCATATTTGGATTTTATGGTATTTCTTATACATCAAATGCTGAAACGAAGATTGAAAAAAAAAATTTGTCGTGATTTGGCCACTCCAAATAATGCTTGACGAAATGCGTAGGAGTTTCGTGAAGGGTGCGTTGAAGAATTCTCTATTGTTGAGAAAATCGCATTGACGAAAAGTTAGCATATTTAGGAATGCTACGGCGCCGGGCTGCGTGGGCAGTTTTTGACACGCCTGCTTCTGTAAATTTTTTATTGCTGGCTTGAGATAGTGCTGTGAGAGGCGGTGGAGAAAGCCCAAAGTTGATCGAGGTTGATGTGATAGATTGTATCGAATCCGTTCTTGAGGATGTTGAAGCGCAAAGCGTTTTTGCACTCCTAGTAAATGTTTCAGGAAAGAGTAGGACTAGTCCCATGTTTCTCGCTGTTTTCGTTTGAGCCCACCGTCGTAGGAACCTGATGATGGAATTCCGGAATGATGATCGATGGCGGACGAATTCCAGCCGCCGAAAATCTCTCTGTAGATTTCTCTACTTTCTCCTCTGCCACTTTCTCTCTTTCATGTCCTACACTCTTAGCATCATCGACTCCCGGCAACTCCTCAGTCCAGCCTGTGCCTTTCACTATCTCCTCCATCCCGTGAGTATCCGGGATCTTTGTAGTTTCTAAACTTTGCCGTATCTTCGCTGTTTGGGCGGCGAAAATGTTAACGTCTACAATTGGTTCATTGAACCCAGAATCTTGATGAATAGGTGGGCTGAACCGAGGGATTTCATTCATCCCTGCGTCTATACTCTCCGGCTCACTCAAAAATACATCTCTTTCGACCTCATCCTCCAGTTCTGCAAGTGTGCTATCTTCTGCCCTTATCAGTCGATGCACACGGTCACTGAAACTCGCATTCCGCATATGTCTGAGTCTGGATGGTGGTGTAGCAGACGGCTGAAGCTCGGCTGGCACAGTAGCGAGAGCAGCGCTAAGTTGTAGCGGCGTGTCGGAGCTTTTGAGTGATGACGTGAGGGAGTTTTCGAGTTCACCGGGCGGTGTAGTGAGACAGATTGTAGCACCATCCTGGCCTCCGATACCATGTCCATCAATCCCAAGGCTTCTTCTCTGCACAAGTCGTGTATCCCCATCAACGTAGACTTGCTCCCATCGAGTTTCTCTGCTCGCTGGAAGGCTCTCGAGCTCGTTCTCTAACTCGCTGTCGAGACTCATGATCGATCTTGGAGCTGCATGCTCGTACCGACGTCGGTTATTAGCTTCATACGAGGTGGAGCGACCGCGTGAAGGATTTGGGACAATGTAGGAGCCTGAGGAGCCGAACTGATATTCCGTAGAAGGTGCACCGTCGGCAAAAGTAATGCCTCCTGCAGACAAGGAGGAGCGAGGAGAGCGAGGAGCGTGGGGCTGAGGTTGATGCCGGTAGTGAGAAATATCATCGATACTCATCGCCGTAGCGGGGTCAATATACTCTTTGTCTGATCTGTGCGTTGAGATGCTATGGCGAGAATTCAGGAGTGGTCTTGAGCGGTCTGAAATACAGTCCGGGAACTTAGCGAGGAGATCTTTGGCTGAGAGCCTGTCGGAGGGATCGTTGCTCAGACATGCGACGACGATATCGCGGAAATACTGCTGGATACTATTCGAGCGGTCAAACGTCCGGATAAGGGGTCGCTCCTGACGTTCTGGTTCATCTTGCTGCTCTGCTAATGCCCAGAGGACCATGCCAAGCTGGAAGAGATCGGACTTGACTCCTATGTAAATGGATATCCTCTGACCATTCTCGATCAATTTCGCTAACTCAGGAGGTTCCCATCCTACGGGACAGCCTCTCCTGTTGATGTCGATGATTTTTGCATCATCCTTATCATCGATAACAATGTTGGACAGCGTGAAGTCACCCTGAACGAATCCAGCCTCATGAATCTCCGAAAGACCTTGGACGATTTGCTTCGCCCATCGCTCTCGCCGTTCCCAGGGTAGCTTATCTGAATTTTTCCAGTCATAGATAAGATCTACAAGCGCGCCTTGATCCGCGTAGCTGATCAGCAGACCTTTGATGAGTTCGTCCTTGTCATCAACGATGACTCCCTCAAACTTGATGACGCTCTTGGAACTCCGGAGGTTGCACAGAGCGTTGATTTCATACAGAAATTCTTCCACTGCATCTGGACCTGGGATCTCTTTCTTGATGTACATTTTACCGCCGATGGTGATTTTGTAGACGAAACCCGAGATGTGCGACTCAAATCTTAGCGCGCTTTCCCGGAACCTTGGACATGATAGATGATCTACAGCGAGAGTGGGTGGATAAGGTATTATCTCATTAGCGTCTTCAGTGACATGGACATGAAGTCGGCCATCGGCTGTCTGAAGCTTCAGATTCGTAACAGTATCATAGAACTGGATATCTGGGAGAGAGTCGCGGATGGACTCGTATATCCGTGCGCTCTTGTCACGCTGGTAGTGGAGGCTCTTGAGATCTGCCTCTAAAGATTCGGGTGGTACGTCTCGATAGTCGCAGGAGACTGTGACCCTTCGCCACTTATTCGGTTCTTCGGCATAAGTGATGAAGAATTTTTCTCGGTCAGACATGTCGCGGAAGTGCATACTAAGATTCAGTATCCACTTCGCTTCGAGTTCTTGCTGCAGAAGATGCTCGTCTATGCCTTCCGAGGAACCATCATGTTCAGTCATCCCACCTGTTGTGGAGAGAGGAGGCGGTTCACCCAGCGGCAACTGACCCACGCTGTTGTCAAATCCATAGTCGACTTGTCTAGAACCAAGAGGTATTGATGATCCTTCTCCTCCACCTATTGGCTTGGAGGGAGGCTCTTGATGCGGATTCCGAACTTCTGGCGCCGACATGGATGGAATCGATATTGGGGGGGGCGAGAGTGCTCTCTTCCCATTGCTATTCGAACCCCTCCTATCAGCAGAAGCAGCCCTCCTCTCCTGATGATCTTGCGGGTGCGGACACAGCCTATCCCTCTTTTCTGAATTCATTCTTCTAAACGTAATCGGCCGCGGCAGGCCCGGGACAACTTTCCTGCTTGGTCTCCTATGCATCAGACCTGGCCTGCCCTCCGGCTTCTCCAGAAAAGGATCTTGCTTTTCTTCCCATCCTCCAGGAGGTGGTTCGCCACCCTCGTCACCATCCCTCTTCAACCAATTTCCAATCTTCTGAAAGGACAACCTGCTCCACATATTCTGCCTGGGCTCCTGGCTGCTTCCCCTTGCTGTCTTTGTATGCTCGTCAGAATCCACAGAGAAAAAGAACTGCGGCATTGTCAGAGCCATACGCGGGCGGGAAGGAGCAAAAGTCAGCAGCAGTTGGCAGATTCAAAAATGCCTTTCCCTCTTCCAACAACAACAGCAATGCAAGACGACACGGTGCCGGCTTTGATGGGGGTGTGTGTGAGGCCTGTTATGGAGGTGCTGAGTTCATGCCGTGGTGACGATTTGGGTAACGTGAGCTGCGCGCGTCCATCAGTTCATGCCTTCAGAGCCAGATTCGGCAGCGTGTGGTGGCGAAGTGGAATGGTCCCTGGTGCACAGCCTTGTCAATGGCTTGGTGGAAGGTGTCGAGGAATTATTGGGAAGGCTGGAGGAGCGAGGTGGGATTATGAGCTGAATAGGAGGCTACTTGAAGTGGTGAGAAGAAAGGCTGTTAGGCATGACTCGGTCGATGAGGCTGGGTTCTGCTAGCGACAAGGCTCCCATCGGGCGGGAAGACAGACACGACGCGCGAGGCTAAGCCAGATCAGTGGCTAACACCAACATAGAAGTGCCCTGGATGCACTGCGAAGAGAATGCAAAGAGTATACAGGCAAGAGCAGCAGCAGCAGTAGTAGTTTGCGAGTCGCCGGCGGTGCGACTGTGAGAAAGTGAGCGAGGTGGCTGCCAACGCCCCCTCTCTAGGTTCAGCGTTCGGGGCTCCCTGTAGCTCTGACTGTGTGCTGGTTGTGGTACTTTCTTGACCGCCACCTCCTCCCCCCCAAGGGCTGACATGAAATTTGACCCTTTTCCTCCTATCCGACAGCGGAACTATGACTTGATCCTTCCTCGCCCATCCTGCCAATCCTCGCCCCTCCAGCTCTTCCTGCGCGGAGCAGGATACGAATGCCCGTTCGCGTCTGTCGCGGCGAAAGTTACCAAGTGCTCATTTGCAGCGTACAACCCCTTCGGTCGGGTGCCAACGAGTGCACTGGGCGACGTGCATGCTGCTAACCCAGCACCCTCCACGTAAAATGCCCAATCGCTCCATTTCGGAGCTGCACAGCTCTGAACACATTCTGCTTCACTTTTTCCAACACGGTACAAAGCTTCAACCATTGGGAAGTCCCCCGCTCAGCCCTGAGACTGCGCTGGCAATCGCAATGCATTTGCTGCGTCATTGCTATGGACACGTCAAGCAGGCTGCTTGGCGTACATGAAGAATCATGCAACGAATACAGTTCATGAGCGCTGGGGCCGGTCAATAGAGCATCAAATTGTCCAATTCGATTGCCGTGGCCATGGGCAACCGTTCATTTTTTCTTTTGAGGCCCGACCCTTTGCTGTGCGTCTTTATTCCTCCTAGCTGCCATGACCCGTGAGCCTCAGCATCGTGCATCTGGTTCGTGCAGGGTGCTGAGCCAGCCCAATTAACTCAACGGCTACTAATTCCTGCCTGTCCCGTCAGCCCCGCTCTTACGCATTGTCTTTGGGATGCGCGAAAGTACTTTGGTATTAACCTCGGGGTACGGATGTATTCAAGATCCAAACCCTTCTGCTTTGACGAAGCTCACCACATGCAACAGAGAAGGGTCGTGCCAATCTTTATATGGACTTCAGCTGGAAAGAATGGTCAGCCCGACCCACCCGATGCTGTAACTAAATGTGTCATTTGAGTTATTGGACGTTCGGACGGTTTGTGTATAGTCGGGATTATGCCAGTATGTCCTACGTATATGATTGTCGTGTGGGTACTCAAAGTGCTGGCTACCCACGATTGGGGAGTACAAACCCCGCGGTACCCGTATTGTTATCAATGGGTGCGAATGAACCCTTGTCGAAAGTATTCACGTGTTAAACGAATTCAAGGATGTGATCCCGGCTATTATTTGCCATCGACTCTATGTTGATAGGCCAGCTAGACTTCTAATTTATCTAATATGGCGAGCCAAAAATCTCTATATACAAGAGCGGAGTAGTATGCGTTCCATTACATGAAAAGCCAGAGCTTCTCCACTCCATATGCAGTATATTCCACCAACTCCCCCAATCATGGCCATATACATGAGCCGTCCGGTGCAAATTAGTACGGGGCAGCACGCGACAAGAACGCCGTTTATTATGCGAGAAGTATATATCAGAAAGTAAAAGTGAATACATGCACCCTGTTGCGTAGGCTAGAATGATGTCGAAAATCCAATTGTGAGATTAGCGTTCCTCCTCTTCAACTTCTTCGCCATCTAGATCAGCAATCGCTCGTCCCTCTTCTTTGACATCCCTGGGCTTTTTGAGTTCCTTCTTCCAAAGAGAACTAGCAGCTTCGCGGTCCAGGTTGGGGAACACCTCTGAGAACACGTCGGAGTACCAGCGAACAGGCTTGCCTTCGATGCCTTCTTTGATATTCTGCAATCCCTTTAGCATTCGAAAAATTAGACAGAAAATACAACATGACTTACTTCAGGCAACTCCAACCAGTCACTCAAATTGTCCTCAGGGAAGATAATCATCTTCGCGCCCGCCCGTCTTGCCGCCACCGTTTTCTCTCGGAGTCCGCCGATTCTCAAAACCTTTCCGGTTACAGTCAACTCACCCGTCATGGCAATCGTAGGGTCAAGAGGTCTGTCGAGAGCCAAGCTCAAAAGACTTGTTGCCATCGTAATACCGGCGCTAGGTCCGTCTTTCTGCACAGCGCCTTCTGGGCAATGGAGATGAATCCTGGCGTGTTCGAAAAAGCGATTGTTGGAAAATTCACGAGCCATAACACCCTTCGCGAAACTGTACGCTATAAGGGCGGATTCTTTCATTACCGCCTTAAGATTACCGGTACGTTCGAGACCAGGGCGAGAAGAGTAACTAAGGGCGTTCTCGAGAATCGATTCGACATACAGGGCAGCACCACCCATCTGTGTCCAAGCGAGACCCATAGCCACACCTGAGGGGGTCGTATCGTAAAGGCGGTCAGAAGTGAACACTGGTGGGCCGACATAATCTTGAAGGTTGTCTTTGTTGATGCGGATGTGCACCGAGTCTGGAACCTTCAATGCAATGCGTGGTTTCTCAGTCGTCTCGTTTTCGATATTCTGAGATGTCTCTTTGACATCCATCTTGTCTTTCCCGTATTCGCCTTGTGCTGCCTTGCCTTCCTCGGTGAGGGCTTTTTCTTCCGACAGGACTTCCTCGCCTAGGTCTTGAATAATCTTTAGAGCAGATTTGCGGTAGACCTTCTCGATCTGTTTCTTGAGGTTACGCACTCCACTTTCACGGCAGTACTTGTTGATTAGTTCAACTATAGCCTCTTTTTGTAGCTCAACGTCAACTTCCTTGAGGCCGCTAAGTTCCTTCGCTGCTGGAGCGAGATACTTTTCAGCGATAGCCATCTTTTCGTCTGCAACATATCCAGAGAGTTCGATCATCTCCATACGGTCGAGGAGAGGTCGTGGAATCGTATCTGTCATGTTCGCGGTACAGACAAACAGAACCTTAGACAGGTCTACCGGTACATCCATGTAATGATCCAAGAACGAGTTGTTCTGCTCGGGGTCTAGCAATTCCAGTAGAGCTGAGGATGGATCACCATTGTGGCCCCTGCCAATTTTATCCACCTCGTCGATAAGAACGAGCGGATTTTCTGTCTGGCATTTCTTCAGAGCTTGAATGATTCTGCCTGGTAGTGCACCGACATATGTTCGTCGGTGTCCTTTTATCTCAGCAACGTCTGATAATCCGCCAACGCTGAACCTATAATATTGCCTATTCAAGGCCCTAGCAATTGATTTGCCAATGCTGGTCTTTCCGACTCCGGGTGGGCCGACCATACACAGAATTTTGCCTTCCACAGTGCCTCGTAATTTCCCGACAGCGATGAACTCAAGAATACGATCCTTCACATCCTTTAGTCCGTAATGTTCTTCGTCAAGTACTTTCATAGCGTGCTGGATCCCAAAATTTTCCCCGCTTCTCTGGCCCCATGGCAGCTGTGTAAGCCAATCCAGATAATTTCGTGTAACATTGAACTCAGACGCAGCGGGTTCCAGATGCGCAAGTTTGTTGATCTCCTCATCGAAAACTTTCTTGACAGCTTCAGGCATTGAAAGCTTGTTGGCTTTCTCTTTAAACTTTTCAAGAAGCTTATCCTTCCCATCTGACTCCAATCCAAGCTCTCGCTTAATGCCTTTCATCTGTTCCATAAGCCAATATTCCCGCTGCTTCTTCTGAATCTTGCTTTCGACATCCTTTACAATCTTGGACTGTAGTTGGGCATTCATAAGTTCTTTCTTGAGGACGAGAAGCGCTTTGCTTAATCGTTCTTCAATATTCATCGACTCTAGCGCTTCCTGTAGCTCATTCGAGTCGGCTTGTGCCACTGCCGCTGCGAAATCCGCCAATTTTCCTGGGTCCTCGCCAACATTGCCAGCATTCTGGCTCATGGAGAACGTTGAAATTTGGTCCCGGAAAAGAGGATTGAGTGATGCAACCTCTTTGAATGTGTTGACTATTTCGCTCACAAGGGCCCGTGTTGTCAAACTCTTCTTATCCAGAGGTTCTTCGACCAGATTCTCCACATTGACGATACTAACTAGGCGATCCCGCAAAAAAGACGTAGGCTCATAGTAGTAAACTGGCTTTTGCGACTCCATGGCGCTCTCCTCGAAGCTTGCAACCACATCACCCTTTTTCTCGTCTGATTCTGGCTCTTTTGTTGCAGATTCACCAAGCGTGGCTTTGACAGTTGTAGTCTCGTCTTTGCTGGCCACATCATCCGTCTCGGAACGGTTGGGAGTTATTAAAGAAGACATCTTAATCCTCCTGTGCGGGTACAGGACTGCAGTCATCGCCGAGTCCTCTCCCTGGTTCACCGGAAATGCACTTGTGATTTGACAGAAAGTCCCCACGTTATACACATCATCCATACTTTCAATGGTGTCTTTATCCGCTTCATCGTCCTTCAACAGAAACGCCCCAATGTAAGGTTGTCCCCGCTTCATCATCTCGTTGATCGCCGCCGCAACTTCCTTATTTTTTATGGTTATTGCCTTGTAAAACCCTGGGAATAGTGGTCGCTTGCCGATTGGTATCGCCATGACTTGCGGGTAGACTTCAGGTATTGTCGGCTTCGTCAATGAACGATCCGCCGTCTTGCGCTTCTTCCCGCCACCCTCGCCGCCTCCAGCCCCAGATTCACCCCCGCTGCCACCAGAAGATGCGCCTCGCCCATTCGAAGATTTGTTTGAGGGTATTGGCTCTGGTGTCTTAGCTTTGGCTCCTAGGCCCTCGGCTTCGCGCTCCGCATCTCGACGCTCTTTCGACTCCTCCATCAGCTCATTGCTTTTCTCCTCATGAGGTTCTTGTGAGTCCTGGGTTGGCTTTCCCGGTTTTTCTTTCCGCCTAGCAGACGAAGTTGAAAAACTATGACAGTTTATTGATGCAAAGGATTGGTGGCCGCATCTCGCGAGTGATGTCGGTCGTCTTGTAAGGGATATACTATACGTTCGAGATAGCACATATGAATTCGAAGTCGTAAATCGTGTAAGACTGGGGCCCGATCTTGCGGCTTGTCGAAGAACTGCCCTCCATGGCAGGTTTTGGCCGTAGAGCATGCTGAGAAGACCTCGGGAGTTGTGAAAACGTTATTGTAAGTCGATGTGAAGTCAGGGAGGCTGGGTGGAGGGTTGGATAGAACTGTAAGTGGATGAGATGCCCAGCACAGGCGTGGTGGCAAAGCACTCCGGTGGCAATGGAGGAGTGTAGGGATGGTGAAGATATTGTGCAAATCTCGTTCTTACCCATCTGCTCGAGCCGAAAATGGCTGCATTATGTCTTGCGGCTCCGAAGCTCCGGCATATACCAAGCATCGGCGAAACTATTATCCTGTTCAACACCAAGCGCAAGCTTGGTAGGGTAACTGTCGTTGGACAATTCACCCTTTAGGTACCAGATGTTTACAGTCAGCGCCATCCCCACTCTGACTACCGGCGCGGCTGTAAATGGTTGGATGAATCAAGCATCATAGTGTTTTATAAAACACCCATCACAAAGTTTTCAATTGAGTATACTAGTGGTCATACATTGAGTAAGATATACCTGACGTGTTATCAAGGTTTTGAAGATTGTATTTTGATCTTTATCATCTAGAAATATCTTCAGATCCGTATGCGAATCTGATTATTTAGCGCTACACCTCTTAAGAGGTGATACGGCTGAAGTATTGAGCTTTTCGTCGCCATCACAAAGCTAGACGGACTTCCAATTTAGACCTACTTCCGCCGCTTCAAGCACGATGCACAAAAATTGTGCATATAAAGAGAACTCCAGTAGCATAAGAATGGATTTGAGCTCTCAATTGAGAAAATAAATCCAATTCTCGTAGATAAGTTTTGAGTTAAAGCAAAATGAATGATTGCAATGCCGACCGCTAGCGTAACATAATAGGAAGCACAACCAGGGTTAATGGTGCAGACGCTGCTGAAATGTGGAGGGCCTCCCGAGCAGTCAGACTTTTGAAAGCATTCTATCTCAGGCAGCTGGAGTCTTTGAAATCACCCCTCCAGCACTAGGATGTCAGAGGTCGGAATGAACCAATTATGTTCAGAGTTCTGATCTTGAAAGGAGGATATTCAACCTTTGTGCGGGAAACCTTCCTGCATATTGACAAGCATAGCGTAGAACTTATCGTCCCAGCAGACGCATTGGAGGTACTCCCACCAGAGGCGAAGTCCAGGCGGGTCGGCAACATCCTCCTATTATCGAATTAGTAAATCGGCGAGAGCTATCCAACCAAGGGATATTTCCCCTTACTTTCTCGAACGCTTCCAAGATGTTCTCCATCTTGAGCAACTTGACCTTCATGCCCGACTCTTTCTCCCAGTCTTTAAGCTCGTTGATGTGGACCTCCAAATCTTCAAGGACCTTTGAGCGTTCCTCGTCTTCGTTCGGTACACTTCCAGTCGAGACGCTGCTACCCAGCATAGCGCCTTCATACTCCGGCTTGGGCCAGAAATGCTTCCTCAAGGCCTCCGTGACCCATCTAGGGCGGCCAATCTCACTCAACTGCTCAGCCCAGTACATTTTCACTTTGTTCGGAACTTCTTCGACCATGCGGTCGTAGTCAAGCTTGTCACTCCAACGATTCTGTGAGTAGGTACCAAAGTAAGTATACCGACGAGTGTTCTTCTCAACAGAGTATGGGGAAGCGCAAATAAACAGTGGAACGCCACTGTACGCGGCACCAGCATCATCTCCGTCAACTTCCTCGGGGTTTGAGTTGAAGAATGCTGTCAATTTGGCACCGTGCGCTCCAGGTTGCTCTGGAAGATACGGTTCGTAGCTTGCGTCCAGTGCGTAGTAAGTGCGGCCAGGGAGTATACAAGGTCCATGCGAGGGAGGGATATAATAGAGACCTGGACTCCACTGGCTGCCTCCAAAGGCAGAGCGCAGAAAGTCCCAAGTGAAAGTGACCGTCTTCGTGGCAGGTGGGATTCTTAAGAGATTCTCTTTCGGCAATGATTCAAGGCGTCTTATGGCCAATGGCTTCCAGGTACCGCCGGACTGGTTATATGGGTCCTCGACAGAAGGGACTGGTTCATCGGGGTTGGTTCCATTTCCGTTACTTCGATTTGCGATAACCACAGTGGAAATGTGAGCTAGTTTAGGTGAAGCTACCTGACTATTGAATTTTTGTAAGTGGAATATTTTTAGCAGGCAAAAATATTCATAAGTGTGTCTCACCTCTGGGGCATAGAGCTACTATTACCCTCATTCTCTTTTTTTGGTAAGACGATATTGGCTGGTTTACCACGGAGATGAGGAGCGACTTTGGCAGAGTTCGCGCTAACAACTGTGAGTGAGGAATCTTGTTGGAATGATACAGTAAAAGCGACATACTTAACGGCCTGTGCTTTTGGCATTGGGCGATCGCTTGCATCAGTTGGCAAACTCTCAATCGACATGATTTCACGGGTAGCTGGTCGGCCAATACAATCCAAATTCGGGTTACCCTTGTTCTGGCTATTGATAGACGGCTCAAGACCTGCGTCACAACTGGGTAAGTCAATCTTGGGTGCCTGAGTACTCTTTGGTAGAGCTCTGTAAAATGGTCAGTTTCCCTTGCTAATCTCAGATCCGCCATGACAAACCTATTGGATAGTGCTTCTCCGTCTCGTGGGCGCTTAGCAGAGTCTGTAGCGCCCCCCTCAACGGCAAGTGTTTCCCGAATTGAGTCGAAAAGAGAGCGGGCGATTGGACCAGGTGTCACAGCGTCAATCATCGTGTGCTGGGTTTCTGGTTCGATGGTTTTTTTGGTGAGCTGAGCCGAGGACTGATTGTGGCTAAACTGGTGCTGGAAGGGCCCAACGGTCATAGTCCATCCACCTTGCTTGAGTTTTTCTATATCTGTACGTAATGAATGCATCTCAGACACCATCACTTCAGTAACGTTGTTCAGCCTAGCGGATATCTGCGCAGCTTCGGAAGAGCGTCCTTCACGCAAAACCCCCGCAGTGGCGAGAGCATTGCGTATATCAGGAGTGCCAGCGGAATGGGTCGGTTGAAATTGATCAGCCATTGGATTCAGCATATTCGGATACCAAACACCGCCGTGCATATACCCTGTTGTTGTGGCTGGAAAGATCGCGTTGTGCTGCCCGATACCGTCCATCTTAATTCGAAGACAAGAAAATATTAAGAGTGAAGTCTAGTGTTCGCATTAGCTATAAATGTGATTTACCTGTGGAAGGAACCAAGGCAACAGGTAGGTAGCTTACGAGACGGTGTTGTTTGTTTAGGGTCAAGGCTTGTTGAATCCACCAAGTCCGATTAGAGTAGATATGGTGGCCTTGATCTCGAGGGGCAACTGTGAGCTTGAGCCAAGAAACAGCCTTTCAAGTGAAAGTTAAAAGAAAGAAACGCTAAAGAAGAGACTAAAGTGATAGAGCAAGTTGGATAGTGGGACTGGGCGGCGAGTGATCTGCATGTGAGGGTATGCAGTCAAGTTAGATGAAAGAACTGGAAGAGAGGATTCACTTCCGCAGAGAGCTTCGAACTACTGTTGTCACTAGCATCAATCAATATTGGATCTGATTACACCAAAGTTTTAGAAAGATTTTGAAATGAGAGAGTAAGGATCAGAGTGGTAGAAGTCTTTTCCCTAGAGAGGAGAATATGAGGTATGAAGTGATGTGAGGGTTGATATCATATGTCAATTTTTTATTGACGTCTTGAGAAAAACTTTAGAACAACGAATATGTCCGCAAATTGTATCACTAGAAATAAAGTGAATCAATCCTGCAAATTTAGACGCAAGTTTGGAAGGCTGTGGCCAGCAATGTAATCGGTATAAGGTCGGCCTACTTTCTGAACGGAACTTTACCAATGTGTCAAAGTGCAAGTTTCTTTGCATAGCGTAGGTGATAAGGTTAACGGTTTGGAACTTCAACTGGCGCATAGACAAAATTTGGGCGCAAAACCTGCAAACCGTCATAACCCTATCACCTACGTTAGCGGGTTCACGGCTTATAAAGGTGAATTGACCTTTTATGTAATCTCTTTATAACAGCTACCCAATGCCACCCCAGTGATATGAAAGTGCTTAAAGTCTCCATGATAGGCAGCAAATTGCTTGTAACATAGAATCACCACTTGCGCGGACCACCCCTTGCCATCAAAATGCAGTGCTTAGTTATGATATAGTACGCAATGTGGAGACTGAATGTGGATAACCGTATCAAACACGGCAAAGAAGCAGTAAAACAGCTCAATACGATTCAAGAGACTGATTACTTTAAGGCCTTCGCTTCTCAGAATAAGCCCGTCCTTAGGGGGAACAAGTCATCAATATGAGATGTAAGTGTTGTCTCCCATATATTCGAACGTTTTCAATAGCAAACCTCTCATGCGAGAGGTCCAGCAGCGTCGCGAGAACGCCAAAACCGATGCAACCCCCCATCGCTAGCGTTACCCAAAGTGTTCCACACAAACTTCCCTATATAACTATGATCCCAGGAGGAACGGAAAGTCTATTGTCAAGCTGCTACGCTGCTACGCTGCTGAGATCAGATGAGTATTATGAGTTAACTTTTCAAATTCTGAAGAACCCTTCGATGTATTATGGATATTATAAATGATGTGTTTGAGTAGTTGGAGGCTTTCTAGCGGGCATGATGGAGATTCCTCTGCTGGTGACGGAAGTTGTCGAGATCGTTGGAAAGACCAAAGGTTCCGTGGCTTCGCGCCGCCTACGATCAGATATGGACCCTGTATCATTTTCGTCATAGGATGACAAGGGTCCTCGTTCGTCGGCTGCAGGAACAGACCTTCAGCCGACCGACCAAGCTTCAATGAAGTCTTACGCCGCCGCGTTGATCCCTTTCTACGACACAGGCTAGGCGTTGGGCTCTATTTCCTGTGTTTTAGTTATTTTATATCGCGTTTTCTCATTTTTCTGATACTCTTCAAGATGCCTCCGACTAAAACTCGCGTGCTTCAGGAGGACCACAGTACCACCCTGAAGGAAAAGCTCAATTCACTACAAGCTACGACTGCTCGAGCACGTCGGAATGGTGGCCCACCTCTTACGAATGGTAGTTCTTTAAAAGATGTCGTATCTTCCACCGCAGATACCACTTCTACGAATGGAGGAGCCCAGAGCAACCAGAATGGTGGATCAGGAGTAAGCTGCCAACCCAAATTACAAGCATTTTAATATTTCTATTCTTTCTGATGCTAATATCTGGGTTTCGGTGTCGTAGATATTATGGACATCCGAAGACAGTCTACTTCTACAAGGCTACCGCCGCGCCTATCGTCTCGATACGCCATCATCCTTTAAAAACCCTTTAAGTCACATAATTCTCGGCAGCGGCATCGGCCAATACTCCCCTACAATGGCGCGGCACAGGTTAAAACGGAGAGTGAACAAAGACCAGCTGGCTCTGGCTGTGAGGAAGAATTTCAATGCGCTCGCCGTGAACGAGACCGAGGTCATTGTAGATTTATTGTACAAAGTCAAGACACAAGGTATGGAAATCTAATCATCCTTTTATGCGATATAAGCCTAACACATTCCAGATAAAGCATTCAGAGTACGGTTCGCTCCGCAAAGAAAATAGGGATCAGCCTCGAAGCATTTCGCGCATTGCATCGCCCCCCGGCGTACATCTTGACTATACTCGGGCACTGGGATGGCACTTGGGAAGATTGCCAAAACAAAATAAGCATTTGCATTGGTATTGGTGTTTGGCATGGCAAGTTTTGCATAGCATGGTTACAGCCTGCATGCCTTGTGTATTAGGGGGTTATTACACCAGGATAATAATCTTGGAGTTTTGGGCCCTTAAAACTGTAAAGCGTGTAATCAAGCAGTTCTAGAATAATATTGTATGGGATCTAGGAAATTAGGCATAATCATTGCATGCTTGGGGTCTATTATATATTAAATTTCATTATCCGCGTTGCGCGCGCTCTCAACTCCGTCATCGCCTTTCCTCGATCATGACTCCTATTAATCGCAATAAATATTACAGTTTCTCTAGCTTTGCTTTTGCACCCCTTTCCTTGGGAAACGTGGATATAGCTGCAGCGCATCTAATCTTGAGTTAAAATAGTTTTAGTTCAAACAAAACACTCGCAATCGAAAATAACTTTTTCGCGCAGCTACTCACGCCAAATCGAGCGCAGGGTCGCACAGACCATCTTTTTTTTTCTGTCGGATTCTTAGCGAAGTTTCGAAGCATGTCTATTCTTTATATTCGAGAATCAAATTCCATATCGCTCAGCACTCCCAAGGACCGTTCTCATATACAATCTGGATACAAGCGGTTAACATGAGCTTTGCCGCTCCGGCGTTGCCTTTCACAGCCGCCTTACCTGCACGCATCATCTCCGCGTGCAGGCCCTCTCAAAGACGGATAGCGGCGCGATGGAATAAACCGTCATCGACGTGCTGGCAGCCAAGGCAGCATAGCCCTCAGATACGGGTGAGTGAAGGTTGGATGGGTTGAGATGAATGCCTCATACTAATCGATTTTGGGCTCTACAGTTCTTTCATGCTACCTCTCCCACATATGCCACCCAAGACCCTTATTCTGTGCTTGGAGTTAATAAGAATGCCACTGCCTCCGACATAAAGAAAGCCTACTATGGCCTGGCGAAGAAGTACCATCCAGATACCAATAAAGACCCGTCAGCGAAAGACAAGTTTACAGCAGCGCAGTCGGCATACGAATTGTTATCGGATCCCAAAAAGAAGGAGGCCTACGATACGTATGGAGCAGCTGCATTCGACCCAACTGGCGGTTTTAACCCCGCTGGAGGTCCTGGAGCTGGAGCTGGGCCCGGACCCGGAAATCCCTTCGCAGGTTTCGGCGGCTTTAGCGGACAAGGCGGCTTCGGCGCGGAGTTTAATTTTGAGGATCTATTTAGCGCGTTTGGTGGGGCGCAAGGTTCAAGGAGGGGCAGGAGGTCCAAAGGATCACCGTTCCAAGAGGAGACGCTTGTTGGTGAAGATATTGAGGTTCAGACCAATATATCATTTATGGACGCTGCAAAAGGCACAAGTAAAGATATATTTATCACACCATTGGTTCAGTGCAATACCTGCACAGGCACTGGGTTAAAGAACGGCATACAGAGGACGGAATGTAAAACTTGTAATGGCACGGGTACGAGAGTGCATGTTATGGGCGGTTTCCAGATGGCGAGCACCTGCCCCTCTTGTGGTGGCGCAGGAGTTACCGTCCCAAGAGGAGGGGAATGCAACACTTGCCATGGCGATGGAGCGGTGAGGGAGCGCAAGACCGTAACAGTGGAGATACCAGGTGGAGTGGAGGACGGCATGCGATTAAGAGTAAATGGAGAAGGAGATACTCCACCAACCGGCCAATCACCTAACCCGAACGTTCGAGCTGCTAAGGGAGACCTGTACGTGTTTATACGCGTAGCGCCAGATCCGAAGTTCAAGCGGGCTGGAGCAGATATCCTTTATACTGCGTCGATACCGCTCACAACAGCTGTTCTTGGCGGAGAGATCAAAGTTCCCACTCTTGACGGAGAGGTCAGGGTCAAAGTGCCCACCGGTGCAGGCACAAGTGATAAGATCACACTCTCTGGAATGGGCATGAAGCTGCTTGGCGGTCGGAGGGGAGCGAAAGGAGACCTCAGGGTAGAGTTCAAAGTTCAGATGCCTAAGTATCTGAGCGCTAATCAACGAACCATCCTGGAGATGCTTGCTGACGAGATGGGAGATAAAAGCGCTAAGAGGATCATGAATTTAGGAAAGTCAAGAGATAATACATCAGAAGGGAGTTCGACAACTGCAGACTCGCATGAAAACGAAGGTTTCCTAAAGTCCACCTGGCACAATCTGACAGGCCAACACAAATCAACAGACCAAACCGATCATAAGAAAACGGACGATGGCGAAGAACCTAAGAAAGCATCCGGATCTGGATCGTGATTTCTTATCTCTTCACGGATATTCTATGTACCATAGGCCTCCCGCACTTTGTAATGTTGATGACTGGCGTTGGAAGAAGCTGTCCATCTGGGGACAATTGAATATTTGGCTTGCATATATTGGTGTTTTTCTCTTTTGGTCAGGTCAGAAGTACGATAGCCCATATTGTAGAATATCTCGACTCAAGGCTTGTAAACTACCCTGTTTTGCAGCGCTTATAAAAGGCATTCTCATGCTCTGAGTGGTCGAGACTCATCCTATCACCGGGATCACCCTCCACAAGCCCCCACGAGTTAGCGAGTGTGACGGGGCTGACATTCAGGAGAGCGAAGCATTTAAGGCATTGTCGTTTTACATATCTGAGCGCGTACGTAAAGTGTGGCAGTCGTGAGGAAGTATCGTGAAGCCTTTGCATGCGCGTCGGCAGTCCTTCGTTCTTATTTCACCATCGTCCTCTCCACAAAGCCCCACTCGCCCTATCGACACAGGACACCGCCAAAATACCTCACCACTCTGTGAACCTAACGACCACAACCGAATAGCATATTTGCCCACTGCTGGAGTTCTTCGAGTCCAAGAAAAACGCCAAATTCTCTATGCACGACACTGACACGAGCCACTGCACTTCGACGTAGCCAACGGTGCGGCCACCTCAGCCCTGTAACGTCATCCCGGGCTTGCGTCTCAATGAATTTCAACGGCGAGCCAGACCTCTATCTCTAGTTACACCCTTCTACAAAAGTACGGCTACTAGTGCCCGCCGGGAAAGTATTCAACACCAAGTGGGTTGCAGGAGGTAGCTCCAGGCACGCTCGAAAATAGAACCGCCGACCCGAGCATCCCTTGCAACCGCGATTACTACACCTCTACGACAACTAGCAAACCCACCCGATTTACACCTAACGACAGACCTACAAAGACTCATAGATCAAGGGTACAGAGGGCTCTCAGCCCTACCCGGATACGTCAAGATGCAGCAGGCGCCTATGATATCCACGCCGCTGAAGCAAACAAACGAGATCGATTGGATTACACCGTTGAAGGGTTACATTAGGCAAACCTATGGCGATGATCCGGAGAGATATTCGGAGGAATGCGCGACGCTGAATAGGCTGAGACAGGATATGAGAGGGGCGGGGAAGGACAGCGCGGCAGGGAGGGACCTACTATACCGGTACTACGGGCAGCTAGAATTACTGGATTTAAGATTTCCGGTAGATGAAAATCACATCAAGATATCTTTTACCTGGTAAGACCTAGCCTAGTTTGCAAAGACAAATAGGCAACGAACTGAGGAATGGATGCTGAAGCTGTAACTCCAGGTTCGACGCATTTACACACAAGCCTACCTCGCAATATTCTTTAGCATACGAGAAAGCCTCTATTATATTCAATATTTCCGCCGTCCTTTCATGCCATGCGGCTCACCAAAATCGCCACCAAGACACTGGTCTTAAAACCGCATACCATTCATTTCAAGCCTCAGCTGGCATGTTCACATACATAAACGAGAATTTCTTGCACGCACCCTCGACGGATCTTAGTAGGGAGACTGTGAAAACGCTTATTGCAATAATGCTAGCTCAAGGCCAAGAAGTTTTCCTGGAGAAAACGATCGCGGATGGCAAGAAGGTGGGATTGTTAGCCAAGCTAGCAAGCCAAGCGGCATATTTGTACACTCAAGCGACAGAAGGAGTACAAGACAACGTGACAAGGGCAGTTTTTGAGAAGGTTTGGCTATTAGTTTGCCAGGTATGAAACTCCTATTATATTAATAGCACAATAAAAGTGGGACTTAGCTAAGAAAGCCCAGATCAAAGCCAATTATATGGCTTCCTTAGCGCAATATTACCAGGCTCTTGCGGATAACGACGCAAACGCCCACGGTGTTTCAATTTGTAGACTTCAGGTAGCGGAAGGCCACGCAAGAGACGCGAATCGGATTTCAAACTCTTTTCCAACATCAGTACCTACAAACTCAAATCTCACATCCGAGACAGGTACAATTTTGGCCGACATGACGAAACGTCACCTTGCCAATATCCAGGAGAAGATTGGAGAATTCACCAAGGACAATGATTTTATATATCATCAAGGTGTTCCCAATGAGGCTTCACTCTCGGCGATCCCGAAACTACCAGCAGCGAAAGCGATACCTGTGAGTGAACTGTACCAAGGCCAGGACATCCAAAGGATTATTGGACCAGATATCTTCCAAAAGATTGTGCCTATGGCCGTAACAGAGTCAGCGAGCTTGTATGACGAAGAGAAGGCCAAGTTAATAAGAGCAGAGAGTGAAAAGGTGGAGATTGCAAATGATGAGATGGCAGCAAGTCTAGATTACTTGAAATTACCAGACAGTTTGAATATACTGAAGGGTGGCATGGATCAAGAGATGTCAGTGGACAATGAGTTTCGGAAGTGGTGTGAAGAGCTTGCCGGCCATGCATCGTTCACAACTGCATTCGACCAACTGAGCACCGACAAATCGGAAATAACAGCGACGCTGGATGATAGCGTGAAACAACTCGACATGGAAGAAAGTGTATGCGAAAAGATGCGATCGAAGTACGGCGGCGAGTGGACGCAACAGCCAAGCTCAAGGCTAACCGCCACTCTAAGAAGCGATATTAAGAATTACCGAAGTGCGATCGAAGAGGCAAGCACCAGTGATGCTCAGTTATACAACACCTTTAGGCAATGCGAGTCCGACTTTGATGAGATGCGGTCAGCTGGTGAGACGGATGAAGCTGATGTTTTGTACCAGCGAGCGATGATCAAGGCTGGCGCGGCACGCGGAAAGGGCAAAGGAGTAAATAGCCCAAGCTCTGCCGGAACCGAGGGAAATCTGCTAGATGATGACTTTGAGGGAGGCCCCAGCGTTGCTGAGCAGATTGCCAACGTCGAGGAGTTGCTAAGGAAGTTGAATCTCATCAAGCGAGAGAGGGCGCAAGTCCTTAAAGATCTCAAGGACAAGGTAATGATCTCACTGTTAGATATACCCAGAAGTTGTTTAACAGTATATTCAGGTCCACAGCGATGATATATCGAATGTCCTGATCCTCAACAAGAAGGCAATATCGAATCAAGAGAACCAGCTATTCAAGGTTGAACTTGAGAAGTTTAGGCCACATCAGAACAGGCTTTTACAGGCCAACCACAAGCAAACTTCACTCATGAAAGAGCTTACTAGGACTTACAGTGACCTCTTGCAAGATAAGAGGGTGAGATCAGAGCAGACAAAATACGAAGCTTTCTCACGACAAAGAAGTGCTGTGATGAATAAGTATAGAAAAGTTTACCAGTCATTTAATGACCTGATAGCCGGACTTATGCGAGCCCAAGGCTTCTACTCAGAGATGAGAGAGACGGTTGAAAGCCTACAGAAGAACGTGGACACTTTTGTGAACAACCGACGATCAGAAGGCGGCCAGCTATTGAGCAAGATCGAAGCATCCCGGACCAGTGGTGCCGGAGCTCAGGCAGACCGCGAACAGGAACGATTAAAGGAGCTAGTGGAACGTATATCATTGGATCCAGCCGAGTCCCCGAGTACTCAGCCCAAGAAGGCTCTTCACCGCCCACCTCCTCTACAGACTGGATCAATACCATCAGGTCAAAGTTTTCATTCCGCACACCCACACTACAATCCCGCAGCCTCCCCACCCATCACACCCCGTTACCCTCTCACATCTCTGCCGCCAAGTCAATACACATCTCCCCCACAAAACCACCCACAGGCTGGCTCCAATGGCGCTTATCAACACCCTCCGCCACGTCGAGAGTCCTATAACCGTGAGCCATATAATCCGAACGCCTACGGCCCTGTCTCACCACCCGCCCACCAACAGTTCTTTTCCCCACCACCAGGCCAGCTAAGTGCCTTCACACAAACTGTCTATCCAACATCAACAACGCCGCAACCGTCACACCAACAACAACACCAAAATCAATACATTCCGCCAGGCTATGTGCCACCACCTCCGCCACCAGGCCCGCCACCATCTCAGCAACTGGACTATTCTAGCTATACAGGTTCATACCCATCCGGCCCAGGGGGATATGCGCACAATCCGGCGCGGACAAGTCAGTCGTCGCAGCAGCAGGGGCAAGGCGACCCTTGGGCTGGACTAAATAATTTGAAATAAGATAGTATCAGTGTTTTCTCATACCGTTCTCCTCTCTTTTTTTGCCTCTCCTTATTTCAAGATATTTTTGGTGACATTTCCTTCTGTGCGCAACTCATGACGTGGAGTTGTCCTTTTTTTAACTCTCGAGGAAATACAGGTGGAGTTGGTGATGCATGATGGTGGGCTGTCACATAGGGCAAATATCACATGTTGATCTCGGGGAGCGCGCTCCAAAGTCTTTCTTGCACCGTTTTCACCAGGAAATTGCAGACAATGCTTGCGTTAGCATGATTGCGGCTGAACAATATTGGTGACCGTATTTGTAGGTCGAAATAGTTCTCGCAAATGACTGTAACCGAATACTTAAACAAACTCACATCAAGTTAGGTAGTAAACATCGTAAGGGTAACAACGGCTGGACATATTAGCCCGAACTCATGCAAATAGTGGACTATCTGTCGGATTACTCGTCCTCATTTAACGAATTTTTTAAGGTGGAAGAGAAGCAACTCATGATTTCTTTGCGGTAGCGGAACCCAGACGCAGCTTATTGACTCCAATCCTTCCTAAGGAGGGTGCTCAGCAAAACGACACAACAATCGTTCTCATGGACCGACATCGAACAGCGCCAAAAACTCATATATGGATATTATTCCCGGACCAAGTTGAACGACCTGTTACTATTTTCCCAGACGGGATTTCTGCTAAATTCCGTTCATTTCGAGTAGAAGGCACGAAAAGCTTGTTTTAGTGTCCATGTGATACTGCTGCCATAGCCGAAAAGGAAACGCTCGAGAATGAAGCTGAGTGCAAGGATGAATACTTCTGCCACCTGGCACGGGTAGCACGGCAGACCGTCAAGAATCAAACCCTCCCGGTTTTCATCAGATCATTACGCAGGCCCAGCAATTATTTTCAATATCTTATATGTATCGATTGGCCTTATCCACCGCTGCGGTATATCTGCACCACCTGGTTAAAACTCAAGTTAACTCGAACGAAGTATTGCTGACCGATGGCTCAATCCGAGAAGGCTCTAGTCGGTTTCTAGCGAGTGTTGCCAAGGCTAGGCCAGGTGCGGGTGGACTACTTAGTCTATAATAACTAGGGCTTATTCCTCTCCAGAACTCATGCAGCTAGATCAGGGGACTAAAGCGTCAGGCCATTTTTTGTCACTTTAGACATCTCCTTACCGCTCATAGCCATAGAGCAAAAACGGTTAGCATTCACTCTACCGGACGCGCTTACGTTTATGCGTTTAGGTGTGCAAATGGGATTCATATGAGGGAGGCTTGCGAACTTCAGCTTCAGTCGAATGATATCATCACAATTATACAGAGATTCCCAGAACGCCTAAGGCTCGGCTATCGGACTGTCGGCAACATATTATTTGATAGTCGAAGCCTAAGCTTTGTCCGCCAATCTATTCCCGCGGCAGGCTAGGTATTCGACGGTGCTGATATGTGTGACGTGCACAGTTCAAAATCGACCAGGAGGGCCTAGTGAGCGGCACTCAGAACGCAGGGAATCGGGCCGGCGATGCGATTGTAGACACACTAAACTGGACCTCCACGGCCATAGCATCGCTCGTGGCGGGCGAGTATCTGATCAGGCATGAGTTGACTGCTGTGCATCAGGCAAATAACCCAGTGTAAGATGCTTCCTCGCTCTTGCTCCAGCCATCTATATTCATCCCTCCTCTTCCTCCCTTCGCCAAAGCATTTAGTGTCCAATGGCACAGCATACAGAGTATATTGAATGAGATTCACTGACACGTACGCAGTACCCCGAATGCGCACGGCTCAAAGTAACGGGCTTCGGCACCGCCTTCCTCGACAGCAACTGCCTCTAGTCGCCTTCCCCGGCGCTTACAGCGCCAGCGACTCGGGCATCAACTTTAACATCGACACTGCCGCCGCCATGACCGCCACCACGTACGTGGTCCCCGGCCCATCCGTGTGGCCCGGCTCCGACACCGCCAGCGGCGCGGCCAGCGCTGTCACCACGGCTGCAGGCACTACAACGCTGAAGATGGTCATTGTGGCGACGAGCGTCGCGAGTGGAAGCACGACGGGGTGCACGATCGCGAAGTATGGACAGTGTGGCGGGATGACGTACACCGGGCGTACGGTGTGCTGCTGGGTCTCTTGGCCGTCTCCTCCCCCTTTTCCACGGAGAGGGGAAGCTAATCACTGCTTGTGTTGCGGAGCGGACCCACGTGCTCGGCAAGCGGCGACTACTACTCGCAATATCTGTAGTGCTAGCGCTAGGCAGTCGTTAGGCTGCCAGATTGTTTTTGCTTGCATTTGTTGGGGGAGAGTGTTGAATACCATATGCATATCGCATTCGCTCTTTAAGTCCGTCTGAGAGCCGCTGTATCTTACTTAGTCACTTGCTTACTTGGAACTCATGGGTAGCTGGTACTAGAACTAATGCATGAGAGCGTTGGGTATCTTCATAGCCTTTGAATGTGAGATTGAATTAGCCTGAGTAGCTATGCTTTGAGAAGCCATTCTTCGTATGTTGAGCTACTACTAGGATAAGTATCTGTGTCACTATCCCTTCGTCCGCTGAGACATTGCCAGGCGCTAGCAAGGGGGTCTCGCTTGGCTAGCACAGCATAATATTATGTACCTTTGCATAGAAGTAGCCGTTGGGTCATGCACGGCACCAAAAACCACCCAAAAACGATATTTTTAAATACGTATAACTTAACTACTATAATAGCTATTAATATAAAATTTTAAATATAGCTTATTATATAATAAGTAAAACGTTTTATAAAATAAATAAAAAAATATTATTATTATTAGTATAAAATAAAAAAGCTCATATTTATATATACTAAATTTTTATAATTTTTATACTTAATTTTATCTATACTAAAGTATTTTATAATTTTAATTTATTATATTAAAACTTTATTTATAATACAAATATATAAAATTTATTTTATAAAATTTTAATATAGTTTATTTAATATTATTATTCATTGCTTAACGTCCGATTCAGATCCCTATTAGGCCCACGCGGACTACTCCTTATATATATATGGGGAGAAAACTCTTTTAAGAAAACCCTGTAATCCGTCTCCCCGCCTTTTAGGACTCGCCTGTAAGGCGCCTACAAGTCACCTATGGTGCTCTACTACCTTACTTTTTAACCACCTTGGGAACCACTGCTGCCGTAATAAGCCTACAGACGCGCTAGTATCGCAAACTTTGCTCTACTACTGTAGAGTCATTAGGGGGCGCCTATTACTTACCCCTTTGCCTTTTATTACTATTTTCTTTATAACCCAAAACTGGTCTAGCATATTTTAGCTAATAAGCCACCAGGTAACCGCCTTAAGACCTTTTTATATTAAGAGTAGTATATTATAGTTCTCTATACCAGCTACTAAGAGTATAGCTTCTTAGTTGGTGCGTAGGGGGCATAATAGTATTACGTATTTTGGTATCTATTTTAGCCAGCTACATTTACATCTTAGACTGCCTATTAGGATACCTACCTAATAAAGCCAATCTTTTAGTCCTATTATCCCTATTCTTAAGAGTGTTACCATTATATTTTCTGCCTTTATTAGGCCTTTTTAGAGCTCTTAAGTGTTTACCCCCTATAGCGTTAACTATGCCACGGCTTAGGTTTCTCTTGCCTAAGTTAGCCTCTATACCTTCAACTTCTATACACCTCTCTAGTATTAGTCTAACTAGTATTATATTATGGAAGATGGTTTCCTAGCATTCTTTTATACTCTACTTTAGCTCCTTTCTCTTTCTTACTATTGTTTTTACTAGCCTCTTACGCGTTTCCCTTCCTCCTTTATATAGGCCTAGGCCCTAATACAGTACCATTCTTCTTTTACTTTCTTTACCTATTTCTCTAATATCTCTCCCCTACTTTAGGGTTATTAGTTTATTCTCCTATAAGGCGCCCTAGGGTCCCTCCATAGTTTATTTAGGCGTATCTTAATATACTTTATAATATTAGAGTTATGTTTACTTTACGCCCTTTATATTACAGCGGCTTTAATATATAGTTATAGGGGGGGAATATTAGCTTCCTTCTTAAGTAGTGCTGTAGCCGTTCGCTTATACCCGCCTATTATACTCCAGAGGCAGGCTATTTAGACCTTTTAGAGTAGTTTAAGGAGTAATTTAGGGGGGCCCTTCTTAGTTTCTCTAATAGCCTAAACACTAGATCTATATGTTATAGTTGGCCAGACAACTACTGTATATAGTAGGCGTGACCTCTAAAAGTATGGACCTTATATAAAATTGACAATCCTAGATAATATAATATACTGCGCTTGGCCCTTACGGGCCTATACCACATATACACTCCACTAAAGCTTACTATCTACCTATACTCCTAATACCCTTAGGCCCTAAACTAGTTAACCCCTAAAGCCTTAAATATGGATTATATACTAGAGATCTACAGATTAGTTGCGTTTTCTTATAAAATGGATTAGCTGGTATTTCTCTAGTAAGAATTAGACTCTATATTATCTTGCCCATTCTATATAGGTGTTATAGGCTTTCTTTAGTGTTCTACAGTTCTCTGTAGCTGTTGGCCCGTATATAATTAGGTTTGTGTTATTAACAAAGCCTATCCCCTAAGTCACCCCTTTCTTAAAGGTGTTAAGTAAGTTACTTATAAAGAAAAGGAAGAGTATAGGCGAAAGAGGTAATCCTTGTGGTATACCTGTTACAACTATAATAGGGGGGCTCTAGTATCTACTAAAGACCAGTAATATCTCTTTCTGGCCTATAAACCCTTAAACAAATTATATAATCCATTCTAGGAAGCCCTTTGCCTTAAGGATATATAGGAGGCGCTTATGGGGTATATTATTATAGGCGCCACTAATATCTAGGCTAAGCATTAATACTATAAAGTCCTTACGTATAGCCTATGCAGTTTTAATAGTAGCAGCGAGTAGTATAAGTACTAATAGTATTAAGCGATTCTTTCTTACCCCTATTTAGCTTTATAGTAGTAAGGCGTATTCCTCTGCTATATTTGCTATATAGTCCGCTATAACCTTTTCTAAGATCTTACTTAGGGTGTTTTCTAAGGCAATAGGGCGGTAGCTTCCTGGGATTAAGTAGTCTACTTTACCTTCTTTTCGTAAAATAACCGTTGTTATAGATCTTCCAAGTTATAGGTAGTAGCCTATTACAAAGTATACTCTAACTATATTTATAAGCTAAGGTGCTATAAGTAGACTATAGGTCTTTAAGGCTTCGTTTGGGATCCTATCTGGTCCTAGTACTATATTATTTAAGAGGTAACTAATAGTTCTAGCCATTTCTTCGGTTGTTATATCGCTGTTAACCCTTAGGCAAGTTACCAGTGTTTTGCCAGTAATATTACTAAGGTCTACTAAAGCCGGTTAGGGGAAAAATCTTTCTATAAGAATCTTCGCCTTCTTATTATTGTTGCTTGTGGCCTATAGTTTACCTACTCTTTATAGGGGTAGTAGGTATGGGTCTTCTACTAGGCGTCCCACCTTTTTCTTTGCCTATCTTGCTATAGTCTAAAGGCCCTTATTATAGGGGATGCTTAGGTTAGTAGTATATTTATTTATAAACCGTCTCTAGTTATTTCTTGCTTCTTTTTTTAGGGTATTCTTTAGCTAGTTTCTTATATCTTTATATTATCTCTTGTCTTTAGGGTTATAGCTGCTTATATATTTCCTTCTTGCTTATCATTAGCTAGCCACAAGAACCGCGCATTATGCGGACTATGCATATTACGCATAGGGGCCCGGTTTTAAGACCGGGAAATGCTCTTCTAGCCCGTTTTTAATCGCTACCTAGATCCTTTCTAGTCTTCAGTTAATTTCCTTAGGGGTAGCTAATAAGCCTCGCTTATTTAGTATTAGGTAGATTTCTTCTAGGTCTTAAAGTTATTATTTAACTATATTAAGGAAACTGTCTATCTTAAGCTTCCTTATTGCGTATCTTTTACTATTTAGTTACGCCTTGATATCCAAATCTAGCTATATCTAGATGGGGATATGGTCTAAGGTAAGTGCCTATTCTTCTTTAGGGATGCACCTTTCAAGTCTCTAATATAGGCCATCGTCCATAAATATAAGGTTAATTGTACTTCTAGCAGTGCCTTATTGCCACGTAATTGCTCCTAGGGGAGTAGCCAGCTTAAGGCCCTAGATATCTATAGCTCTTAATAGGCACTCTGCCTATTATTTAGCAGCAATATAGATACCCCCCTACCGCGGGTAGTGGAAGTTCATATCTCCTAATAGGATAGACTCTATGCCTTTAGTTTCCAGTAAGCTTATTACTAATATAATGTTCTCTATTTATAGGACCCCTTCGACCCTAGGGTTATATATATTAATAATTTATACCAGTCCCCTATATATCTAGATTATTATAACTGTAATATCTAGGTTAACTGCTTGCTATAACTATAAGGATAGGCTAACAGCCTTACTAATTATAAAGCACACATATATAGCTGCTTTTGGTTTATATAGGAGCTGGAATCCTTAGGGGCAGTATATTAATTATATATAGGTATTATAATACGGCTCTTATATAGCAAGGATATAGTATTTCTTTAGGTCTAGACTATCTAGTAGGGGCCTTATAAGGCGGTAGTTTGTATTGCCGCAGTTATACTATATAATAGATAGGTAGCGGACCCCCAGCGAGGGTCGTTTAACTCTCCTTTATTTTTCACTTTTTCTATTTCCACTTTCTCTAGGATTTTCAGAACTTCTATCTCTTATATCTACACCCTAGTCGCTACTTATTTTATATAGGGCTTTTTATTTCCATATCTTGTGTTCCTACTAGCGCTTCTATATCCAAATCTATTATTGTCTCCGGTTCTTTCCCTAGTCTTACTAGTCAGCTTTATGCCTTTTATAGGTCGGCTACAAATGTTAAATTTGCCGCGTTTAGTCTAATTCTTAATTGTCCTAGTCTTGAGCTTACTATAGCTATCTATAGGGGTCTTCCTATAGGGCGTCCTCTCCCTTATGTCCCCTATAACCCTTATGTCCCTATTCAGTCTAGTAATATCGCGCGGCGTCGCTTCTGGCCTGTTAAGGCTTAGAATAGCTGGCCTAGCCCCCTAGTATTAAAGGTAGGGAACGCTGGGAAGGCACCTACGTCCCCTTAGCTTATCGCCTGTTATTTCCATTTATATAACCTAGCGTATAGTTATTCCCGTAGCTATTAAGCCCTTGCCTTTTATCTCCTATATTTAATATAGTCTACTCTCTCCTACGCCTTATATGTGCTTCGGTAATAGTTTACACATTTTATTTAGTCTTGATTTAAGTAGTGTCTTATATTATAGGGGCCTGCACAGTGGCCGTAGCACACCTATGCTGCGTATATAGATTAGGTATGTCCCCATTATACACAGCAATAGTATTATTCTAGGCGTAGTTTGTAGTTATAGAGCCTTATGTTATATATAAGGCCATTTATAATTATTCCTTTTTAGATAAGGAGTTTTTGCATTCCTAGTGTATATGTGCTAATAATAAGGGAGCCATGTGTTTGACTGGCGTCTCCCTAGTAAGTCTCTAGCGACTCTTATATCTTCTTATTGTTCTTATTATATACTTAGATTGCATTTTCCTGTTAAAGCCATTAGATTCGGGTAATCTCAAGTCCCGGTATAAGGCGTTCCGTATATTTTACTATCTTCTATATAGTTGCTATATTATTTGCCTAGCGTCCCTTTTCTACCCTAAGGCTTATAGGAACCGCTAGGACTTTAACTAGGTAGTCTTTACAGAGCACTTTTATACTAATACGTTCTCCTAGCCTGTCCCCTACCCTTACAGCTCGTTCCTTTACTTATTAGTCCTTTAGGGTAACTCTAATGTCTCCACTCCTTAGGTGTTAGACTATAACGGCGTCGTAGACTTCCTTATAAATCTCCATAAGGACTTTTATTTCTAATTGTCCCCTAAGCCCCTCTACTTTTTCTATATTTAGTTATATTATAATTATATACCCAGTTATTATCTTAAGGGGGTTGGGTTCCCTATACTATAAAAGCGTAGCTATAGCGGCCTAGGTATGGTTCGCTGGTAAAAAGGGGTTTTATTTATTTTTAATTTTGCTTAGCCGTTAGAGGATTTAATTAAGGGATTGCTAGAGGGGCGCCTAAGGGACGCTAGACTGGCGGAGCTATTTTGCTAGCTGTATTAGTTCGTTATAGCTAACAGTTACTCCCCCGCAATTACAAATACTAGACGCGTCTAATAGGCTTTATATTTTATTAGATACCTTCTTAATAAAGGTATTTCCGCTTTATAGTGTGGTATTCGCCCATTCTTATTATAGAGGGCCATTACTAGGCATGGTTCTAGCGGTCGCGCGTAAGTGCGAACCACCGTCGTTTAACGTATACCTCCCCTGCGATGTAGGCATCTTAGGGGAATTCTCTAGGTGTTTTTAAGGGTTCTTTTTAGTTGGTTTTGGTCTTTTTGGGCCGGGTACAGCAAGAGCTCCAGTTAGTTTATTTAATATATAGTTAATTACAGCCTTTCTAATAGGCGACTCTCTTCTACGGCAATATATAAATAGTTATAGCCTCCTTTCCTAATTACCGCCTCTAGTGCTGGTGACTTTAATTATTATTAAAATCTTTTAGCGCTGCCTTTATCCGCTAGGCGCGAATATACCCTTATAATCCTATTGTCACAGTGCTGTAATGAAGTAGACTAAATAGCTACATTGTGCTATAAAGAAGAGAAGAAGGGTAAAAGGGGGTATTGTGTACAAAGAGTAGGGCTAGCCGCTAAGGCGCTAGTAGTAGGCTAGCTAACAGTAGGAAACAGTATGCGTTAGGTTAGTGCTGTAATAGTACTCCATTCTCTAGAAGGTTTAGTCCCTAAACCAAATAAATAACTTTAAATAGGTAGTACGCGGGACCACCTATTTTCGCTATAGAAATATCAAAAAATCCTAATTAGTTAGCTTATTAAATAAAGTTAGCGCGTGGCGCTTTTAGCAAGAATTCTAACCAATTAGATAACTTTAACCGTCGGTTAAAGTTCCATAATATCTTAACTACTATAGATTTTTAACACAGTGGTTGGCTATAACCTTAGTATGGCTTTTCCTTATCTCGTGCCCAATCTGGGGGTCCTAGCTTCTTAGGGTATTGCTTATAAAAGCGCTATATAGCTTGTTTATAACCCTTTAGGTCCTCTTTTAGCTACCAGGTTATATTCTTATAATATTTCCATTTAATCTTATAAGTTAGGCCTTAGGGATTTTTATTATATATATTAAGGATTTTCTTAAACTCCTATTTATCTTTTATATTGCCGTTGTCGTCTCTCTCTGTTACTCATCCTTGTATATTACGGCGCTTTGCAGTATTAATATTTGCTTAGCTAAGGATCTCTTTAGTAGCCTAGAGGCGGACCTTAAATATATAGAAGGATTTATTTACTTAGATATAGTTTAGAAGGTCTACCATAACTGCCCCTTAGTATACTATAAGTATGGGGTATAGGCCGTCCCATTTATTGTCCCATTTCTTTTTAGATCTGTTTGTTTTTATATTTTTTAAGCTAACCATAACTATATCGCCTTTATAGAATAACACACTCTCGTCCCTATAGGTATTGGCATTATTTTTATAGCGTTGCTGTGAAATCCGGGCTAGGGCCTTAAGCTATATTAATATCCGCTTAAAGTGGTTAGCTATAAAGTCTGCGCGGAAGAACTCCTTCTTTATTTATACTAATAGTGTTAGTAGGTAAGGGCCAGCAGGCTTAATTCCAAGGCAAGGGTTAAAGCCATAGTTTATAAAAAATGGGGAGATGCCTATACTTTTATTAACTTAGTTATTTGTAGTAAATTTGGTAAGTGGTAGGTAGTTAACCTAGTCGTCCTATATAAAGCTAATAAAAGCACAGAGGTACTTATTTACGGCAGCGTTAATAATTTTGGTTTAGCCGTCCGTTTTTAGGTGCTAGGCTGAGCTTAGTTATAAGGTTATCTTAAGGCATTTATTTAATTATTGCTAGAAGTCGCTAATAAATTATATGCCGCGATTAGAGATAATCGTGCTTAGTACACTATAGAGCTTATATATATTATTAATAAAGCTATTAACTAGCTTCTCTGTTAAGAGTCCTATTACTAAAACAAGGTATTATATTTTAGTTAAGCGGTCTATAATAATAAGGATATATTTGTATACCTTACCGTAGCGTTAGCATATTAGCAGCGTTGTGATATAGTTAATTGAAATATTGGTCTATAGGCGAGCGGGTAGTTCTAGTAGCTTTAGGAAACTAGGTGGGGCAGAATAGGGAGTCTTAGTAAAAAAGTATAGGGCACAGTTTTTAACAAAGGTAGCCATAAACTGGGAGATTCCTAGCCACCAGTATATTTGGTTTAAGAGGTTAAGAGTTTTAACCTAGCTAGGGTAACTAGCGGGGCCACTACTATAAAAGCGATGGATAACTTTTAGGCGGAGGTCTAGGGTATTAGGGACAAAGAGGCGTTGGCGGAAGTAGATCTATTTATTAACAATACTACATTCTAACTTATTATAACGGGGTAATTTCCTAATCTTCTTTGGCTAACAGCGAGCTTTCCAATTATATAAAGCCGCTACTATATCTTTTATAAGTTTGTTCTTCTGGTATTTTAACCGGATTAGCTTATCTAGTAACCTTTTAGCTATTTTAGGGTCTAGAGCGGCTATAAACTCCATATTATTAGAGTTATAGAATTTATATAGTAATTCTTTTAAGATTATAGGGTTAACTTTCTGGGGCGGTATAATAACTTAGGCTTAGTAGTAAAGGCGTTTATTATTAGCGTCCTTAGGTTTTATTCCTAGTAGTTAGCTTAGGGCGTTAAGAAGCGTAGCTTTGCTACTAGGTCTATATATAATTATAAAGTTAAACTATAAAAGGAACTCTGCCTACTAGATTTAGCGTTAGTTTAACTGCTTAGTAGTTATAAATATCTATAGGTTTTTATAGTTAGTAATAATTTTAAACGGCTCCTTAGTCCCTTATAGCTTAGGACGCTATTTCTTTAAAGCCTTAATAATAGCTAAGAGTTCTTTATTATAGATCTTATAGTTATACTCTGGCGTAGAGTGCTTTATGGAGAAGAATATAACCAGTCTTAGTTTACCGTTATTATTATACTAGGAAAGGACTCCACTAAAAGCCTAATTTAATGCGTCTATCTCTACCACTGTTTTCTTTATATAGTCGTAGTATGCTAGTACTAGTACTAAAGTAAAGGCTCTTTTAAGGGCCTTAAATAACTTGGCTTATTCTAGTCCCTATAGCCATTTAATGTCCTTTTTTAGGAGTTTTATCATAGGTGTAGTAATAGTAGAATAACTTTGGATAAACTTGTAATAAAAGTTTGCAAATTTAAGAAACTGCTATAATTCCTTAACTAAGGTTGGGTTCTCCTATGCTTATAAGGCTTAGACCTTTTTAGGGTTTATACTTATTTCTTTTATTAAGATAATTAAGCTAAGGTACTTTATCTTTGTTATATAGAACTCTGACTTACTAATATTAATTTAAAGGCTGGCAGCTCTAAAGTAGTAAATTACCTCTTTAACATACCTAGTATGGTTAGCTTAAGTTTTAGAAAATATAAGGATGTTATTAAGGTATACTATGTAATAGTTGTCTAGTACGTTATAAAGAATATGGTTAATATAGTTCTGGAATATAGCTAGGGTATTATAAAGGCTAAATAGGGTTACTAGTATCTTATAAAGCCTAAAGCGGGTAATAAATACTATAAGCTATTTATAGCCCTTAGCAATATGGATCCTGTTAAATATAGCAATAATATTAAGTATTACGGACAGATTAAGTACGATGTTATAACTACTTGGAGAAGAGTCGGCGGAAGCTAGTTGGTTAATATAGGTACGGTTTAGGATAGATCCGGTGGAACTATATAACGAGGAATAGTAGCTAAGGTCACGTAGTATAATCTATATAATCTATGTAATCTATATAATCTGTGGGACAGAGTAGATAGAGTACACATACCTTATAAAGCGAAGGGATTTCTTAGGCATAAGGTTGTGTATTTAAAGAACTATAGTCCCTACCCAGATAGCTCTCTCTTTGTAGTAAATCTTAGAATATAATTAGAGTTAATCTATTAGGTAACCACTCTACTAGTTATTATTACGTTATTGACTTATTGTTTATACCTATATACCTAGCCCAATAATAGGACCCACTATAGTTCCTACTATAAGGTTCCGTTATATATTTACTACTAAGGTTACGGTATTAAATACCAATAAGTTAAACAATATACTACCCAAAGCACTAGTTATAACGCTATTAACGGTAGCAATAACTTTAGGAATAGAAGACGCTAGTATAACAGGAACGGACTCATAGATAGTTATAAGAAGTTAGTTATAAGAAATAGTTAATTACTTATAAGATAATAATAGGATACTTAAAGAACGCATTAATGGAATTAGAGCAGCAAAGATTAAGTTACCTTTAATTAAACAATTCTTAGGAGAGAAGTTGAGGCTTAAAGGATTTCTAACATAAATGCACTTTAAGGTAATGCAAGAAGGAGCAAAGCTAGTAATAACTATAGATTAGGTAGCATACGCAGGACTATTTTTAATAGAAAGGGCCTTAGAGTGGTTTAAACCTTACCTTACTAAAATATAGGTAAATAGTATAATAACTACTAACTAAGATATATGGTACATGTTCTTAAGTTAGAACGGGTTCATAGAGCGGTTAATATAAGTATTTAGAGACCCTAAAGCAGCCACTATAATAGAACGAAAACTTTAGAACCTAGTATAACGCACTTTAGCAATTAAGTATATAACGCAGTTTTAAACGCTATCTACGCAGGTTAAATAGAACGACAAGGCGCTTATAGTATAGTATAAACAAGGACTTAAGGCTAAAGTCTAGAACGCAATCATTCTAATAAAAGATGCGGACACCCTAAGGGAGTTAATTAATTAAGTAATTAAGATTAACAATAGGATCTACTAAAGGGAACAGGCTAAGAAAGGTTAGGATAGAGTTCTATAGTTATATAAGGCGCAGAGTACGTATTAATAGATATAGAGTTAAAAACCATAGAATGGCGCAGAGCCAATAGACCTAAGTAGTACTAAAGAGTCTAAGAGATAGATAAAGAAACTATAAAAACCTAGAGGTTAAAAATCTAGTAATTATAGAACCTAGAAGCAAAGGCCAAACTAAAAATCTCAGCAGTAGAAGACGTTTAGGCGGACTCCATAGCAAAGTTAGTGGTTTAAAGATAGAGCTTACATAAATTGCAGAAAACAAGATTATTTCGCCAGAGACTATAGAGGTAGTTAGAGTAACTATATAGTAAAGGGAACTAGACTAGCAGAGGACATATACATATAGAGGGACGATGGTGCACTATAAGGAATAAAAGAATATTTAATTAAAAGTTTCGCGTTTTGTTATAATAACGCATGCCAAATTTATAAAGACGCTAAGTACGGCGCAAGCTATTGGCCGTAGGAGCTAAAGTTATTAAAGTTTAAAGAAACCAATAAACTAGCTTATAGATTGGACATTAAGGATAATAAATTTAACACAGATGAAGCGTTTAACAATAATAAGGCAATAAAAGCAGCTTACTAGGAGTATGCAAACCTTAAAGAAGTTAAAACAGAAGTAAAGACTAAAACCATCATAGTATATAGATTAGTAACGGGTATTATAATACCGTTAGATACAATTTCCATCGCTTTATAAGACGATAAGAGTAACGTTTAGAAGAAACTAGGCAAGTAAATAACTACTAATACTAGCTTATTACTTAATAAAGGTAAAAGGCCACAGGCTTAAGACTTTTAGGACAAGATATAAGATACTTAAAACTCTTAAGACAAGATAAGACACACCTAAGGACCTATAATAAATAAAAACCGATGGAACAGGGTAATAATTTAGTTTAGTAACAAATGAATGAGTATAGAACGCAAGTTTAAGAACTATAAGTTTAGAGAATGCGTAATCCTAAGTAAACAAGGTGTTTAGCTTAAAGATTAAAAAGTTAATACCAGGATAAAGAAGTAAGAGAACTTTAAAGATCTAGCTATAGGACGTAGAGTATAAAAAACTATAGATAAATTTAAAGCAAGAATTATTATATAGTAAGAGTAGAAACTAGATAAGAGATCTAGTATACTAGGTTATATAAGGGACAAAGCACCCGTATAAAGAGTTACTAATAGGCCTAAGGCAGGGACGCCTAGAGCAAAATGGCTAAATAAATTGGAATAAGAAGAGGATCTAGGGATTCCAACTAGATTTAAAGAAAGATATACTAAGGGATATTATAACGCAGTAATAACAAGGTACTTTCTTATAGATAGACTATACACACTAAACCAGTTATATGGAAAGTAGTATAGGCAACAAAGCAATAACAAATAGGCAGATTTCTATATATAGCTAGATAAAAAAGTTGTCCAAGACTAACTTATTACGGAAAAACGTATAAGTTATATTAAAGGAGCGTTAATTATAACGTTAAGGAACCTAAAAAAGGGATTTAGGGACTAGAGAAGTAAAAGACAAATTTTAATACCTATAGAGGAAAGACTAACAGTTAGATTAGCTAGATAGAGGTTTAAATTTAAGAGTAAAGATAAGCTAAAAGTTAACCTAAGTTATTTAGCGCATTATATACTATTATAGATAGCTTATGTGGATAATATATGCAATATATATAGAGCACTAAAGGACAAAAACCGGAAGTATCTAATAAGAGTGTATTAGGCACCCAAGGAAAGGCAGTTTAGGGACGCTAAGTATATACATAGATAGCACTTAGTAGAAGTGCAAAGCTAAGGAGATTTAATACTTTAACTAGAAAGATTCCTTATAAAAGAATGTCTAGACGGATAATAGTGGTGGGAATACCCAGAGAACACTTATCTATAGTATGTAAAGGAAAAGAAATAAACTAAGTATTAGCTAAAAGTAGACTAAGTATAAATAGGATCTAGCAGCTAATAGTTAGGAAAAGAGGAGGCCTACAGGACTAGAGGGGACTAGTAGTAGAGCCTTAGACCCTTAAAGGAATTTAAAGACAATACCTAAATTTACAAGTTAAATGGCGGGATTAATAGTTTAAAGCATTGGTAGATAGTAGAGTAATAAAGAACCACATATTACTAGTAATAGTAGAAAGGATAGGGTTGCCGTATAGACAAAAGGAATACCTATATCTACTTACAACAGTTTTAGGAGATTAGATAGCCTATAAAGGAGGTATTATTAATCTTAAAACAAAACCTATTTAGATAACTATTAAAGGGAAACAAGTTTAAATGTCTTTTAATATCCTACCGTTAGGACAGGATAAGGCGATACTAGAAATGCCTTAGTTATAGGAATATAATTTAAAGATTAATTAGGTAACAGGTTAGGTCAATATTAAAGATACTTAACGGCGCAAAATACAATAATAAACTAAGTTGGTATAGTACTAAGTTAGAGCAACATATAAAGAGACTAAGTAAAGCTTAAGTTATATACTAAAGAGATACCATAAGTATAGTAAAAAGCTATAGTCGCTAGAAAGTGAAAAGCTATTAAAATATACAGCGTGGGATTATAAAATAGAGTTAGAACTAGAAATAAGTCTAAAGTTCTTTCCAATATATAAGCTTACTAAAACAGAGTTAGTAGCGCTTAAGGAGTTTATCCAGGAGAACTTATAAAAGGGATATATTAGACTATTATAGTTATTAGTAGGATATCCAGTACTATTCATCCTAAAGAAAAATAGAAAACTTAGGATGTGTATTAACTATAGACAGTTAAATAGCATTACTGGGAAGGATAGGTATCCTTTACCCTTAATTAGCAAAATCTAAGACAGGATAGGCAACGTAAAGATCTTTATAAAGATAGATCTAAGGTGGGTATACTATTTATCTAATCAAGGTTGCGTCCTTGCAGTCATATAACCGCAAATTACCATCACGTAACGGCAATCTAGGGCAATTTGCGGCAACTTACCTACAAACGCGAGTTAAAAGGGGTTAATTACGTAAGCTAAGCAAGCTCAAGAAATCCACCAAATTCCACCTATAAAATAGGAGAATTAAGAAGCATCAATTAAAATCAGTTACCACCCATACTATTACAATAGCAATGCGTATCACCGGAAGTAATACCAACACTAATCAGTAATTATAGATCAGGAGATATATTATCTATAAAAAAAGACAAGCTCAATCAATCCCTACTAAAGGCCTCTACCAATCTCGCCTACTAAGGAGCATCAGTTAACGTGTATTTAAAAAATCAACCCCTATCTAATAGGCCCTTAATTTTTCATATACAGCCCTTAGGTATTTAAGAAACCAACCCCTTTTAATAGGCCCTTAGTTCGCGTCTATTACGCATTTTATACTACCCAGATCACATTAAAGAGCATTAGTTAATATATACTTAAAAAGTCAACCCCTATCTAATAGGCCCTTAATTTTTTATATACAGTCTTTAGGTACTTAAAGAACCGACCCCTATCTAATAGGCCCTTAGTTTGCGTCTATTACGCATTTTAAATATATTAGGTACTTAAAGAACTAACCCTTTTAATAGGCCCTTAGTTCGCGTCCATTATACGTTTTTTATCTAAAACCCAAAATCAAACTCAACAGGAGTCACGAGATAAGAATTAACATATTAGACATCAGGGCACAAGTTAACGCAGGACAGGAGAAATAGCCTAAAGGCATTAACTTACAGTTCGACAAAACCACCACAAAGGATATTAATAAATTTATAAAGTTTAAGATCCTAGAATACAAAGCGTATAACCTTAAAAACAATAAACTATAGGAGGTCTACAAGCCTAAGATTAAGGAGTATATAGTAACTAGAGGAAAGTTTACCTTAAAACAAATTAACTACCTCCTTAAGAACAACTTTGCTAGCACCAGTACCATTAAAACCCTAATCTTAATCTCACTAGCTACGAACCCTACCCTACTTATAATACCACCCACTACACCCTAACCTACCCCTATACTACCCCTATAACAGGAACCTAATTATATTAACTTAACCTTACAACCAGAACCACCTAGGGGACAGTTAAAACCAGAGTTTTAGTAAGGAGTTAACAAACCTTATAAAGATATACACGGAAGACAACAAGCATAGTAAAGAAGATAATAACTTTAACTTTAAACTTACCATCTTTTATAACCTCTATAGCAGAGCTAACGTACCCTAAGAAGCTAAGGTCAAAACCTACCCTATAATACTACACGGTCTAGTACTTAACTACTACTACACTAACCTTAAAAACGTTACCCTAACCCTTTCATTTAACCAAATCTGTAACGCCACACGTAATTACTTCAAGGGACCTAAATACAGACGCGGTATATTAGGACAATAGAACTCAACAACTCTAAAGTCCACAATAGGCAAGAGTGAGAATGCTAGAAAATTAACCTTAGACTACCTATAGTTACTTATTAAAGAACCAAGACACCTCCAGCATAGTCTTAACCTAGATTTATGTATAGACAAGTTCCTTTATAATAAGCTTATTAACGCCTGCTAAAAGTTACCAGCATGTTAATATACCTGCTTTAAACCTTCTAATAGCCTAACTAGCCTAATTAATAACTTACAATCCTCCATCACAATATTTAAAAAGTTAAATAGTAAGAACCCCTAAGCCTTCTTTACTAACCGCCGCTACTATAAACAATACCTTTAATTACCTTATAGAACACAATTATTTTTATCCGGCTAATATACATTACCAAAGAAGCGCTGCTTTGTCTATAATAAAGAAGGTTATTAGTTATCTAAACACTCCAAAGAAGAACATAATAAATTAAAGAAGAAGTTTAAGGACAGATTTAACTGCCGCTTTAATAAATATGCCTAATAGTATATTGCTAAGTACAAAGGAACAGATAATAATGGTGATAAACTTAACTTAGAATCTATTAATAAGGTAATAAAAGCTCTTATAATTAATATTAAGTTACTAATAGCATCTCTAACCTAAAAATAGACTAAACTATTCCTTACCTCTTTTGGAACGATACAGCACGAAGGAGCCATTAATACTATAACTAACTTAGCAGACCAATCCTTTACCCATATAATTACCGGCACTAATTTAATTGCTTACTACAATAACCTAGATCTATTTGCCTATGTTACTACTAGCTAGTATACATCCAATAAGTTCTATAGAGTAATAATTAACACCAGAGCTTTAAAGAGATTAATAGTAGGTTATAGATAATACCTCGCATATAGAAAGACCTATAATACCGTTATTAATACCTTAAAGGCTAGCGCTATTAACGTCTAGTTTAGCATTGGTTCTACCTCTTCTATTAGCTCTGTTATAGTTAATACACTAGTTAGCAATGTTGAGTTTTATATTATAAAGGCTAATATACCCTTCCTACTATGCCTCGCAGATATGGACATACTAAAGGTCTATTATAATAACCTTAAGAACGTCCTAGTCACCCTAATAAAATCGGTGCCAGTAATTCGCCGATTCAGTCACCCCTTCCTATTATAGAAAGAGTCACTGCAGTCATTTATAACCCACTTATTTAATTAAAACCCTTACTACCTAACCACTACTAAACTCTGCTGACTCCACCGTCGCTTTGGACATCCATCGGCAGACAAGCTATATAAGGTACTAAAACGCTCTGGCCATAATAACATTAATAAGCAGGCCATTAACTACCTCACTAAGTACTGTTCCTACTGCTAGAAACACGGCAAGTCTCCTAAACGGTTTAAATTTACACTATAAAAAGACTAAGATTCCAATTTCAACTATTCCATTTTTGTTAATATTATGTATATTAACAGGAGTCCTATTCTCTATGTAATTAATAAAGCTACTAGATTTCAAGCTGTAAGATAGCTATACAACATCTCTATAAAACATACCTAGGACATCCTATAACTATATTAGATTAACACCTATATTAGACCACCTAACTACATTACCTACAACACCAGGAAGAACTTTACAAGCAAGGAGTTTTAACAGCACGCTATAGCAATAGCCATATTAACCAAGAGCGTCCTAGTGGAAGCTTACTAGTCTATTAGAATGGTAGAAAGAGCTTATCTAACACTACGCTAAGCATACCAGATAATTACGGAGAAGCTATAGAACTTAGGAACAACCAAAAAACTAGCCTTATAAATGGCGGTAAAGGCCGCTAATAACACAGCTGGCCTAGATAGCTTAGTCCTAACACTTCTTATCTTTAGTGCCTACCCTTATATAAGCGAACTTAACCTACCAGCACCCTCTATTACACAGTAAGCGGCAGCTATAAAGAAGGCAATAGAGGAGATTATAAGAATTAGGGTAAAGAAGTAAGTTAACAATATACTAAACTAACAAAATAGTCCATCTGTTACTATAATCCACGACCTTCCCCTTAACTTAAACATGCTTATATGGCGTAAAGGCAATACTAAACAAAGCGGTAGATAGACTAGCCCATTTAAGTTACTCAGAATTAATAGAGAAATATATAAGGTATAACTCCCTAGTAGACCTACTAACTTTAGGACTATAATAGTAAAGCTATACCTATAACCCAAACCAGAAGAACTTAATAAGGAACTAAAGGAGGAGCTATTTAAAGAACTAATTAAGGAACCAACTAAGGAACTAATAACTACTACACCCCTCTAAAGATTAAAATGGATATAATAATCACCAACAAAGTCCTAGCAAAACATTATAGACGTATTAATATTTATTAACAACAGCCCAATAAAACCTAATACTATAACCCTCAAGTGCACCTTACCGTCATTCACAGAGTCTCAACGCAAGGAGATAAACGGTTTACTTAAGAAAGGCGTCTTTAAGTTTATTAATACAGCAAACGTCCTAAAGGGAGTCAGAATCTTTAACTCCCAGTTTGTTAACAAGATTAAAAACACTAGAATAGACAAGGCCTTCAAAAAGTCTAGACTAGTTATATAAGCCTATAATAACTATAGCAAAGATCTAGTCTTAATACAATCACCAACCATTTAATATGTTAGCCAGAGAATTATCCTAGCACTTACGGCAACCCTATAAGGAAACAAAAGAAGACCAGCCTCTTTATACCTACGCGACATCTTATAAGCTTACGTACAGTCCAGTACCCACCTAAATAGAGACTTCTTTATACGCCCACCACCAGAACTTAAACTAAAGAATAGATCAATTTTAAGAGTTATTAAACCACTCTATAGTGTCCCAGAAGCCAGTAACCATTAGTTTAATACATACCACCACCACCACCTTAATAAGCTACGGATAAACCAGTTAATATACAACCCCTACTTATTATACACAAATAGCAACGGCTTTAGAATTATAGGACTACAGACCAACAACATACTATTTCTTGCTAATAAAACCTTTACAGAGACTAAAGAAGCTAGGCTTTAGAAAGCAAAGTTTCTAATAAAGAAGAGAAAGAAGCTTACGCCAAATACCCCAATTAAGTTTAACGGAGGCTGCATTAGGCAAGAAAAGGACTCAATAGCCCTTACCTAAAAACATCAATACTAGAACCTAAAGTTGGTTACTATAAAGGCTACAGACCTAACCAGCTCCAAAGGGGAAGTCCATAAGGCAGTTATACTAAAGGACCAGTATATTGCCCAAAGAGCAAAAGAAGCCTATATCGCCACAGTCTGTTAACCAAAAGCTGCCTTTAACCTCTCCTTTATAGCACAAGTTGTTAACCTAAAGAAAGAACATATAAAGCAGCTTAATAAGCAGCTATAATAGTAAATCAATAATCCCTCCTAAGGACTTCGCTTTATACAACTCAATACAAGCACTCTCAAACTAATAATATTCACGGACTTGTCCTTTGCTAATAACTATAACCTCTCTTCTTAGATCGGCTTCGTCATCACACTCACAAACAAGGACAATAGGGCCAATATCCTCCATTGGTTATCTATTAAATACAAGCAAGTTACACAAAGCGTCTTAGCATCTAAACTATATAGTATAGCCCACGGATTCGACACCAGAGCTATAATTAAAGTAACCATCAAGAAGATCCTACAACTTAAACAACTACCACTTACCCTTTATACCAATTCAAAATCTCTATATAACTGCCTAGTCAAACTCGGGACAACACAAGAGAAACGACTTATGGTTAACCTAATATGTTTACAACAATTATACAAGAGAAGAGAAATAGCAGAGATCAAATAAATCAACAGAGGCAGTAACCCTATAGACGCTATAACAAAATCAAAACCTTACCAAGCGTTAAAGGACCTAATTAATACGAATATAATTAAGCTACAGGTCACCGAGTAGGTAAAGAGAGGAGAAAATAGAAAGACAGGAATAGAGAGTGTAAAGATATCAAGCTAGCAGCCAAGGCGCTAGTACTAAGCGAGCCAATAGCGATTTTCTATACCGGGCATAGAAAATCGTGATTGGTTACTTTAGCCATTTAGCAGAATTTGGTAGAATTTAATAGGTAAAAAGTAGTGGAATTCAACAGGTAGAAAGTAGTGGAATTTGGCAGGCAGCGCGCTTAAGCACCATTAAAAACTAAATACTCCCAGTATCTAATCAAGGTTGCGTCCTTACAGTCATATAACCGCAAATTGCCATCACGTAATGGCAATCTAGGGCAATTTGCGGCAACTTGCCTACGAACACAAGTCAAAAGGGGTTGATTACGTAAGCTAAGCGAGCTTAAGAAATCCACCAAATTCCACCTATAGAATAGGAGAATCAAGAAGCATCAATCAAAATCAGTTACCACCCATACTATTGCAATAGCAATGCGTATCACCAGAAGTAATACCGACACTATTAGATTAGGATTAAGAAAGGCGATAAATAAAAGGCAGCTTTTAGGTTAAAGGAAGGACTATATAAACCATTAGTTATGTAATTTAGGCTTATAAATATATTAGCAACGTTTTAGAAGCAAATTAATAGTGTGTTAGGAGAACACCTTAATAAGTTTATTATAGTATACCTTAATAACATTATTATCTACTTAGAAAGTAAGGAAGAATATAAAGAACACATTAAATGGGTTTTAAAGAGACTATAAGAAGAATAGATACCAGTAGTAATTAAGAAATACGAGTTCTTTACAAGAAAGACTAATTTTGTAGGATTTATTATTAAACTAGAAAAGATTAGTATAGACCTAAAGAAGGTAGAAGCTATAGTAGACTAATAGGAACTAGAGAACGTTACACAGTTAAGATTATTTCTAGGGTTTTGCAATTACTATTAGAGGTTTATAGCGTAGTGGTTAAAGAGTATTAAGCCGTTCACTTAATTAATAAAGAAAGAGGAACTATAGGTTTAGGGTAATAAGTAAAAGAAGTTATTTACCTAGGAACTAATCCTTAAAATCTATTAACTAAGGTTAGAGATGGTTGTTAAGATAAACGCGTTAAACTTTGCACTAGGAGTATATTTGCTATAGAAGCATTAGAACGCATGGCATCTAGTAACATATTATAGTCGAAAAATGATACTACTAGAGTTAAACTATAATATATACAACAAAGAGTTGCTAGGTATAGTTGCAGTACTTAAGAAATAGAGAGCATTCTTATAAGGCATAGAGAAACTATTTATAGTTAAAATAGATTATAAGAACCTTATAGGGTTCCTAATAATAAAGGAACTCAACTAAAGATAGGTTAAATGGGCGGAAATGCTTATAGAATACCATTTTGAGATTTAGTATACCAAGGGTACAGATAACGCATAAGCAGACGCTCTAAGCAGAAAAGCTAAACTATAAAATAATAAAAAGCCATTAGGGGCTTTATTACGAAAAGATATAGATAGATTAATTAGGTATAATTATTTAAAAATAGCAGTAATATAAGAAAGTCAGATCTATAAATTACTAGAAAGTAATTAGATACAAAAGATCTAGGAAGTATAGTTTAAGGATATAGACTTAGAGTAGTACAAAAATAAAGAAGTAATATACATGCCTAAGTCTATTACAGAAGAGTTTATTAAAGAATTCCATAAGGGAATAATATAAGGACACAACAGAGCTATAGGCTTAGTGTTAAGACTTTAAGAGGAGTATATTATTTAAGGAATCTGGGGACTAGTAAAATAAGTTATAAGGGAGTGTCTAGATTACCAAAGAAACAAATTAATAAGGTATAAGCTATATGGAGGGCTATAACTTGTTAAAATACCAGAAAGGCCATAGGAGGTTATATTATAGGACTTTATCGTTAAGTTGCCAAAGTTAAAAGATCCTATTAGTAGATAAGATTATAACGCGATCTTAGTAATAGTAAACAAGCTTATAAAGTAGGGATACTTTATAGTATGTATAAAGGAGATATTAGTAGAAGATGTCGCTAGAATCTATATTAAGAAAGTGTTTACAAGATATAGAGCACTAAGCAAAATTATATTGGATAGAGATCTAAGATTTATAGTAGTATTTTAGGAAGTGTTTCTAGTAGAATAGGGAGTTCACGCAGTAACATCTACAGCGTATTATCCGTAGATAGACGGCTAAATAGAAAGGTTAAACTAGACACTAGAACAGTATTTAAAGCATTATATTAATTATATACAGAACAATTAGGTATCGTTATTACCAGTTACACAGTTTATATATAATGCAACACTATAAAAAGGAATAGGAACGTTACCATTTAAGGCGAATTACGGGTATAAGCCAAGAACGTCGTTATTGCCACATTAAGCAAAGAAAACAAGTAGCACAGCTAAAGAAAGAATAGAGATACTAATAAATCTTTATATAGACCTTATGGAAACAGCTAAACTAGTACAAGAATAAATAAAAAAGTACTATAATACTAAGAGATCTAAGGGACTAGATCTTAAGGAGGGAGACAAAGTGTGGCTACTATATAAAAGTTTTAAAAGTTAACGGCTAAGTAAGAAGTTAGACTATGTTAGACTAGGACCTTTTAAAATCATATAAAAGATTTTACTAGTCACGTTTAAGTTAAACCTACTAGCTAAAATGAAGATCTACCCTATACAGCACGTTGCAATACTAGAGCCAGTACGCGGGAGTGTTAAACTACTAGTCTATAAGGCAGACATGTATAGAGGACAAGAAGAAGATAAGTAGTAAGTTTTAAAGATTATTAGTTATAAGGACGTAGACAATAAAACGTGGTATAAAGTAAAGTAGATAGGCTACAGTAAGACTACCTAGGAATCACTAAGCAACCTAGAGAATGCTATAGAAAAGGTATAGGAGTATTAAAAGAAAGCAGGTTAGGGAGCGTTAAAAAGGGATTACTAAAGAACAAACTACCTAAGGGGGATTTAGGAGGAGCAACTACCGCGTTATTTAGAGTTGTTTCCTTTTTTAGAGATATTACTCTCTCGTTACCTAGCTTAGACAAACTCTATTAAACAAGCTTCCACTCCTTAAAATAAACCTTCTCACGAACTTTCTTAAGACAAAGCAGTTAAGTATAAGCAGAAGCGCGAGCTTTAAGAGTATAGCGCTCCTCGTCTCTTACCCACTTAGTATAAGTATAATTCTCATTCTGGAGACAATAAATCTTACCTAAGGCGCTTAAGAGCTTAGCATCAAGCCTTATAGCGGCAGATCGAACACAAGACCCTATAATAAGTTACTTAGGGAACTTGAAAACTATTAAAAGTAATAGGACGCGCATACTTAACGTTAAAGATAGAGCGAATATCACAGGACGATTAAATATTTGCTTTAGTGCACTCTAAATAAAAAGATAGTTGTTGGGTAATAGGACTTGCCAACGCAATATAAACTAACCCCTCTTTCGCATAATAAGAATATAGAGATGGTATTATCTCACCTAATAATAATATTGCAGCAATGGTACGAGACTGGCGAGCCATAGAAGAAGAGGCCGAAGGTTTAAAAACCTTAGAAGGTATAATAAGTAAGAATATTAACTAGACTAATTAAATGGACATTACACCTCTAGTAGATAACTTGGAGATGTTAGGAATCTTTAAGGGCAAAGATAAAGAGGAGGGAGATAGTATTACAGACAGCTTAAGTACAATGTTATAACTACTTAGAGAAGAGTCGGCGGAAGCTAGTTAGTTAATAAAGGCATAGTTTAGAATAGATCTGGTGGAACTATATAACGAGGAATAGTAGCCAAGGTTATATGGTGTGATCTATATAATCTATATAATTTGTGTAATCTATAGGATAGAGTAGACAGAGCATACGTACCTTACAGAGCAAAGGGATTTCTTAGGCGTAAGGTTGTATATTTAAAGGACTACAATCCCTACCCAGATAGTTCTCTCTTTGTAGTAAATCTTAGAATATAATTAGAGTTAATCTATTGGGCAACCACTCCACCAGTTATTATTACGTTGTTAACTTATTGTTTATACCTATATACCTAGCCTAATAACAGGACCTACTGTAGTTCCTGCTACAAGGTTCTGTTACATTAAGCTTAGTATAGAATTTGGCGCTATATAGGGCATTAAATATCTTACGGATAAGTAAAAGCGAGTATTAGTTCTTAATAGTAACGTTATTAAGTCCTTTATAGTTATAGTAGATCCTTACCCCTCCTCCTAGCTTAGTAGCAAGTAAAAGTGGGGCTATAGCAGGGGACGTTAATTTTTGGATAAAGCCTTTATTAAGCATCTTATTAATCCATTTCTTAACGCATTAGAGCTTGGTAGGGGAGAGTAAGCGGTTTTTATAGTACGGGGGCTACTTTCCTGGCATAATTTTAATTTTATGGTCCTATAGGCGATGTGGTAAGAGCTCGTTGGCATTCTTTAGGAGAAACCCCTTAATATAGTGCCTATATTCCCTTAGGAGGCGTCATACGATATCATCCCTAGTTAGAGCGGGTTTGCCTTTTATAAACTTCTCAACGTCTATATCTATAACTTTGCCGCGGAGGAACTTGGTATTTATGGTCTAGAGGTTTTTCTTAAGGAAATAGTAAAAATAACTAGGGAAGACCTTGTAGGCTTCTTCTATTATATAGTTACTATTAACTAAGCGGCGGAAGGATTTCTTTATTAGGTTTGGTATTTTAACTAGTTTAGTAGGGAGTTTATTTATTAATTATTTCCGTTCTTCTTGTTTTACTAATTCTACTAGCTCCGCCATATGGATCCTTATTACTTTTACGCTTTTTTATTTACAAAACTGGGTGAAATTCACGGCGTATATATTTATAATATTGTCTAGGTTAGGGCGTATTTGGTCTTCTCCTAACGTCGCGGTAGGGCTGGCTTATTTTAGTTAGCTCTTAGGAGCAGTTCCTAGGCGGCGGCCTTATATAAGGCGTATAGGGAGTGGGTACGAGGTTAGGTATTATAGTGGCGCAGTTTTTATTATCTAGGTTTTAGTAATTCCCTAGCTAGTCCTTACTATAACGCGGGCTATAGTGTGCGTATATAGCATATGGCTTAGTTCCGGGTGTTGGGCTAGGTAGTTAGGGTTTAAAGGGTGTCTAGGTTAGCGTTAGATTCTTAATAGCAGTGGCGTAAAGCGGACCTTCTTTTTTAGTCTTGGCAAGGACGGCTAGCCTATTGTTTTAGTCTTAAGTACTAGAGTAGTCCAGTTTTCTACTATTTTGTTGCTTTGCAGCTATACGGGTTCCCCTTTATTAGGAATATCTTCTATTATTAGGGCTTTATATGTGGTTCTAGGCACTAGGCTTAGTAGTGCCGAGTATCTATATAGGGCGTCCCTGCTACTGTTAGCTGTCCCTTATAGGAGGCAGTTCCTAGAGTAGTAGTCTAAGTTAAAGCAGATCTTAAGCTCTTTAAAGCTAGGGTAGGGCTTATACTTCTAGAGCTAAGGCATACCTAAGATAATTAGGGTACTGGGTAAGAGTTTAGTAATAAGAAAGAGTATAGTTTTAGTATAGATGCCAATTAATATTTAGGTAGTAAAGTAGTCCGTAATAAGTAAAGTTAGAATACTGTTTGCGAGGCGTAGTAGCCTAGGTACTAACAGTTTCTTAGTTATAATATTATATTTTCTTATAATAGACTTTGCGTTGGTAAATGCTATTATAGTACTACTTAAGTCCACTAGGCTTACTGTGTTAATAAAAACTTAGGGGCATAGGTTGTGTAATAAGGAGAGTTGGGTTTAAATAAGAATTAATTTTTTATTACTATTTAGTAATCTAAGATTAAGTGGTAGTTTACTAATAGAAAGGATTAATTGGTCTAGTAATAGGGACCTAATCTTCTTGTCTTCCTCATATAGTTTGGACCCTTGGACGCGACTTAGTCTAAGGGTTTGCCTTTTAATGACTAGGGTATAGGGCTGTTTTAGCAGGGCGATCTAGTATCTGTCTAGCTGGCAGTGTTAGTCTTGGTTAGGGTATAGAGAGATAGCACCTTACTAATAATATAGCCGTGTTTGTATTCGCTAGCGCGGAGTCGCTAATTCTAGGCGTTGTTAATAGGTTAGGCTTCTATATAGGGTATTATTTAGAGTGACTAAGCCATAGGGTTAAAGGGGGGGAGTTATTTACTGCGGCTATAATAGACTCCGCAGTTGCTACGTCCGCGGTTATTAGTTTGCGTTATTTAATAGGCTAGCATTAGGACTAGGTTTACTATTATAGTAGGGTTATAAGCGTTCTTCCAGTAGCTAGGTAGGCCATAGGTAAGGTATAGTCTATTATTAAAGCGGCGCTTACGCTCCGTGTCTAAGATTTTATTAAGGTCTATAGGTTCTTCAGTTGCTGCTAGGGTTAGGGTTAGGGTTAATATAGGGGCAGGAGCTTAAGCAGGTAGGCGGTGGTTAGTATTCTTAAGGTTGGCTTAATATATATAGTTTGTAAGGTTCTTAGCGAATATATCTATCTACTTACTCTAACCTATATAGTTGCTGTTATTGATTTTATAGGTAAGTTTAAGTACCAGCTCTTCTATCTTTAGAGAAATAAACTTTTAGAGTAAATCTACCTTCTATTTATCTATCTTCCTAGCGCGGACTATTAACTTATTAAGCTCTCCCTTTTAGGACTAGTAATTACGCTCGCCTTAAGGAAAATAGTTAAGCTTATTTTTTGTAACCTAGGTTATGTTAAAGACCTTATAGTGGGCAGTAAGCTCTTTAAGTATATCTTCTTTAGTGGGCTATTTCTATATAGACATATTATTTAGGTTCTTGTATATAAGCTTTAGGCCCTACTTAATAAACTTATAGGCCTTACCCTCTAGTATATCCAAGATGTAAAGGATCTGGGATTGAACTATATTAAAGTAGTCCTAGTTATAGTTAAAGACTCCTTTAATCTTAATATGCCAGGTCTTAAAGTTAGCTTATTATTTTAGCGGGGTGCCTTTTCCGCTAAATATTAGCGGGTTTTTAGACATCCGTTTTTTCTGCTAGGTTACTACTATTGTTATAGAGGTTAATTGTTTAAGAGTAGCAATAGTTTCTATCTAGGAGGCAATAAGGGCATTAAGGCTTTTATTAGCTTTCTTATTAGCGGTGTTTATGTTATATATAAACTATAGTCCCGCTTTAATGTTACTAAGGAACTTATTAGTATGGTTAACAAGGGTATAGTAAACTTTGTCGGCTTTAAAGGTTTTAGGGTATAGTAGGGAGCGGCAGATTATCTATACAATGTTAGGGTGTGTTTATATAAAGAAGTCTACAAAAACTTTATAGGGGTTCTAGGTTTTGGCTATTTTGGCGTTATTAATATCGCCCATTTAGGTAATCTTTGGCGCTGGGAAAAAACTAAGGATTGTTTTAGGACTATAGTGGGTTATAGCGTGTAGACGTATCGCGCGTAGGTTGTAATTACTCTGGGGCGGAGATAACTAGGATATAGGGAATTAGTGATCGCGACGGGGCGCAATTAATAATAGCATAAACTGTTATAGTGCTGCAATGAAGTAGACTCAATAACTACGTTATGCTATAAAGAAGAGAAGAAGGGTAAAAGGGAGTATTGTGTATAAAGAGTAGGGCCAGCCGCCAAGGCGCTAGTGGTGGGCCAGCCAATAGTAGGAAATAGTATGCGTTAGGTCAGTGCTGTGACACCTATTCTCTCTCTTACGTTCTTTCTCCTTTAGCCTTCTAAATAACACTAGCCTATAACTATCCCATAGGAAAGGGATTAGGGGAATTCCGTAGTTACTAGCCGCATTAGCACTGTTGTCTTATTTAACTCTACCGCATATCTCCTTTTAGGGTAGGGAGGGATAGGTATGGCGTATTGCCCCCCTTAAGGGCTTAAGTAAGCTTACATCGCACTTATTTTAGCTAATCTATATACTATTTTCTCTCCTAGGATATACTATTAGTTAAATAGCCTGCTTTAGCGTTTGCCGATAGCTAAAGCTACCTATATTATAACTATTATACCTACTAGGCCACCTGGCGGAAAAGTAGCTAAATGTTGCTAATTTAAGTAACTACCCTATACGGGGCTGTATTGGGCATTATTTAAATAGATATTATACAGAGCGTTGCCTAGGTGGCTATATATGCCTACCTAGTAGTATAGTTATATTACTACGGATATTTTAAAGACGCTATTTAATTTACTAGTTTAGGGTTAAGGGGCTATTAGCTCTACCTAACTACTCAGAAGTAGAGTAGTAAAGGATTAACGATTTAGGCTCCTAAGCTATAGGGCTATAGTAGAAACTACCTAGACTGAAATTAGAAGGTTATAGCTTTTAGGCGTATAATAGATTAGCGGCATAGCAGCATAACTATAAAGGAATCTCTAATACTAACTAGCTACGTTAGGAGGGCGAGCATCCCTATACAGTCTTTTGCCTAGCATATTTATAGACATATATACGATTACTATACAAGTGGCAGGCGTATCTATTACTAGGCGGTTAGTATTAGAGAGCCCCGCCCACTACTAATAAGGATACTACCTCCTTCTGTTATAGATAGCTTGTGACGCGTATATATAAGTGGGGCTTAACCTCCTACTAATATAAGCGGCGTAGAAGATTAGCTAGATTAGTATTATCGGGAAGTAAATAGATACGTTAGCGCTACCCTTTACTAAGGAACGAGGGTGGAGAATTTACGCCACTAACCTCTTAATAAGGGGCTAGATATGATAGCTGTATTAGAGCTAAATATATTAGCTTAGATAGGGGGATATAGTTTAATCGCAATTTACTAAGGGTATTAATTAGGCGTTAGGAATTTAAGCCCTTATAAACCTTTATAACCTATAAACAGTAATCTACTCCAGTCTCTATTAGAGGCGTATATATTAAGTGCTTTAATTTAGTAAGAAGCCTAGGTAAGGGGTAATGGGTAAGGGGCGATAGACGAGAGCTAGTAGCGAAGGGAGGGCTAACTTGCACTTAAAAAGACCTATAATTCCCCCCTTAAGGCTATCGAAAGCCACGAAGCAATAGCAACTCTAATAATAACGACGTTAGTACTATCTCGATCTTTATTTCATATCCCTTTTAAAATTTCACTTAATAATAACAATTTCTATACCGGTCCCCTTAGAAAATTAATAGCTTTGTCCTAGCACTATACAATTATAGCTCCTAAGAAAAGCGCAAGTAGTAGGCCTAAAAGGAGGAGTAGGGGAGTACCTATCTTCCTCCTAAAAAATAAAGAAGTATTAGAAGCTTGGGTAATTAACGGTATATTATTCTACCTAGGGCCTTAGTTTAGAGATTCCGTCTAATAAAGCGCCTATAGACCCTATATATAATTATAAGAAAGCTTATAAGAAGTATTATAAGGATAATAAGGATAATAAGGACGACGAGGAAGATTTCTATAAAGATAGAAATAACAGTTAAGTCTCTAGAGGAAGTAGTTAAGATAATTATCCCCTATAATTACCCTACTATGCTTTCCTTATTCCCCTAGTAGTTATAAATATATATATTTAATAACTAGTAGAAAATCTAATAGTTATCGAAGATAATATAGCCAATTTAAACTTAGAAGCTAAGGGTGATAAAGCTAGTAATATTAATGATAAAGCTAATAAAGCCGATAATTAATTAACACCTCATAGATTAGGTATACGCTTCCCCATTTAATTTATAATGGCCTTATTTAACAATTAGTAGATAATCATCGGTAAAATATGGTCCCCTCTTAATGGCCTCAATGGTTGGTGGTTGACGCAATTGGCACGCAGTTAAGGGCATTTGGCAACTCGATTAATTAGCCTATGTCGTGTTTTTTTTAACACGCAGCCTGCGCGCAACCTGCGCAACTATAATTATATTTAGAGCCATCTACCTCTTTTATACTAATAGTATATTTTAGATAATAAATAAAGGCTACTTTAAAGCTATTTATAAGGCTAGTAAGGCGAATTATATACACTTCTTTATATAATCTATTGTATTATTTTAGACAATTTAATATAATATCCTAACTGTCTTATAATATATTATAAAAGTATAAAACCTTTCCTGCTCTCCCTATGACAATAATATACTATAAGTATTTAGCTTTACTGGTATAGCATATATATATAGCCAAAAAGTAGCTACTAAGAGTAGTAGATATAGGCCGAAAGAAAAGTAGATTAAGAGCTAGTATATATAATAAAGAAGCCGTAGTTATCCTATAGGAGAGTATAGAAAGTTCTGCACCTAATCTTCTACTAAAAACTCTACCGTCTTATTAATATTAGAGTCTAGAGCATATATTATAAACTTTGTATACTGCTCCTTATTCTTAATTAAATTTAATATCGCTTTCCCGTTACTATACTAGCCATAGCTATCCTCTATAAGGCTGTAATACTACTTAAATTATGTAAATGACTTATTAGATTTAAACCTTTCTGGCCTAGGCTTGCTGGTTCCTGTATTAGAATAAAGTAGTATACTAGGGCGGAGGATATATATTCTGCTAAATTTAATAAACTTAGCTAGTTCTAAAAGTTAAATTAGTAAGTATTATAGTAGTAGTAGGGCCCTAGATTGTCTAGCTTACTCTAGAGCTCTCCCTTTAAAACGGACTTAGTAAGTGTCGGTATATATTCGTTTCACGTATTACGTGCACAGCACGTAATCTACGCGAGACGCGTATATATATCATCAAGACGTGTAGATAGAACGACAAGAATCCACCAACAATACCGCATAGTACATATCATCGTGATATATGTATTCTGCACGTTGTTAAAGCATACCAACACTAATTAGTGAGCGCGCACAGATCAGGAAAGACGTAGATAGCTTAGAAGATAGTTATACTTATCCACCTTTTGTATCAGCCTATTTTAGTTAAAGAGAAGAAGAGAAACTACCTAGGAGTACTTATCTGGTATCCACAACGACTTCTAGATATCTTGTTCTATCTATTTTAGAAGAATTACTGCGTAAAACACCTTACCCTACTCAAACAACTCGAACCGCCCCCTTAACCGCCTCCTTAACTACCTCCTTAACCACCTCCTCAACCGCCTCCTTAACCGTTCCCCTACCTAAATAATACATAAAATATAAGATGTCAGGAACAGAGAAAGACTGGGAGGAAGAAGCAGCTAAATGGGAAGATAGAATTAACCCAATGGAAGTCACCAAGGACGAGCTGACCAACTACGTACAATGCAAGATGTATGTATATACGGAGATACACGACCAGCTAGACTTAACACTCTGGGAATCGTTCTAGGGAGATTTTAAGGACTTTACAGTTAATATCTTTACGCAAATCTACTTATACTGGTTTTAGAAACTCGCGATTGTCTAAATACCAGAGGAGTATAGGTTAACACTAACCATAAACAAGGTAAATTACTCCTTTAATCCTTATATAATATAGCATAAGAAGAAGACTAAACGGAATAGACTAGAGAAGAGATAAACGCACTTAAGAAAAAGTTTAACACTAGTATTAAGTTAAGAAGTATCCAGTATTACAAGATATATAGAACTCTAGAAGAGCAACAAGTAAGACGTTCCTCAGTGCCTATACCTTCTATTATACCCTAACCTACGACTACTCCTACCTCCACACTATCCGTCGTGCCTATACTTTCTGCTATACCTTAGCCTATAGCTATAACACCGCCCGGAACGCAGATACCTACCCCTGTGACACCTTAACTACCTATCACAACTTAACCTCCGCATTAACCTCCGCAGCAACCTCCGCAGCAACCTCCGCAATAACTTCCGCAACAACCCAGATTTGCAAACAGCACCTTTAATCAGCAGCATACCCTACTATAATCTACCCTACAACAGCAATTAGACCTAGGAGTAGGAGGAACAGCCTTATATAGTAAGGAAGCTACTATAGTGGTAAAGATGTATACGGACAACCAGAAATATAATAGAGTTAGTGAAGGAGTTTCTGCCTACAGAATTGCCGTCTTAAAGAGTTGCTAGGGAGTTCCCGCCTGTACAATTTCCTTAATTGTTATATGGGAGAAGGAATACCCCAGTTAAGGAGCATATACTACCTTTATAAATCGCCGCTACTATAATTAAGATCAAGGCCGAAACTACAACCAAAATAACCAAAACTTTAGCCTTAAAGCCTATAACTCTATTGGCATAGGTTAAACGAACAAACTCAGATTTGGCTTAGCGTCATATAACTAGGTATAACGGCACTGTGGCGCGCCACCTGCTATGTTCTACTATGGACGGAAGGGCTAGCTATCGCGTATATGCTACGGATAACAGGAATAGGATGATTTGGTTTCTTTTTAGAGTTGCTCCAGTGTCGGTATATATTCATTTCACATATCACGTGCACAGCACGTAATCTACACAAGACGCGTATATGTATCATCAAGACGTGTAGATAGAACGACAAGAATCCACTAACAACACCGCATAGTACATATTATCGTGATATATGTATTCTGCACGTTGTTAAAGCATACTAATAGTAAGCTAATCTAGCCTATTCTAGAGCTCTCTATTTGGAATAGACTTGGTAAACTAGTCTAGCCTACTTTAGAGCTCTCTCTTTAAAACAGACTTAGTAAACTAGATAGCATAGTTTAGCTTACTAATAAATAGCCTAAGTTAATAACCGCGTTAGTTTCGTTATTGCTAAGGCTTACAAAAACCTCCTCTCTTGCGTTGTTGCTTAGATCCGCTATAAGGTTATTAAGGTCATCTTTATACAGGTCCTTAATAATTTATATATTTAATTAATCTAGCGTTAGGCCTGTAGCATATCTAATAGCTATAGGCTAAAGCCGTAGCTAGATTCTAGATTACTGTTTTTTAGATATCTAGTTCTAGCTGCCTAAGAGGTTATTATAGGCTTCTATAACGAGTTAGAGAATAATAATAGGCAGTAAAATACCAGATATATACTAACCGCTAACAGTAGAGCTATAAAGGTTATCTATTCCCTTAGACCCAGTTCTATACTCCCTAATTATATAATATATTGCTATTAAAATAAAAGTAATAGTATTGCTAGTAAGCCTTTTAAATATATTATAAAAGTAGGGTAATTGGGTAAGGCCGTTCCTTTCTCTACCATAAAATATACTAGCTATGCTAGCAACTATTGCGTCAGAACAGAAGCGGTTATTATTTAGCTATTAACTTTTATTAGCATTTTACTAAATAGTATGAGTAAAATACCTTTATATAATCTAGCGTAATAAAATTATAATTAGTTAGTAGTTCCATAATTAGTTTAGGCGCGTTATTAAACCCTAGCCTATATACCTCCCTTATAACTATATAAGCCTTTATAATTATATAGCTTCTAAAGTTGCCTATTGCATTAAATAGCTATATATAATATTAAGATTGTTAGTAGATAATTTAATATAATATTTCTAGTATATATATACCTTATAAGTAGACACCAGGTTAGAAATATAATTAGCTTTTTTTTATACTGCTTTTGGCTGCTTTGGAATAGCTTCTAGCTATACATTTTTTATTATACCTTTAATAAGGCCTAAAAAGTAGTTAAACTATAGGTTAATAAGATGCCTATTAAAAGTCCTAGAGTTAGTTACTAGCCTTGCTAGTAAAATGGACCTATAAAGCGCAAATATAGGCTTATATCTCTTAGGTGGGTTTTCTTTTATGCGTCACCATTATAATATTTAAAGGTACTCTTCTCTTACCTATAGCGCGGCAGTTAGGTTAAAATTATCTTTATAGTCTAACTCATTCTTACTTCCCCTAGTACTATTTAAGTCCCCTTTAGATTAAATACTAGGTTAGTATACTCTGTATTAGAAGGAGGTCACTTATTTTATAGACAAAGCTATATTAGAGTTTAGGCAAATATAGCTTACTAGAGAGAATATATAGCTAAATGTTAGTTGTTTACGCGATAAGGTACGGATTAGGCGCATAGGGGAGTATTTTAAACTAGTACGTAATTGTTAAGAGCCAGAGATATATTACAAAGATACTACTTTTTATAGTTATGGGTGGTTAGATAGTAAAGAAAGTATTCTATTTACTAGGGCCTACTAAGTACTAAATAGTAGAGGAGACTATTAAGTATTATAGTTAGACTACAGTTATATATAAAGGTATAATCTACCTTAATTAAAAGATTGGGACTTTATATCCTTAACTGAGCTAGTTCTACTACTAGATTATTAACGGATTTAGTAGATTTATTAATATTTAGTTGCTATCGTTTTATAAAAGAAGTAGGTGTAGACTTATAGTTACTATCCTTATTATTAAATATTACCCTTTTTAGCCAGAGGCGGCTATATATATTCTATATGTTATTAGCCAGCTTAATATATTATATATAACGTTAACAGGGTTTATTGTATGCCTACTCCTCTCTATACCTAGATATAACTAAACTAGAGTTATAAGATTACTTATTCTAGCTAGGTTCTATATACTTATTCTCCGCTAGCACATTCTTCCTTCTATTAGCTAGGATATTGTGACGGCGCTGGGGCGCGTCACCTAGTCAGGGGTTCGCTTAGGGCTTGGCTTATGTATTTAGACGTGGCCTCACCACTTCTCTTGCTCCTCACCTTGATATCTTCGTAATACAGCATTCGTTCGCTTCATCTTGGAAGCATTTATTCAAGTCTTCGTTAAGACATTTGTTCAATGGTTCGAGCCGTCACAGATATAGGCAACTCCTAGTAGTAGGCTAGGTAAAGACATAAGGTTAATTATACTAGTTATCCTCGTTTCCTTATTATACGTTAACTTAAAGTAGGGTTCTTACTACTAGTTTAAGTATTTAATAACGCGTTTTTACATTTACCTGCTATAGTAACGCTTCTATATTTGCCTAGTTAGTAAAAGATATAGCCTATAGCTAGAATGGATTACTTTATAGCTATTTCTATAATATCTAGGGCGTATATAGATTAACAACTTAAAAGAACGTATACTGGTATAGTATATATTAGACTAATAGCAGTATTAGTAGAAGTATTACCGCTATAGTGTTTATAAATAACTTAAATAGGGGTGTATTTATTATAATTAGCTGCTAGTTCTAACTAGTTGCGGTTAAGCTATAACCGCAACCTATTAACTTATATTAAGTTAGTAGTTAAGAAAACATTATTGTATATTCCAAGATTGTTAAATATAATTTGCTATTATACGTGAAACTATTTTATTTTATTAGCATATCCCTTAGTAGATACAGTATAAGTATATAAAAGGTTAAATATTAATCCTAGTAATAAAAGTAGTAGGCTAGTAAGACTTATATCTAAATTTAATAGGGAGGTACCTTATTAAACCACTTTATCTACCTAAGGCGCTGGCTTTTAGATCCTATACCCTATTCCAATCTACCTATACTAGATTTAACAGCTGTCTCGCGCTTAAAGTAAAGCTTATCCACCTTATCTATATAGCTTATTAGTGTAGATAATGCTAGGGTGGGCGTGAGTAGTATATAGGATAGCAATAACATTTCTATATAGTTATATTGCTATATTCCACACCCTTATATAATACCTAGTATTTCTACCGTAAATATTTAATATTATTCTTCCGCATTATTAACCCTACTAGCCTATAGTAAGCCCAACCTATCCCCTATATATATATTGCAATAATAATTAAATTTAGTAGAATAGTAAGGAAAGTGTAAGTATAGATATAAGGATTAGGTATTAGATACTAAGAGCGAGCTAGGGACAGTGTTAATATATATTACCCTAATAAGTTTACCAGAAAGAACGGGTATAAACCTTAGGCTTTATTGTCTAATCCCTTTAGGCGTTTTAAGAATGCTAAATAAGTTATAAGAATATCTTAAGTTATATTGTTTTAAGACTCTCTTACTTAATAGTACACTAAGGAGCTCTATTAAGCCGTCTACCTTTATATATAGTAATCTATTAAACTAGTAAGTATTCTAAATAAAGTAGTAGCTTTAAGGCGCATAATCTATACTGTGGTTATAGCTACCTTTGCCTTTTCTATTATAGGTTAAGGCGTAGAGTAAGGGCTCTTTTTTAACTAGGAGTGGTTTTTTAGAATAGCTGTGGGTTAAGTATCGCCTTAGTATTAACCCGTTTACCAGTTCTACCTATTCTTATATATATAGAGTGCAAGTTATTTAGTAAAGGCAAGGGTGCGGAAATAGAGGGTAAGTAATTATATTATTCTTAGCTAGTAGCGTAAACTATAAATACAAGTTAGTGACGCTAGCTTAACTTTAAGTAGTAACCTACTTATTCTTCTTTATTCTATTATAAATAAAAACTTATCCATTTCTTATAGAAATATATCCTTAACCACACTATACCATTTCTCTTTATTTATAAGCTGAATTTATCCTCTAGCTATCTTATTACCAATATAGTAGTAAAGCGTTTTGCTTTTAGGGTTAAAGTTAATATCCTAGCCTAGTATGTTTATAAATATATTAAAGCTTAAATTATTGACATGTATACCTAGGGCGTTATTCTTACTAGTTACTAGCTTTCGGGTTAAGATAATTATTAGCTCTTTGTTAGCTGCCCGCCAAATTAGTATTATTATTATTTTATATAACCTTAGTATTCCCTCCTGTTTTATTACCTTTAGTATACCAGCTAGTAGATAATATATAATAGCAGAGTATAGGAGTACTGAGTTGCCTATTATAATTTACCTAGTAGGGGCCGTTTTGTTTATTTAACGTATTATATTATAGCTATAGCGCTAGGCAAGCTATTTAATATATTTAATATATAAGTTCTTGGGTAAACCTAAAAACACAGATAAGAATTTATTAGAGATTTTGTTTAATATTTGCCGTATTTATACCTTACTTATAAGGGAGTATAGTGGCTGTCTAAGGAGCCCACGCGTTAACATTTTGATTTTAACATTATAGTAGATTATATTATACTGTTTATTTATAAGCCCTAGATCTCGCTTAAGAGTATCTTTAGTATTATGGCTTAGGTCTATTATTAGTGCTATAATTCTAGAAGTGTTAGGGGAGGTATAGTAGGAAAGACGTCTTAATTACGCGCTAAGACTAATATATAGAATTATGTAGACAGGTATATTATTTGGTTATTATATAAAATAATCGGTTAAATGTCTTATAAGAAATAAATAAGCGTATTAGTAAACACTTTTCCACCTATTACACTACCTAGACTTACAAGCCTCCTTCTATCCCTTTTACATATCCTCCGTCTATAAGCTTAATTTAGCACCTAGATTTATTAATACTTTTTTTTAAATATTATATATATATATATCTATTGTATTATACTACGTATAATACTGCGCATATAGCCTCTAGGCTATAGCGCTATAGTTCTATATATATGAATCCTTTCTAGGCAGCTTAATATATACTAGTAACTATATTTGCCAATACTTTAAAACGCCCAGTTAGCCCTTAACTAGTAGAGCCTAGTTAGTATAATTAGAGGTCCCAACCTCTACTAAAATACTTAATATCCCTAATAAGGGCTAGAATATTATTAGCGAAAACGAAGATATTCCACTATAAGTTAATAAGATCTTAGGTCCATATAGCTTAATAGAGAAATATCTAAGCTCTTAATACAATCTTTTAAAAGAAGACACAATTAAACCATTAAAAGAGGTAGTAGGTTAAATTAGAGCAGACCCTTTTTGTCACGGGAGTCACCCGCGCACGTTCGTCCCGTAACACCTACGCACGTACCGTCGCAACCCCTATATCTTCGACCACGTTTCCTAACCTGTTCCTGTTCTTTGTCAAACGTCTTAGGGGTCGTTCGGTTGCAATCTGACGCTTTTAAATCTGAACTGAAAGTCCGGCAGAAAGAACGCGTTCCTTCCCTATTCGACACGCGTCTGTGGCTCTACAAGTTGCACGGATGTGTGCAATCTGCAGCCTTCAGATTTAACTGAGGAGCTTGAGGCTCCTTTTTAAACTGACGCCAAGACCTTCAGTTCAGATTCTATATACGGTAAAGTGCGCCCAGTTTTAGCGTGTTTTTTGGGCGGTAAGAGGAACATCAAAAATTTGTGGCTGAGGTTAAGTTGAACTGGAATTCAACCGAACAGTCGCCTCAGAATCAGATTGGAGCTCCAGATTAACTCTATTCTGAACTGAATCTGAGGCCTCCAGATTGCAACCGAACGACCCCTTTAAACCATTACGCGTTAATGTACTTAGCACGGTTAATAGCTAGCAATCAAGCTTATTTTTAAACTGCTGAGTTAATCCGTGATACTACGTTTAACCCTTTTTATTCCTGGCTGGCCTAGGGCTACTGGTCGCAGAGCATGCCTTCCTACGCCTAACACAAGGGTAGGAACAGGAGCTGCTGGCTGCGGGTAGACTAGGATGTTAAGGCTCTGAACTGGACAAGACCTCGCGCCGATACGCCTGCGATCACGACCCTGCGCTGGCACCGTACTGCCACCGATTTCGAATGAGCACGTTACTGCCCTCCGGTTTGGCCTCATATGGCTCGCATCCTACTGCACGACGACCCGAACCCGAAACCTGACGCTGGCATCGTACTGCTGTCCTACCGAAACTGCATCGTACTGCCCTACGAATCTGACAAGTCCCCGTGCCGATACGCCTACGGACCGACAAGCCTCGCACCGTCCTGCCCTGCGAACCGACAAGACCTCGTGCCGATATGCCTACGAGACGAACCCGATAACCGTCGTGCTAATACGCCTACGACCCGAACACGGCTAGGTAGAGCTTCGCTCCCTAGATACACGAACATGCTGGCACCGTACTGCCACCTACACGAACCCGTCGCTGGCACCGTACTGCTATACATGAACCTGTCGCTCGCATCGTACTGCTACCTGCCGCCGAAGTCGCCCGTACCTGATACCTGGATTGTCCTAAGCCGCCCGAACACGTCGCTGGCATCGTACTGCTGCCGCTGAAGTCATCCGTATCCGATACCCGTCCTAAGCCGCCCGTCGCTGGCACCGTACTGCTACCGCATGAACCGATAAGCTCCGCGCCGATATGCCTGTGGAACCATGACCTGTTGATAAGCCCTCGCGCCGATATGCCTGCGAGCCGAATATGGCTAGGTAGAGCTTTGCTCCCTAGATATCCCCGGCCAGATAGAGCCTAGCTCTCTGGAAAACGACCCCGTCGCTTGCATCGTACTGCTACATGAACTGATAAGCTCCGTGCCGATTCGCCTACGGAACCCGAACTGACAAGACTCCGCGCCGATTTGCATACGGACCTGCCGGCAAGACCTCGTGCCGTTACGCCTATGAGACGACCCCTGCGCTGGCACCGTACTGCCACCGATTTCGAATAGGCATGTTACTGCTCTCTGGTTTAACCTGCGCTCGCATTGTACTGCTGGTCGCTGGCATCGTACTGCTGTTCTACCGAAGCCCGCACTGTTACTGCCGTACGAATCCGACAAGACCCGTGCCGATTTGCCTACGGAACCCGAACCCGTCGCTAGCACCGTACTGCTACCCGAACCTGATAAGATCCCGTGCCGATATGCCTACGGAACCCCGCGCTGGCACCGTACTGCCATATGACAACGACTACAAGTACCGCACCGTACCGACAAGAACTCGCCTATGACCACGAATACTGCACCGCACCGATAAGAACCTGCCAAGAAGACCTGTACCACGACTACGACCACTGTACCGTACCGCTACTCCCCCAAATTTTTTCCCCACCCACCCACCCACCCCTTACGTACCCTGCTCCCCTACGTACCCCACCTCCCCGCTGGAGGGGGGGAAAGGGGGGGGGGTCACCAGCTACTGACACCGGGCCTTGGGGACGAGGCCTGACAGGGGGGAATATGGAGTAGAACGACAAAGGAAGACTGTAGAGCTGCTAGAAGCGAGGAAAGAGACTGTACAAGCTTCAGCAAAGCGTCTCCAAGCGGTGAGGACAGGAGTGTAGCTGGCGACAGAAGCTAGGCTATGCTTCGGACCTAACAAGTCAGTAAAACAATGAAACATGGAAGGACCGAACTGGCAGAGCCTGCGCAGCGTAGGACATAGTAGGGCAGAGAAGGGCTAACAAAAATTTTTTTTCTCCGAAAAATGGTTTGTATATGTATGTATGACACAATACAACACAACACGTCTCGCAGGAGCTCAAGTTTAAGAGGGGGGTACTGTCACAAGAGTCACCCACGCATGTTTGTCCTGTAACACCTACGCACGTACCGTCGCAACCCCTATATCTTTAACCACGTTTCCTAACCTGTTCCTGTTCTTTATTAAACGTCTTAAACCATTACGCGTTAATGTACTTAGCACGGTCAATAGCTAGCAATCACGCTTATTTGTAAACTGCTAAGTCGATCTGTAACACTTTTAGTTTACCAAAATCTAAATATAGTAATAGAGTTGGTATATATAAACAGTGTGACGGGACTCCCGTTACAAGCGCTACGCCGTACGCGTAGCTGGTTCCTTTTCTTGTTTGATGATGTTGGCAGATAGTTTATCCGCCCCGACGCCCTTATATAGATTCAGCCGCAGCTGCGTTCCTGTTAAGTTCTCTAGCAATCCTCTTGAGTCTCTATGACAGCCGTATGTAGCTATTAATTCTACGAATCTGATGCTTGTTTATCTAGCGTTCGCATGTGATATATTGTTATTGTGATATTAGGATTGCTCGCCCCGTCTAGCCAGACGTTGATAATAGCGCAGAGCTATTGCGGACTTTCTATGTAGAGTCTTCAACGTATCTAGTCTAGATTTTTTCTTCCTTCTTTCTAGATAGCTACTATGTCTAACCTAGCTCTTCTCCTGCTAGTATAGCAGCTATAGTAGGAACTCTAGAACCAGCGTACTGAGATCTAGTCGCTCTGATCAGACCTTAATGCCTTATATATCGACGTCCACCAGCTCTAGCTCTAGCTCTAGCTTTACCTCTAGACCCGCCCTACGCCTGCCCCAACTACTCGCCCGCGTCTCCCTAATCTACTACGCTTTAATAGTAAGCCTCTTACGTTACGTACGTGGCTCCCGTTAATTAGGGCAAAGCTCTGATCCAACTAGCTTGACGGTGCTGACGCGTTTAACTATATATAGGATTGCCTTAAGTAGTCCTAGTAGGCTTCTGTCCTATACCTCCGCTAGTTAGCCGAAGATACCCAGTTCTAGGACCCTAAGGATATCTTTTCTTTCTTTTAACGCCTCTGCTATAACTTAAGAGAATAACAGGAGGCTATCTAGCGCTTTTCATCTATACGCTAGAGAGAAGAGGAGTCGCTTATTACGTACCTTGCTTACTTTAAGCGATTTGTATATAAGGCTAATGCTTCCTCTTGGCTAGACGTATTATGCGTTATGGCGCTCTACCATGGATTCTGTTCTGCCCTCCACTAGTCTCTTAAGGAGTTAAGCGATACCCTATTTAGCCTATTGTATAGTAAGTACGTTAAGCTTGTCTAGCGCCTTAATTGCTATTCCTGTCGCCTAATCTAGAACCCGCTAGTCTAGAACCCACTAGTCTAGAACCCGCTAGTCTAGAAACTAGCCTAGAAACCCATTGCCGCCTATAAGCCTATAGACGTTAACCTCTAGCTCTAGACCGCTAGTCTTGCCCCTACTTCCTAGTCCAGAAATAAGTTAAGGACCCCACCTAGTTTCTACTCCCGTCTACTATCCGCTGCCTTATTATAATCGCGATTGTCCTCTGCTAAGTTTACTAAGCGTTACATATATCGCATGAAGAACGGATTCTGTCTCTATTATAGTATACGCGATTACTAGATTGCCTAGTATCTATACTCCCGTAATAACTCCTAACCCTCCCTATTAGACCTATCACCCCCTAAAAGGGGGGTACTATAATAGGACTCCTGTTATAAGCGCTACGCCATATGTATAGCTGGTTCCTTTTCTTATTTAATAATATTAGTAGATGGTTTATCCGCCCCAACGCCCTTATATAAATTTAGCCGCAGCTGCGTTTCTATTAAGTTCTCTAGCAATCCTCTTAAGTCTCTACGATAGCTATATATAGCTATTAATTCTATAAATATAATGCTTGTTTATCTAGCGTTTATATATAATACATCGTTATCGTAATAAATAGATAAGTATGCTATAATTTTAAAGTAGTTATTCCCTAATATCTATAAGGTCTATATTAGCTCAATAATATTTTTACCTTAAGGGCTAGTAATCTGCATAGTGTTCTTACTTAGGAGAGTAGAGAAGATAATCTATTAAGATTAGTTAAAAAGACTAGTTGCTAGATCTTTAGTTGCTTTAACTCCTAAGATTAATAATTTTTAAATAAAATATATACTCGCAATAATGGCGATAAGGCTATTAGCTATATTAGAATAGAATCCCCTAGAGGTTAACTTATTTTTTAAGACCTAAAGAGATTAAAATTAACTTATCTATATTATAGATAATAGTTAAGGAACAAACTAGATTTTATAAAGTCAGTCGCTATACTATATTAGCATTATAAAAGCTAATAAAAGAGCTGTAAGTATGTAATGTTTTCTAAATAAGAAGATATCTAACTATTAATAGATTTCCATTATTAGAATAACATATTTCACGGGTGGGCTAATTAAACGGGTGAGCTAATTAGTTTGCCAAGACCACACTAAATATAACGAACTATGTAACGAACTACTCCGCCTTACTATAATCTATCTCTGATTCCTCATCGCTACTAGATTCTATAGTAGATTCTTCGTTATTTTAGCACATTTAAGCGTTATGCCCAGTCCCACCGCAGTTACCATAGCGCCTTTGAGTTGGTTTAACCCCATCTGCCCTCGCCTTACCCCAACTCTTTTTACTACTAGAAGTTGCAGTAGTAGAGCCTTTAGCAACTAACTACGAGCTAGCCTTAAAGGTAAGAACTCCTCCTTGCTGGATACGCTTTTTTTTATACTGCCTCTATTAGATTGCAGCCTTATTGGCTGCTTTAAGCTTAGTAATTTAATTGCGCTATAACACCATCTGATAAGCCATTATAAGGGTACCTTTAATAAGCTGATTAAACCCTTTCTTTAAGGAAGATGGTAAGCTACCTAACTTATTACTAATTAGCTTCGTTTGCGATCTAAATTTAAGGTAGTTACTAGGGGGTTTTAACTGCCATGTGGTATCTTAAGTAGTAGGTGGTGTAGGCGTGCGTAATTAAACGTTAAGCTTTAATATTACTGTATCTAGGTTAAACGGAACTAGGCCAGCGCCTTAAAAGCTTCCTTAGATATTACTCTTGGTAATAGACACATTAAACGCGTTCCAGAAGGCTGGTAAGAACTCCGTTTTAGTAATATAGTTAAACCGGTTACGCATTAGCTTCTTAACTTAGCGCCCATACGCCTATTTTAAAGGCGAAAAACAACCCATATTTAGTGGCTGCAAGATATATAATAAATATAGCGGCATATATAAAGTAATTATCTTGTTCTCCTTGCAGTATTCGGTAAATTACAGCGAGTTGTGGCTCTTATGGCCATCTATAATTAATAGACGGTACGCGCCTACAGTACGCTCCTTTATATGCGCGTTAAAATACTTTAACTACTAGAAACCAAGCTTATTTATTGTCTAGCCATTATCAGAAACCCTAAATGCCTATTAGGCTGGTATATTAATTTCCTAGTACTAGGTAGAGAGGTGGTTTTTGCCCTTATAGATAATAAAGGGTGGAAGCGTATATCTTAACGCGTTAATAGCCTAGATTACTATAACCTACTTACAGTTACCTAGCTAAACAGCCTTTGGTTAATACCGTCTCTTAGAGCCTGTAATAACTTTTTACTAGGTTATTATACCCATTTAGAAGCCAGATTTGTTAAAGTTATATATATCTTCGTCCTATATACCATATTTAGCCTTTACGTTCTATACAAGGTTAAACCAACCTTATATAATTGCTGGTTCTTCCTATTTATAACGCTGGTAGTCTAGCTTTTGATTATACTTTATTTTAATCTTTAAGGTACGCTTAACAAAGCTATATGGCCAGTTTATGCCTACTAGGTCCCTTTGCCGCTTAACTAATAGTTTGTTAGCTATTTCTTAAACAGTATTAAGTGGAGGGGCGAATCCTCTTAAATCTAGCTTAAGAATATACTGCTTTATCGCCTCTTCCTCGGTTACCGTAAGCTTTATTAATTTCGGCTTAGTATCGCGTTGTGAGGCAGTTCCGGCGCGTCGCGTCTGTAGGCTTGAAAAGGGCACGTTAAAGTTGCGTGCAGTGTGTTGAATGCCATAAATCTGGCCAGTATCAAGAGCCTGGATAGCAAGCTGTATTCGAGCTTCTCTAGAGACAGGTAGTATATTAGTGGGTGGAGACATAGTCGTGTCAAAGATATCGACGCGTGGTCTTGGCAAACTGATTAGCTTACCCGTTTAATCAGCCCACCCGTGAAATACGTTACCTTTTTTAAGTTTAATAGAATATTAAAGCACTATAATATGTTATAAATAAGCCTTATACGGATCTTAGTTTAATTATAGCTATTAAGAATACTTCCTTATTTAAGAATGTTTATATTCTTAAAGACTGGTTAGATATAACTACTATAGGGCTTAATAAATCTTAAGCTATTATACTAAAACAACTTTTTATAAAGCGTCTTGTAATAATCTAAAGACCTTTAAATATTAAAAAAACGTGGCTTTAAAGGCGTTGCTTAGCAATATAACAATAGGAGATCTCTTATTATTATTATATATTATATAAATTATATACTAGACTAGTCATTTAGGTATATTACTTAAAGTAATATATACTTTATAAATTTTCTTAGTACCCCTAACCGTCTTAATACTATTGCTTATATAGATAGACGATATTATACTATATTAGGCGCTATGGCCATAGGAGTAAAAAGAAGAGGAAGTATTAGGGCTCCCTCTTTTTATATCTTGTATTTTATTTTTTTATATTATCTTATATTGTCCTACTTTTGTCCTACTATTGTGTTATATTATCCTATATTATCCTACCATTATCCTGCTATTGTGGGAGGGAAGGTCTCTCTCCAGACGAGAAGTCAGTGGACTGTCGGTCTGTCGGTCGGTCGTAGTCAGTTAGTAGAAATCAGTAGGAAAGCAGTTAGTAAGAAGAAGAGAAAAGAGTGTATTGTGTCCCCCAAACTGTCCGTTAAGCCTGTCCGAGTTGTTGAAGACTCTAAGGCCGTGGGCCAATCTATATACCTATAGGAGGCCTATGCTCTCCCGAAACCATACCTAAATTAAATACTAAATATAGTGGGCTAACTTACCCCACCACATACCTCCCCCGCCTAAGTTGTTGTCCCCTAACGACCTCCAAAACTCCAAAACTCCCTATCTTTAAAACGAAGGCGCAGTAGGTAACTATATGCGCTTCTTACCCTTGCTATAAACCCGAGATGGTAAGCGAGGAGACTCTGTTCTGGTTAAATAAGACCGCTCTTGTTCGCCTGGTTGGACAGTATAAGCGACATTAGATAGGCGGCTTTTAGATAACCTTGCTCTTTTATGTTTTTCTATTTGCTTAGTTCTGTCCTATAACTCTTTAGGTAACTTTGCATGACTCTATTTTTCTGTAATAATAGGGGGCACTCTACTTGGATCTACCGTAATAGTTAAAGGATTGATTCTATTGTTGATGTAGTAGAAGTATAAGTGGCTGTTAAAGCGCTCTATTTTAGCTATATATATATTCTAAAACGCATTCTTGTAGTTTTTGACAGCTTTAAGATGGTAGGAATGCATCTATTTTATAACTTCGTTTTAATTACTAGTTAGAAGAAGATTATAATCTTAAATTACTGCTAAAGAGTCCCATTGTTGTCTACCTAGAAGGGCGTTAGATAAGGCGCTGGCAGCTATAAGTTTAACTGCCATAGGGAAGCGATATAGGATTATGCCGTAAAGGTTAGCATGTCTAGATGGTGTGTGGGGCGGCGCTTTTAAGTCTTGGTAAGTATTTACTAGCTCTACCTAGGTTCCTCCTTCTATGACCTTAAGGTTATTATAATTATCCTAAACGCTAATAAATTATAGTAGTATTGTTTGCTGGGTCCTAGTTAAAGGTCCTTTCGCCACATAAGGAAGGTGTAGTATGGTTATATATATATCTCCTTTTTTGCATGGCTAAGCCACCTAGTTGGTCGCGTATTTTTTTATATCTTTAGTAGTCTAGTCCTAGTTTAAGATCTTATGTATAAATCTATTACCTTTGGTTAATCCTCGCGCTTTAAGATCTACCTACTATAACTTTAAGTAATAATGCATGCTAGGTAGGATGACTGTGTAATTATTCTTAGTTTTGTTATCTAGAGAAACGCTTCCTTAAATTATATTGGCACCGCGCCCGCTCTCTATAAGAGAAGGAATGTTTATGTCGGTAACACCTAAGTGCACTTGATTGGCCTATTAACTGATGGATTTGTTCTTGTCTAATAGGTGTCGAAAGCAGAGGATCGTAAGGATCGCGGTGCCTAAGTAGGGGGTTGATTAGTCACCATAAGGATGACT
>Ga0307507_10000762_pt1 | contig 70925 bp, 28 predicted proteins | sample 7_EM_MG_FD_207223 | JGI IMG/M metagenome (GOLD analysis project Ga0307507, IMG submission 207223) | Populus trichocarpa ectomycorrhiza microbial communities from riparian zone in the Pacific Northwest, United States - 7_EM | ecosystem: Host-associated > Plants > Roots > Unclassified | place... | reverse complement strand
CGTGTCAAAAAAACACGACATAGGCTAGTCGGTCGAGTTGCCAAATGACCTCAACTGCGCGCCAATTGCGTTAACCACCAACCATTGAGGCCATTGAAAGGGTACCATATTTTGCCGATGTAGGGTCCTATGTATAGAAGCTAAAGTAAAGGCAATTAAACTACAAAATCGGAAGATGGAGTTGGAGCTTTGTGACGGCTCGAACCATTGAACAAATGTCTTGATGAAGACTTGAACAAATGCTTCTAAGGTGAAGCGAACGAATGCTGTATTACGAAGATATCAAGGTAAGGAGCAAGAGAAGGTGGTAAGGCCACGTCTATATACACATGCCAAGTCGTAAGCGAACCCCTGACTAGGTGACGCGCCCCAGCGCCGTCACAAGCTTAGAAAATTAGAATAAGAACTTAGTTAATATAAACTTTTATATTTACGAGCATAAGGAGTAAAGGTTATATTAAGGTTATTACCTAAATATAAGGACATTGCAATGTCTAAGAAAGCCTAACCTATATACTCCGCGCTATACTCCATGCTCCACGCAATATTTAATACCCGCGCTTAATGCTATATAGTGTCTATAATAGAACCAGGATTTAACTAGGATATATCTAAGATGTATAAACGCTATAACCTATTTAACCCATATAGCGTAGTCCTCCTTAGTATTAAATGTCTCTCCATTATTAAAGTCATCTATAACCTCTAGCAGTATTATCTTAGGTAAAACGAAGTTCTATTTACAGTTAAATTATAAATATATTAGTAATATAATTAAAAACTATAAGCATATCTTATTGAACTATATATATAGCCCAGTTAGATAAGCATACTATTTATATTAGATTTAAGATATAATAGAAATATAACTAGTAAACTTACTCTTGCTACTAGTCCTATATAAAGAACACTTTTATTTATTAGACTTACTAATAACCTTAAACATTGCGGTGCGGTTAGGATATATTAAGGTTAGATTATAGTTATATAATAATTAGAACTGCCTAAACTTGCCTTACCCTTAGAGGTCAATAGAATTCTAAAATGGAATATAATACGCATCTACTAAACTGGCTCCTCTATATATTCTAGTTAGATCTATAATATAATAAGATTATAAATAATAATATACCTAGATCTGCTAAAGTTACTTTATATTTTCTACAACCTTTAGCTATTAAGGGTGCATTTTCGGCTTTAGGGGCTAAAATATATTAGCAATATATCCTAGATAGAAGAACAATAGTTTATACTATTGTAATATATTCCAGCCTTTTTTACTACTTTATTAATAGGGCATATAACCTACAGTTCCTCTTCCATATAGATAGCTCTATAAAGTGTCTTCTAAGCCGCTAAAATGGATTAGATCTAGGATATAATATAAATATATAGATAACTATACTATCTAAATTATCTAATTCTAGTTCCTTTTAACCTCTAGGCTTTATACTTCTAATTATATAGCCTGTACCTTTCTTTATTTTAAGGTTAAAAGGAGCTTATAATATAGATATAACGTGGATACATCTAGGATCTTACTAGAAAATGCGACTTAATATACTTAATTAATCCTCTACAACTATTTATGAATTTTTTTCCCAACTATAAACAGTATACTTAGCATTTAGATCCTATTATAGTTAGATCTAGGATATAACGAAGATATATAGCACTTATAACTTATAGTCTTCCTAATAGCACAATCCTATCTATAGAAAATCTCCTCTAGTAAAATATAGATGAGGAAATATTCGCCATGGGGCTATATTTAGGTTATATCTTAGATATAAGCTAGATATATACTAGATATTACCTTGACATAAAAAAACGGAACCTACCCTAGGCGCTTATTAAGTTTAAGGTACTATACCTTAGTATATTAGCCAGGGGCACTAGAAATGCTCCCCTTTATAGTATTTAGCTAAGGAGCAGCATTACAAGTACTAGAACCCTCGCCCTTACTACTATCTAAGTCTAGATCAGAATATGGCCTAGAAGCTACTGTCTTATTCGCTGGAGTGCCATATATAACTATTATAGTGGTATCTGGATCTTAGATAGAGCTGCTAGGGCTACTAAGGACTTTGTTGATAATCTATTAAGGTTAGATTATAGATAAACGTGGTTTTATCTAAAATATAACCTATATCTTATACGACCTCTATCCCACTAAAAGTATTTACCTGCCTATTTTAAAGAAAATTCTCGGTTTATATCCTTATTAGATCCTTCTTATAACCATTAGAAGTTACTTTACCTTATTATAAAATTGTGTGTTTGGACTATTAAATAGTATCTATTCTATGTTAGATTATAGATATAACCTAGATATATACCTACTGTGCTTATAGAAGAGTTATTATAGTTATTCTCTTAGGGCTAAAAGGAATTTAGCGGCAACTAATATAGTTAGGTTAGATTAAGATAATAATATAGATAGAATATTAATAAATACCTTTCCTGCTCTAGACTGCTGGTTCTCTAGGGTTTATAGCTATATTAGATCCTTAATAAAACCTCCAAAACTTACCTCGTCCATATTATTACTTAACTCTTTTAAAATTGTGATAAATAGTATAAAGTATTTAATTAAAACTCCTAAATAGCTCTATTAATGTTATAATTGAAATATATTACTGTTATTAACTCTAAACGTAATATAATAAGAGTTAAATTATATACCAAGTAAGGCTGTATCGGCGTCAGATTGTCAACACTAGCCGAGGTTTTAGCGCCTTGGCGAGCACTCCCGGAGCTTTTGGCAACACTGGCCGAGCTTTAGACTCGGTGCCTCAGCCGCTTCTTTGCGGAATTTGTGGCGTTGCATGGCCCCACTCTCTTACCACAGCCCCACTCTGCCAACTCGTGCGAACTCCTAGAACGTCGCGCTAACCCCTACTACCCCTACCACCCCAAAAATTCCTCTATAAAGCGTCTAAGAAATTATAGGCGCGCGTTTGCTATAAACTAAGCGTGATTCTTAATATATACTAACTTTAAGCAACTTTAACGGGGTTAATATAGTAGCTATAACCAAGTTATATAATAGATTACGTTACCATTTTAGAACGTGGGATCTATAGGATTTATAAAGAATATTATATACTAAATATACCTCGCGTACCTTATATACTTAGTATTTTATAGAAGTTATATTATATATTTAGAGGACTATAGTCTCTACCTAGATAGTTCCTTTCTTTATAGTAAATCTTAAAATATAATTAGAGTTAATCTATTAGGCAACCACTTTACCAGTTATTATTATATTATTAACTTCTTGTTTACCTATATATCTAGCCTATTAGTAGGTCTACCATAGTATTTCCTATAAGGCTTCGTTATATATACTAAAGATAATTAGGTAGATAGGTAACCTAGCTTAGTATATTATAATGGGCGCTTCTAAAAGGTATATATCAGATAAGATAGATAAAGGTTTCACTAATATCCTACTAATATCCTAGAGGAGACATAGTTAGACAGATAAGGGGCAAAGGGTTTTACTAGTGTCTTAAAAGGATTATATAGGGAGCTGGTTCTCCTCTAGAGAAGAACTAGCAATTAGTCTTTAAATAGAAGAGTTTAGAAAGCATTTGTTCTTTAATATATAAAGCTTATTTTACCTTTAACTTACCTTCTACTTACCTATAACTCTTATTCTACACTATTAATTAAATAATTATATATTCTGGTTAAACTGGCCTCTTATAATTTTAATTGCTTATAATCCTTTACGGAAGGAATATACGGCTATTAATTAACAATAATGGGCCATACCTTCTTACCCTCTAAAATAACGCCCTTACTATAAAAGGATAATAGAGTCTCCCTGGAGGAGCGCATCCCCTTTATTTATAAAGGAGTAGACTAGGAAGCTATGGCTGGTCTATCTAACCTTCTAAAACCCTTAGAAACAATTACTACTAGGAAGTTATTAGAGTGGTTACTACGCGAGACCCTATAAAAAACAAAGGAGTTAGAGATATAATTAAGATAAGTATATTAAAACTACTAAGGATAATTGCAAGGATAATTAGAAGAAGTATAGACACCCTAGATATAAAGCGGACTTAAAGGGGTAACACTATACTACGCTATAATATTAGAAAAACCTAAATTCCGTATAAAGGAACCTAATAAGTATAATAGTAATAGTCTCCAAAACTATAATTATTTTATCCGTTAATATAAAACTAAGTTTTAGCTGGACCTAAAATATTACTCTAATAAGTATAATTAGATACTAATTACTTCTACCTTCCTATATAGCACCGTTAAGAGTTTATAGATACGCTATAAGAAGAAACTTACTATACCCCTTAAATTTAGCGAACTTAAGTTCTAGTTAGTTAATTAGATCTAAGACCCTACTAATTAAGGGATGGATTATAACTAGTAATACTATAATGCTTAACAGTAAGAAGGCTAGAGTGTAGTCTAGTTTATAAACTACTTAGAAGAGCTAGAAGATAATATACCCTACTTAGACCTATGGGATAACGCTATATAACTTTACCAGCTACTTGCTAAGTTATAACCTAAGATTTAATAGACCATATAGGAGAAGGGCAAAATTCCTACCTTTTAAGAAAAGCTTATTTCTAAAGCTACTTAGATTAAAAATGCTAAAAGAGACTATCTGGGCAAGTGAAAGGAATAAGACGCTAATAATAAAAAGCGTAAAACTAGACCTAGCTTTAATAAAAGGGGTAGATTCTAACCTAACCACTCTATAGAAGGATAATATAAGCAGGCTTTATAACCCTAGAGTAATACTAGCTAAACCTAGAATAATAATAGGTAGAAACTATAGAACTAAGAGTTATGCAGCTATTATTACTATGGCAAAAAAGGCCATATATAGCGCTTTTACTAGTAGAAAAAGCAAGAGTTAGCTTAATTAGGAAAAGAGGGAGCCTAGTAGACCTTTACTTCTTATACTAGGCTAGGAAGAGAAGGAGGGAGTAAGCTACTGTATAGTTATTCCCGTCTCTATTTAAGTTAATAATAAATAGGTAACGTAAGACTACCTTATAGACAGCGGTGTAACTATAGGGTTTATTTCTTAATTACTAGTAAAAGAATTAGATTTAGATCTTAGTAGCTTATAGGTGCACACTATTTAAAGTATTAGAGGCCACTAAATTCCATACTATAGGGAATAAACTTTTTCTATAGCTAGCTAGGACCGTGATAGTCTATAGGATATATAGGAGATACGCTTCTATGCTACAGAAATTAAGGGGTATAACCTTATTTTAGGATACCTATAGCTTTAATAAGTCAATCCAGATATTAATTGGCCTTTAGTTTTATATTAACACTAGAAGTCTTAACCGCGCATTATAGTTAAAGATTAAAAAACTTTCTTAAACCATATATAAGAGGAAGGGTAGGCGAATACTATATATGCTACTCTTAATATAAAGAATGGGGATATAGGGTATTTATTTTTGGATATCTAGCTATACGTAGTTAAGGAACTAAAGATTCTATAGGAATATACGGACTTAGATGATATTTCTAATAAAGAGGCTGCGCAAACCTTATCTAATCCTATATTAGTTAAGTATAAGATAGATATAGGGGATAAGTAACCTTTTTTTAGACTACTATATAACCTATTAGAAAATAAGCTAGCAGTATTATATTAATATATAGTAGACAGCCTTTAGAAAGGATAGATTTAGCCTTCTATAAGCCTAGTAGGGGTATTAATTATATTTATACCCAAAAAGGATAGAACCCTACGTCTCTATATTAACTATTAGGCACTTAATAGGATTACTATAAAAAATTGCTATCTACTACCCTTAATAGGGGAGCTTATTAACAGACTGTTAGGCGTAAAGATATTTATAAAATTAGATCTAAAGGATATATACTATTAAATCTAGATTAAAGCTGGCGATAAGTAGAAAACGGCGTTTTAAATATAGTATAGCCACTTTAAGTACCTAGTAATGCTATTTAGGCTCACTAACGCACCAGTAATATTTTAGGCCTGTATTAATAAGGCATTATTAGGCCTTTTAGATATAATATATATAGTCTACCTTAATGACATTATAGTCTACTCTAATAACTATAAAGCATATACGCACTATATGCAAATAGTACTAGAAAGACTACGGGAATATAAGCTCTGCATAAACCTAAAAAAATATACATTCTATACTACTAGCATTAGTTTTCTGGGCTTTATTATTAGTATTAATAGAATATTAATAGAGAAAAGCCAGGTGGACGCTATTAGGGAATAGCCCTACCCTATAATATTTAGAAAAGTATAGGTTTTCTTAGGCATAGCAAACTTCTACTAGATATTTATTATTTACTATATGTAAGTAGTATTCCTAATTACTAATTTACTAAAGGGATTTAATAATAGCAAGAAGCTAGGACCCTTTATATTTAGGGAAGCCGCTAAGTATGCTATAGACCAGTTAAAAGATTTATTTATAACGGCACTAATCCTAATACACTTCTATTAGGAGTAATAGATATATCCAGCTTTGCCCTAGGGGCAATTATATCTTAATTAAAAGACGGAAAATAGCATCCTGTGGGGTTTTCGTTAAGAAAAATAACCTCTATAAAATAGTATTATATAACGCATAACTAGAAGCTGCTTATAATAGTTACAGTAATAAAGCACTGGCGACATTATTATATAGGAAGTAATTATTCTATTAAAGTCCTTATAGACCACAACAACCTATAATACTTTATAACTATAAAGGTATTAAGCAGTTAATAAGCTAGATAGGCAAAGACTATTATAGTATAACTTTAAAATTATATACCGCCTAGAAAAGACAAATCCCGCTAATAGGTTATTAAGATATCCGGATTATAAAACTAGGAGAATCTAGGATAGTATAGGGGAAATAATTCCTATATTATAAAATTTGCTTAGGAAGAAAGAAGAATCTTTCCCTAGAACTATAGAATTTTATAGTAGGGTAGAGGTCCTAGCAATATAGCTATAAAGTACTATAATAATAGAGCCGTAGGATATAGTTATGGACTAGGTTATAAACTAAGCAGATATTATAAAGTTAGCGTACCCTAGAATTAGCAAGAATTCTATGGGATATACTAGAGGTATCGCGGCACCTTTAACTTAATGGCGTATTAGCTGCGAGTTTCTGGATCTAGAGGGGATAGGTAAGATACCTATTTATAGTATAGTATACTATATAACGGTAGGAGAATCTACTAGCACTAATAGTTTAAAACGTCTTATGCCACGTCTTAAATCCGTAATAGTAATGGCGGTAGGTAAAATGGAAGTAAGTGACCTATATAAAACCTTTCTAGATCTTCTTCTTTAAGCACAATAGAGGGATGCCTTTATTACTAGGGAGAGGTAGAAAGATATAGTAGAAACTAACTTAGCCAGAGTTACTAAGAAGCTATAGTAGTAGGACTAAAAAGGTCTATTGCGTTTTAAAAGTGCTATATATATCCTAAAGGACCAAACGGTTTAAGATAAAATTCTAAAGGTCTTCTATAATAACCCTCTTAGGGGTCACTATAGTGCCAATAGGACCCTTAAGGCCGTTTAAAGGAAATACTTTTGGGATAGAATATCTAAAGAAGTTAAGGACTATATATTAAGATATAATACTTGCTAAAGGGTATAAATATCTAGGCATTGCCTATATAGTAAGTTATTAGTACTTCCTATTCTATAGGGACCTATATTAAAATTAACAATAGATTTTATAATAGGCTTACCCCCTACTAAAATAAAAACTAGAGAGGTTATTAACGCTATCCTAGTAATTATTAATAGATATACAAAGTTTTTAGGGTACTTTACTGTTATAATAATAATTATGGCAGCAGAACTAGCAGATCTATTTTTAGAGTAGTGGCTCTTATTTAGTATGCTAAGGGGAATTATATCTAATAGAGGTACCGTATTTAATAGCGCATTTTAGTCTTTATTATGTCTCTTATTAAAAATATAGTAAAAGATAAGCACTACCTTCTACCTGTAAATAGATGGGCTAATAAAGCGTCTAAATATGTTATTAGAACACTACCCCCGCTGCTATATTAATTATTAATAGGATAATTGGCTATTATAGTTAGCTTTAGCGCAACACGTGTATAATATAAGTATCTATAGTAGTATAAAAACAACCCCTTATAAAGCACTGTTTAGGGTAAAAGTAAATAACCCCTAAAATATTAAGGATATTATTTCTAAAAAAGAAATACTAGTGGTATTTAAAAGAATTAAGTAAATAAGAATTCGTAAAGAAGAACTTAAAAAGCACTTACTAGACGCCTAAGCTATATAAAAAAGGTACTATAACAAAAAATATACGCCTAAAGAATTTAAAATAGGAGACAAAGTCTTGCTATTTATAAAAAATATCTAAATAAAACGCATTAAGAAGAAGCTAGACTATTAGTGGCTTGGACCCTTTAAGATAGTTAGGAAAATAAAAGGAAATTAAGCCTATAAATTAGAATTACTAAAATTATATCTAATATATTACACATTTTATGTTTCCTTATTAGAGTTATTTTAGAGAAGAGATAGTATAGAACCACCCCTACCTAGCAAAATTAATAGGGAACTAGAATAGAATATAGAAGATATCCTAGACTAAAGATGGTATTAGAGGAAATACGAATTTTTAATTTATTAGGAAGAATACTCTTAGGTGTATAATAGTTAGGAACCTAAGGAGCACCTTTAGCCAGAATATAATATAGTAATTAAAACTTTCCTAAAGACCATAAATTAGAATTTAGTAATAGTTTTAGATATACTATAGGCAAGATAATAGGAAAGACCCCATAAATTAAAACTATAAGGTTAAGTATAGGTATTAGAAACAGGAACGTTTTGCTATTATAATAGGGATCTTAGAATCCTATAAGAGAAAGCTATAGAGATCTATATAAGAACCACTAGGGATACTGTCTAAAGAAGACGCTGTTTAAGAATAAGTAGTAGCACTAGAAGAAGGAGCCTTAGGGATTTAGAAGGGTTTTTAGGGATAAAAGGAGAGTATCTGGTCTAATACTAAAGATATATAGTAGAGTTAATAATATAAAGAGGATCAAAAAGATATAGAGCGAAGATTTAGAAATTTTAAGAAATTGTAAAGTACCTATAAGAACACCACCCGTTTATTATATACAGAGATTATAGCAGTATACTGCTTTTATATAGACTATTACTAAAAATAAGAATAGAGGTATCCCTAAAGTATAAAGTTAATTCCTAGTACTAGGGCACTAGAGAGGCACTATATAAAGCTATCCTATAAGAAGAAAGAAAGAATAAAATAATAACTTAAACACTAGAAATAGTAATAGGAGCCTCCTTCTCTATCTTAACGTTATTATTGGCAGTATTATTAGCACTTTTATCCCTAGAAGTATTAGTATTATTACTAATATTCTTTTTAGAGTGGTAAGAACTAGATAGACCACCATAACTAGGGGACTAGTAGGGAGAATGTTTATCTTTATTACTATCCTTAGTATTATCCCTAGGCTCTAAATTAGCATCTAGGCTAGGATTAGAAAGTTAACAACTAAAGAGTTAGTATAGTTCCTAAATGTGTTACTAAAGAGACTTACTTAGCCAGAAAGGCCCGCGCAAGAGTGTAAATATTATTATTTATAAGAATAAGCTACTTATATATATACTCCTAGACACTATATATCCAAGATTACTGCGTCTCTATAGCAGTAGAAACCCTTCTTAAATTAAAAAGGCTATAAGTAATAGAAGATACCTTCCGTCTCTATCTTTTACTATTTTAATATAGATGGAAATCCCTAATAGCACATTAGAGCTAGCAAGTCTTATACGCGTAAATAGTGGGGATCTAATATAGTTAGTAAGTCTAGAATAGAATAGATTAGGAAATACTAGAATATAGGTCTTTTTCTGGCTATAATAGCAGGAACACTTAAATCTGTTTTTACTAGAGTGCGGCATCTTATAGGTATGGGACGGGTCTAATATAAGCGCGTAAATGTAATAACGGCAGTACTTTAAAAAAAACTACTGTAGGAGTAATAGAAGTGGTTTGTGTTGCTAATAGAGCTAGGATAATACTGCCGCTAGTCTAAGGACACGTAGTATGATTATAAGCCATTGCAAGAGAACACTATAGGAAGTTAGTATTATTAAAGAGATAAAATGGGGATCCTATTACTTATAAATGCGTTATAAAAAGAGAATAAAGTAGTAGTAGAAAGAATAGCTAGAGATATAGAAGCTAAAAGCTAGGATATAATAAAAAAAGTCTGCTAAAAGGCAAGACGAATAGTGTTATTAATAGAAAGATGTATAAGAGACAACAGCTTATAAACTAGAAGATATTAATATTAAGATATTATTATTAGGATCTATTTTAGGTAAATAGGGATAGTAGCTAGTTAACGCGTTATATGGGACAACCTCTAGATTAGCTTATAACAAATTCTTATAATAAGGAAGGTGAATCCTATTTAATTTTTATTATTATTATTAAAGTTCTATTATAAAGGCACTATAAAGAGCTATAGTAGAAGAAGAGTAGAGGAATAGAAGATAAAGTAAGGTTCTATGCTAGTAAAGAATTAGCAATAAGCCGTATTATAGAGTACCTTTCCACTAAAGAACTTCCCTAGTGGTTTTAGTTGGAACTCTATAAAAGTATATTAAGAGGTAAAGTCTTAAAGGACTAAGACCCTTAAAGGGGAGGCAATTATAATAGGCGCTCCTAAAACGTATATATTAGATAAGATAGATAAAGGTTTTACTAATGTCCTACTAATGTCCTAGAGGAGATATAGTTAAATAGATAAGAGGTAAAGGGTTTTACTAGTATCTTAGAAGGATTATATAGGGAGCTGGTTCTCCTCTAGAGAAGAACTAGCAATTAGTCTTTAAATAGAAGAGTTTAGAAAGCATTTATCCTTTAATACGTAAAGCTTGTTCTACCTTTAACTTACCTTCTACTTACTTATAACTCTTATTCTATACTATTAATTAGATAATTATACGTTCTGGTCAGACTGGCCTCTTATATATATTAGGTAAAATTAGTAGGAGTAGGAGAATAAGGACCTAAATAAGGCTATATAGAAATATATATATAGCGCAGATATTTAGCTTTAAGTATTTAGATCTCTTAAATGGCAGCTAAAAGAGACTAAGGCTAAGAATAAGTAACGTTAAAAGCAAAAGGCTAGTGCTAGAAAGGTTATATAGAAGTTTAGGTAATTACGGTAGCTAGGGGCCGCTTACTGGCTTAAAAGAAGAAGATAGATAATAAAAAAAAGAGCTTATAAATAAGCGTAAAAAGAAGGCTAAAATACTAATACCAGAGCCTGAGACTCCTAATAATTCTAAGGATAAATATAGTAAATAGGATAAAGCGCGTAAGCAGTAGGAAGACTTGTAATTATTAATGTAGTAATGCTCTATAATTAATTCTTTTAAACCCTGGCGATTAAGCTGTCCTGGCGATTAGAATGTCCACCACCCACCCTTCGGGTGGGTCGTCAGTATTTTGTCGGCATCGCAATATCGACGTGTTTGGTGGGGCTTGCTAGAAAAATCGCGCTAGCTAGGGTGCCTGCAGTATGCTAACCCAAGCAAAAGCGCCAAAAGCGCCTAATACGAACAGTGACTTCTGCCGCATGAAGGGATACTATACATTAAATGTAATTCGATCACGGCATCTACCTCCGGCGGCCCCCCTTCCTCCCATACGGTACTTATATATAGTATAGTAACCGAACCGTATACGCCCCGGGAAGTCTATAAGAAGCCTCTTATTCCCTATTTACCTAATAGCTTAGACTTACCGTATGGTATTCCGTCTTCCTCTATACCTTAATCTACCTAGCTATATCCTAGTACTATTAGTAGTACTTAGTTATAAGGGCTTGGTGCACCCCTGCCTGTTCCCTATTAAATGCCCTTCAGAAATAATTTCTCCACCTATCGGCCTCGCTGCGGGCAATATTATTGTTCCGACGGACCCTGATGATCGGGGGGAATCATTTCTTAAATACGCTGCTTTGTAGAAATGGGACTCTTGACTTCACCATTACAAAAATTTACGCTGGTTCGGTATTCCTTGCCTTAATTTGCTTACCCTTGAACTATTAAAAGTAAAAAGCCAAGGAAAGTCATTATGGTGACGATCTCGCACGCGGAGACGCGTGATGTGAGGTTTCCTGTAAGTCCTGGATCGATCTCAATTGTTTCTTGACTCCAGATAATTTAACTCAAATGCTGAGCTCACGAAAATATCTAGACATCCCTCGACAAAACCGGTTCCGATGCTATGAACGCAGCAGGGGACTATTCGGCTGCCTACTGCATCCTCCACACTGATACCGAGTACACTGGTCATGGAATGGTACAAGCTCTATTACATAGTCCGAGATTCCTCACTCTTGCAATTCAAGCCCCCTGCCTCTCCGCTACGCGTACCTCCACATAGACACCTCACAAACTCTTGCTAAGCCCTCATCAGACCTTCACCATAGGCCGTGGCAATGAAATCGTTTGTACCGCTATCTCCCTTCTCGTAGACCGCATCAAAGGCCACACACTGGACTCTCTTACCTCCAATTGGGGCCGTACATGGCGATATATAATCTCCGAGTAAGCTCCTGGGGGTTTTCTTTCTTTTTCTTTCATCCCGAACCCATTAGATTCTAAAGGCCAACATACTCTGTACACAACGTGGCTTCCTTGATATTATACTGACTCGACAGTTCTCAACTTCGCTGGATCGGCCCTGAAAAAGGTGTTATTCATCTCGCCCTTGGTGCCGTCGTTAACGCGATCTGGGATCTGTGGGCTAAAACCCTCAATAAGCCCGTCTGGCGCATTGTTGCCGACATGACACCAGCTGAAGTCGTATCCTGCATTGATTTCCGTTACATCACCGATGCGCTGACCCCTGAAGAAGCGCTCGCGATTCTCACGAAAAGCGCCGAAGGAAAAGCAGCACGGATCAAAGAAGCAGAGAACAGTAAAGCGGTTCCCGCGTACACCACCTCAGCCGGCTGGTTAGGCTATGGCCAGGACAAGATGAGGAGCTTGTTGCAGCAGACGCTGGATGCAGGGTACAAGCATTTCAAGCTCAAAATCGGCTCCTCGATTACTCAAGACCGGGAGCGCTTAACTATTGCGCGCGAAATTATCGGCTTCGACCGCGGTAATATTCTCATGGTTGATGCAAATCAAGTCTGGTCGGTACCGGAAGCTATCACCTATATGCATGGACTTGCGGAATTTAAGCCCTGGTTCATTGAAGAGCCTACGTCGCCCGACGACGTCCTTGGGCACGCAGCAATTCGGCAAGCGCTGAAACCACTTGGTATTGGCGTAGCAACGGGCGAAATGTGCCAGAATAGAGTCATATTCAAGCAACTACTGCAAGCCTCTGCAATCGACGTCTGCCAAATTGATGCATGCCGACTCGGCGGAGTCAATGAAGTCCTTGCGGTACTTCTTATGGCAGCTAAATTTAATATTCCCATTGTACCGCACTCTGGCGGTGTCGGGCTACCTGAATATACCCAGCACCTTAGCACAATCGATTACGTAGTTGTAAGCGGTAAGAAAAGTGTGTTGGAATACGTGGACCATTTGCACGAGCATTTTTTCCACCCAGCTGTCATCAGAGATGGCTATTACGTCACGCCGACGGAGCCTGGTTATAGTGTTGAGATGCGCCCGGAGAGTTTAGAACGATTCGAATTTCCAGGGAAGGAGGGCGTGAGTTGGTGGAGGAGTGAAGAGGCGAAGCCAATTTTGGAGGGAGAAAGGATATGATTAGAAGTTGTTTGAAGGAGTTCTAGGATGGGATTGCAGTGCTAAGAGAATCATGGGATATCAGGTGGAAGGTGGAAAGGATTGGAGTCTTAAGTCTTGGTCGTATCACTGCAGGGGGATATTATGATGACAATGGTTCAGAGGAGCCTGAGCTTCTTGATGTGTAACTACAAATCTTGACGAGATGCAGAGATGTTATGAAGATTAGAGATGTGCTAGCCACCACCATATCAGCTTAGAAACACCAAATCAAAACCGAAAAGCCTTAGGAAGGTCACCCCTTCTATCGAAGTCAAAGCAGCCTTCCCTTATCCGTCATAAAGTTCGTAAAATTGGAATAATCCAAGTAGCCATCGTCTACTGTTGCAAATGTCGGCAAGGAATCAAACGGCAGCCTAATCCTCTACCTTTGCAATTTTCATTCAAATACCCTTTATATCAACTAGTGATTTAGCTCCGCAGCCCGATCCTTCGACCCAAAAGCTTTGTCCGTCCAACCTGTTCCCTAAATCGTCTCCAACTTCTCTCTCTCTCTTCCCAGTCCGCCATCTGTGCTAGCATGAACTCCCACGCCTTCCCTTCATACCGCACCGCTTCTTCTCCTCTTAGACACATCTCACGATAGATGCGCTGGGCACGTGCTCGTCCCGCCGCTTCCTCGCCGACGAGATAGGGATCTTCAAGTGGTGACAAGGGTGTTGTGCTCACATCTGCGGGGTAGGAGGGCGAGGAATTGCTGTCATTGGTATTAGAGCCGGCAGACAGCGACCCAGAGTTGTTGAGGGTGGAGAAAGAGGACGATGGAGAGGCATTTGCGCTTGAATTAGTGATGGAGGGGCTCGCGAGAGGCGGTGGGACTGCTGTAAGTGAATTCAACAAAGCGGCCGTAGAGGCGGCCTGGCTGGCTCGTCGGCGCGCCACAGCATGGTATTGGCGGCTTGCATGGCTGCTGTTGATGCTGCTCCAGTGGCTGATGTTATAGTTGTGAGAGTCAATGTCTGAGATGGAGCCGTGGGCGCGAGATTGGAACCCAGGAGCGTAGCGCGGGGAAGGTAAACCACGGGGGGGAGAAGATGAAGGTGCCAGAGGAGACGAAGTGGTAGTGGCAGAGGGAGTAGGCGTGGGCACAAAGGGAATGCTTGGCCTTCGTGAGGTGTATGTTGGAGCTTCGGAGACGTAGGAGGGCGCGGCGGAGCGGACTGAGGTGGCATCAGGGTCGCGGCGGTAGAGGGGTAGAGGTTCGGGATCAAGAAGAGTGTTTGTAATGTTGCAGGTCATGGTCGCGTGAGTGGAGAGAAAGTAGGAGTATTTGTTAGAGGGAATGCTGAAAATGGGAAAACGAGATGCTATTGAATGAGCGATGCCAACGACGAGAGCAAGCCGAAAATGGGGCAAGCGGAGGATTTAATGCCTCTGGTGTAGAGGGAGAGAGGAGGAACAGAGGAAAAATGGACAAATAATGCCTCGGCCTGAGGGGCGCCGGGCATAAATACTGTGGTGGAATTGACTTGCAGCTGGCTTCAGTTCACTCAGGCACACCTCGCATGTGCTCCGGGGTGACTTCTAGATGGGCATTAGAACGGCCCAAATCAAGAGTCGGGCATGCAAGACCATCCAAACAGCACGAGTTGTGGATTGCGGGGCAAGAATTTAGGGCTTGACGGCTGGTGGGCTGAAGCGCCGCCCAGCGGCCTTCCTCTTCGGTACGCTTCAGACCATGGGCTTTGTGCACAGCCTCGATTTTGTCTGTGTCATAAGTGGAAATTCAGCATCATAGTGTGTGGTGTCTAGCAGTGTGTTTTGTATATTTTGTATATTTTGTATGTGTTGTGTTTGCTCCGATGTACGAAGCAAAGACGGATAGTTCCGCGGTCAATCGTGAGAGTGGGGAAAAATCGGCTTGGCACAAGACACTGGTTGAGTCGCATCGAGTCATACATCATCATACATTCGGACAGGAGTACCAAGGAACATGAGAAGGTTGACGTCAGTTTTGTTTTTTGGTCTTTGTAATCCCGGATTGGCCCTGGTAGAACTTCGCAGGTACTGCCATATCTCCCCGTTGCACACGTGCTTCCTCTCCCATTCCAATCTCGGTGGAATTTTCTTCTCACTGCGCTTCCATTTGATATGCTCTAAAAGATTGCGTCACGCATTGAAACATGTACACGAAAGTAAAGAACTAGAGGTCGAAGATATTTGCCGTGAGCCTTGCCAAATACCCTGCAATCCAGAAGCCTCAAAGGGGTATTCCGTTCGCTGCCTTTCGCCCGACGCCTATAACCCAAAAAGGGTTGTGGAGATGTTTACAGAGAAGGAAAACAACATCCTCAACCCGGCTGCCGGACTGTTCTCTAATGGATCTTCCACTCATCTCCTTTTCATAAATTCATGAATTCATCTACGTCTTCGATTTCGTACTTCGTGCCTAGCGCTTCTCGAGCTTCCTTGAGCATTGCTCTCGCTTGAGCGCTCATCTTTCGCATTCTCGCCTCCTCTTCCATTTCGTCACGCCGTATCTTGTTAATCAAGCGCTGCGAATCGGGGGGAAGTGGGCTTGCATTGTGACTCGGGAATAGAACTGGAGAGCCATAGCTCTGGCGGCTATACCCGCGGGCGCGCGGAGAACCAAGAGAGACAGACTTATTTGGACGAACAGCCGGAGAGCTAGAGCAGGGTTTGACAGAATTGCGCGCGTGCGATGTGCGGCGTGAGACCGGGAGTAGAGAGGGCCGCGTACTGGATCCACGTGTACCTGGATTAGCACGTGGTTGAACGGGACGCGGAATTTGAGATGGTGAACGAGGCTTTGCCATTGACGGGGTTCGCCGTTCCGAAAGACGTGGACTTGAAGCTCGCGAGTCTGTATTATCCACACCACCAACCATGACCCACCCATCGTGAGTGCACAACCGCTTGGAGGGTCGGACTGGTGTTTCCTCTGTTGAAGCTATCGAAGTAATGGATCTTACACCGAAGTTGTTTTCCGGGAACTGTCCTAGTAATGGGGTGTGCGATTCGAACATCTCCATCGGATTTGGATCTATATCTTCCCATAAACTTGACTCTGTGATTTTTCCTTGGGTATCAATGCTATAACCTTGGCCACCACCAGCGTGAAAACCTCGGAATGGAACCTGACAGAACTGCCACATCTTGCCTGCTACACCACCAACCAGACTAAGAAGTTGGCTCAGTACCCAAGGGTTGGTGCCGTTTTGTGATGGTTCTAATCTCCTTTCTGCGTTCATGGTGGGTTTCACACAGCCGAGGGTCGGGCTAGTCGGAGCAGTCCATATGCCACGTCGATACTCAAGGTCATTGTACTCGTCGTCATCCCTCAAAGTGTTCACAAAAGTTTGAGGGGTTTCCGTCCCACCAGACAGAAGGTATTTAGTGCTTGCGAGAGGCGGCGGACTTTTCGCATCGGCTGATCGATCTATCGAAGAAGCGACGGAGGCACCCGAATATCTCTCTGCCTTGGCAGAATACTGAGTCTTGAAGTATGAATCGGATATGCCGTGTCGCGAGCGCTTCCTGCTTTCCTGAAAGCCACCTAGTCCAGCTAGCTGTCTGCCTGTTGAGCGAGCTATAGCGGGACTTCGCGGTAGAGGCGCAAAGAAGTAGGGTGGGCGTGCTGTTTGTGTATCGAGCATCGGAGGGGGAGGAGGGCCATATGGCCCAGACATGTGTCGTGGTTGAGGTGAGACGGTTGCCATCATAGCATGTTTGAGCTGATTTGATTGCGGGGAGGAGCTTCTCGGGCTATGTTGACCATGTGATGATGAAATAGGCTATCTTGGCGAGTAGCGGGGATGCGCATCAGAATTTCGACGTCAGCCGTGTCTTTTTTATGCGATCATGATGTTGAGTGTAATAGCTCACGTTGTTAATGCTGGATGTATAGATGGAGAGTTTGTTATGGGTTCGTGGGTTCGTTGCTAGGAGCGAGACGTGAATTCCCGCACGGACGGTATTTTCCATCGCGCGAAGCAAGGCGGTGACTACTTAAGCACCTCGGCAATATGGCCTTACCTAAGGAAGCAAAGTAGGCTCGGTAGGATACTCAATAATGATAATCGAATGAGTTATTGATGAATTGTAATAGTGTCAATCCTACCATTGTATGTAGCTGTACTGCCGAGGGAATGTACACCAGCCTCGACGCCCAGGTGCAAATGTTAGCATTCTCCACCGGGTATATTAAGGAGCACAAAAGTATGCGGACACGCCAAAACCCCATACTCCATGAAGCAAACCAAACAATAACCCTTATTATGCCTTGCCGATCCAGCCGCTATGGACAAAAAAATCAAACAGTCGACTGCCTTTATTGACATCGATCTTACAAACTTCCCTAGCCGCTTTCTTCTTCATACTTCCACCTTGCTTCATTGCCTCTCGCATCATAGCTTCCTTGATGGCCAGATATGGCTTAGGCATGATTCGCAATATGCTACACACCTCTCGCTCTTCCGGGGTGAGTAGATGTAGATCGGCTGCATTCTCTTTGCTAAACTTTAGTGGTACAGTGTTTGGTAGTGGTTGTGTGACGAATTTTTGTTTGGTTAGTTGAGGCGTAAGAACACCGTTTGTAACACAGTTTGTGACGCCGTTGGTGCCATTAGCACCGTTCGTTAGAATCCTATCCGGAGGCGGGGTAGAGAGCCCATTTTGTAACCGAAGTGGTAAATCTGGTGCGGTTAACGCGGTCGTTGCTGAGGGCGTTTCGATAGGTGGCGTAGGCTTGTTAATACGATTCGTTGCTAGTCGGTCGAATTGAGCAACCGGCGGTCCTCGGGAGAGCCTTTGCTGCTTTTCTTGCTCGTACTTTTCACCAGCCTTCAAATCCCCAATTTGCATCTGTCTCCAATCTTGCAGTTGTATAATGGCTTGTCTTAAGTTGTGTTCGTACTCTAGGCCTCTGCAAAATTCCTGGAAATCTTCGTGTTTCATCATCCTAGCGAAAGGCTTCGCTTTGTTTAACAGATCCCTTTCCTCCTTTGTTCGCTTCTTGTCCGCGGCGGCATTCTTGCGGTACTCAAGAAGTTTGTGTTCGAAGATGATTTTTTTCCTCTCCACTCTCGCGTCGAGCCGAGAATTATAAATATCCATTACCGTCATCTTTAGCTCCATTTCTGGCTCACTCTCCCCTGTACGAGGATTGATGCCATCACCCGGATCGAATTGCATGTGTTGCACTACCTCCTCAGCTTCATTGAAGTACTCTGTTTCGAATTCGAGTCGACCAGGCATATATCCTTGTACTTCGTGGCATGCTGGGACACTGGCGGTGGGTTTCTGCTTGGGAGTAGCTGGTGGGGCATTCTTGGCGGCTTCTTTTTTCTCTTCAATCCTCCTCTTCTTTCTGGCCTGAAATACCTCACGGGGAATCGCTTCGCTGAGTTCTTTATCGTCTGGACTAGCATGTTCAGGCAGAGGAAATTTAGAGCTCTCCAAGTATGTGTCAATATAATGTTTGCGAACATCGTCCTTTGTCCTGAAGCCCCCGATGTGGTCGGCAATATCCGCCCATGATCCCAGCCCATATGTTTCTGCACCTTCTAACAGCGCTAGCTCTTCGTCTGCACCCCAATCTTCGGTAAATATAGGTATCGAATGCTGCTCGATGACCTGATATGAATGGGTTCTAGGGTCATGGTCGCGCGAGGATTTGCCGTCAGAGAAGCAGGGAACACAGAGATCGTATTCATGGCAAACGGAGTTTGCACAGCGAATTCGCACCTTTTATATGGCGATTAGCCTTGGCACTTGTGTGCCTGGGCCAGAGACGGAGCGTGAAGCAAGTATACCCGAGGTGCGGGGATGAAGAGAACTTACTGTAGAGGTGATATCAGATGAGCAAACGTCGCAGACATACTTCACACCCCCTTCAGTACCCCGAGAGCCAGTTTTCTTCTTGATCAAGCCCATATTGCCATCGAAGAAACGCTTTGGTTGTGGCGTCGGAGGAGGGGGGCTGGAGGCTGATATGGCGTTCCTCAGAGAAAAGAACGCGATTTTATGAAAATTCGGTGAGAGTGATAGGGACGACGATGCCTTGAGGAGGGTCTGCGTATAGTAAAAGTCGAGATGAGAAGGACAAGCGCTTCAGTAAGTCAAAAAGTTGGCCTCATCCTTCTTTGAGGTTGAGGTCGGATTGCCTGAAGCTTGGCGTGGGAGCCCGTTCGCCTCCACAATTCGCCCTCATCTTGCGGTGGGTACGAGGGCGACCTTCGCAGTCAAAGCCAACAACACTCATTACGAATACGGCCCACCGCTTACTTTATCCCATGCACTTTGATTGACTATTACTTCTTCCCTACCCAGACACAAGTATCGCTCTTTCGCTGGCCCGAATTAGAATTGTTGTTTGAGGAGCACAATCACCGCCTTCTCCCTCCTCCGCTTCTCCCCGCCTCATAACGCTCGACCATCCTCATATCAAAGCCGCCTGCAGGCAAATAGAGCTGCCATGTCTTGGAAACTCACCAAGAGTAAGCATATTCTGCACCAGTATCGATTAAGCAGTCTCTCATTCCTCAAAGAACTCAAGGAGACCCATCTCGCTCCATTAGCGAACACCTTCAGCCGGTCCTCCTCAACCTCAACTATAGTATCTGACAACGCGCCAAAGCCTCCGAGCACATCAAGTAGTACCACACTGGTAGATTCTAAGGATCCTAATGGCATCGGTTGGTTTATCTGCTTGGTATTTATCCGGAACTAACACCTCATAGCTGCGTCTGAAGCGAACGCCGCCCCTCCTCCACCGCCCTTAAAGCCAGGTATACTTATAGTAACACTGCACGAAGGAAAAGGCTTCTCCCTGCCACCAGGAGCAGAGAATGCTTTTGGTACTACTCATCATCAGGGCTCCCTGTCTACAGGTGGCGGATTCTCGGTCGCGGGGTCCATGAGACCAAACTCGTCATCGCGAAACCAGGGTGGTACTGTGGGCTCTTATGTTAACTCCAATCGACCACAATCTGCCGCTGGAAGCATAAATGCTGTACCAACAATTCACGGGCGATACTCGTCTAAGTACCTCCCGTACGCGCTGGTCGATTTTGACAAACAGCAGGTTTTCATCAACGCCGTTTCTGGCACCCCAGAAAATCCTCTTTGGGCAGGCGGTAACACTCAGTACAAATTCGATGTTTCTAGGACTACGGACTTATCGATATCTCTATATATTCGCAACCCAAACGCTTCTCCTAACGCAGGCAGGAATGAAGATATATTCATAGGCACGTGCAAGGTCAACCCTAGGTTTGAAGAGCTTCAACCATATGTTGAAGACCAGAAGTCAAGCAAGAAAGACAAAGAAAAGGCAGCAGCTGCACACGCTGAGCAGGAGCGGACTCTTGGCCAGGCCGGAGCCGAGTGGATTGATGTTCAGTACGGAACGGGTTCCATGAAGATAGGAGTGAATTTTGTTGAGAACCGACAACACTCCCTTAAAATCGAGGATTTTGAGCTGCTCAAAGTCGTTGGAAAGGGCAGTTTCGGGAAGGTTATGCAAGTTCAGTAAGTTACTCCAGAATACATTCGGTGAGACCATTCACTAAGCTTGGACGATTTAGAAAACGTGATACACATCGCATATACGCCCTTAAGACTATCCGCAAAGCTCATATCATTTCCCGCTCTGAAGTTGCTCACACGCTGGCGGAAAGATCTGTACTTGCTCAGATCAACAATCCATTCATCGTCCCGCTCAAGTTCTCCTTCCAGTCCCCAGAGAAACTTTACTTGGTCCTTGCTTTTGTCAATGGCGGGGAGCTATTCCATCACTTGCAGAAAGAGCAGCGATTCGATATCAACAGAGCACGATTCTATGCCGCAGAACTGCTGTGCGCACTCGAGTGTCTACATGGGTTCAACGTCATCTACCGTGACCTCAAGCCGGAGAACATCCTCCTAGACTACACTGGACACATCGCACTCTGCGATTTTGGACTGTGCAAATTGGACATGAAGGATGAGGACAGAACCAACAGTAAGCTAACGATCCTTTAGATCTAGATGGCATCAATTGACCGTGATTAGCATTCTGTGGAACACCCGAGTATCTCGCTCCTGAGCTCCTGACCGGCGCTGGTTATACAAAGACTGTTGACTGGTGGACTCTTGGCGTCCTTCTTTATGAAATGTTGACTGGTCTACCTCCATTCTATGATGAAAATACCAATGACATGTATCGCAAGATCCTCACAGAGCCTCTGCACTTTCCAGGCCCCGAAATAGTGCCGCCAGCCGCGCGAGATCTACTAACCAGGCTCCTTGACCGGAACGCTGAGAAACGTTTGGGAGCGAAGGGTGCCGCGGAGATCAAGGCCCACTACTTCTTTCACAGTATCGATTGGCGGAAGCTGTTGGACCGCAAATACGAGCCTAGTTTCAAGCCCAATGTGGTACGTCATACTAAATTTTCTACAGTTCTATCCATTTACTTACTGCTTTTTAGGTTGATCAAAAAGATACTGCAAATTTCGATCGTGAATTCACGTCTGAAGCGCCGACTGACTCTTATGTCGACGGGCCTATGCTGTCTCAAACGATGCAGCAGCAATTCGCCGGTTGGTCGTATAACCGACCTGTTGCTGGCCTGGGCGACGCTGGAGGCAGCGTTAAAGACCCATCGTTCGAGGGCGTTGCGGATAGATAAAACAAGACTTAGGACAAGGCAAGATTTCTTCTTCACAACTCTTCTCACGACATTTGACTAGCGCGGTAAGATTCACTGTTGCGTTGTCAACCTGTAGCGCTGTCAAGATGGTTTTGGCCCTGTCGAGATCGACTGTGCAGCGCAATGAGCAGGGTTGTTCCTCATGGAGTGCAGCTGGTTTACTGCATGGAGTAGGCCATTTCTTTACTCTTTCCAGGGCGGGCTCTTGGCTTGTGGCATTCTGGCGTCCGAATTAGCACTTAACGGCTGCTTGTAACTATCAAATTCAACACAATACTTAGATCAAACCAATACTGCGCCAGATTTGAGGATCGTGCAAAGCGTTACATGAGATGCTGACTTGTGGTGACAAAGAAGGCAAAGGGCCCCTCAGACCAGCCTGGACAACCCCACCATATCGTTGTACCCCTCATTCCCATCATCAGACCTCATTCCGCTTTTCGCCGGCGAATCTTTCGCAGAAAACTCTTCAACCATCTTCCCCTCCTTCAATTGGCACCTTCCAGAGACTCTTTTCTAATTTTCTCCCTCAAGTTGTGGTGAGCTACCCCACGTTGGTGTTAATGGAAGCTATCTAAAGCGTTGACTGCTTCAAGTCTTGATTCAGCTCTCCTCTCTATCAACACATCCATCCTTAAAATTCCATCGCAATGCCAGGCTTTTCACAAGCAAACGATTTGTCAGCATGGAGCTCTTTGCAGGAGCATCATCAGAAGCTGGGCAAAGACATTGTCCTTAAGGAATACTTTGCTCAAGATCCGAAACGCTTTGAGAAGTTCTCTTACACCTTCTTTAACGATGCCGACAAGTCGGAAATACTCTTCGACTTCTCTAAGAACTTCATTACCGAAGAGACAATAGGTCTTTTGGTAAAACTGGCTAAGGAAGCGAACTTGGAGAAGCTCCGTGATGATATGTTTGCAGGAGAGAAGATCAACTTCACGGAGCACCGTGCTGTGTACCATGTCGCCCTCCGGAATGTCACCAACCAACCTATGCAGGTTGACGGGAAAAGCGTTGTTGAAGATGTTAACAGCGTCTTGGAGCACATGAAGGAGTTCTCGGAACAAGTCCGAAGTGGACAGTGGAAGGGCTATACCGGCAAGAAGGTTAACACCATTATTAACATCGGTATTGGTGGTTCTGACCTGTGCGTAACTAAAACTAAAGCTGAGGTGGTTTTATCTTCATTACTGATATTTTGCAGTGGGCCTGTTATGGTCTCTGAAGCTCTCAAACCATACGGCGACCGAAACCTCAAGTTACATTTCGTGTCTAATATCGATGGTACACACATCGCGGAAGCGCTCCGAGACTCAGACCCAGAAACAACTCTCTTCCTTGTGGCATCTAAGACTTTTACCACCGCAGAAACAACTACCAATGCCAACACCGCCAAGCAGTGGTTCCTGAAACATGCTAAAGACGAATCTGCCATTGCTAAGCATTTCGTGGCTCTGTCAACCAATGAAGCGGAGGTCACCAAGTTTGGCATTGACAAGAAAAACATGTTTGGTTTTTCCGACTGGGTGGGTGGACGATACAGTGTTTGGAGTGCTATTGGCCTGAGTGTCTGTCTCTACATCGGATATGATAATTTCCACGAGTTCCTTGCTGGTGCACATTCTATGGACAAGCATTTTAAGGAAACTCCACTGGAAAAAAACATTCCTGTCATCGGAGGTCTATTGAGCGTCTGGTATTCAGACTTCTTTGGTGCCCAAACGCATCTCGTGTCTCCGTGAGTGACCCCTTAGCTTCGTGTGGCAGAATACGTAAACTTAATAATCAATTCAGCTTCGACCAGTACCTTCACAGATTCCCGGCTTACCTCCAGCAACTTTCAATGGAGTCAAACGGCAAAGCTATTACCCGGAGTGGTGACTATGTCAAGTACACTACGGGTGCTATCCTATTCGGTGAGCCAGCAACAAATGCTCAGCACTCTTTCTACCAACTGCTCCACCAGGGCACAAAACTTATCCCAACGGATTTCATTTTGGCTGCCCAAAGCCACAACCCAGTCGAGAACAATAAGCATCAAAAGTCAGTTATAATCCCCAGGCTTATTATTCATCCCTATTAACTCAATATTAGGATGCTTGCTTCCAACTTCTTCGCCCAAGCTGAAGCTCTCATGGTGGGCAAGACGCCAGACGAGGTTAAAGCGGAGGGTGCCCCAGATGAGCTCGTTCCCCATAAGACATTTCTGGGCAATCGACCCACAACTTCAATCTTAGCACAAAAGATTACTCCAGGTACTTTGGGAGCTCTGATTGCTTATTATGAGCACATGACCTTTACAGAAGGCGCCATCTGGAACATTAACAGCTTTGACCAATGGGGTGTAGAGTTGGGCAAGGTTTTGGCTAGTAAGTAAAACCTAGATGTAATTGTCTTATGAGATCGAGCAGCTGACGTGCCGGGAATTGTAGAGAAAATCTTGAGTGAGCTCAACGAGTCCGGCGAGTCTATAAGTCACGATGCTAGCACAAGCGGGCTTATTAGTGCTTTCAAGAAGAAGTCTGCTCTGTGAGTGGGCCGAACGGTCAATCATGAAGTATGAAAGGTTGCTGCAGATTTGAAAGCTCATGATTTATGACTGATGCGATCGCTATGGAACGAAAAGTAGAATGGTGGTAGTATATAGTGCCAAGATTGAATCCGGTTTATATAGAGACAACAAATTATTCTACCCTGCTTTTAATGAGAGCAGTGGGTGGCCAGTAAACTTTAGGGAAAAGGTGTGAAAAAGTATAAAGTGATGATGAGTGAACGCAAAGCGAACTTGAAGAAGCAACTGTGGCTTGATCGTCTGTCAACAGACCGCAGCCATTACCGCCACCACCATGTATTTTGTGGGATAAAGTGCCACTTACGCATACGCATTATTATTTAACAATCCTCTCCCCTCGTCAACATGCCTTGGTGGATTTTGTCGCCATGGCTAGCTTTAACAGTTCTCTGCACGTTGTACGTTGGTCTCGCAGCGGCTGTATCTGACCAGGAACCATTAAAGTCGCTGGAGAAGATGGCTTACACTGCGGGGCAAGCCATTCCTGTCAGTTGCTTGAATAGGACAATGTGGGTCTTCTCTAGCTAAAAAATTGACCCTTGCATCGGAGAAGTGCTAATGTCGTGTGCGCAGAGATACTGGAGAACATGTACGAAATCCCGAATAATTCAACGCGAGCATTTAAATTATGTACTGCCCTGAGATATCCTCATATTCCGATGGGGACGATATGCGTTGCGAAGAAGCAGCCCGGGGCTGATTGGAACCATAGATTACAGATGCCCAAGGGCAGCTACAATACATTCCTTTCCCAACCTGCAATGAGACTGGACGGTCACTCGAGCTCTTATTTGGCGTCGAAAAAGGTACATATGCACCACCTCCCTCTAATGAGTCTTCCCCAATACTACGATGCTTAATCCACTGCTCCAGAGATCAACTGCACAATCGACTTCATATCCGACCCTTTCTTCCACCTTCTCGAATTCTATGTCCACAACGACGCCCCCCTAACCTGCCGTGTACCTTCTCGCCCCCTTTCATATTCGTCCTCCGCTAGCGGTAGCTCTTCCCCTCTAAAAGATGCCGAGTACACAGTGTCAGACCCTACAGCCCAAACCGGCGCCATGGGCACGGAAAGCACACTTTATACTCCTCTTATTATTGCCCTAGCTGGCACACTTCAACTATCGCACCTCCATATATCAAATCATTTAAACCTGTTATTGCATGCCGCCCCGAAATCCGTCGCTCCAGGTACTATTGACGCGGCGGCTGCCTACTCTATCTCAGCGCATACTAAACAAACTCGGATCTCTATTGGTGACTCACTTTCCCTCCATTTCAGCGTTCGCTGGTACCCATCAACCTCTTTACCCTCAGGCTGGAGTGGGGTAGGTGGGCACGTGTACACTAGCACGTTGGTATATTGTGCGTTGAGCGCAGGCGCTGCGACGGCTGTGTGCGTTGCATACTTCCGTGGAGTGGAATTACCGAGGCGGTTGAGGAGGTATGCGCGAGATAAGACATTTGGAGGTGTTGGCGGGGAGGCAAGGTTCGGGGGGTATGGGTACGAGTTACCTCAAAGCAATGGATATGGAGGATACGGATATGGGATTGGTAAGAAAGATTAGAGTTTATGGGGAAAACTTTCTTGTATATTTTTGTTTGGCCGGGGAGAAGGGATGTATATAGTTGTTGCCAGTCCAGTAAAAGGATGTATTATAGGAGTCGAAATGGGGACATTTGCATGGAATTGATATCACATTTTGAGCTTGAAGAAAGAGCTCGCGTAAGAGTTATATAAAGCTCACTATGATAATTCCAACTTCATAGTCACTAGTATCTGTAGACCAGTTATGGGTGCAATGAGTTTTCAGGCTTTAAGATTTACCCCCGTGCCATCTTGTATTTAACTATTTAATAACTCTATATAAAACAACATACTGATAATAAGACGGATTTTCGTGTTCATCCCATGCTGATCCTAGCGGTACTTTACCTTCACTTCCTCCTGTTGCACGTCATCATATTATTCTATCCCATAAGCTGGTGGAGGCCACTTCGAAATGTAGCCCGTGCACGAACGCTAAAATATTGACAATCGGCCCAACTAAAATACAACTACTATAGGCCGCGATCGTGTTTCGGATAATGTGGATTTTGTCTAAATTATATATACATTATTCGGGCGACATTAAGCTTTAAAGTTGCGATTAATCTAAAGCTTTATTGTGATAATAAGGAAGCCGATTTGGAAGGATCTAATTGGCTCGGTTAAAAGTGGCCTCAATCCACCAGCTTATAGGATACGATGGGAACACCGCGTATATAATTAGGATATTCTCTCCATGTAGAAACAAATTTAATACCACTCAAACATTATATCCTAAGCATTCATTGCAAAAACCTGAAGTCTATCAATTCTAGATGCAAGCGGTATAAGCAGGACGATGATACTGTACAGGGAAGACACATGAAGACATAGGAAATAGAAAGCCGGTCAACATATCCGCCTAGCGAAAGCATTGTCCAGGATTACGCACCAAATGTGAGGCGTGCACCTCAGCCTTAATGCACCCATCCATCGGCAAGGATCCTATGTTCTAGCGCCTCTTTGCTTCGTTATCTCTACCAACCCCTATCATACACTTTCACTGCCCCCAGATTCAGCCTACCATCCTTTCCTTGTTAACGCAGAAACTCTCCCCACAACCTCTCTAAACCCTTCCTTAAATCTTTTCCGCCACCTTTGGCTCTTTAGTCTCTTCCTCTTCAACCCTGGCCTTTCATGGAATCGTTGCTTGTTAAAGTCAGCCCTGACTTTATTTCGCGCAAGGAGCGAATTAAGTTGGCCTAATCCACGTACCAGATCTCGACCTTTGGACGGATCTAGATCGATGCTACGGCCCGTTGAAGCGTCCAGACGTGGATACTTCGACTTTTGAGCAATGGAGAGCGCTGGAGGTAGTTTGGTGGTTACATCAGATGAAGATGCGGGCATTTCCATTCGGTCAATGTCGAGGCCAGGTTTGCTACGCCTTGGGAGAGGGGAGAAATTGGCACCAAAGTCGCGGTTGCGGCTATGGTTGCGGAACGCATTGGATGCCTCATCCGCAGAAGAATTACGCCGTGTTGAGCCTGAAATATTTCCAGTGTTTGAGCGATTGTATGGAGTAAAGTCGAGAAGGGAGTCAATCTGGCGAGAGAGGTCATCTAGCTCAGATTTATATTGAGGGCTGTCAGAAGAGGGTGGTTCGAGGGGCGCGGAGGCTTGTTGGGAGACGCGGTTTGTAGTGGTGAGGTAACTATGGGAACATGGCAGCAATTTTGGGGTTTTAGATGTCTGATAATTCGAGAAAGAGCCGATAGGACGTCGGCATGATTGAATTGAGGCTGACGGGATGAGGTTGAGGAAGATCTGTGGAGAGCGCAAAAGGGTTTCTCCTGCCCGGCGGAACTCCATAATGGGCTTGCAGAAACTGTAAATACTTCTAATTGTGCTGTTGAGATTCCATCCGGCGTGTAGGACTAATGGTGGTGATTAAGTCATGGTGTTGAAGAAACTTAGGCGATTGAACGTGGTTCGAAATTTTCGCGAACGCGACATTGGAGATCTCACACCTTGAACGTCTGAACCTCCACAGCAGCCACGCTCCTAATTTCCTTCCTCGATTTTCTCCAACCACTCCTCCTCCTTTATCGCTGGTGCTTTCGCGCCAAAATACTGCACTTCAACTCCTCCGTCTATCTCTGCATTGCACAATGTACAACTATCAAGGTGTGTCGTATACCTAGTATGTCATCTATATAAGGTACCTAACAAATAGAAGCGCCTGGACAGTATTCTCGGCCACCAGGATATGGAGGTTTCCCTGGGCAGTCAAGTTCTGCCCCAGGTATGGCGCCGCCTCCGGGGATGGGTACGACTATTCTGACCCCCAAGGTTAGATGGCATTCACTAAGAGTTTATCACAGGTGCCCCTCCACCATCTATTCCTGCACCAGGTGTTACGCCACCTCCTGGCATCCAGCAAGCTCAAAATCCTCTCCCAGGGCGACCTGGTGGACTTCCGCCGAATTTTCAACCTCCGGCGGGCATGCCTAATATTAACTTCAGCGCCCCAGTTATCCGCTTAGGTACCACGGGGCCAGCAAGACCCGCTGCACCAGAGGGGCAAAGTTCTCGCAGAGAGAGCGCTGCAGATCCAATGTCAGCGGGAAGCAGACGTGGATTAGGGCTAGGACATGACTACCGAGGGACGGAGCAACAGAGGCAGCAGATAAGGGAGACATTGTTAGCTTTACAGCCACCAACAAGGGAGGAGATTGCACGCACGATTTTCATTGGGAACATTACAGAAGGGGTAGGAGGGGATGAGGGCTTGGAAAGGATACTACGGACAGCTGGCAACCTACGCAGGTGGACTCGAGCTACAGATGCAGATAACAAGCCGTGCAAGTTTGGTTTTGCCGAGTACGAAGATGCGGAGAGCTTGGAGACGGCTGCTGAGATATTTAAGGATGTCCAGGTGCCTGTTAAAAAGCAGGACCCAAACAAAATCAAGGACGAAGAGGAAGAGAAAATAGGGAAAACCACGCTACTTGTATGCCCCAAGCTGTAACGGAATTAAACTTAAGGCTAACTAATGTCTAGGTGGTGGTCGACGAAGCATCCATGAAGTACGCAGAGGAATGGAAGTCACGTCGCGACGAAGACGAAACCACTGCTCAGTTCCGTATTGATACTGCAAAGGAGACTCTATCGAGTGTTCTTGCAGGCCTCTTCTATCCCCAGGCTTCGACTCGGGCTGACACCGACGGGGATACGGCCATGCAAGATGGAGATACTAGACTTGACGGAACAAACGCCGAAGTTGTCACCATACCACTTACCATCGAAGACGAACTTTCCGATATTCCCGCCGAAATGCGCGAGACCGTTGCTGCAGAGATTGCAGCTTTCAGAGATCGGAGTAATCGCAGAGACCTAGAACGACTGAGGCGAGAGGAGGAGATGGAGGCGGCGGAACGTCAGCGAAATTTGGGCGGCCCTAAAATTAACCGACTTGGTTCACCACCACCACTGACAGCGCCGAGTGGTCCTGGTGGAGGTGCTAATGGAATTCCATTGGGACCAAGGGATAGGGGTGTACAAGGTGCCCCTAGCGGACCGAAAGGATTTCAAGGCGCACAGATGCCCAGGGACTACCAAGGCGGGGTATCGTTTGTAAACGGTAGTGGCATTAATGGAGCTGCTGAAGCGGGCTGGGTTAGACGCGAGGACGAGGACGACTCAGCTAGTGATTCCGAAATCGAAAACCGCTACCGTGAAAAGAAAGAAATGGAGCAGGAGAAGCTTTACCTTGACTACGAGCGTCGATGGCTCAATCGCGAACGAAGTCGTGCTGCAGCATTAGAGCGCGAGAAAAACCGCGACAAAGAAGAGGAAGCCGCTGTGGAAAAGGAGAAAGAGGCAGTAGCCAAAAGACTCAAAGAATGGAATGATGATATCGAAACCACCCGCAAAATCGAGGAATATTATCAAGATCGTAGTCTCTGGCTCCGGAATCGGTCCGCCTTCCGCTCACGCGAAGCGGCAGCAGATAATCTAGATCGAGAAAACGAGGAGCGCGAAAAGGCACGAGATTTTCAGAAGCGTGAAGATGCCCGTGGTATGGCGGACTCCTTCCTTGCCCGTCAAGCCGAAGAACTTGGTTCCCGCGTCCAGGCACCTCGAGAACCTCAGAAATTCAAGATGTCGCTTGGAGCGGCGGCACAGAAAGTCCAAGCCGCAGCGGCCCCTCGTCGTACTGCTGCAGAGGTTGAAGGCCTGCTGGAAGACGAAGAGGAGAACGAAGCGTCTACTAAACGCACTCTCATTCCTATCAAGTTCGACACTGCAGCAGAAGCGGCAAGCCTAACAGATGAGGAACGTGCACAGGCGGCGAGACAATTAGCTAGCGACATTCCAACGGACAAGGAAGGCTTATGGAAGTGGGACGTCCGGTGGGAGTTTGTGGATGACACAGTGGTATCGGAGCAGCTCAAACCATTCGTGGAGAAGAAGATTGTCGAGTATTTGGGCGTCCAAGAGCAGATGCTTGTTGATGTTGTTGACGAACATATCCGGAAACGAGGGAAACCAGAGGAGTTGGTTGCGGAGTTGGAGGGGGTAAGCCACGACCCTTCACCTTATCCGTTTATATTCTCGCCTTGTTTGAAAAGAGTACTGACTGCTTTGGATAGGCTCTCGATGAGGAAGCCGAGGTTCTGGTCAAGAAACTATGGCGTATGCTCATTTTCTTCTCTGAGAGCGAAAAACGTGGCATTGCATCTTAGAGAATGTACGATCTACAAACTGGCCTGCTATTAGGCCCGCATTCATGCCTTGCTCCATACTTAGGCCTTACCACCTGGTAGAGGAGTTTTCCATCAGCAAAGCAACGTCCGGGCCTTTAGCCAGCCAGCGAGAAATTCGAGGGCTAGCCGCATGGCAGATATGGTTGTAAAACAAGGACTAGATTATTTGCTATTAATCTAGTCTTGAATAAGGCAAATTTAACCTGGAAAACTTCGTCGATATATTATCATTTCTTCAGGCATGTTGAGATTGTAGCTGATCAAGGTCTTTTCCATATTCTAAAGGCCTTCGATGCTAGGGATAAGTCCCGCATATTGTACGAGAACGTCCTTGATTGAAGATGACTGCAAAATAAAGTTGATTCTCCCATCTTTGATTGGTCCTGGAACTCCTTTACTATTAATTGAACACCGATAACAGACCTTTCGCATATGCTACACCAGGTATTAAGAGCTAAAATATCTCCAATACCTCGCTGTTTGAAGGTAGCTAGATTAAGCCCATTTTCAAAATCTTTGTAGCTACCCTTCTTGTGTTGTGGGCAAAGCTCTTGCTTACCTATAGCACCATAAATAATATTCTAGCGCTTATTTTCCTTACTAAAAGAGGAGCCGTTATCTTTAAACGTAATCTTAACGCTTTTTAGAATATCCTAGTTGCTATTACCGACTAACGCCTACTAGGTTTTAAGTGGGAGAAGATAGTATATACTAAATACTGCCTCCCCTTTAGTCTAGCTACTTCGCCTTTTCTCATTAACCTCTTTATAGAAGCCCTATATTAGGTTCTTAAACGCCGCCTTTACCTAATTATCGCTTTCTTCGCACTAGTTTATTATCTAAATAACTTTATATTTATCTTACGCCTAAGTACTGGCTATACGCTAGTAGTTCGCGTATATAACTTTATGATTATACTACTTAGTTTCCCTCCTAACGCCACTAAGAACTTCTATAGTATAGTATTAGATGTGCTAGGCTATTAGATTAACACTAATACTTTCTTTCTATCCCTTAGCCCTACTAAGTAGATAGTACTATAAGATCTACTTACCTTCTTTATCCTTAGGCCCTAAGTCCCTCTTAAATAGTGCTAGTATTTTAGAGGCAGCCTCACCTAGGCCGTAAAAGTTATTTAGTTAGGGCGATTATACTTAAGATCGCTATAGGACCTTATTATAGCTTTCTCTCTTATAAATTGCCGCACTTTACTTATCCTACTAGCGGTAATCTCTAACCTAGCTTAGTAGAGTAAAGCCCTAGCGCTTTAAAATGGGGTTTATTTCTTTTAAAAAGATATTACTTGCCCTTAGATCTATTTCTTTATGGATACTTTATCTAAATATAGGTATGCCGGCTTCTTCTATAGCTGCCTAGGCTACTCCTCTACTAAGACCTATTCTACTCCTTATAGTTAATAGCGCCCTTATACCTCTTATTAGCAACTTAGTTAATTAAGGTATAAGCACAGCAAGAAGGACGTCTACAAGCCTATATAATTAGATTGTCTATAAACGAGGATCTAAAGCTAGAGAAAGGAAAGGAGAAGAAGAGCAGCGCTAGTCAAAGTAGGGTTCTTTTATATGGTCCTTTAGTTATATAACTGTAAGTTCTACTAAGTTCTGCTAGCTAAGTTCTACCATTTTCTGCTAGTGCCGTAATATTACCCCCCCCTTAGTAAAGCCTGCCCTTAGGCTTTATATATTTATATTACACCTATAGGGCGTTCTTATCTTTATATTCTTTTAGTAGCTTATTGTCTTTACTATACTAGCACTTTATTTACTTGTCTAGGTACTTTAAGGGCCCTGGTTTATTAGGGTAACAGCTATAGAATTTTTAAAGCTTATAGGGACTGCTAATAAAGTTCTATATAGGGTACTACGTAGGATCTAGGTTATAGCCTTTCTACTTAACGCAGTACTTTAGCGTTCTTTTTACTAGCCTATAGGCTAGTATTTCTTTAATTTCCTATTTATCGTCGCCATTTACTTAAATTAGTAGGGGAGATTCGTTCTTTTATCCAGGCAATAGTTTATTTACGGCTTTTTATAGTTTATTTAGTAACAATTTAGGGTGGACCTTAATTGAATCTAGGAGCTTTACTTTATATAAGTTGCCTATCTTCTTAAGGATCTTATACGGTCCTGCCATTTAATAGTGTAGCTTATAGCTAGGCCGCTCTATCTTCTAGCTCTTTGTTATTACCTATACTATATTACCTACGGTAAAGTTAGGCTCGCGCCTATATTTATTTACCTACTATTACATTAATTTTTAGGCATTTTTTAGGTTTATATAGGCTACTTTCTAGGCTTCTTCTAAGCGTTTAGCGTAATACTGGGCTTCCTTATAAGATAGTTTTTCGCGTACAGTCTATAGCCCTTCTATTCTTTCCTAGTTAAAGCTTATATAGGGTAAATACCCTATTTCTAGCTGGATAGGTACAAATTCTATAGAGTTATAGGGTAGGGTAGCCTGGGCGTAGTCTATTAGAGGTAGCAGTTTGGCCTAATTATCCTAAAAGTAGTTAATAAAGGGTCGGAGTCTCTAGTTTAAATACTAGTTTATAATCTCCGTCTAGCCGTCTATCTAGGGATAGTATACTATAGAAAGTTTTAGCTTAATACCTAGGATTTAGGTAAACTCGTTCTAGAAAGCCAATATAAACTATAGTCTGCATTTAGATATAATAGTATCTAGTAGTCCGTAAATTTAGTAAACATAGTAAATATATAGTTAGGCCGCCTCTTTAGCACTAATACTCTTATAGCAAGGGATTAAGAACGGGCGCTTACCAAAGTGGTTAACTATAACTATAGCTATATTATATCCGTTATGGTCTATAGGTAGCTTATAGAAATCTATAAAGATATATTGCTAGGGGCGCTCTAGTATTAGGAGTAGTTTTAATAGTCCTAGGGTTTTATCTTGTGGAATTATAGACCTATAGCATTTGTTATAGTTTTATATATAGCGATTAATATCTATAACCATTCTAGGCTAGTAGTAATGGTTGCCGATAATCTTACAGGTTTTATTTTTTCTAAGGTAGGCCATAAAGATCTAAGTATATGCTTTGGCAATAAGCCAGGTCCATAGGTTCTATTTCTCTATTACTACTAGCCGTTTATAGTACTTAAGCAGTCCATTTTTAAGGGACTATAGACTAGTGACGTCCTTTGTCCTTTAGCGGTACTCCTATAGAGAAGGGGCTGTACGGTTTACTTACAGTAGTTTATTAATAAGGTTAAATTCCATAGGGTTAATAGGACATATCTTAGCACTTAAAGATTTAGTACTTAGTTCTTCCTATATTTAAGGGTTGATGTACTCTAGTTATAGTAGCGTCTAGGTTTATAATAAGATTTTTATAGCCATTTAGTTATCTAGGTCCTATTTACGCCTTATAAGGGCGTCTATACAGTTAATAGCGCCTAGTATATATATAATTAGGAAGTGGAACTAGAATAGGGTATCCGCCTAGCGCGCTTGCCGCGCTATAAGGGCCTTAATTATTATAAAGTATTCTAGGGCCTTGTGAACCAAAACTACCTAAATAGGCTTAAGGGTCCCCTCTAGCTATATACGCTAGTACTAAAAGCTAAAGATAATAGCCAGTATTTCTTTATTATAGATAGGGTAGTTTAGCTTAGCATTTACTAAAGTCTTTAAGTAATATGCAATAGGGTGCTATTTTCCATCTGGTTACTTTTAGGAAAAAATGCCAGCTACTATACCATCTAAGAAGTTAGTTTTTAGCCTTTAGGGCCATTTTAGGTGGAAGTGGGTAAATACGGGGGTGGAGACTAGCCGTTTCTTAAGCTTATTAAAGGCCTACCTATATATAGTATTAAAGTAGAAGGGTTGGTTCTTTTAGGTAAGGCAGCTAAAAGGCTAAGTAATCCTACTATAGTTCTTAATAAAGTGTTAGTAGAAGTTATAAAAGCCTAAAAATAACTATATCCCTTTTAAGGTCCGTGGTAGTTCCTACTAATTAACTATAGCTATCCTTTTTAGGTCTGCCTTAATTCTATTTATACTAATAATAAACCCTAGGTATTTTATACGCTTTACACTAAATTCTTACCTTTTAATATTAGCCTAGAGGCTAGCCTTATAGAGCCGTTATAGAACCTTATAGACGTACTCTTTATATTCTAACTCGTTCTTAGAGTAAATTATAACAATATTTAAGTAGGCCGTATAGAAGTCGTTAAGGTAGTTAAAGAGTATATTATTTATATATCGTTAGTACGTAGCCAGTCCGTTAGTTAGTTTAAAAGGAAGTACTTTATATTTATATAATCTGTATTAAGTCTAAAATATAATAAGATCTATAAATCTGGGGTTTATCCTAATTTAGTAGAAGGCCTAATAGATATTAAGCTTTATAAATACCTTAGCTCTATTTATTTAGGCTAGTGTTTTATTAAGTAGGGGTAGCGGATAACATTCTTTACGGGTTAAATTATTGAGCTTATAGTAGTTAATATAGAAATAAAGTCCTTTATTTAGCTTTTTATAAAGAAAATAGGGAAGGCAAAAGGGGCCTAGCTTAGCTTAATAAACCCCTTTACTAGGTTATTAATAAGGTATTATTTAGTGGCCTATAATTTAGTAATAGATTATTTATAGAGGGGGGTATGGCTAAGAATATTATGTTTATCTGGTTTAATCTTAATTTTATAGTTATATGGTTAGTAAGGTGGAAGCATATTAGATACTGCCTTAAAGAATACGTCCCTAAACTTTTAGTACTAATAGGGTAGTTTTTGTTTTACTAGCTCTTTATTTATAAGCTTACTTTCCTATTTACTAAGCTTACTTTCCTTTTCCTTAATTATTTAACTAATTTTATATAAGCTAGTAGTAAAGGTAATAGTATTAAATTAGACCAAGTTTTAGTAGAATCCTACGGCGCTAATATAGCAGATATTAACTAGTAGGAGGTCTATAGGTTTCTTTACAGACTTTTATTAGGCCGTATTTTATAATTTAGGGTTTATCATTTTTCTTAGCTCCTATTTTATCTTCCGCAAGTTATCCCTCCGGCTTATTAGTTTAGTATAACGTCTAATATTCCTTATTATTCTTTGTGGCTGTATAGGGCCTAGGTTCCCTATAGGGAGCTTAGCTAGCTTATTGCTAATTTCTTTAACTTTTGGTATAGGTAGTATAATATAGGTAGTCTAGGGGCGGCGTAGTATATAGATCCGTTACGGGTTAAGCTGTACGTCTTTCTTAAAAGCCCGGTCCCTTTGCATAGCATTAGTTTAGTAAGTAGTGTTTATCTACGGCCGTATAAGGTTTTCTATTATAATACTAATTTCTTTTATAAAGGAAGGTGTTGGGGGTATAGTTTTAGGCTAGATAAGCCGTCTATTCTATATATTAAGCTATAGGCTTAAATAGGCTGGCCATTTTCTTTCTAAGATTATATTATGGCTTTTTAGGTCTATAATAAGAAAGGGGATATTATACTATTATTATCTATTAACACGTAGGTAGATCTATAAGATAGTTATAATAGGTAGCCCTATTTATCTATTATACCTATAAATAGAAATTAGTTTAGGAAGTTCTTTAAGGGGCGTATTTAAAAAGTTAGCTGGCTTAATAGTGCACTAGGTATCTATTAAGGCAAAGGCATTTACTCTAGGGTTAGCTAAAGCAGAGGTTAAAACTTAATATTTATTACGGAATAAAGTATAAGGGATAGTATAGCTTCTTTTACTAACTAGCTAACCCAGATTAATATATAACATATTAATCTCTTTTAACCCTAGAAAGGAGTCTTCCTTTAGGGTTTCTTTTTTTCTAACTTTATACTATCCTCTTAAATTAATAGGACCTCGTTTATCTTTACCGCTATTAGGTAGTCTTTTATAAGGTAGTTTTTTTAGCCGTATAAAAAGCAAGCTCCTTAATTACTAAGGGCTTATTTATAGGGGTTGCTATATATAGGCCAAGTCTATACTAGGCCTATAGTAGGACTAGCTATATAACTAGCTGCTAAATTAATAATAGGCTAAACAGTTGGTATTATAGGAGTTACGGCCTATACTAGGGCACTATTAGCTATTCTTATATTGCTTATAGTTTGGTTTAAAGGGTTCCTAGCTTTATACTGCTTAGCATATACCTTAATTTAATAGAGGCCTTAATTAATAGCTAAGCACTAGTCCGTTAGTTCTTTTAGCGTTTATATAGTAGTAAAGACTAATAATATAGCTTGCTGTAGGTCTAAGGTAAGCTTATTAAATAGGTCTAGTAGCAGATCCTCCTAGGGGATTTAGGCCTAGCCGGCTAGGTGTAAAAAACGGGCCTAAAAGGCTAAAAAGGCCTCTGTTATTTTTATATTTAGGCCTTTATAGTTAAGGCGGGCGTTTTGCACCTTAAACGGGTCCTTATAAATAGAAGATAAGTAATTAATTATTTCTTCTTTAGAGATAAAGGGGTCTATTAAGTCCTTAGCGTATTACAGGCGTAGGTATATCTAGGTATCCCTGCCAGTATGGCTAAAGATATAGGCCACTCTAGCTTAAGGGGTAGGAAAGTAGTCTATATTAACTTTAAGTTTATCTTATAATTAGAGCTTCTAATTATTAAAGATGAGATTAGTTCTATCTATAAATAATAGGGGGTCTATAACCTTCGCGGACTATAATAGTGCTATATAGGCCTTAAAGGATCTATTAAGGCGCTAGGATAGGGCCTATAGGACTATAGTAAGTCTCTAGGTATTTAATAATAACTTATTATTAGATATAGGGGTATCTCTAGTTTTAAGCAGCTCTTACAGTTATTTAATTTTAGTATTAGCTACCGCAAGCTCCGCCTAGGGGGTTAAGATAGTAATTGTTTTACTATTAGAGGTATTTAAGGGTTCTACAGTAGCTTTACTAGCTACTATATTTCTTAGTATAGTAGTAAGGGTATTAAGTGATTCTGGGTAATTTCTTTAGGGGTTCTAGTTTATATATATCTAGTTCTTAGGGTTCTTTTTATGTTCCTTTTATATTCTTAGGGTTCTGTCCTGTCCTTATAGTCCTAGTAATATCCTTATAGTCCTATTCTATGTCCTTGTCCTATTTATAGTCTTATAGATATATTTAAGTTCCTTCTTAGGAAGAATAAGTAGTATAAGCTTTAGATAATATTAGCGACTTAATTAATCAAGGTATAAGCACAGCAAGAAGGACGTCTGCAAGCCTATATAATTGGATTATCTATAAACGAGGATCTAAAGTTAGAGAAAAGAAAAGAGAAAAAGAATAGCGCCAGTTAAAGTAGGGTTCTTTTATGCGGTCCTTTAGTTACATAACCGCAAGTTCTACTAAGTTCTGCTAGCTAAGTTCTGCCGTTTTCTACCAGTGCCGTAATACCTCTACGCTACTATAAGATAACCTCTTTATAGTATCTCCTGCCCCTAAGCACCTCTATACCTATATTAATATACTTAAAGTACTTACTATTACTAACGTATTTATAAAATGGAGCCCTACCTGGTAATATTTATCTATTTACGTCTATATAAATAATACAGTCGCTCTTACAGGCTTATAAAATACAGTGCTTAAAGGCCCTACTAATTTACTTCTCTAATAAATCTTGGTTTAGACTGCCGTATTTAATATCTAGTTATAATCTTCCTAGATTTTATTTAAAGATAATATACTAACTAATGTACTCTCCCGCTTTAACTAGGCTATAGTTAAAAACCTCTATTCTTAGATTAATCTCTTAATACTAACGGCTTATTTTTAGGCCTGCTTATTAATCTACCGGGCCTACTACCTGCTTTTATTACCTAATTAGGGCAATCTTACTTAGTTTTAAGCCTCTTATAGTATAGTATTAAACCCAATACCTATAAGGCGTACGTCTTAGGTATAAAGTTATGGGAGTTCTTCTACGCTATAAGGGCTATAGCGCTATACCTAGCCCAATTGCCTAGCCTTATAAAATGGGTAGTATAGATAATGTATAGTAATAGTTCTCTATATATAGGCAGGGTAGCTTTAAAGACTATACGCTTATATCTTGCCGTGATTTACTCTATATATAGTAGCTACGTTCTTTTAGTTACAGTATTTAAGAATATATTACTTTATTACATGCTAGATAGGGCGGCTTCTTTTAACCCTAGCCTAAAAGAAGCTACTCTAAAATTGCTAATCTTATATAGCATCCTCGCTAAAATCGCGACTAGCAGTAACTTAATCTTAGGGGTAAATACCAACGCCGCCTTCTGCCTCGCCTTTATAGAGTGCCTCCATATAGGCGAGATCTCCTATACTAATAAGTAATAGTCTAAACCGTTATTTGCCGTAATTAAGACTACTTGCTTAGATGTACAGTTTAGCTCCTTTAGAGATTACCTTACCTTCTATCTTAAATAGAGTAAGACTAATAAGAATAAGTAGGGCGTTTAAATTATAGTAGCTGCTACCTTTAACGTGGTTTGCCCTATAGTAGTGCTATAAAGGCCTTTTCTCCTAGACCCCTAGGCTCCCTCCACGCCGCTATTTACTATATTTAGTAGCGCGGCGTTCTCCACCTTATACGCGCAGAGGATACTTAAATTAAGGCTGAACCTCTATAGTATTCTAGCCGCACAGTATATAGGTTATAGCTTCTATAGAGGTGTGGCCTAATATGCCTTAGACTACGGCTTCTCTAATAAGGAGGTCTAATGCCTAGGCCATTAGACATTAGATACTTTCCGCCTTTATTACTTAACCTTATAGGCTAATACCTTCTACCTTTTATGAAGGTTTTAACTAGGTGCCCCGCCAGCGTTCTCTTTAACTTAGCCTTATGTATAAGGCTAACACCTAAAATATATCTCTTTATACACATTTTTCCTCCTAATTTGGCCGCGGTTACGCTTTACTCTCCCTAAACTATAGGCTTGCAAGTTTAGGGCTATTTTTCCTACCTTTTATAGTAAAAACCGCTTATAAAGGCCGGAAAACAAGCCCGCTACTTATAGGCCCCTAAGCCGCAGCCACCAATTAAAAAATTGACAAAAATTAACCAAAAATTAACCAAAAATATACATGCATAAAGAGATAGATAATAGGGTCTATTGGGGAGTTATATAACCTATAGCGTATGGCTTAAAGTCTCTATATTAAGAACTTTAAGCAGTAATAATATTATCTAATTAAATTTAAATATGCTAGTTCTTGTTAATTAAAGCTGCTGTTAATTTACCTACCTACTTAAGCGTTCGCTTCTTTACCTTATATATATATATTATTATAGAATAGGGGCAGTAGCTATAAGACGTATATATTTAAGGAGTCTATAAGACGTTGCGCGATCGATTATAAGGGTTAAGGGCGTAAGGAGGTAATATACCTACGCGTAGCTAATGTAAGCTATATGTAAGGTGTATATAAAAGTACGGGGCTCTCCTATAGAGGCCCCTATAGTAGGGTTCTGTAACACTACCCCTCCTATTATAAAGGTGGAGCTCCGGCAATGCTATGGTTACTATATATATAAAAAAGGAATACTTAGGGTATAGAGAAGAAAAAGGGGGTATTGCTAAAGGCTTATAACAACATTATATAATAAGTCTTGGCACCTAAGAATCTGACTAATTAAATAACTTTAACCGCTATTTAAAGTTCCTAAATATTTTAACGATATTCCAGTCACGTAATCGCACTTTACTATTATATAATAGTAATCTGCGGCAATCTAACGGTAATTTAACGGCAATTTGCCCTTATGTGACAATATATAACGGTTTAACTCTATAAGGGCTCCTATAGAGGATTGGGTGTAAAATCTCTGCTTAGGCCTAGTTTCTATAGGTTCGCGTAGTAAAAATCGCTAATTAGATCCTTTACATTTTTAAAGTCTTCCTATAGTTGCCATTCTGACTAATCTATGCCGAATCTTGTATAGATAGCTCTATAGTGGAGCTGTCGTTCTCTACCTTTGCTAAAGTATTTAGAGTTAATAATTTATTTAATGGTTTACTCCTTATAGTTCTTGTCTTCGTTCTTATTTTAAATTAGTACTAATAGGGGTTTAGGCTATGTCTGTCTTAGTAAGGGGTTATGCTAGTAAAGGTATAGTAGCTATAGGTAAAACATAGGATATATCCTAGAGGTGGCTAAGGTAGGCAAGAGCTTTAGCTTATATGCGGCTCCCCTATTAATAACTTATTTAATTAAATAGGGGCCAAGGTTCTTATAATTAAGTAACTTTATAGGCCTCTATATAGAGATATTGCGTATATTTAGCTATATCTAGTTACCCACACGAATTTCTGGTGGTGGCGTTTTATAATAATTAGCGAAGTATGCCTACTTTACTTAAGCCTAGGCCATTTCTCCCTTATAGTAGTTAAGTAGATTTTTTATATAATCTATATACTAGTTAGTAAGTAGCATCTTAAGGTATTTTCTATATATTAGTAGTTTTTTATTAATAGGTTCTAGTAGCTTTATACCAGATTAGGGGTAATAAGCTTTATTTGCGAAGAATGAGGTAAGTCCTATAGTAGTTAAAACGTAGTTATTTGCTGTAAATTTGCCTATTAGAAGGCAATCTACCCAGTTATCTTAATTATAGGCGACTACCTATTGTAGGTACGCTTTTATACTAGCATTAGCGTTTTCTAGTTGCCGAGCAGTTTTATAGTAAAAGGATATAAATATCTTAATAGAGATATTAAGGCGTTAGTAGATTCGTCTCTATATATTAGAGTTAAACTATATGTCTTAGTTAGACGTAATTAAGCTAGGTAACCTATATAGTTGGTAGACTTTGCGGAGAAAGGCGTTAGTAACATTGCTAATAGCTACGCCTTTAGTTAGAACGTAGTGGCGCTCTTTTATAAGTTGGCATATTATAAGGATGTTCTTATAAGTACAGCCATATTATTTATAGGGTGGTAAGTTAATAACGAAATCTATAGCGATATCTGCCTGCTATTATGTAGGTACTAGTAAAGGGTATAGTAGTCTTTAGTACTTTATTGTCATGGGACACTCCCGTGACACCTTATATACGTCCACCTGTTTCCACCGACTGAACAACCGAAGACCGACCACGAGACGGCAATCTGACAGCAATCTGCCGTATTCCGCCGCAATCTGCCGTCTATACTATTGGAGTTGCCAACTGGCAACTTTAAGGACCTCTAACTGCCGAATTCTGCCAAGTTCTACTAGAACCGCCACCTAAGCTCTACCCTGCCTATGCGTAGTATAGTACCCGTTAACCTAGCAACCAAGCAAACGTTATGTACCCTTTTTCCCCTATTTCCTACTTTCCTTTCCTCACGCAACGTCTTGACTTTATTACACAGTTTATGTATATAGCTTAATAATATCTACTTCGCTATATATTATTATTGCTTATGCTTACTCTGTAACACTACGTTGCGTTAACCCTATATACTACCCTCCGAAATGTAGAACGACCCCAAAGCCCCCATAATAGCCGTTAGCATTATATCCGCACTCTAAGAACAATTGGTAGAAATACAGAAGTCCTTTATAGACGCCCTCGTATAGAACTAAGCTACTTTAACTTAATAATAAGCTGAACAAGAAGCACAACACTAGTAATTAATTAAAGACCTCTAAGAAGAAATCCGCACCCTTAAGATGCCTATATTAGGGCCCTAAGACCGAACACTATCTCTAGAGATAAACACGTGGAATAAGAGCCTTAAACCTGCAGTAGTTACTTACCCTAAACTGACTACTACACCATAACGATCTAAACGACTACTAGACCCTCTGATATTTACTAGTAAACAATAAGAACTCCAATTATTCCTAAGCCGGCTTAAAAATAAGCTAACTAGTAACGCTAACCGCTACCTAACTAAAGCTAACCGACTCTACTACGCCCTAAGTTGATTAGGAGGAGACGCAGCTAACCTTATTAAACCTCTTTAACCAAACTTAGTACTAAGCCTAATTGTACTTCTTAAAGCTATGTATAGTGACCTAAACCGCCAAGCTACTACTTAGAGAAAGATAAACTATATAACTTAAGGAATAAAAAGCTTCCTAGTATACTTCTCCAAATTCAACTGTTATATAAAAGAAATAGGCTGGAACGACTCCGTATTAATTAATAGCCTTATTAAATCCCTAAGCCCTGAACTAAAAACCTCCCTAATAGGTATAGACCTACCAGGAGCTCTTAACGCCTATATAAACGTTATTAATAAATAATATAATGATATACTACGCCTAACACCGAAGTCCACTCCTTAATATAATACGATAAACCTATAAATGTCTACTAAGTTATTATCTCAGCCTAAGCACCCTAACGCTATGGATATTGACACTGGAACCCTAGGATACGCCCCACTAGGGTCCTCTAAACAAGAACAACGTACCAAGCTAGGCCTCTGTTTTAAGTGTGGAAGTAGCTCCTACCTCTTTAACCACTACTTTGTCCCTATGCCCCAACGCGAATTACGAACAGCTAACACTAGTAGCCGTTTACCATATTAATCCTCTAGTTACCATCCCCAATCTCTACCTAGTTCCAGCCCTATATCCAATAAGCACTACTTATAAGGACAAAGCTATAACCGACACGCTATAAGAACTCCACCCCAATCGCCTCTAAAAGGAAGGTCCCGGAGCTAAGTCGCTCTCCAGGACGGCGCTGCCTCAGAATCTTATTAAATGCTTTAGATGTCACGAACTCTAACTCTTAGGATCACAGCATAACTGTTAACTATTGTCTTTGGCAGAACAATTAATAGGTTAATACTTAAGTCCTAATTAATACAGGAGCTAGTAGCATAGGATTTATTAACAAGATCTTTATATAAGATAATGGTTTTACTCTAACCCCTCTTAACTGGTATATTAATATATTTGGATTTAATGGCAAATGTACTATCTTAGGCCATATTACCTATATAGTATTCCTAAGACTCTAATACCTAAACTATAAAGAACTGATTAAGCTTTTTGTTACCACTCTAGGTCACTTAGTGATACTTAAACAACCTTAGATAAAGCTATATAAGGTAACCATTAATTAGGACAACCTTAAGCTTCTATTTACCGCCTCCCGTTGCAAGCAGAAGTGCCTTACGACTTACTATATAGACCCTAAACTAAAATCTGAAAAATCTATTAGGATCTATTAGTCTAAAATTTCTACTAATATCCACCCTATACCTAAAAAGTCTACCCAATTCCACTAAGAACCCGAAAATTATACTAAACTATACAAACTAACCCTAACTACTATACCACCCCGAACCAAGCAGAAGCCTAAACTTAAGCTTAATATATAAAAGTACCAGAAGAACTAGTATTCTACTATAAAAAGGATACTTAAAGAACCTAAACCCAAATCTAATACTAACTCTGTACCTAACACTAAACCTAAAGTTAAATAAGAAACAGTAGATAATTAAAAGGAAGTTACTAGCTAGCAACTCGCCCCCCTTTCTATAGATATTTGTATAATTGGAGCTACCCTATTAGCATAACTCGCTAGGAAACCTAAATATACGATCTTCGCCGTTATAATAGCCGATATTAAAAAGGCCCTAGTACTAAAGAAGCACACTAACCCTGCCACGAAAGTACTAGTATGCTATTATAAGCATCTGGAAGTATTTTCACGAAAGAAAGCTAATAAGTTAGTGGAGCACCGACCATATAACCACAAGATTGTACTTAAAGAAGGAAAACAACTAGGATTTAGACCCTTGTATAGAATGTCCCAAAACAAACTCTAAGTATTACGGAAGTACTTAGATAAACACCTAAATAAAGGATTTATTAGAGTAAGCTCTTCGTCTATAGCTATACCTATAATCTTTATTAAGAAACCTGGCGGCGGTCTACGCTTCTATGTGGACTACTAAGCTCTTAACGCTATTACTATTAAGAATTGGTACCCGCTCCCATTAATTTAAGAGACACTAAACTAATTAAGTAAGGCTCGCTATTATATAAAACTTGACCTTATCCACATATTTAACCGCCTCTATATCGCAAAAGGAGATAAATGGCTTATAGCATTCCGTACTAGATACGGACTATTTAAATACTTAGTAACGCCGTTTGGCCTTATAAATGCCCTAAGTTTATTCTAATACTTTGTAAATAATACCTTATAACCTTACCTGGACGTTTCCTGTACTGCTTATATTAACGATATCCTGGTATATAGTAATAACCTAGCTGAATATAAGAAACACGTTAACCTTGTCTTGAAAGCCCTATGTAGAGCTAGACTACAATTAAATATAGATAAATGCGAGTTCTATAAAATGGAAGTTCTATACCTCGGACTTATTATCTCTATAGACAGTATACAAATGGACCCAAAGAAGATTAAAGTAATTATAAACTAGTAAGAACCTAAGAACGTTAAGAACGTAAGAGCCTTTATAGGATTTGCTAATTTCTATTAACAGTTTATTAATAACTTCTCTGCCCTAGTTTTACCTTTTATGGCTCTAACCTAAAAGAATAAAGCCTTTATTTTCGATAAGAAATATAAGAAGGCCTTTACCTATCTAAAAGTTATATTTACTACCGCACCTGTACTCTAACACTTTAACTCAAACTAAAAGAGTGTTATAGAAGCTGACTTATCTAACTATGTCACTAGAGGCATTCTATCTTAGTATAATAAAGAAGGGGTACTATACCCTATAGTATACTTCTTAAAACGACTAAGTTCAGCCAAATATAACTACGAGATCTACGATAAAGAATTATTGGCCATTATTAGATGTTTTAAATAATGGCGACCTAAACTAGAAGGCGCTGGATTTTTAATTAAGGTCCTTAGCGACTATAAGAATCTACAGTACTTTATAACTATGAAATAGCTAAGTTATTGTTAAGCCCGCTAGTTAGAATATCTGTCTTAATTCCAATTCTCAATTACGTACCGCTTAGGCGTTTAAGGTTAAAAACCTAATGCCCTAACTTAACGTTTACAAGATATAACAGTATAGGAAGAAGCGCATGCCTACTATAAATAAACCCTGCTTTGTTTTAAATTATTTAATCCCCTAGCTAAAGACCTTATAGTATACATCCTTAAAATAACTAATTAATTAATTAAATAGATTATAATTAATAAATACCTAAACAATAAGTTTATCCAAGAGACACTTAAGCTAATTTAAGATGGCGTTAGACGCTCCAAAAAGATCTCTCTAAGTAAATATGAAGTTTGTGGAGACCGCTTATACTACTAAAACCGCCTAGTTGTCCCTAATTACAATAAACTTAAGCTTAAGCTCCTTAAACACGTATATAACCTACTAGTAGCCGGCCACCTAGGCTAAGGAAAAACCCTAGAGCTACTCTAACGGGAGTACTACTAGCCAAATATATATAATATAATACGAAGGTACGTCTCCAGCTGCTATACCTGCCAATGAGCTAAATCTTCACATAAGACATATAACGGCTTTCTAAAGCCACTGCCTATTCCGGACTAAAGATAGAAGGATATCTTAATTAACTTTATTGTTAATCTTCCTAAAAGTAAAGGCTGCACGAATATTATGGTAGTTATAGACCAACTATCTAAGATAAGATACTTGATCGCCTGCCCTAATATATTAGCACCTGCCGTTACCCAACTGTTCCTGGATTATATATAGAAACTCTATAGACTCCCTAAAATAATCGTTTCTAATAGAGGCCGCTAGTTCGTCTTAGCGTTTTAGAAAGAACTAACTACCTAACTCCGCATTAAAGCACTGTTGTCTATGGTATATTACCCTGAAACAAATAGTCAAACGGAACGTGCAAATGCTATAATAGTATAAGGGCGCGAAGAGGCTTTGGGGAAGATTTAAAAGAATAATATAAATTCTATCTAAATCTAAGGATATATAGCTCTTGAAGAGAACAAGACATTGCGTAAAGAAGAGAAAGGAATAACCAGAGAATCTTGTAATTAAATAGTTAGGGGTCTTAGTCGATGCGTATACACATACGCACGCAGACAGACTTTGGTAGAATTCAATTAATCTAGTAGAACTTGGTAGAAGTCAATTAAGGCGTCAAGTTTATCTATTAAGTGTTTTACTAAGACATTCCTACTATAACTAGGCTAGTCCTGTTATAGTACCCCCCCTTTTAACCGAAGGTTTAAAATAATTCAATTTAGTTAAGAGTTCATAATTTTTTTTATCACGTGTCGTATTTTCGCGTCGGGTAGCGGTCTTAGCAAGGCAGATCTAACCAATTAGATAACTTTAACTGCTAGTCAAAGTTCCTTAACATCTTGCGTGTCACGTAATCGCGTTATAAACATTATAACTTATTTCGAGTTCTTTTTAAATTTAAGTTTCGTGTATTCGTATCAGGTAGCAGTTATTTGCCTTTATATTATATCCATCCAGCCAGAGCAGGCCGCGAAGGATAGTCCTTATGGAATTCTTTTACTAAGGAAGGCGCGTTGGCCTTAATCTAATTATAGGTTTCCTATGTTTATATTTTATATCCTTCCCACTTAATAAGAAGTTTAAAGCGTTTAGATTATTTTTTCCATCGTATATTATTAATTAAGTTAATAAAGTAAGAACCATTACCGTTATTAACAATTATAGGAGGTGGCAGCGGCACTTTATAAGTTAAAGGTTTACCTTTTAAAGGTTGCAGCAAGCTTATATAAAACGTCAGGTGTATTTTTATCTCAGTTGGCAGTTTAAGCTTGTAGGCGTATAGGCTTAGTTTCTTTTTAATTTAGTATAGGCCTATAAACTTCCAATTAAGTTTCTTTAAGGGCCGTTAAGTCTTTATATTTTGTGTATTTAGGTAAGCTATATTACCTTCTTTAAAGTCCCACGCGGGAGCTCGTCCTTTATTTACATGCCATTCCTATACCGTTTAAGCGTATATTAATTTACTTTGTAGTAGTTCCATTAACTGCTTTATTTAATCAGCGAAGTTGTGCGCATTAATTAACTAAATCTATTTAATTATAGGTCCTGTTGCATTAATTTTAGGTTGTGGTTTAAATCTAAATTAAGGGTCTTATCCGTAGGTTGCGTAGAACGGCGTTATACCTATTAATTCGTTTATTATATTATTTGCAGTAAACTTAGCTAAAGGCAGCCACTTTTCCCAGTCGTCTTATAGGTAGGAGTAGTATATTTATAGGTATTATTCCATAATCGCGTTTGCAATTTTGGTTTAACCATCTGTCTCTAGATAAAATGCAGTTAAAAGTTATATTCGTATACTTAATCGTTTGCATAGAGCTTACCAGAAGTCTAAAATGAACTAGCTTCCACAGTCGGATATTATTAAGTTAGGGAGTCTATACAGCTTAAAGACGTGTTTAACAAAACATTTAGCTACTAAGATAATATTAATTAAGTCTATAGGAATTATGTGTCGCATTTTTATAAGGCGGTTAACTACTACCATAATATTCGTAAATCCGTTGCTGCTAGGTAAATCTACCACGAAGTTAATTAAGATATTACGCCATTTTTGTATTAGAATTAACAATGGTTAGAGTACTCCTTATTTCTTTATATAAGAAGTCTTTCTATAAACACACGTTCTCTATGCTTAAACGTATTTTCGTATATAGTCGTGCATTATAGGCCAGTAATATACTTATTGGACTATCTTGTACATTTTTACACGGCTAGGATGTCCCGCTATAGAAAAGTTGTATACAAATTCAAGTATCTTAAATTGTAAAGGTTCGGAATTCGGGACTACTATATTCTATTAATAGTATAGTCGATTGTTACGAATTTCGCATTTGGCGAGTGTAATATCTTTATACTATTATTTTTTTGTTTGAATTGCTTCCATTATATCTGCTATCTATACGTCGTTCTTATATTTGTATTCTATTAGCTTATTAATTTCTATTTCCTATTTATTAATTTCTAATTTGTTTCTGTTAAGTTCCATATCTAAGAATATAGAACGTAGTTTCTTAAAACATTTAGGGGGCAATAGGATCCGTAATTAATTTATAATCCATTTATCTAAAGCGTTTACAGGTAGGTCTTATAATTATTATATTAATACGTTAGGCTTCTAATTAAGTTTACCCAGTTAGTATATAATCTTAAAGTTAAATCGTAAGAGGTATTCGGCCCAACAAATTTAGCATTGCGTTAATTGCTTTATAGTTATAAAATACTACAGGTTCTTATAGTCTATTAATACGCGTATTAGGAACAACAATCCTTTAAGTTCTGGACGCCATTGTTTAAAGTATCTAACAATTGCAAGTAGTTCCTTATTGTATATCTCATAGTTTGATTCAGCAGGGGCGAGCTTTTAGAAGAGAAAGGCTACTAGACACAGCTTACTGTTCTTATTATACTGCGATAACACTCCCCCTAGGGCATAATTAGACGAGTCTGTTTTAACAACATATTTAAGGTCAGGGTTAAAGTAAGCGAGAATTAGGGTGGTTATAAAGCGTTATTTTAAATTATTAAAAGCTTGTTCGCATCTAGTAGTCTATTTAAATTTTATATTCTTCCTTATTAAGTTTACTAACGGTTAGGCGATTTTTAAGAAGTGGTTAATAAATTAACAGTAGAAATTTACAAATCCTAGAAATCCTTAAATATCTTATATATTACTAGGGCTTCCCCAGTTTATAATAGCAGCGACCTTCTTAGGGTCCATTTTAATTCCATCGCGGGATATAATTAGGCCTAGGTATATGACTTTGGATATATAGAACTTGCATTTCTTAATATCGCATTATAAACCCGTATCTCGCAAACGTTTAAGGACCATTTGGACGTGTTTTTAATGCTTAGAAAGTAAAGATGAGTAAATTAAGATATTATTAATATACGCGGTAATAAATATATTAAGGAATTCATAAAGCGTATTATTAATATATTGCTAAAACGTACTAGGACCATTCTTTACACTAAATAGCATTACTAGGTATTCAAAGAGTTCCTATTATATATAAAAGGCTGTGTACTTCTTATTTCCTTCTTAGACGCAAATTTGATTAAAGGTAGCAACTATATTAAGCTTTGTAAAATATTGTGCCTTTACTAGGCGGTCGAGCGTCTCTTAAATTAAGGGGATTGGATATTAGTTTCAAATTATAATTATATTTAGAGCTTAATAATTAACACAGAATCTTAAGCCTCCTCCTAGCTTTTTAACGAATAGTACGGGTAAGGCGAATAGAGATTAACTAGGGCGAATAAATCCTTTTTCTAGATGCTTATTAAGGTATTATTGCATTATAAGCAGTTCTTCCTATAATATACCGTATAGCGGTCCGAACTTTGGTGTTATATTAGGTTTAAATTCTATCTTAAAATCGTGTATATTCTGATACAGGGGTAGTTAGTTTACGAATCTTTTCTTAAACTTGTTAATTAGATTGTGGTACTCTTTAAATATAAGAGGTTAAGGGTTAATATATTACTTTGGTTCTAGTGCTTTCTTAATATCTTCTATAGTTATAGTAAAGATTTCGTGGTCTTGTTTTTGTGCTAACAAAATAAAAGGTGCGGCTTGTATTATATAAATTTTAAGAGGTTTCGGCATAACGTCTTTGCATTCTTTACTACCATTGGTAGTCGTAGCCGTATTATTTTAGTTTGGGGTCCGTGGCAGGGGCAGTTTATATTATATTAAATTTAAATAATCTTATACATATTTGTAGGGTTGGTGGTATTTTAAGCAATAACTTTAGTAGTAGGTTATGTGGAATTTTAGTGTTTCTTTAACCCAGCTAATTAAAGGGTCATATTGTTTTAGCTATCCATATCCAAGTATCATCTTATATTGCTTTAGGGGTGTTATGAATAAGAAAATATATTTAAGGTATTTACCTATCTACATTTTTATAAGAGCGTAGTGCGTTAATTTGCTATATATTAAGGGTTTGCCGTTAAAGCCTTATAGGCCTTAGGGCTTATCAAGTTTCTTTAAATTTAGGCGTTAGGTTTTCGCGTAGTTTATATTAATAAAGCCTATACTAGTAGCTCCGCTATCTATAAGAATTTATACCTCCTTCCATTTTTTAAGTATTTGAATTTTGCTAAGTATATTAAGGGAGTTATGTTATATATCAGCGCTAAAAGAGCCTAGATACTTATGCTCTTCCACTTCTTATCCTAAGGCGCGACTTGGCCCTAGGACGATTCGTTTTCCAAGTTAGCTAAGGGTAAGATACTTTATAACAACTAGGTATAATTTGTGGAACAAGTATGGGTTAAGGAGTAAGTATAGCTTAAAGAATAAGTGCGATTTAAGAAGTAGGTGCAATTCAAAGACCGGGAGGAACTACGGCGGACTTTTTTAAAAGGGTAAGTTCGGCAATTCCTTTAAATATATCCTTTTTTACCACATCTAAAGCATTCTCTGTTTATAGCTTAAGTTCTTCGTTTATTGGTTCCTAAGGGTATATAAAATTAAGTGGTATCGAGGTCCATAGGGTTATATATAGGACTTTTTAGGTTTAGAGAGGGATCGCGTTTTAGGGTATATATTAGTTTTATAGAGTTTTAAACATAAGGCGTGGTCGGCTTTAAAGAACGAGTTTATTTGTTATATTAAAGGTCCTTATTAATTTGTTAACACATTATAGCGAATTTAGGTAGGTCTTTTGGCAGTTCTCTACCTACTAACTAGGCTCTAATCTTATCCAAAATAGCTTGTTAAAGAGTAGCAACTTTAGCGGCTTTATTCTAATCTAGTTCGCTAATAAGGCCTAAAAATTCCGAAAAGAAGCTAGTAAATTCTCGGTTCCGTTATTATAGGTTTTTAAGTTTAGTAATAGCTGTGTATTCGCGGCTGGCGTTATTATACATTCGTTCTAGTAGGGAGATAAAGATTTTAAAACTAACAAAGGTGCCATTATAAAAGAATAGATCTATAGTTTATACAGCGTCCTTGCTTAAACAAGACATTCTATAGCTAATTTTACTAGCTTTAGTGGGGTATCAGTTATAGTTTATTAAGAGTTTAAAATAGAGCTTAGTTATAAAGGGACATAGGTTATTTTAATTTCTATTAAACATTAGAGGATTAGGGAGCTTTTTGGATTTTATAATAGGTATTAAATTCGTTATAGATACAGGTTAAGTTACTATTACTAGTTCAAAGTTCGCGTTTAAGGGGCTAGGTTCGGATACAGTTATATTAATTTTATTTATAGGCGGTGTTAGGGTCTCTAACGTAAATGCTTAGACATTACAGAGTTCTTTATAGAGTGCTTCCATTAATCGCTAATACTAGGCTTCTAGTGCAGCCCGCTGCTGAGCTAAGGCATCCGTAAAGGACTATTATATTATAGTCAACTATTCCCTAACTAGGGATATGATACTTATAGTTATTAAAGAGGATTTGGGTTCGTTTGCCATTTTAATAGTAGTTTTTTTTTTTTTAACGTAACATAATATAAGGGCGCGAAGAGGCTTTGGGGAAGATTTAAAGAAATAATATAAATTCTATCTAAATCTAAGGATATATAGCTCTTAAAGAGAACAAGATGTTGCGTAAAGAAGAGAAAGGAATAACCAGAGAATCTTATAATTAAATAGTTAGGGGTCTTGGTTAATGCGTGCGCATATATACACGCAGACGGACTTCAGTAGAATTTAATTAATCTGGCAGAACTTGGCAGAAGTTGATCAAGGCGTCAAGTTTATCTGTCGAGTGTTTTACCGAGACATTCCTACTGTAACTAGGCTAGTCCTGTTACAAATAGAACAGTATATTTGGATATACACGTCATATCTATAGGACGACTAGATGGACTGGCTTATATTTGCTGAGTTTACTATAAATAACTCCGTCTTAGAAACTATAAAGGTCTCCCCGTTCCTGGCTAATTACGGCCAGTACCCGCGAATAGGTTTTAAACCCTTTAGTAATGTTCCTCATCCAGCTTATTAGGCCTTATAAGTTGCAGAAGCAAACGAATTTATAAAAAAGATAGAAGAACTATAGGAGTTCCTTACTAACAAAATAATATAGGCCCAGTCTGTCTATAAAGCTATAGCAAATAAGAACTAAACCCTAGTACCAGCTTACTAAATTAGTAACTTTGTTTAGCTAAACACAAGAAATCTAAACACAAAACGACCTACTAAGAAACTTAATTAGAAGAACGCTGGCCCTTATAAGGTTGAAAAAGTTGTCTCTCCTTATACCTACCAACTAAAGCTCCCTAATACGGTTAAAATCCACCCCGTATTTTATACGTTAGTCCTCCGCCCTGCCACCCCTATATTAGACGCCCTGCCTAGACAGATCCAAGACCCTCCCCTACTAGTTAAAGTAGATAGTGAGGATAAGTACCTTATTAAAAGAGTTAACGACATTAAGTATAATAAACGGAAATATAAATATATATACCTTATAAAATGGAGAGGTTTTACTAAACCCTTATAGGAACCTGCTAACTCTATAGGACTTACACAAGCCATAGAAGACTTTTACAAACTCTACCTAGAACTACTATAGCCCCATCTCGCAGATGCTCGAGTTTAAATGGGGGGTACTGTTATGGGACACCCCTGTAATACCTTATACACGTCCACCTGTTTCCACCAACTAAACAACCGAAGACTGACCACAAGACGGCAATCTGACAGCAATCTACCGTATTCTGCCGCAATCTGCTATCTTTACTGTTGGAGTTGCTAACTGGCAACTTTAAGGACCTCTAACTACCAAATTCTGCTAAGTTCTACCAGAACCGCCACCTAAGCTCTACCCTGCCCGTGTGTAGCATAGTACCCGTTAACCTAGCAACTAAGCGAATGTTATGTACCCTTTTTCCCCTATTTTCTACTTTCCTTTCCTCACGCAACGTCTTGACTTTATTACATAGTTTATATACATAGCTTAATAATATCTACTTCGCTATATATTATCATCGCTTGTGCTCACTCCGTGACATTTATATTAAAGGCCTTAGCGCACTTATAACTATAGTAGGCGCCTATAAAGTATTTAACTAAGTCTATTATTTTAGGCTAGAAGTAATATCAGCTAAGAAGCTTATAGGTTCCTCCTTTACCTAAATAGCCGCTTAATTAGAGGTTATAGGCTATTTAGATTAGTTACTGTTATAAATTTTCTAAGTTAGGGATAAATAGGCGACCTCTATAATAGAGCCTATTCTCTTTTACTTCTAGGGCTGCTATATTAATCTGGCCTAAGCTTTAAAGGTTAGTAGGTAGTATATAGGCGCTAGCAGTTTTTATAGTAATAAGTTAATATAGTAATAAGTTAATAGAGGTATTATATGCCATAGTAATAAGCCTATTAATTTTAGGAAATAACTCTAGTTCTATAGTATAAAGCTAAGGTATAGTTGGCTCTATTATAGGTAATATGCTTAGGGCTAGATTTTGTGCTTTTAGAATTATCTATTATTAAAACTAATTATAGGGGTTATCTTTAGACTAAGGAAGGTCTTATAAGCGGCGTATTAGGCTATTAGGCTTAGTACCTTATACTCCCAGCCTATATATAATGTTAAAGTTAAAACTAGAGAGGAACTCGTTCTAGCGTACTTAGTATTAATTTAGCTATTTTATAGTTATAAAGTATTTAAGGTTGCAATAGTCCGTAAGGACTTTAATTAGCTAGTTAGGTTCTACTAAGAAGAGTTCTAGTTAAAATTCCTTAAACGCTTATATAATTATAAGAAATTCCTTATTATAAATCTTATAGTTATAAGCTTATAGTATAAGCTTAGATAAGTAGAATGCGACTAGATAGAGAAAACCGTTATTGCCTATTTAGGAGAAAACGCCTATATTAACATAGTTTAAAGAGTTAGTCTTAAGATAAAGTTATCGTCCTAGTATAAAATAAGCTAAAATAGGTGCTTTAGTAAAAGCATCTTTAAGGTCTTAGAACGCCTTCTTATATTTAAGCGTCTAGATAAAATATAGATATATTTTTCTTCCTTTTATAAAAAGGCCCTTTATTTATATTATTGCTATAAGTAGTGCTATAATACCTAAGAAGTTATATATAAATTTTTAGTAGAAGTTAGTAAAACTAAAAAAGGCTTATATATCCTTAATGCAATTAGGGGTTTGTTATTTAGTAATTATATATACCTTTTTAGGGTCTATATAGATACCCTTAGTAGTAATAATTAGTTTAAGGTATTTTACTTCTTTGAATTAATATAAAGTCCTATATCCCTAAGGCGCTATAGGACCTTTTAAACGTGTTTAGTATGCTTAGAAGGGTTATTACTATAAATAAGTATATTATCTAGGTACACAGAGTAGAAGTTATTAAGATAGTTCTATAAGGCGTTATTAACATAGCTTTAAAAGCTGCCTAGGCCATTATATACGCCAAAGGGCATAATAATATATTTAAATTGGCCAAAGCGCGATGCAAATATACTTTTTTATTTATTACTTTTCTATATTTAGAGGCGGTTAAAGGCGGTAATAATATTAAGTCCTCTATAGTTAATACAGAATTAGATACCTTTTTTTAACTTTTTAGTAAGGAGAATGGAGGTAGTTACTAGGGACATACTAGAATAAATAAATCCTTTATTAAGGTGCTTATTAATATACTTTTTAATAACTAGAAGTTTATCTTTTAATATTAGGTAGGGTCTTTTATAAGGTAGCGTTTTTCCTTATTTAATATTAATAGTATAGTTATTAGGTTAATATAGGGGGAGTGTATTTACGCCCTTTTATAAGCATATATTAATAAAGTTATAGTACCTTTTAGGGAGGAGCTTGTGGAGTTCCTTATTAGTAAATCCTTTTTTAAGTTTTATAAATTTCTTAAAGTCTAAAGGTAAAAGTTTATAGAGTTTTATGGGGGTACTATCTTCTAAAAAGTTAACTATATTTATCCTATTATTATAAAGGACATAGTCCTATTCTTTATTAAGCTTATATAGTTATAATTAGGGAGCTATAGTAATGGTTTAGCCTTTTCTATATACTATACGGTAAAAGGCCATGGCACTTATATAGTAGTAGTTAGTTATAGGTAAGATAATAAGGGGTTCCTTAGGTTAATATCCTAGGGAGTAAGTAGAGGTAGCTAGGCTATGCCCTAGGCAAGTCTCTCTACAGTATTTAGAGTTAAAGGTTACTTCTCTTTTTTTCTAGTTAATAGTAGGGTTATATTATTTAAGCTAGTTTATTTTAAGGATAATAGGGTAGTTAGTAAGTGGTGTAATATAGGCCTAGAGCTTTTCCTGGTGCCCATTTATATCTAGGTAAAGTTATACTATATAGGTAATCCTTTATATAGTATAACTATTATTAGCAAGTTATAGGGCACGGCCTTTAGTAAGGGGTAAAGTAGGTAGGTTATAAGTGCGTGTCACGGAGCGAGTATATGTGGTGATAATATATAACAAAGTAGATATTATTAAGCTATATACATAAACTATATAATAAGATCAAGACGTTGCGTAAGGAGAGAAGGTAAGGAAACAGGAAGAAAGGGGTATATATTGTTAACTTAGTTACTTAGTTAACACGTATATAAGGCAGAATAGGCTTCGGGTCATAGTCCTAGCAAAACTTAGTAAAATTCAGTAGACTTAGCAGAACATGGCAGAACGCCGTCAGATTACTATAAATTACGGTCGGTCTCTTCTTACTAAGTTAGTAGAAACAGGTAGACAAGTTAGTAGAAACAGGTAGACGTATATAAGGTGTCACGGAGGTGTCCCATAATAGTACCCCCCCTTTAAACTCAAGCTTCTGCGAGATAGGGCTATAGTAGTTCTAAATAGAGTTTGTAAAGGTTTTCTACAGCTTATATAAGTCCTATAGAGTTAACGGGTTCCCATATAGGCTTAATAAAGCCTTTCCATTTTATAAGGTATATATATTTACGTTTCTATTTGTTATACTTAATATCATCAACTCTTTTAATAAAGTACTTATCCTCACCATCTACTTTAACTAGTAGGGGAAGGTTTTAGATCTATCTAGGCAGGGCATCTAATATAAGGGCAGTAGGGCGGAGGACTAACATATAGAATATAGGGTGGATTTTAACCGTATCAGAAAGCTTTAGTTAGTAAGCATGGGGAGAGACAACCTTTTTAACCTTATAAGGGCCAGCGTTCTTCCAATTAAGTTTCTTAATAGGTTGTTTTATATTTAGATTTCTTATATTTAGCCAGACAAAGTTACTAATTTAATAAACTAGTGCCAGGGTTTAGTTCTTATTTACTATAGCTTTATAGATAGATTAGGCCCATATTATTTTATTAATAAGGAACTCTTATAGTTTTTCTATCTTTTTTATAAATTTATTTACTTCTACAACTTATAAGGCCTAGTAAGCTAGGCAAGAAACATTACTAAAGGGTTTAAAACCTATTCGCAAGTACTAGCCGTAGTTGGCTAGGAATAGAGAGACCTTTATAGTTTTCAAGATAGAGTTATTTATAGTAAACTCAGCAAATACAAGCCAGTCTATTTAGTCGTCCTATAAATATAACGTATATATCCAAATATATTGTTCTATTATAGTATTTATACATTCTATTTAACCATCCGTTTCTAGGTGGTATGCTATAAACAATAGTGCTTTAATGCGGAGTTGGGTAGTTAGTTCTTTCTAAAATACAGAGATAAACTATCTACCTCTATTAGAGATAATTGTTTTAGGAAGTCTATAGAGTTTCTATACATAATTTAGGAACAGTTGGGCAATAGTAGGCGCTAATATATTAGGGCAGGTAATTAGGTATTTTATCTTAGATAGTTAGTCTATAACTACTATAATATTTATACAGCCTTTACTTTTAGGGAGATTAATAATAAAGTTAATTAAGATATCCTTTTATCTTTGGTCCGGAACAGGCAGGGGTTTTAGGAAGCCGTTATACGTCTTATATAAAGCTTTAGCTTATCAGTAGGTATGGCAGCTAAAAATATACCTTTATATCATATTATATATATTTAGCTAGTAGTATTCTTATTAGAGTAGTTTTAGGGTTTTTCCTTAGCCTAGGTGGCCAGCTACTAGTAGGTTATATACATATTTAAGGAGCTTAAGCTTAAGTTTGTTATAGTTAGGTATAACTAGGCGGTTTCTATAGTATAGGTAGTTTCTATGGGCTTCATATTTACTTAAAGAAATCCTTTTAGAGCATCTAGCGCTATCTTAAATTAGCTTAAGCGTCTTTTAGATAAACTTGTTATTTAAGTATTTATTAGTTATAATCTGTTTAATAGTTTAATTAGTTATTTTAAAAACATATACTATAAGGTCCTTAGTAGGGGGTTTAAACAGCTTAAGGCAGAGCAGGGTCTAATTATAGTAGAAACATACTTCTTCTTAAGCTAGTGCGTCTTATAAATATTAGATTAGGGTATTAGGCTTCTAGCCTTAAATGCCTAGGCGGTACATAATTAAAAATTAGAAATAGGATAGATATTCTAACTAGCGGGCCTAATAGTAGCTTAGCTATTTTATGGTTATAAAGTATTATAGGTTCTTATAATTGCTAAAAACCTTAATTGGAAATCTAAAGCCTTCTAGTTTAGGACGCCATTATTTAAAATATCTAATAATAGCTAATAGTTCTTTATTATAGATCTTATAATTATATTTAGCTAGACTTAGTTATTTTAAAAAGTATACTATAGGGTGCAATACTCCTTCCTTATTATATTAAGACAGAATGCCTCTAGTAATGTAGTTGGATAAGTCAGCTTCTACAACACTTATTTAGTTTAGGTTAAAGTGTTAGAGTATAGGTGCAGTAGTAAATATAACTTTTAGATAAGCAAAAGCTTTCTTATATTCCTTATTAAAGATAAAGGCTTTATCTTTTTAGGTTAAAGCTATAAGGGGTAGAACTAAGGCGGAGAAGTTATTAATAAACTATTAGTAGAAGTTGGCGAATTCTATAAAGGCCTTTATATCCTTAATATTCTTAGGTTCTTACTAGTTTATAATTACTTTAACTTTCTTAGGGTCTATTTATACGCTGTCTATAGAAATAATAAATCTAAGGTATAGAACTTCCATTTTATAGAACTCACATTTATCTATATCTAACTATAGGCCGGCTCCGCGCAAGGCTTATAGGACCAGTTTAATGTATTTTCGGTATTTAGCTAGATTATTACTATATATTAAGATGTTGTTAATATAAGCAGTACAAAAGATATCTAGGTATAGGTGTAGGGTATTATTTATAAAGTGTTAGAATAAACTTAGGGCGTTTATAAGGCTAAATAGCATTACTAAGTACTTAAATAATCTATATTAAGTACGAAATGCAGTAAGCCATTCATCTCCTTTTATAATATAGAGGTAGTTAAATATATAGATAATATTAAGCTTTATATAAAAGCAAGCCTTACTTAATTAGTTTAGTGTCTCTTAGATTAATGGGATTAGGTATTAGTTCTTAATAGTAATAATATTAAAAGCTTAGTAGTCTATACAGAAATATAAACCGCTATTAGGTTTCTTAACAAAGATTACTAGTATAGCTATAGGTAAAGAACTTGCTCTAATAAATCCTTTATCCAGATATTCGTCTAGGTACTTTTATAGTACCTTAAGTTCGTTTTAGGACATCCTATATAGGGGTCTAAATCTGGGATATTTTCCTTTTTTAACTACAATCTTATAATTGTATAGACGGCGTTCCGGTAGCTTATTGGCTTCCTTTTATAAGAATATATCTAAATAGTTATAGTACTCTATTAGTACCTTTATAGTGGGGTTAGTATGCTTCTTTAATACTAAGGCCTTCTTAATATCAGCCATTATAATAGCAAAGATTTTATATTCTGGTTTCCTAGCAAGTTGTGCTAGCGGAGTAGCTCCAATTATATAAATATCTAAGGTGTTAAGCGGGTTTAGATTATCCTTGGTTTTTTATATAGTTTCCTATTTAGTTTTGGGTTTAGTGTTAAATATAGAGTTAGTATTAGATTTAGGTTCGGGTTCTTTAAGTATCCTTTTTATAGTAGAATACCAGTTCTTCTAGTACTTTTATATATTAAGCTTAAACTTCTGCTTAGTTTAGGGTGTAGTAGTTAAAGTTAATTTATATAGTCTAGTATAAATTCCGGGTTCTTAGTGGACATTAGTGGAAATCTTATATTGGTGGAATTTAGTGGAATTCTTAGGTAGGTAGAATTGGGTAGACTTTTTAGGTATAGGGTAGATATTAGTAGAAATTTTAGACTGGTAGATCCTAGTAGATTTTTTAGATTTTAGTTTAGGGTCTAAGCAGCGAGTTATAAGGCACTTTTACTTATAATAGGAGGCAGTAAATAAAAGCTTAAGGTTGTCCTAATTAATGGTTACCCTATATAGCTTTATCTAGGATTATTTAAGGATTACTAGATAACCTAGGGTAGTTATAAAGAGCTTAATTAATTCTTTATAGTTTAGGTATTGGAGTCTTAGGGCCGCTACATAAGTAATACGGCCCAAAATAGTACGTTTACCATTAAATCCAAATACGTTAATATGCCGGTTAAGGGGTATTAGGGTAAACCTATTATCTTACACAAAGATCTTGTTAATAAATTCTATACTACTAGCTCCTATATTAATTAGAACTTAAGTATTAGCCTATTAACCTTTCTACTAAAGACAGCAGTTAATAGTTATACTATAATCCTAAGAGTTAGGGTTTGCTATATTTAATATATTTAATAAGATCCTGTAACATAGCTATCCCAAAAAGCAACTTAACTCTAAAACATGCCTTTTAGTGGCAAGCGGGAAGGGGTTCCTATAGAACATCAGTTATAACTTTATCCTTATAAGTAGTGCTTATTAGATATAGGGCTGGAACTAGGTAAAGATTAGGGGCGGTAACTAGAAGATTAATATAGTAAACAGTTATTAGTATTGGCCGTTTATATATTATATTAGGGCATAGGGACGGAGCAGTATCTTAAGATATAGTCCTTACTTCCGCATTTAAAGCAAAGGCCTAGCTTAATACATTATTCTTATTTAGGGGACCCTAGTAGAGCGTATCCTAGGGTCCCTATATTAATATTTATAGCGTTAGGGTGCTTAGGCTAAGACAATAACTTACTAGATATTTACAAAGTTATTATATTATATTAGGGAGTGGGCTTAGGTATTAGGCGTAGTATATTATTATACCATTTATTAATAACATTTACGTAGGCGTTAAGGGCTTCTAGTAGGTCTATACCTATTAGAGAGGTTTTTAGTTTAGGGCTTAGGGATTTAATAAGGCTATTAACTAGTACAGAGTCGTTCCAGCCTGTTTCCTTTACGTAACAGTTAAATTTAGAGAAATATATTAGGAAGCTTTTCTTTTTTTAAGTTGTATAATTTATCTTTCTTTAAGCGGTAGCTTGGCGGTTTAGATTACTATACATAGCTTTAAGAAGTACGACTAGGCTCTATACTAAGTTTAGCTAGAGAGGTTTAATAAGGTCAACTACATCTCCTCCTAGTTAACTTAAAGCGTAGTAGAGTTAGTTAGCTTTAGTTAGGTAATAGTTAATATTATTAGTTAGCTTATTCTTAAGTCAGCTTAAGAATAATTAAAGCTCTTATTATTTATTAGTAAATACTAGGGGGTCTAGTAGTTTTTTAGATCGTTATAGTATAGTAGACGGATTTATAGAATAAACATCTATAGCTAGCTTAAGGTTCACACCTAACAAGCTAGGTCTAAATTTAGTTATTTTTATCTTATTTATAGGTGGCATGTTAGCAGCCTCTTAGGCTAGTATTTAGTCTTAGGGCCCTAACACAAGTGCCTTAAGGGTACAGACTTCTTCTTAAAGTGCTTCTATTAATTTCTGGTGCCATGCTTCTTATTTAGCTTATTATTTAGCTATAGCGGCCTTATTCTATGCAAAGGCGTCTATAAAAGACTTCTATATATTTACTAATTGTTCTTAGAGTGCAGATATAATATTAGCGGCCGTTATAGGGGCTTTAAGGTTGTTCTGTATTTTGGATAGGGTAGAGCAGGGTAGAGTATAGGTTTTTAACACAACATAGTGTCACAGAGCGAGTATAAGTGGTAATAATATATAGCGAAGTAGATATTATTAAGCTATATATATAAACTATATAATGAGATTAAGACGTTGCGTAAAAAGAGAAGGTAAGAAAACAGGAAGAAAGGGGTATATATTGTTAACTTGGTTGCTTAGTTAATATATATACAGGGCAGAATAGGCTTCGGGTTATAGTCCTGGCAGAACTTGGTAGAATTTGGTAGACTTGGCAGAACATGGCAGAACGCCGTCAGATTGCCATAGATTGCGGTCGGTCTCTTCTTACTAAATCGGTGGAAATAGGTAGACAAGTCAGTGGAAACAGATAGACATATATAAGGTGTCACGGAGGTATCCCATAACAGTGCGTATAAATTAGGTATTTATAAATTTATTAATAGCTCCGTGTTATAGAGTAAGTATAAGCAATAATAATATGTAGCAAAGTAGATATTATTAAGCTATATATATAAACTGTTAAGACGTTACGTAAGGAAAGAAAGTAAGGAAATAGGAAGAAAGGATACATATTATTAGTTTAGTTGCTTAGTTAACACATATATAGAGCAGACTAGGATTTAAGTAGCGGTCCTAGTAGAACTTAGTAGGGTTTAGTAGACTTAGTAGAATATAGTAGAATGCGGTAATTTGCCGTTAAATTGCGATATATTGCCGGCATATTACCATTAGATTGCCGTCTCACGGTTAGTCTCTTCTTGCTACGTTAGTAGAAATAGGTAAATGTATATAAGGTATTACAGAGGTGTCCTATAATAGTACCCCCTCTTTAAACTTAAACTTCTACAAGATAGGACTATAGTAGTTCTAGGTAAAGTTTATAAAAGTCTTCTATAGCTTATATAAGTTCTATAGAGTTAACGGGTTTCTATAAGGGCTTAGTAAAGCCTCTCCATTTTATAAGGTATATATATTTACGTTTCCGTTTATTATACTTAATATTATTAACTCTTTTAATAAAGTACTTATCCTTACTATCCACTTTAACTAGTAAAGAAAGGTACTAGATTTATTTAGGTAGGACGTCTAATATTATTATTATTTATTGCTTAACGTCCAATTCGGATCCCTATTGGGCCCACGCGGACTACTCCTTATATACATATAGGGAGAAAACTCTATTTAAGAAAACCCCGTAATCCATCTCCCCGCCTTTTGGGGCTCGCTTACAAGTCGCCTATAAGTCACCAGTGGTGCTCTACTACCTTACTTTTTAACCTTCTTAGGAACTACTACTGCCATAACAAACCTACGGACGCACTAGTATTATACACTATACTCTACTCCTGTAGAGTTATTAGGGGGCGCCTATTACTTACCCCTTTGCCTTTTATTACTATTTCCTTTGCAACCCAGAACTGGTCTAGCATATTTTAGCCAATAAGCCACTAGGTAGCCGCCTTAAGGCCTTTCTATATTAAGAGTAGTATATTATAGTTTTCTATGCCAGCTGCTAAGAGTATTACTTCTCGGCTAGTATGTAAGGGGCATAATAGTATTACGTGTTTTGGTGTCTGTCTTAGCTAGCTATATTCGCACCTTAGGCTACCTACTAGGACACCTACCCAGTAAAGCCAATCTTTTAGTCCTATTATTCCTATCCTTAAGAGTGTTGCTATTATATTTTCCGCCTTTGTTAGGCCCTCTTAGAGCCCTTAGGTATTTACCCCCTATAGTATTACCTATACTACGGCTTAGGTTCCCCTTGCCTAAGTCTACCTCTGTACCTTTAACTCCCATTCATCTCTCCAGCGTCAGTCCAACCAGTATTGTGTTACGGTAGATGGTTTTCTAGTACTCTTTTATACTCTACTTTGGCTTCTTTCTCTCCCTTACTATTATCTTTACTGGCCTTTTACGCGTCTCCCTTTCTCCTCTATATAGGCCTAGGCCCTAGCGCCGCACTATTCTTCTTCTGCTTTCTCTACCTGTTTTCCTAATATATCTTCCCTACTTTAGGGTTGTTGGTTCCTTCTCCTATAGGGCACCCTAGGGTCCCTCTATAGTTTATTTAGGCGTGTCTTAATATACTTTATAACGTTAAAGTTGCGTTTCTTTTACACCCTTTACATTACATCAGCTTCAATATATAGTTATAGGGGGGGAATATTGGCTTCCTTCTTAAGCAGTGCTGTGGCCATTCGCTTATACCCGCCTATTATACTCCTAAGGCAGGCTATTTGGACCTTTTAGAGTGGTTTAAAGAGTGATTTAGGGGGGCCTTTTTTGGTTTCTCTAGTGGCCCAAATGCTAGATCTATACATCATGGTTGGCCGGACAACTACTATATATAGTAGGCGTAACCTCTGGAAGCATGGACCCTATATAGAATTAACGATCCTGGACATGGCGATATACTATACTTAGCCCTTATAGGCCGCTTGCGCCGTATATACGCTCCACCGGAGCTTACTATCTACCTATACTCCTAATACCCTTAGGCCTTGAACCAGTTAACCCCCAAAGCCTTAGATATAGATTATATACTAAAGATCTACAGATTGGTTACATTTTCTTATAAAATAGATTAGCTGGTATTTCTCTAGTAAGAATTGGACTCTATGTCGTCTTGCCCATTCTATATAGGTGTTATAGGCTTTCTCTAGTGTCCTATAGTTCTCTGCGGCTGTTAGCCTATATATAATTAGGTTTATATTATTAATAAAGCCTATCCCCTAGGTCGCCCCTTCCTTAAAGGTGTCAAGTAGGTTACTTACAAAGAAGAGGAAGAGTATAGGCGACAGAGGTAATCCTTATAGTATTCCTATTATGACTGTAATAGGGGGGCTCTAGTATCTGCTAAAGACTAGTAATATTTCTTTCTAGCCTATAAATCCTTAAATAAATTAAATAATCCATTTTAGGAAGCCCTTTGCCCTAAGGATGTATAGGAGACGCTTATAGGGTATATTATTATAGGCGCCGCTAATATCTAGGCTAAGTATTAATACTATAAAGTCCTTTCGCATAGCCCATGCAGTTTTAATAGTAGTAGCGAGTAGTATAAGTACTAATAGCGTTAAGCGATTCTTTCTTGCCCCCATTTAGCTTTATAGTAGTAGGGTGTGTTCCTCTACTATGTCTACTATATAGTCCACTATAACCTTTTCTAAGATCTTGCTTAGGGTGTTTTCTAAGGCAATAGGGCGGTAGCTTCTTAGGATTAAGTAGTCTACTTTACCTTCTTTTTATAAGATAACCGTTGTTATAGATCTTCCAAGTTGTGGGTAGTAGCCTATTGCAAAGCATGCTCTGGCTACGTCTGCAAGCTAAGGTGCTATAAGTGGTCCACAGGTCTTTAGGGCTTTGTTTAGGATCCCATCTAGTCCTAATACTATGTTATTTAAGAGGCGGCTAATAGTTCTAGCCATTTATTTAGTTATTATGTTGCTGTTAACCCTTAGGCGAGTTACTAAGGTCTACTAGAGCTAGTTAAGGGAAAAATCTTTCTATAAGGATCTTTACCTTCTTATTATTATTACTTATAGCCTATAGTTCGCCTACTCTTTATAGGGGTAGTAGGTGTGGATCTTTTACTAGGTGTCCCGCCTTTTTCTTTACCTATTTTACTATAGTCTAAAGGCCCTTATTATAGGGGAGACTTAGGTTAGTAGTGTATTTATTTATAAACCGTCTCCAGTTATTCCTTACTTCTTTTCTTAGGGTATTCTTTAGCTGGTTTCTTATATCTTTATATTATCTCTCGTCCTTAGAATTATAGCTGCTTATATATTTCCTCCTTGCTCATCATTAGCCGGCTATAAGGGCCGTGTACTATGCGGACTATGCATATTATATATAGGGGCCTGGTTTTAAAACCGGGCAGTGCTCTTTTAGCCCGCTTTTAATTACTACCTAGATCCTTTCTAGTCTTTAATTAATTTCCTTAGGGGTAGCCAATAAGCCTCGCTTATTTAGTATTAGGTGGATTTCTTCTAGGTCTTAAAGTTGTTATTTAATTATATTAAGAAAGCTATCTATATTAAGCTTCCTTATTACGTATCTTTTACTATTTAGTTGCGCCTTAATATCCAGATCTAGTTATATCTGGATAGGGATATAGTCTAAGGTAAGTACCCATTCTTCTTTAGGGGAGCACCTTTTGAGTCTCTAGTATAGGTTTTCGTCTATAATTATAAGGTTAATTATACTTTTAGCGGTGCCCTATTGCTATATAATTACACCTAGGGGGGTAGCTAGCTTAAGGCCCCCATTATCTATAGCTCTTAATAGGCACTCTACCTATTAATTAGCAGTAATATAAATACCCCCCTACTATAGGTAGTGGAGGTTTATATCTCCTAGTAGAATAAACTCCGCGTGTTTAGTTTCTAGCAAGCTTATTATAGATATAATATTCTCTGTCTATGCTACCTCTTTAACCCTAGGGTTATAGACATTAATGATTTATACTAGTCCCCTATATATCTGGATAGTTATAACTGCAATATCTAGGTTAACTGCCTACTATAACCATAAGGCAAGGCTGATATTTTTGCTAATTATAAAGTATACGCGTATAGCTGCTTTTAGTTTATACAGGAGCTGGAATCCTTAGGGGTAGTATGTTAATTGTATATAGGTATTATAATACGGCTCTTATATAGCAAGAATATAGTGTTTCTCTAGGTCTAGACTATCTAGTAGGGGCCTTACTAGACAGTGGTTTATATTGCCGTAGTTATACTGTATAATAGTTAAGTGGCGGACCCCTAGTAGGGGTCCTTCGCCTCTCCTTCGCTCCTCACTTCTTCCGTTTCCATTTTCTCTAAAATATTTAGAACTTCTATCTTCTGTGTTTACTCCCTAGCCACTACTTATTTTATATAGAGCTTTCTATTTCTGTATCTTATATTCCTACTAGCCTTTCTAAATCTAAGTTTGTTATTGCCTTTAGTTCTTCCCCCGTTCTCGCTAATTAGCTATATACCCCTTATAAGCTAGCTGCGTGTATTATATTTACCGCGTTAAATCTAATTCTTAATTATCCCGGCCTTAAACTTGCCGTAGCCGTCCATAGGGGTCTTCCTATTGGGTGTTCTCTCCCTTATATCCCATGTGTCCCTTATGTCCCTATTCGGTCTAGTAATATCGCGCGGCGTCGCTTTTGGCCCATTAAGGCTTGGGATAGCTGGCTTAGCCCCCTAGTATTAAAGGTAGGAAACGCTAAGAAGACACCTACGTCCCCCTGGCTTATCGCCTATTGTTTCCATTTATATAACCTGGCGTGCAGTTATTCCTATAGCTGTTAAGCCCTTTCCTTCTATCTCCTATATTTAATGCAGTCTTCTCTCTCCCACGCCTTATGTGTGCTTCGGTAACAGTTCGCGCATTTTATTTAGTCTTGATTTATATATTGTCTTATATTATAGGGGCCTGCATAGTGGCCGTAGCATACCTGTGCTGCGCATGTGGATTAGGTGTGTCCCTATTATACACAGCAATAACATTATTCTAGGCGTAGTCTATGGTTATAGAGCCTTGTGTTGTATATAAGGCCATTTATAATTATTCCTTTTTGGATAAGGAGTTTTTGCATTCCTAGTATATATACACTAACAATAAGGGAGCCATACGTTTGTCTATTGTTTCCCTGGCGAGTCTCTAGCGCCCCTTATATCCTCTTATTGTTTTCATTGTATACTTAGTTTGTATTTTCCTATTAAAGCCATTAGATCTAGGTAATTACGAGTCCTAGTATAAGGCGTTCCGTTTATTTTACTATCTCCTATATAGTTGCTGTATTGTCCGCCTAGCGTCCCCTTTCTACCCTAAGGCTTATGGGAACCGACAGGACTTCAACTGCCAGAATATATATGCATTATAAAACTACTATATACAGCAAGTTTGCCTAAACTGCTTGCCTAGTTCCTTGCCACGGTTAACGCAGCAGCTGGTGGACAAAGCTAGCTCCTACCTATATACACCTAATTTGCTCCATAAGCCTATCCCTATAGCCTACCCCTGCCTAAATAGACCGACACGCGCATCCGTCCTTTTGGGCTATACAGATAGTATTATTAACAAGGTATTAATCCTTCCTCTAAGATAGGTCCACCAGGAGTTAGAGCCTAGTAAAGGGGTAAGGTTCCTAAAGTCGTCCGTTACTGCCATTGTATACCACGCCCCACAGCCGTTGGCTGCTTTGCGTTACCTATGACGCTCTCACAACAACAGGCCGACCGTGTCTTGCAGGCGTGGGCCTATAATAACTCAACGCCGCGTAGCTACCGTCCCTCAGCCGCCTACTAACCAAACTTGTTGTCCTTTTATTTTAACCAATACCTGCATCTAAGTCCGTTTTAGCCTACCTATATAGGTTTGTCCTAGCTCTTTCTTGGTCCATTCCAGATTAACATCGCCGCCTAGAGAAGGGTGCCCCCAGCTCTTTCTTGGTCCGTTTTAGATTAACGTCGCCGCCTAGAGAAAGGTTAACGCCGCTATGTAGAAAGGGAGGATTAACGTCGCTAAATATAGTTAATGGTGTTGAGATTCTTCCTGTGCCCTTACTATAGGTATAGTCTTAGAGCGGAATAAGTACAGAGGTGCCCTGTTGTCTCCTTAGATTCCTATCGCTTCTACTAGCAAATATAAGCGCTGGCTTGTGGCCCTAGGTCGGCGCCTAGGTAGAGAGACGTCGGGTAGTTTTTAAGACCATTCCTCTGTTCTTAATAAGTTGCCTTATGTTGTTGACGAGCGCCAAGACCCGCGAAAACTCTGCTGTTCTAACGGCGTTAAGGACGACGCATTCAAAAGCGCCCTCTAGCCACGACGTAACGCCGCTGTATTAGTAACAGACGAGATCCTCATTCTCAGCTTGACCGTACGGACAAGATAAGACGGAAAGGAACCCCTATAGGACAGTATGGGTCGGATCTCGCTTTTGGTGTTCCTTTTCAGGACGTCTAATATAGGAGCAGCAGTGTAGAGGATAGATATATAGAATATAGGGTGGATTTTAACCATATTAGGGAGCTTTAGTTAATAGGCATAAGAAAAGACAACCATTTTAACCTTATAGGGGCCAGCGTTCTTTTAATTAAGTTTCTTAATAAGTTATTTTATATTTAGATTTCTTATATCTAGCCAGACAAAGTTACCTATTTAGTAGGCCGGTGCTAGGGTTTAGTTTTTATTCACTGCGGCTTTATAAACTAATTAGGCCTATATTATTTTATTAATAAGGAACTCTTATAATTCTTCTATTTTCTTTATAAATTAATTTACTTCTATAACTTATAAGGCCTAATAAGCTAGGCAAGAAATATTACTAAAGGGTTTAAAACCTATTTGTAGATGCTAGCTATAGTTAGCTAGGAATAGGGAGACCTTTATAGTTTCTAAGACAGAGTTATTTATAGTAAACTTAGTAAATATAAGCTAGTCTATTTAGTTATTTTGCAAATATAACGTGTGTATTTAAATATATTATTCCATTATAGTATTTACACATTCTATTTAACTATCTGTTTTTAAGTGGTATGCTATAAACAATAGTGCTTTAATATAGAGTTAGGTAGTTAGTTCTTTCTAAAATATAGAGATAAACTAGCCGCCTTTATTAGAGACGATTATTTTAGGAAGTCTGTAGAGTTTCTATATATAATCCAAAAATAGTTAGGCAATAGTAGGTGTTAATATATTAGGGCAGGCGATTAAGTGTCTTATCTTAGATAGTCGGTCTATAACTATTATAATGTTTATACAGCCTTTACTTACAGAAAGCTCAACAATAAAGTTAATTAAAATGTCCTTCTATTTTCAATCTAGAATAGATAGTGGCTTTAGAAAGCTGTTATATATCTTATATAAAGCTTTAGCTTATTAGTAGGTATAATAGCTAGAGACGTATCTTCTTATTATATTATATATATTCAGCCAGTAATATTCTTATTAAAGTAGTTCTAGGGTTTTTCTTTAGCCGAGGTAACCAGCTACTAGTAGGTTATATATATATTTAAGAAGCTTAAGCTTATTATGGTTAGGTATAACTAGGCGGTTCCTATAGTATAAGCAGTCTCTATAAGCTTTACATTTACTTAAAGAAATCCTTTTAGAGCGTCTAATGCCACCTTAGATTAGCTTAAGCGTCTCTTAAATAAACTTATTATTTAGGTATTTATTAACTATTAACTATTTAATTAATTAATTAGTTATTTTAAGGATATATATTATAACGTCTTTAATGGAAGGGTTAAATAGCTTAGGGTAAAGTAGTGTTTAATTACAGTAGGCATACGCTTCTTTTTATACTAGTATGTGTTATAAATATTAGGTTAGGGTATTAGGTTTTTAACCTTAAACGCCTAAGCGGTATATAATTAAGAATTAGAAATAAGATAGATATTCTAACTAGCGGGCCTAATAATAACTTAGCTATTTTATAGTTATAAAGTACTAACGTATTTCACGGGTGAGCTGGTCAAACGGGTGAGCTGATCACTTCAAAAACACACCAAAAAATGGAAAAATCACACTTTAATATCTTAACAACCACTTAATAATAAATTTTAATAATTTA
>Ga0307507_10000761_pt1 | contig 70941 bp, 12 predicted proteins | sample 7_EM_MG_FD_207223 | JGI IMG/M metagenome (GOLD analysis project Ga0307507, IMG submission 207223) | Populus trichocarpa ectomycorrhiza microbial communities from riparian zone in the Pacific Northwest, United States - 7_EM | ecosystem: Host-associated > Plants > Roots > Unclassified | place... | reverse complement strand
TACGCCAGTATTTCAACAGCTTTAATTACTTAACGCCGTGCCTTTGAGCCGTCTTAGATATATTAGGGTATTCGCAAAGATATAAATTAGCTAGCCCATTTTATAGCTCCGAAAAATCACCTATTTTGGTGGAGTAATTAATAGTTGAAATTGGTGATATTTTGGTGTTGGTGTGTGCGACTAGGCGGGCTGTGCGGCTAAGCGGACCAATACTTAAGCTACGAGATTTCCACCTAGCCCACCTAGACCTCCCTAGACCACCACGTAAACTAGACAGCTAGATTAAATGCTGGGAGGAAGGGTTAGATAACTATAATAATCTAGATAATAACAAAGAACTTAGATAAAGCCTAAGGGCAGGCTTTTTTGGGAGGGGGGGGTAATATAACGGTGCTAGAGCGCGTCACCTGCTACTTTCTAGGCATTCTGCCAAATTCTACCATATTCTGCCGACACTACTTATAGAGCCAACCAATCAGGATTTTCCATCCCCGGGATGGAAAATCGCTATTGGCTCGCCTACTACTAGCGCCTTAGCGACCCCTTTGTATCTTGCCAGTCTCTAACAGACTTTTTCTTCTCCTTAGCTTAGTATTCTTGTATGGTAGCAATCTACAAGCTTTGGTTTAGAAGCAATTGTACGAGCCCGTCACACTAAGTCTCTACGGTATACCCTGGTTAAGACAAGACCTACTAACTGCTGGCGCCCCGTTACTACTAGCGAGGACTTCTATCTAATATGGCACGGTTTGTTAGAAACTGCTACGCCTGTAAATGCGCAGATGCCCCTAGGGATTAAACTCCTGGGTAGCTACGATCGCTGCCAGTTCTAAAACGCCCTTGGCAATATATTATAATGGACTTTAAGTAGTTTCTAAAGGACGCCCACGGCCATAACGCGGCCTTTATAGTGATTAACTGATTATATAAGCAACCTATCTCCCTTTTATATTTTAAGACCATAACTGTAAAGGATATGGCCTGCCTCTACGTTGATAATATCTATTGATTCTACAGTGCCCCTAAATTAATTGTCTCTAACCATGGTCCCTAGTTTATATTAGATTTTTAAAATAAATTCTACTATATCCTTAGGATTAAGATTAAGCTCTCTACTGTATTCTACCTCTAGACTAACGATTAAACTAAGATTATAAACTAGTATCTTAATTAGTAACTACATCCCTTTATAGATTACTATTAGAACAACTGGTTGGAATTACTGCCTATAATAGACTACGCATAGCTTATACTCCCCTATAATAGTATAGGGATATCCCCATTTAAACTGCTCTACGGGTATACACCACAAACGTCCTTTAATTGGGATAGGCTTACTAAACCCGCTATAGCCTGTAAACGCCTTATCTATAAAGAGGCCTAGATATTTGCTAAAAGAATATATAGAGCCTAGGAGACTGCTTAAACAATTATAAAAAAGGCGTAAGAGAAGAAGGAGTCTAATATAAACCAATATTATTATAAGGTGGACTTCTAAGTAGAAAATAAGGTATAGGTATTAATAAAGAATTAGAAAACCTAGAGGCTAAACCATAAGCTAGACCACTAAATAGCTGGCCCATATAAAACTCTTTAAAAAGTAGGACACTCTTTTAAGGTTAAGCTACCAGAATTAATAAAGATCTACCCTGTTTTCTCTCTGGACTAGCTATAAAAGGTATTGGGAATACAGGCAAGTTGCCGTCACGTGTCGCCGCGGCACTAGCGTGGCGAGGAGCCTTAAGCTCCTCACCCTTCCTCAAGCAGGAGAAAAGAATAGAATAATAATAATCATACTATCTACGAACCGTAGCTACGTGATATCACCTTATATTACCTACACTAATCAGTGGTTAACTTCACTGTTATACCATAGAACAGCTAGGTATTCCACTAAAAAGAGATAAGCCACTGTACCAGTGCTACTCGTGCTAGAGGAAGCTATCTTTTAAGGTTAGAACTGGTTCTAAACCTTAAATAGAACTCTCCCACAAATTTAAGGATTTAAAGGCCAGAACTGGTCCTAAGCCTTTCCCAGATTATAGATTCTTACGTCCATCACATAGAATAGCACGCTTTACAAGTCTTCGCGATTTAAGGCCAGAACTGGTCCTAAGCCCTATAATCGCAAATACACGTCATGAACGCGTACTAAATAACAAACGCGTACTAAACGACAATCCCTATACCAATAACACTTCCCTCCCTCTAAAAACATGGCTACGCCTACTTTAAACGACTGGGAAGACTCCTTACCACTAGGGGTAGCTTTGTACGCGAAAATTATTAATAAAAATTGGGATGAATTTACCTTTAACATAATAACTTATACTATAAAACAAGTTAATAGCTTTCTCCTACACCGTATTATATTCTACTAAAGTAGACACTACGCCAATCTATAGCTATGGGAATATTTTAGGGAGGATTTTATAGGATGGACCGCCAACACCTAGGCACTTAGTAATGTTAATATTGTTTAGGATTTTTAAGACTTCCTCTATAGGAATAGGGTATACGTTGCTAAAAATAGTAACCTAATTACTAGTAATATCTAGGCCGTTATTATTAATATAGAGGAACCAGTATAGACGGAAGCTAAGATTATATATTAACTATGGAAACCTAGAACTAACCTATATTCTTTAAAAAGTAACTTTAATTCGGAATAAAACCCCTAGAACGCTACTATCCCACCTAAAGGTGCTCTCCCACCTAGAGGTGCTCTCCTACCTAAAGGTACTCTTCCTCTACCTCCGCTACCTCCAGCTCCTCTACCTTAGCCGACTGGTGAGCCTCTACTATAAGAAGTCACGAACCTAATAAAGGTATATTTAGACGAGGAGAAGAAGTTTAGAGGAGAATTATATAATATACTTAGAATAAAACTACAGGTCTTTTATAACTTCTGCAGTAAGGTTAGAATCTAATACCACTAGTTTTATCATGCTTTCTCGGTTATATTAAAGGGACAGGCGGCGACATTTTATTACAACTATATTGCGGGTAGAAACTATAGCTTTAATATAATACTTTAGCTCACTAGAGCCCACTTTAAGACCAATAAGAATCGCTAGCTTTATATATCTAAATAGCAGGAGACTACGTTCTAAAGAGTTATCGCTTCTAACTTAACAAAGACTTGTTTAGAGTGCCTTTAACTACTCTTTAATAAACTCTAGAAAATCTAATATGGTCTTACCAAAACTTACTAAAATAAGAATAGCCTAAGGGACCAGGTTATTTTAGTATGCCGTAGTATTCCTAAGTGCAACTTGGCGCTATATAAACCTATAGATACGTTTAAAGGAGTATATACTAAGCTACGCTCTACTATAGGTACTGTAATGCGAACATAAGAATCTCAACAGTTCTATACTAAAAACCCTACGCAACCAAGTATTCCCGACTAATATAATCACAACTGGACTAACCATATATATGGTGGCTATGGTAGGGAATATAGCAAAGGGTACAATCAACGTCAACTATAAGGCAATTATGGAGGTCCTTATAGAGGTTTATTTCAAAGTAATTACTAGAAGAAGTGCTATATTTATAAAAAGCCAAATTACTGGTCAACTAGACACTCCCTTAATAAGCAAAAGGAGGCATATAATAAGTTCCGTTAGAGTATAAGAAACGTTGGAAATTATAAGGTTACTACGGCCTACTTCTAAAGCTTCCTAGTTTAATATAAAGGCGTAGAAGACCTTAAGGATGAGGTTAATAAGACTAAACAGCTCCTTATAGATATAGAAATTGAGGACTACTCTCCTAACTAATACTTTACTAAGTATAGTAAGGTAGATGGTATACAAACTATCGCTGTTCTTAATGACCAATCTACGCTCCATTCTATTACGAAGTTAGATATCTTTAATAAGCTAAAGGAGAGCTCCGCGTTCTCCTTTAATAATAGATACTCGGCAAACGTCTTTTATGGTATTATGCTAGATACTAGAGCCGCAGGAGTATCTATAGTAGGAGAACCTTAAGTTTGAGCCCTTTAATAGCTTAATAGCTCTATTTAGATTAACTATTCAATGGCAGGCTAATACACAATTTGTTTTAGCAAGGGTACTACAACCTCTCTTAGCACAATTAGGGTCCAAACCCCCTTAGGGTATATTACCTTCCATATTGTTCCTACGAACACTCCGTTTCTATTTTGCATTAAAGATATAGATAAATTAGGCGTTAGGCTTAATAACCTTAAGAATATACTTATTTAGGGAGATAATTAGGTGCTTATTGTACGCAAGTAGGGTCACCCCTAGTTGCTTCTTTATTAACTAGAAAAGAGTGTTACTTAGAGCTACTTAACTAAGTCAGAATTACGCCAATTACACCGTTGTTTTGGCCACCTATCCGTTCACCAATTACTTAAGGTTCTTTAGCGAGCAGGCCATAAAGTCAAGGTTAAGGCAATTAAGCACCTTATAAAGTACTACTATTACTACCAAATAAACCAGAAGTCCCCTAGCCGATTTAAGTTCACCCTTAAAGATGACTATAACTTCAACTTCTGTATCATCGTTAACGTTATATATCTTAGCGGCAAGCTAGTACTCTAAGTTATTAACTTCTCAACCTCCTTCCAAGCCGCACGTTCCTTAAAGGATATATTAGCTAGGAACGCATAGGATACCCTTTAATTATACTAGATTAATATCTACCTAGGACCCCCTAATCAAATCGTCCATAACGTAGGAAAGAACTTCTTATCTACAAAGTTTCGACAACAGACAAAGGCAATGGCAATCGAGGTTAAGGAAGTCCCTATTAAGGCACATAATAGTGTTAGAAAAGTAGAGCAATATCACGCGCCATTACGCCGCGCATATAAGATCATCATCGCGAACGAGTCTACCGGAGAAAACGACTTCATAATCCACGGCAATCTTATCCATTGGAGCTTAACTAAGAGCAAGTATATCACTCGAAGCGTTCTAGCGTTAGAGATATATGGAATGGTTGACAGAGTTAATATAGTAATCGCAATTGGAACTACCCTAAAGATAATTACAGATCGACTTAAACTTCCCGTTATCCCTATAATCGTATATACCAACTCATATTCCCTCTATGAGTATTTAGTCAAGCTTAGTACCACAAAGGAGAAGCGCCTTATAATTAATATTATAGCACTTTAGTAATTTTACAAACGGCGAGAACTCTTTAAGATTTAATGGATTAACGGTTAAGATAACCCAGTAGATATAATAACAAAGGCAAACCTAAACAAGGCTCTAGAAACGTTTATTAATATAAACACTCTACGTATACAAGTTAAAGGTTAGGTTAAAAGGGAGTAGGAGCATAATATTCTATAGACCCTAACTTAAACCAGCCAATCAGGATTTTCTATCCCCGGGATAGAAAATTACTATTGGCTCGCTTACTACTAGCGCCTTAGCGGCCCTCCTAACAAGATATCTACCTACAACTCCTAAGTAAGAAAGCACCACGTGCTAAGAGGCAAATTTTGGGACAGCGAGACTTATATTACAATGGCAATAGTAAGTAAGGAGGATTAATATTTGTTACGCTAGTCGAGCGGTATATATATATAGATGGCAACCGCAAAAGAAGAGTTGCCAGTGTTGGGAATACAGGCAAGTTGCCGTTACACGAGGCATGTTGCCGTCACGTAAGGCAAGTTGCCGTCACGTGTCGCCGCGGCACTAGCGTAGCAAGGAGCCTTAAGCTCCTCACCCTTCCTCAAGCAGGAGAAAAGAATAGAACAACAATTATCATACTATCTACGAACCGTAGCTATGTAATATCACCTTGTGTTACCTATAAAAGGATATAGATAATCTACTACCTAGATAGTATAACGACCTCCTACTACCAATCTAGATTATAGAGGACGAAGAATGGGAAGTTAAAGAAATCCTAATAGTAAAAAAGGTCTGTAATGTCTTAAAATACTATATAAGCTAGGTAGGCCATAACGATAACCTAGAGTGGTACCCCGTGTCTAATTTTAAATACTCCCTCTATAAGCTATAGGACTTCCACCTAGCCTACCCTAACCTCCCTGGACTACCACATAAATTAAACAGCTGGATTAAGTGCTAGGAAGAAGGATTAGATAATTATAATAATTTGAACAACGATAGGGAGCTTAGATAACGCCTAAAGGCAGGCTTTTCTAGGGGTGGGGGGGGGGGGATATAATGGTGCTAGAACACGTTACCTACTAAATTCTGCAATATTTTGCCACCTAGTATACTGTGTGGTACTATCTAGTACTGTTACCTACTATTGACTTGTCTACTACTAGTGCCTTAGCGACTCGCGCTATCTATTTGTTTATATAAGCCCTTGCGGCCACCTTTCCTTCTCCTTAGCTTAGTATCTTTATTAGATAGTAATCCACAAGCTTTAGTTTAGAGGCATTTATGCGAGCCGTTACAATATTAGAAGTCTCTGCTATATTATGCATGCCGCTACCAAATGCACGGTTTAACCCTACTAAAATATATCAAAATACACCTTTTTAAAAGGTCTATAACTCTACAATAATAAAGGATATTAATATGAAATTTTAAATATAGATTATCAAATGGTATCTTTGTTATTTTATAAAATAAAAATTATAAAATTATAATATATATATTTTAAAAACTAAGTTCAAAATTTTTTAATTTTAATTTTAACTATAACTTTTAATAGTAATTTTATGCTGCCTATTATTAAACTAAATTAAATTATTTTATATATATATTAGGTAACCAGAAGTTTTTATAATATTTTAAGCTTTATAATTGTATAATTAAATTATTTTTATTAACATTTAATGAAAAATATATATTTATATATTAAAATTATAAATAAAGTTTTTATATTACAAAATATATTTATAATACAATTTATTATAATTATAATTTGTAATAAAAACTGTTTCTATTTTATTTTTGCATTACCTATAGCTATTTTATAATTTTTTAACAATTTTTTTTATCAAATTATTATTTTATTATAAATAATATAAATATTTATCATTTTGTTTCAAAAGTTAACTTAACATAATTTAATATAATTATTAAAAATTAAAGTTGAATTAAATTTAATTATTTTTACCAATTTATTAATTTATTAATATAAAAGTTAAATAATTTAATAATTCGATAAATATGAAGTTTTTTTTTAAAATTATATTTTTTCATAAACGGCCATACATTTAAATATGCTATATTTAAATTTCATATTATTTTATTAGAAGGGTGGTTTTTAAATATAATAGTGTGCATTATATGGCAACGTGCATAACCTGGTAGAGACTTCTATTAAGCTATATATATAAACTGTGTAATAAAGTTAAGACGTTACGTAAAGAAAAAAGATAAGAAAACAGGGAGAAAGGGTATATATTATTAGTTTAGTTGCTTAGTTAACATATATAACATAGAATATAATTTATATAGCAGTCCTGGTATATTACGGGACACCTCCGTAACACCTTATACATGTCTACCTATTTCTACCTATTTCCACCAATGCAGCAAGAAGAGACTGACTGCAAGATAACAATCCAATAGCAATCTACTAGCAATCTATGGTAATCTAACGGCAATTTGCCGCATTCTGCTATATTCTGCCAAGTCTACTAAATCCTACTAAGTTCTGTTAGGACCGCTACTTAAATCCTATTCTGCTCTATATATATATTAACTTAGCAACTAAACTAACAATATATACCCTTTCTTCCCGTTTCCTTACCTTCTCTCTTTATATAATATCTTAACCTTATTACATAGTTTATATATATAGCTTAATAATATCTACTTTACTATATATTATTACTACTTATACTCACTCCGTAACACTACATTACGTTAAAACCTATACTCTGCCCCGCCCTATTTAAAATATAAAACAACCTTAAAGCCCCTATAATGGCCACCAATATTATATCCGCACTCTAGGAACAATTGGCAGATATATAAAAGTCCTTTATAGACGCCCTTGCATAAAACCAAGCTGCTATAGCTTAATAGCAAGCTAAATAAGAAGCACGGCACTAGAAAACAATTAAGGCCCTCTAAGAAGAAATCCGTACCCTTAAAACGCCTACGCTAAGCCCTTAAGACTAATCGCTATTACTAGAAGCCAATATATGGAACGCAAGCCCTAAACTAGTAATAGTTATCCCACCAGTAGAACTAACTACTGCATTACAATAATCTAAAAAACTATTAGACCCTTTAGTATTTACTAGCAAATAATAAGAGCTTTAGTTATTCTTAAGCCGGCTTAAGAATAAGCTAACTAGTAATACTAACTATTACTTAACTAAAGCTAACTAACTCTACTACGCCCTAAGTTAACTAGGAGGAGACGTAGCTAACCTTATTAAACCTCCTTAGCTAAACTTAGTATAAAGCCTAGTCGTACTTCTTAAAGCTATATATGGTAACCTAAACCGCTAAGCTACTGCTTAAAGAAAGATAAACCATATAATTTAAGAAAAGAAAAGTTTCCTAGTATACTTCTCTAAATTTAACCGCTATATAAAGGAAACCGGCTAGAATAACTCTATACTGATTAATAGCCTTATTAAATTTCTAAGCCCTAAACTAAAAACCATTTTAATTAGTGTAGACCTACTAGGAGCCCTTAGCGCCTATATAAACATTATTAATAAACGGTATAATAATATACTACGCCTAATACTAAAGTCCGCTCCTTAATATAATATAACAACCCCGCTAATGTCTACTAAGTTATTATCCTAGCTTAAGCACCCTAACGCCATAGATATTAACACTGGGACCCTAGGATATACCCTACTAGGGTCCTCTAAATAAGAACAACGCACTAAGCTAAGCCTCTGCTTTAAATATAGAAGTAGCTTCTACCTCTCTAACTACTACTCCGCCCCCTTCTAAAAAGATCTATAAATAGTTAACGCTAGCAGCCGTTTACCGCACTAATCTTCTAGCTACTGGTCCTAAACTTTATCTAGCTCTAACTTTATATCTAGTAAGCACCACTTATAAGGATAAAGCTATAACTGACGTTCTGTAGGGACCCCTTTTTACTTACTATTAAAAGGTATATCCTAGAGTTAAGTCGCTCTCTAGGACAGCTATGTTACAGGATCTTATTAAGTATATTAGATATTATAAAACCTGACTCTTAGGATTATAGTATAACTATTAACTACCATCTTTAGTAGAAAGATTAATAGGCTAATGCTTAAGTCCTAGTTAATACAGGAGCTAGCAGCATAGGATTTATTAATAAGATCTTTGTGTAAAACAATAGGTTTACCCTAATACCCCTTAACCAGCATATTAATATATTTAGATTTAATGGTAAACGCACTATCTTAGGCCGTATTACTTATATAGCAGCCCTAAGACTCTAATACCTGAACCACAAAGAATTAATTAAGCTCTTTGTAACTACCCTACGTTATCTAGTAATCCTTAAATAACCCTAGATAAAGCTATATAAGGTAACCATTAATTAGGACAACCTTAAGCTTCTATTTACCGCCTCCTATTACAAGCAGAAGTGCCTTATAACTTGCTACTTAAACCCCAAACTAAAATCTAAAAAATCCACCAATGTCCACCCTATACCTAAAAAGTCTACCAAATTCCACTAATGTCTACCAAGAACCTAGAAATTATACTAAACTACACAAACCGACTTTAACCGCTGCACCCTAAACCAAGTAGAAGCTTAAGCTTAATATATAAAGATACCAAAAAAACTAGTATTCTACTATAAAAAGGATACTTAAAAAACCCAAACCTAAATCTAATACCAACTTTATACCTAATACTGAACCTAAAACCATATAAGAAACTAAGGATAACCTAAGCTCGCTTAATACCTTAGATATCCACATAATTAGAGCTACCCTATTAGTATAACTTGCTAGGAAACCTAAATATATAATCTTCGCCGTTACAATGGCCAATATTAAAAAGGCCCTAGCACTAAAAAAGCATACTAACCCTACTATAAAAGTACTAGTATGCCATTATAAGCACCTAGAGGTATTCTTATAAAAGGAAGCCAACAAGTTAGTAGAATACTAATTATATAACTATAAGATTGTACTTAAAGAAGGAAAATAGCTAGGATTTAGACCCCTATATAGAATATCATAAAACGAACTTAAAGTACTATAAAAGTACTTAAACAAGCACCTAAGTAAAGAATTTATTAGGGCAAGCTCTTTACCTATAGCTGTACCTATAATCTTTGTTAAGAAACCTGGCGGCGGTCTATACTTCTATATAGACTACCAAGCTCTTAACGCTATTACTGTTAAGAATTAGTACCTACTCCTGTTAATTTAAGAGACACTAAACCAATTAAGTAAGGCTTGCTACTATATAAAACTTAACCTTATCCACGTATTTAACCGCCTCCGTATCGCAAAGGGAGATAAATAACTTACCATATTCCGTACTAGATACGGACTATTTAAATACTTAATAATGCTATTTAGCCTTATAAATGCCCCAAGTTTATTCTAATACTTTATAAATAATACCCTACAACCTTATCTAGACATTTTCTGTACTGCTAATATTAACAACATCCTAGTATATAGCAATAACCTAACTAAATACAAGAAATATATTAACCTTACCTTAGAAGCCCTGTATAGAGCTAGCTTACAATTAGATATAGATAAATACAAATTCTATAAAATAGAAGTCCTGTATCTTAGACTTATTATTTTTATAGATAGCATATAAATAAACCTAAAGAAGATTAAAGTAATTATAAACTAGTAAGAACCTAAAAACTTTAAGAATGTAAGAGCCTTTATAGGATTTGCTAACTTCTACTAATGGTTTATTAATAACTTCTCCGCCCTAGTCTTACCCCTTATAGCTCTAACCTAAAAGGATAAAACCTTTATCTTTAATAAGGAATATAAGAAGGCCTTTACCTATCTAAAAGTTATATTCGCCACCGCACCTATACTTTAACACTTTAACCCAAACTAAAAGAGTGTTATAGAAGCTAACTTATCTAACTATATTACCGGAGGCATTTTGTCTTAGTATAATAAGGAAGAAGTACTGCACCCTATAGTATACTTCTTAAAATAACTAAGCCCAGCCAAATATAACTACGAGATTTACGATAAGGAATTATTAGCTATTATTAGATGTTTTAAATAATGGCAACCCAAACTAGAAGGCGCTGGATTTCTAATTAAGGTCCTTAGCGACTATAAAAATCTATAATACGACTACAAAACAGCTAAGTCATTGTTAAGCCCGCTAGTTAGAATATCTATCTTGTTTCTAATTCTTAATTATATACCGCCTAGGCATTTAAGGTTAAAAACCTAATACCCTAACCCGATGTTTATAAAATATACTAGTATAGGAAGAAGCACGCACCTACCGCAATTAAACCCTGCTTCGCCCTAAATTATTTAATTCCTTAGCTAAAGACCTTATGGTATATATCCTTAAAATAACCAATTAATTAATTAAATAGATTATAATTAATAAATACCTAAATAACGAGTTTATCCAAGAGACACTTAAGCTAATTTAAGATGGCGTTAGACGCTTTAAAAAGATCTCTTTAAGTAAATATAAAACTCGCGGAGACTGCTTATACTACTAGAACCGCCTAGTTATACCTAACTATAATAAACTTAAGCTTAAGCTTTTTAAACACGTATATAACTTACTAGTAGCCGGCCACCTAGGCTGTAGAAAAACCCTAAAACTACTCTAACAGGAATACTACTGGCTAAATATATATAATATAATATAAAGGTACGTCTCTAGCTGCTATACCTACTAATAAGCTAAAGCTTCGCATAAGACGTATAATGGCTTTCTAAAGCCACTGCCTGTTCTAGATTAAAGATAGAAGGACATCTTAATTAACTTTATTGTTAACCTCCCTGTAAGTAAAGGCTGCATAAATATTATAGTAGTTATAAACTAACTATTTAAGATAAGATACTTAATTGCCTGCCCTAATATATTAACACCTACTATTGCCTAACTGTTCCTAGATTATATATAGAAACTCCATAGACTCCCTAAAACGATTATCTCTAATAAAGGTAGCTAGTTTATCTCTGCGTTCTAGAAAGAACTAACTACCTAACTCTATATTAAAGCACTGTTATTTATAGCATACTACCTAGAAATAGATGGTTAAATAGAACATGTAAATAGCATAATAGAACAATATATTTGGATATATACGTTATATCTACAAGACAACTAGATAGACTAGCTTGCATTTACTAAGTTTACTATAAATAACTGCGTCTTGGAAACTATAAAGGTCTCCCTATTTCTGGCCAACTATAGCTAGCATCTGTAAATGGGTTTTAAACCCTTTAGTAATGTCCCTTGCCTAGCTTATTAGGTCTTATAAGTTGTAAAAGTAAATAAATTTGTAAAGAAGATGGAAGAACTATAAGAGTTCCTTACTAACAAAATAATATAGGCCTAATCTGTCTATAAAGCCGTAGTAAATAAGAACCGAACCCTAGCGCTGGCCTACTAAATTGGTAACTTTATCTAGCTAAATATAAGAAATTTAAACACGAAATAACCTACTAAGAAACTTAATTGGAAGAACACCGGCCCTTATAAGGTTAAAAAAGTTGTCTCTCCTTATGCCTACTGACTAAAGCTCCCTAATACGGTTAAAATTCACCCTATATTCTATACGTCATTCCTCTATCCTACCACCCCTATATTAGACGCCCTGCCTAGACAGATTTAAGACCCTCCCCTACCAGTTAAAGTAGATGGTGAGGATAAGTACCTTATTAAAAGAGTTAATAACATTAAGTATAATAAACAGAAATGTAAATATATATACCTTATAAAATGGAGAGGCTTTACTAAGCCCTTATGGGAACCTGTTGACTCTATAGGACTTATATAAGCTATAGAAGACTTTTACAAACTCCACCTAAAACTACTACAGCCCTATCTTGCAAAAGCTTAAGTTTAAAGGGGGGATACTGTTATGGGACACCTCTATAACACCTTATACACGTCTACCTATTTCTACCTATTTCCACCAATGCAGTAAGAAGAGACCAACCGCAAGATAACAATCCAATGGCAATCTGCCGGCAGTCTACAGTAATCTAACAGCAATCTGCCGCATTTTGCTATATTCTGCCAAGTCCACTAAATCCTGCCAAGTTCTGCTAGGACTGCTACTTAAATCCTATTCTACTTTGTATATATATTAACTAAGCAACCAAACTAACAATATATACCCTTTCTTCCCGTTTCCTTACCTTCTCTCCTTACGCAACGTCTTAACCTTATTATACAGTTTATGTATATAGCTTAATAATATCTACTTCGCTATATATTATCACCACTTATACTCACTCCGTGACATGGCAGAACTTTATAGGATTTAGTAGACTTAGTAGAATATAGTAGAATGCGGCGGATTACCGTTTGATTTTTGTAGATTACTGGTAGATTTCTATTAGATTTCTATCTTACGGTTAGTCTCTTCTTACTATATTAGTGGAAATAGGTAAATATATATAAGGTATTACGGAGATATCCCATAATAGTACCCCCCCTTTAAACTTAAGCTTCTATAAGATAGGGTTATAGTAGTTCTAGGTAGAGTTTGTAAAAGTCTTCTATAGCTTATATAAGTCCTATAGAGTTAACGGGTTCCTATATTGGCTTAGTAAAGCCTCTCCATTTCGTAAGGTATATATATTTATATTTCCGTTTATTATACTTAATATTATTAATTCTTTTAATAAAGTACTTATCCTTACTATCTACTTTAACTAGTAGGGGAGAGTTCTAGATCTATTTAGGTAAGGTATCTAATATAGGGGTAGTAGGGTAGAGGACTAACGTATAGAATACGGGGTGGATTTTAACCGTATTAGGAAGCTTTAGTTAGTAGGTATAAAGAAAGATAACCTTTTTAACCTTATAAGGGCCAGCGTTCTTTTAATTAAGTTTCTTAATAGGTTATTTTATATTTAGATTTCTTATATTTAGCTAAATAAAGTTACTAATTTAGTAGGCCAGTGCTAGGGTTTAGTTATTTGCTACGGCTTTATAAACAGATTAGGCCTATATTATTTTATTAGTAAGAAACTCTTATAGTTCTTCCATCTTCTTTATAATTATATTTACTTTTATAACTTATAAGGCATAATAAGTGGGGCGGGGAACATTACTAAAGGGGTTAAAACCTATTTGCGGATGCTAGCTATAGTTGGCTAGAAATAGGGAGACTTTTATAGTTTCCGAGGCGGAGTTATTTGTAGTAAACTTAATAAATATAAGCCAGTCTATCTAGTCGTCCTATAAATGCGACGTGTATATCCAAATATACTATTCTATTATAGCATTTACACATTTTATTTAACTATCTGTTTTTAGGTAGTATACTATTAGCGACTTAGTTAATCGAGGTATAAGCATAGCAAGGAGGACGTATGCAAGCCTGTATAATTGAATTATCTATAAACGAGGATCTAAAGCTAGAGAAAGGAAAGGAGAAGAAGAGTAGCGCTAGTTAAAGTAGGGTTCTTTTATATGGTCCTTTAGTTATATAACTACAAGTTCTACCGAGTTCTGCTAGAGCTATAATATTACCCCCCCCCCTCTCCTTAGTAAGGCCTACCCTTAGGCTTTATATATCTATATTACCCGTATAAGGCGCCTTTATCTTTATATTCTTCTAGTAGCTTATTATCTTCGCTATACTAGCACTCTATCTACTTGTCTAGGTACTTTAGGGGCCCTGGTTTATTAGGGTAATAGCTATAAATTTTTTTAAAGCTTATGGGGACTGCTAATAAAGTTCCATATAGGGTACTAGGTAGGATTTAGGTTATAGCCTTTCCAACTAACGTGGTACTTTAGCGTTCTCCTTACTAACTTATAGGCTAGTATTTCTTTAATTTCCCATTTATTATTGCTATTAACTTAAATTAGTAGGGAAGGTTTGTTCTTTTATCTAAGCAATAGGTTATTTACGGCTTTCTATAGCTTATCCGGCAAGAATTTAAGGTGGGCCTTAATTAAATCCAGGAGCTTTACTTTATATAAGTTGCCTATCTTTTTAAGGACCTTATACGGTCCTGCTATTTAATAGTCTAGTATACGGCTAGGCTATTCTATCTTTTAGTTTTTTATTATAACCTAGACTATATCGCCTATGGTAAAGTTAGGCTCGCGCCTATACTTATTTGCCTACTATTCTATTAATTTCTGGGCCTTTTCTAGGTTTATATGGGCTACTTATTAGGCTTCTTCTAAGCGTTTAGCGTAATACTAGGCTTCCTTATAAGATAGTTTTTTGCGTATAGTTTGTGGCCCTTCCGTTCTTTCTTAATTAAAGCTTATATAGGGTAAGTACCCTATTTTTAGCTAAATAGGTATAAATCCTGTAGAGTTATGGGGTAAGGTAGCCTGGGCGTAGTCTATTAGAGATAGCAATTTAGCCTAATTATCCTAAAAGTAGTTAATAAAGGGTTGGAGTCTCTGGTCTAAATACTGGTTTATAATCTTTGTCTGGCCATCTATCTAGGGGTAGTATACTATAGAAAGCTTTAGCCTAATGCCAAGAATTTAGGTAAACTCGTTTTAGAAGGCTAATATAAATTGCGGCCTATAATTAAATATAATAGTATCTAGTGGTCCGTAAAGGCAGTAGATATAGTAGATATATAGTTAGGCCACTTCTTTAGCATTAATATTCTTATAATAGGGAATTAAGAATAGGCGCTTACTAAAGCGGTTAACTATAACCATAGCTATATTATATCCGTTATAGTCTATAGGTAGCTTATAGAAATTTATAAAGATATGCTGCTAGGGGCGCTCTAGTATTAAGAGTGGTTTTAATAGTTCTAGGGTCTTATCTTATGGAATTATAGACCTATAGCAGTTATTACAGTTTTATATATAGCAATTAATATCTATAACTATTCTAGGCTAGTAGTAATAGTCGCTAATAATTTTATAGGTCTTTTTTTTAGGGTAGGCTGTAAAAACCTAAGTATACACTTTCGTAATAAGCTGGGTCCGTAAGTTCTATTCCTTAGCTACTACTAGCTGTTCTTTGTGCTTAAGCAGTACATTTTTAAGGGACTATAGGCTAGTAATATCCTTTATCTTTTTATAGTACTCCTATAGAGGAGGGGCTATACGGTTTACCTATAGTAGTTTATTAATAAAGTTAAGTTCTGTGGAGTTAATAGGATATATCTTAGCATTTAAAGAGTCTGTATTTAGTTCTGCCCATATTTAGAGATTAAGGTGCTCTAGTTATAGTAGCGCCTAGGTCTATAATAAGATCTTCACGGCTATCTGGTTATCTATATCCTATTTACGCCTTATAAAAGCATCTATATAGTTAGTAGCGCCTAGCCTATATATAATTAGAAAGTTAAGCTAAGATAGGGTGTCTACCTAACGCGCCTGTTAAGCCGTAAGGGCTTTTATTATTATAAAATATTCTAAGGCCTTGTAATTAAAAACTACCTAGATAGACTTAAGGGTGCCTTTTAATTAGGCTCGCTAGTGCTAAAAGCTAGAGATAATAGCCAGCATTTCTTTATTATAAATTAGGTAGTTTAGCTTAGCATCTATTATAGTCTTTAAATAGTAAGCAATAGGGTGCTATTTTCTATCCGTCTGCTTTTAGGAGTAAATGCTAGCTATAACACTATCTAAGGTATTAGTTTTTAGCATTAAGGGCTATTTTAGGTTAAAGTGGGTAAGTAAGGAAGTAGAGACTAGTTGTTTCTTAAGCTTATTAAAAGCCTGCCTATATATAGTATTAAAGTAAAAGGGCTAGTCCTTATAGGTAAGTCTTAAATTATAAGGCCTTAGAATACTTTATAATAACTAAAGCCCTTATAGCTTGGCAGGCACACTAGGCGGATATTCTATTCTAGTTTAACTTTCTAATTATATATAAGCTAGGCATAACTAACTATATAGATGCCCTTATAAGGTATAAACAAGACCTAGATAACCAGATAGCTATAAAGATTATATTATAGACCTAGACGCTGCTATAATTAGGGCACCTTAACCCTAAAATATAGGTAGGACTAAATATAGACCCCACAAAGATTAAGATATGCCCTATTAATACTACGGAACTCGACCTTATTAATAAGCTACTATAAGTAAATCGTACAGCCCCTTTATTATAGGAGTACCATAAAAAGGCAAAGGGCGTTGCTAGCCTATAGTCCCTTAAAAACGGACTACTAAAGCATAAGGAATGGCTAGTAGTAGCTAAGGAATAGAACTTACGGACTTAGCTTATTATTAAAGCGTATACTTAGATCTTAATGGCTTACCCTAGAAAAAATAAGGTCTATAAAATTATCAGCAACCATTACTACAAGCCTAAAATAGTTATAAATATTAATTGCTATGTATAAAACTATAATAACTGCTGTAGATTTATAATTCTATAAGATAAGACCCTAGGACTATTAAAACCACTTCTAATACTAGAACGCCCTTAGTAGTATATCTCTATAGACTTTTATAAGCTACCTATAGACCGTAACGGATATAATATAATTATAGTTATAGTTAACCGCTTTAGTAAGCGCCCATTCTTAATCCTTTATTATAAAAATATTAATGCTAAAGAGGCAGCCGGACTATATATCTACTACGTCTACTAAATTTACGGACTACTAGATACTATCATATCTAATTATAGGCTATAGTTTATATTAGCTTTCTAAAACGAGTTCACCTAGATTCTAGGCATTAAGCTAAAGCTTTTTATAGTATATTACCCCTAGTTACGCTAGGAAAACGAGAGAGCGGTAGGGGCTAGCTAGGGGCTAGCCTGGGGCCAGCCTGGGGTCATTTCAGCTGGATCCACTGATCTACTTATATATACTTCTTTACGCCAGCCTGGGGCCCCATTAGCAACATTAGCAACATTAGTAATATTAGCAACATTAGCAATATTAGCAATATTAGCAATATTAATAATATTATTTTTAAATATAATAATACATCTTTTTACTATAATAGTTATAATATTCTCCATAACTGCAATATTTATATAAAAATAATAATAATTTTTAAAAATTTAAAATTAGGTATTAAGTAATTAAGATAAGTGGGAAGCCTCTTACGGAGGCTTTAAATCGTTAATTAGTAGTATTCCTAATAATTTACTAGCCGTGTACTAATTTCCTAACTAGGCCTAGCACCTACCTACCTGCCTACCTACCTGCCTACCTACCTGCCTATCTACCTACCTACCTACCTACCTACTTACCTATATGCCTGCCTGTCTACCTGCCTGCCTACCTATACCTACCTATCTATACCTGCCTATGCCTGCCTATACCTGCCTATGCCTACCTATACCTGCCTATACCTATTTATACCTACCTATCTATACCTGCCTATCTATGCCTGCCTATCTATACCTACCTATCTATGCCTATCTATCTATGCCTACCTATCTGTACCTACCTGTCTATACCTGCCTGTCTATACCTACCTATCTCTGCCTACCTTTCTGTACCGACCTATCTATGCCTACCTGTCTGTACCTACTGTCTATGCCTATTATTTATATCTATCTTTAGTATCTAATTCAATTTGGGGGAGAGGTTGGCCCGATTAAAGGCTCCAATTAATTTAATTAATTAATTAATTGTATTGATTCAAATTATTCTCTATAGGCGTTAGCTGGCTGTATATTTAAATAGTGGTTGTTTAGAGTACCTTCCTAGGAAGCCTTGATTTCATTTAATTTGGTAGTAGGCTAATATTAAGGCTCTGGTTCAATTTGATCAATTGATTAAATCGTTTATAGTGTTTGCTGGCTAGTTGTTTAAACGGTCGTTATCTGGTTCTAGTAACAGTTACCTAGTTCTTATAACGGTTGTCTAGTTCTTATAATAGTTGTCTAGTTCTTATAACGGTTGTCTAGTTCTTATAACAGTTGTCTAGTTCTTACAACGGTTGTCTAGTTCTTATAACAGTTGTCTAGTTCTTACAACGGTTGTCTAGTTCTTATAACAGTTGTCTAGTTCTTATAACGGTCATCTAGTTCTTATAACGGTCATCTAGTTCTTACGACGGTTGTTTAGTTTTAGCGACGGTTATCTAGTTCTGGCAACAGTTGTCTAGTTCTAGCAACGACTGTCTGGTTCTAGTTATAGTCCTCTAGCTACCATTTTAGTGCCTCCCTAAGTAGAGAGGATATAAGGAAGGAAGGGTAAAGGTGGTATTTAGGTATATAAGGGGTATGTAAAGGTATGTGTAAAGGCTGTTAGGAATATAGCGGGGACCTAATAGTACTTAGGATAATTTATATAATTAGGAAAATCAAAGTCCTGCTAGGAGCCTGCTAGAAAGCCTACTAGGAGCCTACCAGGAGGCCTTTAGGATTTTAATACCCTAATAGCAATAAATACAATAATACTAATGATATTTATTTTATAGCGGTAAGCTAGCGTAATGCTAGTATATAGCTCTAGGGCTTTGCTAATATGGCGGAAAGCTGGCGTATTGCTCTGGGGAGTTAGCTAATATGGCCAAAAGCTAGCCCTAAGGGGTTAGCTAATATAGCTAAAAACTAGCCCTAGGCTCTAGGGGGTTGGCTAGTATAACGGAAAGCTAGCCCTAGGCCCTAAAAACACTTTTAGCGAAACTAAATTTCCTATGCCACTTTCTGTTTTCCTAACATAGATAGCTAGATAGAGATTATAAACTAGTATTTAAACTAAAGACTTCAACCCTTTATTAACTACTACCTCTAATAGACTACGCCTAGGCTACCCTACCCTATAACTTTATAGGATTTATACCTATCTAGCTAGAAATAGGATATTTACCCTATATAAGCTTTAACTGGGAAAGACCAAAAGGGCTACAAACTATATGCGAAAAACTATCTTATAAGGAAGCACGGTATTACGCTAAACGCTTAGAAGAAGCCTGGAAAGTAGCCTATATAAACCTAAAAAAGGCCTAAAAATCAATGGAATAGTAGGTAAATAAGTATAGGCGTAAGCCTAACTTTACTGTAGGTGATAAGGTCTAGGTTATAATAAAGAACTAGAAGACAGAACGGCCTAGCTATAAGCTAGACTATTAAATAGTAGGACTATATAAGGTTCTTAAGAAGAGAGGCAATGTATATAAAGTAAAGCTCTTAGATTTAATTAAGGTCTACCCTAAATTCTTATTAAATAAGCTATAAAAAGCTATAAACAACCTATTACCTAGATAAAAGAATAAACCACCCCTATTAATTTAAGTTAATAGCAACAATAAATAGGAAATTAAAGAAATACTAGCCTATAAATTTGTAAGGGGAATGCTAAAGTACCGCGTAAGTTAGAAAGGATATAATCTAGACCCTACTTAGTACCTTATATAGAATTTTATAGGTAGTCCCCATAAGTTATAAAAGTTCTATAGCCGTTACCCTAACAAACCTAGACTGCTAAAGTACTTAGATAAGTAGATAGAATGCTAATATAGTAAGGATAATAGATTGCCTATAGAGTATAAAGACAAGAATGCCCTATAGGCGTAATACGGATATACAAAGCCTAAGGGTAGGCTTTTTTCGGAGGGGGGGTAATATTACAGCGCTGGTAGAAAATAGTAGATTGTGGTAGATTGTTATAAATAGTTGCAAACAGTCGCAGACAGTTGCACACAGTTTTAGATAGTTGCAGTTATGTAACTTAAGGGCCGCATAAAACCTTATATGGCACTGCTATTCTTCTCCTTTCCTTTCTCTAGCCTTGGATCCTTATTTATAGATAATCCAATTATATAGGCTTGCGTGACCTTCTTGCTATGCTCGTGCCTTGATTAACTAAGTCACTAATACTTAGAAGGCACTAGAATAGCTATTACGAAGTGCATATAGAGCAGTTCATTGATAAAATGGGTTGATTAATTGATGATCTTAACTTAATTATTTATTAATGCTTCTTATCTGTGACCTGGGGCCCCTAGGGCTCTATAAAGAGATTTGCAATGCACGTGCCCCATATATATAACTTGTGTATATATCCCACACCTTAGAGAATATAGATTATCTAATACACCCCCTTAGCTTTAAGCTCTTTTAAGGTCAAAGCTAACTACCTTCTCGTGTCCGTTAATACGTTAATTAAACCATAATCTCATCTAAATCCTTCCTTCTTGCCCTAACCTTCTCCCCTAGGTCCTTTAGTTGCTTCTCCTTATCTAGCCGCTCCTTAATATCCACCATTCCGACTAGGTTAACGAAGTTCTAAAACCTCTACTTAGGTAGGGCCTTTGTAAGTCCATTAGCGGTCATCTCCTTTGTCGATTTCTATTAAAATACCACTCATCTTATTACGTATTCTTGACGCAACCAGTATTAATAGATGTTAATATATTAGAGAGTTGTGATTAGCTTCGCCGTGTCTTCTATAATTAATTGGAGTTGATAATTAAGGGCTTGTTTAGTTGTAACGTTATTGCTTTAAACATCCTACTGGCAAAGATAGCTTCTTTCACTGTCTAAGATAGGGTTAATAACTTGGCTTCTGTGCTTGACGTAGTTACTATATCCTGCTTATTTGCTCTCTATCCCTTGACACGGCAGGGTCCTTTGCCAAGGTCGCTTATATTCGCGACTCGCTTCAATTGAATATTTATATTAACCCGGCTTTTCCGATTGGTTGATTCTTATCGATAACCTAAGGACCCAAATTGCCGTGTCAAGGGATATAATCGGTCCCAAATAGTGTTATAATATATCCTTATAAGTTCTTTCTATTAACGGAGTTGTCCACAAATAATGCATTACTGGCATAGATAAATAATTGCGCTTTACTTCTACCGTCTCTATTATCTTATCCTTTGTCACTTATTCCTTTATCTCTCCCTTTCCCGTTTATTCCTTCCTTATCTCCTCTATAGTAGATTGCTCTACTCCTTATACTATACAGGTACTAGTCTCTAATATAGCATTATAGAAGCTACTTCTCTTAGTAGGGATATAGAACGGACTAGTAGGTCTGTATTGGGAGACAGAAGCGTTAGATGGATTAATTGGTAATTAGTAGGAAGGAGTTCTAATTCTATCATAGGAGTGTCTAGAAGACGCCCTTTTAAGATCTATCTTATACTGGTTAGCTATCTTCTTAATATAGACTTCCTGAGATAGCCATAGGAGCCTCTGGCTATAATTATATAGCACAGATTCCTAGGAACCATTTTAGCTCGCTAAAGGTACTTATCTAGTATTCCTTGCTTAGCTCCTTAATTACTTCTTAAGCATTTTTTTAATTTATCTTTCTATAGCAAAAGACAATATTATTAATAGACAACTTTATTAAGATCGTAATGGACAAACACGTTAACTATATCTCTCTGTGTTATCTCTAGGTCGAATTTTGCGGGAATGGCCATTAGAGTCCAGTATGTTGTACTCGTCAATGCAGTAGCTCTTATAGGTAGGTCTTAATAAGCTAAGGGTCTACTGTCCCTTTGCATACTTTTTTAATAATTACACCCCCTAAGCGTTTGGCGGTACTATTTTAAGCTTAGGTGTATAGCGCCAAAGGCTTAAATATAATCCCTTAGCGCTTCCTTAAGGTCAGTCAATATAGAGGTCAAGATAGGGTTTATTAATATTCTAATCTGGGAACCTTTATAAGACCTAACGCTTAATCTTGGTAATAAAGGCTTATAGGTCCTAGATGCCCTAGACTATAGTTATACATTACCTTTTAAATCTGGATGAACGTCTCTTAACAATGCTCTGCGCCCTTGTTAGGGGTGTAGTAGTCAGCTTAAATTAAAAGCTGATAGACTTCCTAGTTGGACGTATTTAATAGTCTATTATCTATAACGTTCTTCCATTTAATATAGGATTGTGTTATCCTTCCAAACTGGAAGATTGTTGTCTCCTTTATTATCCTAGTAGTACCCTTATTTTTAAAGTAGACGGAACAACACTAGATTTATATTAAAGTCTGTATAAAAGGCAACGTCTTTAAGACGTAGGACTCCCTTAATCTTCTTAGCTATTTCCTAACTCTCGTCCTATCATTATTAAGCTTTATCTTCTTGTTCTTTAAGTCTAATTTTAGTAACTAAATCAGCAAGATCCTTATTCTGTTCTACCTTCCTTAGTGCCTTTTTAATATAAATATCTCTAATTATAACCCCTGCGGGTCTCTTATCCTTAAATAAACACTAATAGTCCTAAAGGGAGTGTCCTCGTATTCCGCATGCTAGCTATTTAGGTACAGTACTACGTCAAAAGTTTGGGTCGCCTACCTAATTCCCCGCCGAAAATCACTAAACTTACTACCTTTTAGTTTAAAAAGCTCAACAATAAATATTTTAAATAACTGAAAATTGTTTTAGCTATTTATTAAAAAGTATATATTAATTAAAAGGGGTGCGGCGCTGGAGCTTTTTGGTTTTCGTCGAACTTCGGCGAGTTTTCGGTGAATTTACTAATAAATTCGATAAGACGTAGGGACCCTACTTTCTAGCTCTATTAGACGGTAAAAAATAATTTTAATAAAGAATTTTTTAAGTAAACTAATAGAAAAGGTAATAATTTATCGTATTTAAGACTTTTATAGATTTTTATTATATAAAAGTGACTCTACTTACTTACAAAGATCGAGAGTTTCGTTGGTTTTTGGTGGTGCATTGACCAGGCGACCCAAACTTTTGATGACTGACTGTATTGGCTTCTTGTAGGACGTCTCCTTATCTACTAGTATCCCAGCTCTCTCTAAGCGGCTCTTGCATACTAAGGCCTTTCCTCTCTATAAACCTTTAGTAGTATTAGAGTGATCCTTAATAGCTTGCTCTATAAAGTCTATATTAAAGATACTCCCTCTTATAGTAGTATTGGCTTTCTCTAAAGGTGTTCTAAGTCCTTCTTACAGCTCCTTTACTACTCTGCAGTATTTAGAAGATCTTAACTTCTAAGGGTTATTTAACTTAGTAGTGTACTTTATATAGTAGGCGTTGCTAAAAGGCTAAATAACTTCTGCTAAATCTTAAAGCTAGATTCTATTGGACATTTAAGGGATCTTATACTTCTCTCCTAGTACTATTACATGTTCCTATTAATCTAGCTATTAATTTAATTTTAATAAGTTTTTGAACCCCTTAAGGACTTCCGTGTATTAGTATTGTACCTTCTCCCTAATAAATAATAAGGTAGGTTTTATATTCTCCTTTAACCAAGATAGCCATTCTTTAACGGTTAAGGAAGGGTTAAGTAGTAGCTTCTTTTAAATTAATACTGTAGACGTAATCTGGGTGCGTATCTATTGAAGGTAATCTTCCTATCTTAGGAAATACTTTATATCCTGGTTATAGTATTATCTGCTATTCTTATAATCTCTCTATTAATTTATCAAAAGCTATATATATAAGGTTACATTCTTATTAAAATCTGTAACTTTTGGATAGGCTAGTTCTTATAGTAGGCCTTGTTAAAGTGCTGCATTGTCTAGGTCAACGTGGGCCCAAATTTGTTGATCTACAAGAGCTTGAAGTTGCCATAGCTATTACTCCCAGTCTCCTAGCTTATTGAGGATGATTATAGTTAACAAACTTAACGGTAGAGTTATTTGACTAATAGGTAAAGGAGGAATTGAGATGGTATTCTGTTATTAGAATCGTCCTTATTATTAGGATTGTTCTATAACAATTAAGGTGGAATCTTATAGAATCTTATAGAAGAATTGTCCTGTAACAATTAAAGTAGGATTTCTGTCAGAGTCTGTGTCCTAAGATAATAAGGATAATAAGGTGTTAGAGTCTGACGATAAGGTAGAATTTCTTTAAATAATTAAGTAATAGCTGAATAGCTTCTTAAGTCGGCAGACTAGGCTTATAACTGTCACGAAGTGTATATAGAGCAGTTTATTAATAAAATGGGTTAATTGATTGATGATCTTGACTTAATTGTTTATTAATGCTTCTTGTCTGTGACCTGGGGCCCCTAGGGCTCTATGAAGAGATTTGCAATGCACTCGCCCTATATACGTAACTCGTGTACGTGTCCCACGCCTTAGAGAATACAGATTATCTAACAATAGCAGCTAGTAGAAAACCGTCGCTAGAACTAAACGACCGTCGCTAAAACTAAATAACTGTTACTAGAACTAGACGACGACCTTTTAAATAACTAGCTAGCGAATGCTACAAACAATTAATTAATTAATTAATCAAATTAACCCAGAGCTTTAATCTTGGCTATTACTAAATCGAATTAAGGTCTCCTAGGGAGACACTTTAGATAACTACTTTTTAAATATATAGCTAGTAAACGCCTATAGAGAACAATTTAAATTAATACAATTAATCGCAATTAAATTAAGTAGAGCCTTTAATTGGGCCAACCTTTTACCTAAATTATAGATATAAACAGGTAGGTATAATGGGTAGGTATAGATAGGTAGGCATAAACAGCTAGGTATAGATAGGTTAGTATAAATAGGTAGGGCCGTATAATAGGAAAGATAGGCAGGATAGGTAGGATAGGTAGAATAAATAGGATAGGTAGAATAGGTAGGATAGGTATGGTAAGTAGGGACTAAAACTAGTTAGGAAATTAGTATACGGCTAGCAGATTATTAGGAACACCATTAATTAACAGTTTAGAGCCTTACTCCTTATCTCTTTAATTAATCGCTTAACGCCTAAGTAGATATAAATATAGATATAAACATAAATATAGACATAGGCGTAGGTAGAAAGGATTAATTTAGATTATTTAGATAGCTTAAAGTATTCTATATATAGAATAGGGCCTAAAATTAAACCGACTTTTATATTTTAACTGCTAAATACTAGAGTATTAATATACCCTATTTTAAAATCTAGAATTTTTATTATTTTAATTATTATCCTAATTGTTATAATTGTCCTAATGGTCCTAATAGTCTTAGAGGTCCTAAAGGTTCTAAAGGTCCTAAAGGTCCTAAAGGTCCGTATAGTCTATATAGTCCGGGCGATCTCCTAATAGGTTCCTAATAGAAAGCTAAGTATAAGTATCTTCTAAAGCTCCTAACAGCCCTAATAGGAGCTATTAGAAACCTATTAGTACTATTAGGAGGTATAACTATTTTCCTAATACTAGGGGGAAGTCTTTTCCTAGGGTTCTTCTTTTTCTAATTTATTGGACTTTGTTTTTCTACTATTTCCTTAATATTACCTATATCCCCCAGTTCTAAATAAAATAAGGCAAAGTAATTATCCTTTCTATAATTAAAGTATGTAACTATAATAGGGTTAATTAGGGTATTATAATAAGTATTAGCTAAGGGTATAGTATATAGCGAGTTAGTATAATAAAGCCTTATAGGGAATACTACGGTAGACTTACTAATAGGCTGGGTGTGTAGGTAAATAGGAAGTTAATAATATAACAAATAGATAATAATTGGTGGAGTAGTTACCTAATAGATTAACTCTAATTATATTTTAAGATTTACTACAGTAAAAACTCGATAGCGCGATATAATTTTTACAGGCGATTTGTATCACAGTAACGAATTATCACACAAACAGAAGCTGACTAAGCACCATCCGAAGAGCCTCCAGCGCCAGTAATCCACCTATCTAGAGTACTCTGCTTGCAAGCTTTACTTACCCGTAAGTTGAATTGCCGCTCTATCCGGTGTAGCAGAGCTGTATTATTAGCTATAGCGTCCTCCTGATGCTCTACGAAGCGTTGCACAATTGTAAGAGCCTTAAGAGCGTCTGATAGCGACGGTAGAGGCTCTGCAGCGTCGTCTTCCTTAGGCAGAACTTCAAGGCCTGTTTTGCCTGTATAAAAGTTGATAATCTCCTACAGATTAACCTGCTTATCAGGCTTGTTATCCTCACCCTTAGGATGTAGGAAAGTCTCTGATTCGCGAGCGTCGTCACCAACCTATATAATAGCCTGGCATTGGTGGAGGAGTTCTATAAGATCTGGCGGCGGAGGTGGCTCTTTAAGATTATCATCTGCCTTCTCTAGAATTGTTGATTTAGCCCAGCACTTGCGAATTGTAGCCTTAGTGACGTCCTCTCTCCAAGCCTTTGCTGTCTACCTAAGCGTATTATAGAGGTTTGTTTTCTTAATAGGGTTTTCTTAATTAGTGTAGCAGTCGATTAAGAAGCAGAGCTACTGTCGCCAATAGCCGCACTTAAAGTTTTGTATAATGCCCTAATCCATTGGCTGGTATATAGAAGTACTGTTTTTTAGTAGAAACTTAACGCGAATATTTATAGGTGGGGGAGCAAGCTTAATAGCTGCAGTGTGGGCGGAAAAGTTATCAAGTAGGAGAATAACTTGTAGCTCACTAATGTAAGCATAGAAGGCCTTTAGCCACTTAGCTATAATATTAGTAGTCATCTAGGCTTTGGCAGAGGCTTTCCATTGTAGGCCTAGCGCAGGAATATTGACAGGGCGGAGAGTGTACGGCATCTTTAACTTGCCTATCAGCCATGGGGGAAGCTTGTCGGATCCAGTAGCATTGCTACACAGCGCAAGCGATATCCGGGCCTTATCCTTCTTAACGCTAGGAACTGAGGCAGTAGTAAGGCCTTTGCTGACTGCCTAGCGCCAATAGAGGCCAGTTTTGTCTATATTATACATATAGGGTGCAAGAAAGTGTAGGCAGATCTAACGTAGAAGATTTATCTTAGTGTGAGCAGTAATAGGGATGGAGGCAATCTCGCCATGCTAGACGTATTGCTTTAGGTTAAAGCGCTTCTTAAATTTGCCTAGCTATCCAGGTAAGAACTCAGGCATTAGTTTTCCAGCGTACTTAGGGAGGAGGTGCCATAGGTCCTTCGCCTTTGTCTGTAGAATTTCGCCAGAGACGAGCTGCCCACGAGCCTTAAGCTGCTGCTGCTATGAGAAAAGTATCTTCTCAAGCAGCTCCCACTTGCCAGAGCGATGGCGGAAGCTCGTAGAGCTAGCTGGTGCAGTGTCAAGATGCTTGTAACAATCCTTCAGCGAGTCGGAGATGGTGGCCTGGCCAAGCTTACGCCTATATTGCTGCTCAAACCAGGCAATAACTTCTTTTTGCTTTGGCGGTGGCTTCTGGGAGAAGTAATAAGCATATATAGCTTGCCGTTCTGCGTCAGAAATAGCTTTTAGAGGCATATTCGATAGCGCGATCTTTAAGGTAGGAGAGCCGATATATCGTATATCGGCGTAAGTGAAGATTTTTGCAGTGGGAGAATTTTTCCAAGGCACTAGTATCGGCTAATCGAGTTTATTGCCTAAAAGAGTATCGCGCTATCGAGTTTTTACAGTATAAGGAAAGGAACTATCTAAGTAGGGACTATGGTCCTTTAAATACACATCTATACTCCTAAGAAAGTTATTGCTCTATTTACTCTATTTGCTCTATCTACTCTATTATAGATTGTACAGATTATATTACATAACCTTAGTTACTATTTTTTGTTATATGGCTCCACTAGTTCCATCTTAGACTATACCCTTATTAACTAACTAGCTTCTTCTAACTTCTCTCTAAGTAGTTATAATATTATACTTAAAGTGTCTATAACACTATCTCCCTCCTCTTTATCTTTATCCTTAAAATTTTTTAATATCTTTAAGTTTCCTACTAGAGGTATAATGTCCGTCTAATTAATTTAATTAATATCTTTACTTATTATACCTAAAGCTTCTTCTTCTCCTTCTATAGCTTATTAGTCTTATACCATTGCTGCTATATTATCTCTTAGTGAGATAATACTATCTCTATATTCTTGTTATGTAAAAGAGGGGTTAGTCTATATTACGTTAGCGAGCCCTTTATCTTAATAACCCTCTTCCTATTTAGAGTGCACTAAAGTAAATATTTAGTCATCCTACGACGTTTGCTTAGTCTCTAACACTAGGTATACGCGTCCTATTACTCTTAATAGTCTTTAAATACACTTATTAATTACTGCTAGGGTTTTAGGTTTAATCTGCCGCTGCAAAACTCAATAATAAGCTTTTAGTAGCGCTGGCTAAACTTTGTTGTTTTTATAATGCTAAGTAAGAGGCTGCCTCTGCTTAACAACAGGCTCTTAACTCTTATCTTACTACTTTTACTTAGTTAATCCATTTTAAGAAGGTTTGTAAGAAGGTATGTTTTAAAAAGTAGAACCTAGTGGAATAAGGCCTTTAAAAACCTAGTAATAAAAGACCGGATCCTCTTCTAATAAAGAGGGAAATAATACTAAATACCTTAGCAGGTGCTCCTCTTAGGTCCCCCTTAGGTAACTTATTCTTTAATAATCCTTTTTTTATTAATACTGCCTGTTATAGGATACCTCCGTGACACCTTACACATGTTTACCTGTTTCCACCGACGCAGTAAGAAGAGACTGACCGCGAGACGGCAACCCGATAGCAATTTGCCGGCAATCTACGGCAATCTGACGGCAATCTGCCGCATTCTGCCATATTCTGCCAAAGTCCACCGAATTCTACTAAGTTCTGCTAGGACCGCTCCTCGAATCCTATTCTGCTCTATGCGCGTGTTGACCAAGCAACCAAACTAACAATATATACCCTTTCTTCCCGTTTCCTTACCTTCTCTCCTTACGCAACGTCTTGACTTTATTATACAGTTTATGTACGTAGCTTAATAATATCTACTTTGCTATATATTATTGTCGCTTATACTTACTCCGTAATAATACCTAACCCTTTTTCTTCTAATACTCCTATACCTTTCTTATAGCATTCTTTAAATTGTTTAATAGCTCTTAGGTAGTTTTATTATAGCCTATCCACTTAACCTTATACTATATTTTATTATTAATGCCCTTATAACTAATAATATTTAAAACTTCCTATTTGTCTTCCTTTTATCCTTTATATATATCTACCTTATAAACTAGTAGCTTAATATTCCTATATACTGGCTTTAGTATTATAACATGCTATATAGGGTAGATCTTTATTTTCTCCGGCAAGTTAAGTCTATATATAACTTCTAAGATCTTTACTTTAATTATAAATGGTTCTAGTCTAACGTGGTCCAACTTCTTACTTAGTTATTAACTTTTAAAATTTTTATATAGTAGCCACACTTTATCCCCCTCCTTAAGACCTAGTCCCTTAGATCTCTTAATATTATATATAAGGTAAGGATGCAAATAGGGAGCTCAATAATAGAACAATAGGGTATATTGTATAGACAGACAAATCCTTAAGGGAGAAGGAGGAGTCTGAGGTGCGAGGTAAGGGGTTTCCCTAGGCACGTGCAGCGCACGTGCCTTATAGGCGAGTCGCATACGAGTCGCCCGTGCCTCGTAGCTATATACGATCTGCTTAGGTTTCACCTGACATTATAGTACCTTTTTATCCTTATCTGTACTAGTTTCGCTATTTTCTTAAGTAATTATAAAGATTTATTAGATTCTCCATTCTTTCTTTAGCTGTATTACTCGTTTTCTTTACTTATTATGGCGATAACAATATTCTTAGTTTATATCCGTAGTTTACCTTAAAAGGTAATATATCTATCCCTTTCTATGGTATTACATTATACGCAAACTATATAACTAGTAATAATAATACCTAATTATTTTGTGCATAATTAATATAATGCCTTAAATATTATTCTAATGTTTAGTTTAATCTTTCTATTTAACCGTCCGTCTATAGGTAATATACCATTAATATTACTGCTTAAACTCCTTATTTAGCTAAGAATACTTCCTAAAAGGCTGCTATAAATCTTAGATCTCTATCCGGTATAATTTTTATTAGTGCTCTATATCTTATAAACACTTCTTTAATATAGATTCTAGCTATATCTTCTACTAATATCTCTTTTATGCATGCTATAAAGTAGCCCCACTTAGTTAGCTTATCTACTATCACTAAGATCGCATTATAGTCTTATCCGATAATAGGATCTTTTAACTTCAGTAACTTTATAATAAAGTCCCATAATATAACTTCCTATAGTCTTTTAGGTATTTTAATAGGTTATAGCCCTCTATACGGCTTATGCCTTATTGGTTTGTTTCTTTAATATCTAAGCATTCCTTAGTAACTTATCTCGCTAGTCCCCAGGTTCCTTAAATAATATACTCCTCTTAAAGTCTTAACACTAAGCCTATAGCTCCATTATATCCTTAAGTCATTCTCTTATAAAAGTCTTCCATAAACTTCTTTATAATTTCTTTCAGCATATATATAGCTTCTTAGTTCTTATACTATTCTAAGTCTAAATCCTTATTCTATGCTTCTTAGATCTTTTATAACTATATACTCTCTAATATCTTATAGGTCCTTTCTTCTCTTATTACTATAATTTTAGGATAATTATACCTGATTAATCCGTCTTTGTCTTTGTATAGCATTGCCACTAATAGCTTTTCTTTATTCTTTATTCTACCTTTCTACTAAGTATATCTGCTCTTACGTTTTTAGTACTCTTAGTATGCTGAATTTTAAAATAATATTCCGTAAGTATCTCTGCCTATCTAACCCATCTTTAATTTAGTTCCTTTATTGTTAAGAATCCTATTAGGTTTTTATGGTCTGTTTTAACCATAAATAGTTTCTCTATGCCTTATAAGAATGCTCTTTATTCCTTAAGTACTCCAACTATACTTAACAACTCTTTATTGTAGATATCATAGTTTAGTTCTGCTAGTGTTATCTTCCAACTATAGTACGCCACTAAATGCCATCTGTTTTAATATTTCTGTAGCAAATATGCTCCTAGTGCGAAGTCTAATACATCTATTTTAACCACTCTCTCTAATTATGGTTAATAGATCTTAAGGATTGGATCCTAGGTAAACAACTCCTTAAGTTCCTAGAATAGCTCCTTCTACTTACTTCCTTATATCTACAGTTCCTCCTTCTTTATAAACTTTATAAATGGCTTAACGTTCTTTAACTATTATACTATAAACCTCCTACAGTAGTTATAAAACCCTAGGAATAATCTTAACTGCGTAACGTTCTCTAGTTCCTACTAATTTACTATTGCTTCTGCTTTCTTTAGGTCCATACTAATCTTGCCTAACTTAATAATAAATTTAATAAAATTGGTCTTTCTAGTAAAAAACTTGCATTTCTTTATTGCTACTAGCATTCCTTCTTTTTATAGTCTCTTTAAAACCCATTTAATGTATTCTCCGTGCTCTTCCTTACTTATTAAGTAGATAATAATATTATTAAGGTATACCATAACGAACTTATTAAGGTGTTCTCCTAATATACTATTAATTTATTTCTAAAATGTTACTAGTACATTTATAAGTCTAAACTGCATAACTAATGGTTTATATAATCCTTCTTTTAACCTAAAGGCTGCCTTCTATTTATTACCTTCCTTAATCCTAATCTAATAATACGCCTATTATAGATCAATCTTTATAAAGATTTACATATTACTAATCCTGTCTTAGATTTTACTAATTAAGGGTAAAGGATACCTATCCTTCCTGGTAATGCTATTAAACTATTTATAGTTAATACATATCCTAAGTTTTCTATTTTTCTTTAGTATAAACAGTACTGGATATCCCGCTAATAACTATAATAGTCTAATATATCCCTTCTATAAGTTCTCTTAAATAAACTCCTTAAGTGATACTGACTTAGTTTTAGTGAGTTTATAGATTAGAAAGAACCTTAAACTTATTCCTAGTTCCAATTCTATTTTATAGTCCTATACTATATACTTTAACAGCTTTTTACTTTCTAGGCTCTATAGTTTTTTACTATACTTATAGTATCTTTTTAGTACGTAACTAAAGCCTTACTTAGTCTCCTTATATATCGCTCCAACTTAGTACTATACTATCTTAGTTTGTTATTACATTTTACGTTATCGCGTATCTCTAATATTAACCTAACCTATAACCTAATTGATCTTTAGATTATATTTCTATAACTAAGGCATTTCTAAGATCGCCTTATCCTTTCCTAATAGTAGGATATTAAAAGACATCTCAATTTGTCTCCCTTTAATGGTTAGCTAAATAGGTCCTATTTTAAGATTAATAATACCTCCTCTATAGGCTATTAGATCTCTTAAAATTGTTATTAGTAGGTATAGGTGTTCTTTCTATCTATATGGTAACCCCATTCTTTTAACTGCTGTTAGTAATATATAGTTCCTTATTATTCTACTATCCACTAACGCTTTAAACTTCTAATCTCGCCAATTAACTTATAAATTTAGGTGTCGACCTATAATTCCTTTAAGGGTTTAAGGCTCTACTATTAGCTTCCTCTAGTTCTATAGGCCTCTACTTTTCCTAACTGTTAGCTATTAACTTTTAACTGTACTTGGTCCCTCTATGGCCAATACTTAGTTTGCTTTTTACTTTAATATACTATAGATAAGTATTCTCTGGGTACTCCTACTATTATTATCCCTCTAGGTATTCTTCTATAAGGAATCTTCTAAGTTAAAGTATTAAGTTATCTAACTCTTAAACTTCTACTAGGTGCCAACTATATATATACTTAGCATTCCTAAATTACTTTTCTTCTATTATCCAATATATCCTTATTAAATATTTACGATATTTATCCTTAGGTGTCCTATATATATTACACGTATTATCTATATATGCGATCTACGCCAATATATAATATGCCAGGTGCTTTAGGTTAACTCTTAGTTTATTTTTATCTTTAAGTTTAAACCTCTCCTATATTAATCTAAATACTACTGTATTATTTACTGGTATTAATATTTGTATTATTTCTTTTTAGTCTACAGCCTATTCTTCTAGATTCTTTAATATTATAATTAATGCTCCTTTAATATAGCTTATCTATCTTTCTAATATAGCTTAATTTAGTATAGCTCTCTTATCTAGCTATATGCAGAAATCTTCCTACTTATTATTTCCGCGCTATTGGTACCATTTTCGGTACAGCTCTATAAGTGTATATAATCTGTCCATAAGGAAGTATTTCTTTATTGCTATGTCGTTGCAACCTTTTATATATTGTTTGGCGAACATAATTGGAATCCCTAGATCCTCTTCTTACTCTAGCTCGCTTAGCTACTTGGTTCTTAGTATGCCTGCCTTTGGCCTATTAGTAACCTTTTATATAGGTGCTCTGTTCTTTATATATCCTAGTATAGCTAATCTCTAATTTAGCTTCTATTCTTATTATATAATAATTTATTGCCTAAACTTATCTATACTTTCTATCCTATTACGTCTTATAAACGGATTTTTAATATTATTAAACTTTTTAACCATTATATCAACCTTTTGTCCTTTAGGCTGAACACTATGTTTACCTAGGATTACTGTGGACCTTATTCATTTTTAAAGTCTTAGCCCTCTAGAAATCTTCGTCCTAAGCTTATTTATTTATCTATAAACTAAGCTGCTGCCCTATCCTATTGGTTTTTATCTATTATAGGTTCTTAGGTGTATCTTATCTTGTTTTAAGAATTTTAAGCGTCTCTTATCTCTTCTTAAGAATCTTAAGCCTATGGCCTTTTGCCTTTATTAAGTAGTAAGCTAGTACTAGCAGTCGTCTGCTTGCTTAATTATCTATAGATATTGCTTCTTCCGTCTTATAAAGCAATAGATGCCATATTTAATGGTGTTATAATACCCGTTACTAAACCGCGTTTGGTGGTGGTTTTAGTCTCTGCTTTTATTACGTTATTAAGGTTTAAGCGCCCCCAATTAGCCTCCTTTTTTTCCTTATTGCTATTAATTAATAAGTACTCCAACTCTATTATTATTTCCGCTAATCTTTGTCTGTATATTACTGTAATATCTTAATCTAGCTTATAGAGTTAATCTTATTCTTTATTTAACTTTTTAGTTCCTTTAAGTTTTATAACTCTGGCTCTTATAGCCAATAGCTTACACCATACTTAGCGTCCTTATAAATTTAGTATATATTATTGTAATAAAACGCGAAGTGCTTAATTGAACACTCCTTAGTTCCGCACAATATACTTATATCCGCATTATTATACTCTAACAACCTTATGCCTTTTACTGTGGTAGTTACTCTAACTACCTTTATAGTCTCTGGCGAAATAACCCTATTTTCTATAATTTATATAAGCTTCTTTTTTAAACTATTTTTCTTATTATAGAGTCCGCCTAAACATCTTCTACTACTAAGATCCCTGGTTTAGCCTCTGCTCCTTAGTCCTATAATTACTTAATCCTTAACCCCTAGGTTTCTATAGTTTCTTATTTTACCTTCTAGATTCTTTAGTACCGCTTAGGTCTATTAGCTCTAGTCTACTATTTTATAGTTTATAACTCTGCGTCTATTATTATATATTCTGCGCCTTCTATAACTATAGAACACTATCTTACCCTTTCTTAGCTTATTCCCTTTAATAAATCCTATTATTAATCTTAATTAACTAATCTATTAACTCTCTTAAAGTTTCCGCATCTTCTATTAGGATAATTACGTTCTAGACTTTAGCCTTAAGTCCCTATTTATACTGTGCTATAAGCGCCTTATTATTTTACTTAACCTATATTATAAGTATGTAAAACTGCATTATATACTTAATTGCTAAAGTGCGTTATACCAGATTTTAAAGCTTTTTTTCTACTATAGTTATTACCTCCAGATCCTTAAATATCTATATTAACCTTTCTAAGAACCAGTTTTAGTTAGTAAACATATACTATACTTTTTAATTAGTGATTGTCATTCTATTTGTTTAGATCTCAGTAAGGTAAAATTTAAACTACTTAAGTGCTCTTCCGGTTAAAAATAATCCTATATATGCTACTTAGTCTATAAGTGTTGCTAGTTTTACCCCTTCTTGCATAACCTTAAAGTGTATTTGCGTAAGAAACCCTTTAAGCTTTAGCTTCTCTCCTAAGAATTGTTTAATAGATAGTAGCTTAACCTTAGCTACTCCAATTTTATTAATTCTATCTTTAAGTATTTAATTATTGTCTATTAATTAATTAACTATTTCCTGTAACTAACCTACTATAATAAGCTATAAATCAGTATCTTTAATACTGGTATCTCCTCCTAACCCTAAGGTCGTAGCTGCTATAGATAGTGTTATAACTAGTGCTTTTAGTGGCATATTGTTTAACTTTATTAATACCGTAACTAGGTAGTAAATATATAATAAAGCCTTATAGACAATACTACGATAGACTTACTAATAGGCTAAGTGCGTAGATAAACAGGAAGTTAATAATATAATAAACAGATAATAACTGGTGAAGTGGTTACCTAACAGATTAACTCTAATTATATTCTAAGATTTATTATAAGAAAAGGAACTATATAGGTAGGGACTATGGTCCTTTAAATAAACATCCATACTTTTAAAAAAGTTATTACTCTATCTGCTTTGTCTGCTCTATCTACTTTATTATAAATTGTACAGATTATACAGATTATATAGATTATATTACGTGACCTTAGTTACTATTCCTTGTTATATAGCTCTACTAGTTCCATTCTAGACTGTGTTCTTATTAACCAACTAGCTTCTTCTAACTCCTCTCCAAGTAGTTATAATATCATACTTAAAGCGTCTGTAATGGTTAGGCGAGGCTTATAGGTAGGCGGTTATAACCGCTTTTAGTATAAGGGTGGTTAGAGTTTATCTTCTAACGCTAGTTACTGTAGGATCGCTTTAGTTAATTAAAACAATTATTAATTTATTTTAGTTTTAAATCTAGCGATAAATATTAGGCTATAAGTCTTTAATAGGTTAGTAGATCGTCTAAGGCTACTATAATCTTTTCTTATAGTTAGACCGTTAGCTTATTATATAGGTCTAAACGGTAGTTCTTAGGGGAACCTAGCCTCCGCCTACTAGGTATAAAAATTAAGCCTAAAACTTAGTAAAGAATTGGTTTAATTTTATTCTTAGGCGGTTATAGTTATAATAGACATCCCATACTTTATTTAGATTAATATAAATAGTAGCCAGATACTGTATTATCTTATTAATAGATATAAACTAAATAGGCGACTTGTCTTTAAACCTAGCTTAAAGGTATTACTAGGCGTCCCTAATAGTTTAACTAAAGAGGTAAAGCATTTTAGCTTTCTTAGGGAGGAAATAGTTATAGTTAATACGGAGCTTTTCTCGTACTTGGATTCTCTAATTCTTAAAGGTAGAGTATATCCTATTAGATATCTATTAAGGGTTAAAAAGCTTAACGGATATTAATTACTTTGCTATTTTATCCATACTACCTAAGTGTTGCATTTAGTAGAGTAAATAGATTAACTAGAGCTTCTAATAGGGAAGACTAAACTGTTTTATAGGGCTATAAGGCTTTTAAGGATCTCGTCTAGAGTCTCTTATATATATTTAGCTGTAAGGTAATTAGCTACCTATTTAACCGCGAGATTATAGATCTGCTCACGTATATCTAGAGTATTATTATTATTATTGATTTCTAATCCTAACTAGATCTTATTTTCCTTTTAAGTAAAAGCGGCTCTCTTAAATAAGCTTACTTTAGCTGCTATTACTAGCTATTTAAAGGTTTATTAGTATTATATAATTCATGTTTAATGCTAGGGTTTAAGTTAAGTATAGTATAGCCTATAAGGGGGGATATTAGTAGGGCCTTTCCAGGCCATATATAGTGTTTAGTATTTAAGTATAACGCGTTAACGCATTATTGCAAACGAATTTTTTTTTTAGGATAGGATATTATAGAGGACTTTCTAGGCTGTATAGGAAGAGCTTAGTATAATATAATAGGCTTATATAACTGCTTCTAAACTAAAGCTTATAGATTACTACTATATAAGAATACTAAGCTAAGGAAAAGAAAGAGAGGATTGCTAAAGACTAATAAGATATAAAGGGGTCGCTAAGGCGCTAGTAGTAAGCGAGCTAATAGCGATTTTCTATACTGGGTATAGAAAATCCTAATTAGTTGGCTTATAAGTTAGGGTTTGTAAAATATAGTAGAATATAATAAGGTAGTAGAATATAGCAGAATGCGGTAATACGGTAGAATATAGTAGAATATAGTAATATAGCAGAATATAGCAGAATATAGTAATGTTTTATTAGGTATAGGAGCTTCGCTTAGAGATATCTAGTCGCTTTAGGGCATATCCTTAGCAGATTTAAGTGCTAGGTACTAGTAAAACTGGTAAGAACTAGCCCTAGAGCGACCTTATAGCCTAATGCCTCCCAATTATATAGTAAAAATTAATTATTCCCTTACGTAAATGCGATAGATTAATTAATGTTAATAGACAATATTAATTTAGTATTCCCTTCTGTATTTTAGACCTAAGGTCCTATAATATAATCCTTAGCCGAAAATAAATGTCCTACTTTAATATTTAGCTAAATATATAATAATAACACTTTATTTAGCCGGAGAATAAACCAAAATTACCCTTCTTTATTAGAGAAATTTAGACTAACTATAAGATATTAGGGACTGCGACCTAGCATTTATTTAAGAAGATGCCCGCTATAAGGCCAGTAGGAACTCCGTGCTAATAATAATACTTCCCTAAAATACTATAGTTAAAAAGGACTTTACTTATAAAAGTAAAATAGATAGTAATATAGATAACTTCTAAATTGCGGAGATCTGGCTAATATAGAAGAGGAAGTACTAATAGGATATAAAGGATAACCTTTAAAAAATATAGTAAGAGCTAAAGGCAGTAAGAACAACGCTAATATACTAAAAGCCCCTAAGGCTATAGATAACCCTACTACTATATAATACCCCTATAGTAAATATTGTAATAATTAGTGCTATAGGTTTTTACTTTAATATATATTAGAAGGATAATAAGGCCTTTATAACTGGCTTATATAAAATTAACTAGATTATTAATAAAAAAGAAGAAGGGTTAGTATAAAGAACTAGTTAAGCGCTTTTTTTCTATTTACCTTTTGGCCTATAGAGACGCGTTTTTAAAAGCAGCTTTAAATATACTACCCCCGTACTAAACCTATAATTATAAGATTTAATTAGAGGCTAATAACTCTTTAGGCTATAGCCTTCTTTACTAATAAACTATAGAGGAACTAAAAGATATAAGGTAGCACTTAATTAATAACCTCTATAAAGGGTTTATTAAACTAAGTTAGGTCCCTTTTACTTCCTTTATTTTATTTATAAAGAAACCTAATAAAGGCCTCTATTTTTATATTAACTATTAAAAACTAAACACTATTACCTAAAAAGATTATTACTCTCTTTCTATAATTGTCGGAACGTTAATCACGTGACGTAGTTACGAGACTACGAGGCGAGACTAGCTAATCTGACTCGGAGCAACCCCTGACTTCAAGACAACAATCAACTACCAACTTCAACACCGCATACGTACCACTACAAGTAATATTTGTGCATGTTGATAAAGCAAGTATACCAACACTAATCAGTAGACATATAGATTAGGAAATATGCAATAATAAAGCTTGAAACTATATATTAGCTTAACTACTAACGCGTTAAATTGCAGAGCTATAACCCTATTTTAGTTAAAGGAGAAAACTACATTACCCTTAAAGCTCAAGACCACGTATTAGCTTGCTAATGCGTCAGATTACCTAGAGAATCATATTTTTATTTAAAGAGAGCTACGTTATCCTTAAAGCTCAAAACCACGTATTAGCTTAACTGTTAATGCGTTAGATTGCCTAGAGGACCCTTAAAGCTTAAAACCACGTATTAACTTAACTATTAACACGTTAGATCGCCTAGAGGACCATATCTTTACTAAAAATTGTCTACAGTATCCAAGAACTGTAGATTCGTTAATAGGATATATATATACCCTTATATCCTCACCTCAAACCTTAACTTCTTCAAACTAACAACTACCCTTATACCTACCCTTACACCTACCCTTATACACAAAGATACAACAATATGGAAATTAACTAGAAGGAAAGAATTACTAAATACAGCTACAGAATCAACTTGGAGACGGCTACAGATAATGACCTAATGGAGTATATGGAGACTAAGATGCACCTATATACACAATCTAACCTTACAGACTTTATATTGTGGACAGTGTTTTAGGAAGACTTTAAGAACTTTATACTAGAGACCTTTAAACAAGTACAATCTAATACTAAAATGGGAATCCGTTAATACCTAGTTAAGAGAGGAGTATATATTGTTAAGTAAGATAAGAGATACTCCCTTAGCAAGGTGCTGACGGACGTTGCTAATAAAGAAGAGTTTCATAAATGGACAGATAAGGAGCTTATTGCGGCCCTTACAGAGGTAAAACCAATAATTATAATAACTCTGCAAGACTAACTTAATTTAACCTTAAATAAGCTTGCTATATCTCTAGCCCCACTACTAGCTACTCTACTAACTCCACTAGCTATTCTAGCTGCCGTACCACTAGCTACTCCGGTTGCTGCACCGCCAGCTACTCCAATTGCTACCCCCACTACCCCTACTACCCCTCCCGGTCCTCAATCCTCCAATTACAACTAAATCTACGCTCTTATTAACCAACTGCTATGGCTAAGAGAGCAGCAGCCGCAGTAGCTACAGCAGCCGCAGCAGCTATACATATATACACCACCTAAACTAGCTATACCTAGTATAGAGTAAGGACCTAAATACAGTAAGGAGGTGGCTATAATTATAAAGATCTACACAGACAACCAAAAGTATAATAAAGTTAATAACAGCTTTAACTTTAAGCTAATTATCTTCTACAATATCTATAAGAGATCTGGCTTACCACCAGAAGGCTATATAGTGGTATTCCCTAGCATACTAAAAGGGCTTGCTTAGGACCACTACTACAATAGTAACCTTAAGTTAAAACCTTTTACAGAAGCCTATAACCACATATAACAATTCTTTAAAGGGCTAGAATACTACCGTAAGAACCTTATAGAGTGGAACAGTATAACCCTCTAAGGAGTTATAGATAAGAACCCTAATAAGTTAATTTATCAGAACTTCTAACTGCTTGTAGATAAACTGCTAAAGTAACGTTATAGACTATACCCAGACTTTTATACAAACCGCATTCTTATAAATAAGTTAGTTACTGCTTGCCAGGGAGTGCCAGTATGCTATATTACTGTCTCTAACCCTTTAAAAGACCTCTCTTAGTTAATTAGTAAGCTACAATCCTCTATTATTACATAGGAAAAAGAACACCCCTATAGGCCTTAATCAGATCATCTTACTAAGCCTTTTTTACGGATTAACGTTACTATTAAAATAACCAAAATTGAGACTAAAATATTAATCGCTACGGCAGCAATCGCCCCTATAGAACTAACAGCAGACTAAAGGCCAAGTGCTATGTCTGTAAGAAGGAGGACTGCCGTTTATAGAAATATATAGAGAAGGAGTATAATCGGTCCAGAGACGACTATAAAAGACGTTTTATTAATATTAAGGGCTATAATAAGGGCAACTTTAACAACTACTTTAAGTAATATGTTGCTACTTATAAAAGAGATAAAGATAATAACTTAGACTTTAAAGCCTATATACACAATACTAACGGCTCTAAAAGCAATGCCGGAGAACCTAATAATAGTTCTGCCTATATCACCACCTTTAAAACACTTACTACGGAGAAAGTAACCTCTATAAGCGTAGAGCTAGCCAATAAGGCTTATATACACCTACTTACGGCTTTAGAATTTACTATAGAGTCTACTACAGAACCTTACATAGAGACCGACCTATTTGCCTATAGTATGGCCACAACCACAGCGCCATAATATACCTTAACGGTCTTTATAGGAATTATAATTAATATAGGTGCTTTATATAAGTCTATAGCTAGTTACAGCTAATTCTAAGCTTTATAGGCCGTAGACAAGTCTATAAGCTTTAATATATTAACTAAGGGCCAAGTAACTGTCCAATTTAAAATCAGAGCCTCTATGTCTATCGGAACCATAGATATCAACAGCCCTATAGGCAAGATATAATTCCATATTATTATAACAGATATTCCTTTCCTACTTTGCCTAGCAGATATAGACAGACTCTATATTAAATATAATAACCTAAAGGACGTTATTATTACTCGCACTAAAAGGGTGCCAGTAGTTAGACAATTTGGCTACCTATTTCTCTTATAGAGCTTCTCCTTACAGTCTTATTTGGTTAAGTCTTTTAATATAAACCCTTGCTACTTAACTAACGTAGAACTATAATGTCTATACCATTAATTTGGTTACCCATTAGTTAATAGACTGCAAAAGCTTTTTAATAAGGCTGGCTACGGCTATAACACTAATAGATCTGCTATTAAAGAGCTAACTAGACTCTACCACCACTGCTAGAAGTATAGCAGATCTTTAGGTAGATTTTACTTTACCTTATAAGACGATATCAATTTTAATTATAACATTATTGTTAACATTATATATATTAGCAGCTCCCCCCTACTATACATAGTTAATAAAGCAACTCAATTTTAAGCTAGCAGATAGCTATAAGACATTAGCGCTAAGCACACTTAGGATGTTCTTTAAATGTGCTAAATTAACAGCTATTTAGGACCACTAAACTTAATTACTATAGACGTTCGGAAGAACTTTCTTAGTAAGGAGTTTAAGTACTACGCTGCTACTATAAGAGCAACTATAAAGTTAGTTCTAGTTGAATTACATAATTCTATTAGAATGGTAGAACGCTACTACAGTCCGCTACAATAAGCCTACCAAATTATTATAACTAAAATCCCTAAAATCAGCAAGGAGATAGCCCTATAAATGGCCTTTAAGGCCATTAATAATATGGCTGGCCTAGAAGGCCTAGTCCCTATACTCCTAGTCTTTAGAGCCTACCCCTAAATGGTTAAATTGGACGCGCTATTACCTTCAGTTATATAGCAAGCTGCGGCTATTAAGAAAGTAATAGTAAAAATCTAGAAACTATAAGCTAAATAATAGATTGCCAATACTCTTAATATATAAAACAGACCACAAACTAATGCTATTTATGGCCTCCCACCTAATTCGCCTGTCTTAGTCTGGAGAGAAGGCAATACTGGCTAAAGTAGTTATTAGGACGGACTATATATGCTGCTTACTATTAACGGTAAGACCTATACCGTAAAGCTACTAAATGGACCTATGACCTTCCGCTTTATAGTTGTGAAACTTTACCTACTGGACCTATAAGACCCAGTTAAACTATGAGAGTTTGTTAAATCAGATAAACCAGTACCTTTACTAGCCGAACCTTAATTATTACCTAAGGCTGAACCACAGCTACCGCCAAAGCGAGGTAGAGGTCGCCCCTGTAAATACCCATTGCTTACGGCTGTTGCAGATATAACTGTTACGGATGCTACAATAGATACAGACGCTTTTATAGGTAATATTACGGATATTGCAGATATCGCTATCTACTTATAGGACGATGATACCGCGGATACGGCTAGCACTAATATTTACTTACAGAACGATAGCAACACCCAATTCAGCGCTTCACAATAAAAGGAGGTTACAGGCCTACTTAAGAAAGGCGTCTTTGAGATTATTAAGCTACATAATATACTAAAGGGGGTTAGACTCTTTAATTCACAGTTTATTAATAAGATTAAGAATAAGGGAACTAATAAAGCCTTTAAGAAAGCACGACTTGTTATATAGGCCTATAATAACTTAGAGAAAGAGCTAGTCCTTACTTAGTCACCAATAATTTAACAAGTTAGTCAGCGGCTAATTCTTTGTATTACCGCTATGCTACCACAGACACGACTCTACCTCTAAGACATCTTATAGGCCTATATCTAGTCCACTACGAACCTAAACCGTGAGTTCTACGTACAACCGCCATATAAGCTAAATAAACAACTAGGAATTGATACAGACTCCGTTTTAAAGATTATAAAGCCACTTTACGGAGTACCTAAAGCTAGAAACCACTGGTTTAAGACCTACCATTTACACTATATTAATTAGCTGCAAATGGACCAGTCCATATACAACCCCTACTTACTTTACAGCGATAAGCCTTTTAGAATTATCGGCCTATAAACTAATAATATACTATTCCTTGCAGATGATACCTTTATAGAGGCTGAATAAAGTAAACTATATAAGGCCAAATTTATAGCTAAGGAGCGAGAGCAACTAACTGCTAATACACTAATTAAGTTTAATAAAGGACTTATTTAATTAACATAAAATAGGAGCATTACACTAATATAAAGGCGCCAGTGTAAGAATCTTAGCGTGGTTAACACTATGCTAGCAGACAGCACTAGCTCTAGAGGAGTTACACGTGACCTACTTATACTAAAGGACCAGTATATCACTTAATATACCAGAGGAGCTTATATCGCCTTAGTCTATTAGCCAGAGGCCTTATATAACCTATTCTTTGCTGCCTAGGTAGTTAACCCAGTTAAAGATAATATAAAGAGTCTTAATAAGTAATTAAGCTAGTAGATTAAGAATGTAAATAGAGGCCTAAAGTTTGTTAAGCTAGACGCTAATACCTTATAACTCCTAGTATTTACGGACGCTTCCTTCGCCAATAACAAGGACCTATCTTTGCAAATCAGCTACGTACTTATACTAGCAGATGCCTTAAATAAGGTAAATATCGTCCACTAGTCCTTAATTAAGTGCAAAAGAGTTACTAGGAGTGTATTAGCCTCAGAGCTGTACGGTATAGCGCATAGTTTTAACATAGGCGCTGCAATTAAATCCACGCTAGATAAGGTCTTACAGGTTAACTTACTACTTATTCTCTACACTAACTTAAAGTCCTTATATAACTATTTTATCTAACTAGGAACTACGCAAGAGAAACGCTTAATAATTAATATAATATGCCTTCGCTAAGTTTATAAACAAAGACAGATTACCAAAGTTAAGTAGATTAATAGAGATACTAACCCTACAGATGCTATAATAAAGGGAAAGCCTTATACGGCACTATCACGGCTTATTAATATAAATTAAGTTAAATTATAGGCTATAGGGTGGGTTAAACGAACGGATTTAGTTTTGGTAGGTATAACGGACTTATATAATACAGAGCCAGCCGCCAAGGCGCTAGTAGTAGGCAAGCTAATAGCAATTTTCCATTTTAGGGATGGAAAATCCTAATTAGCTAGTTTAACGGTATAGCAGAATCTAATAGGTAGCGCGCTCTAGGATTAAAGGTGGAGCTATTGCGTATTATGGACGGAAGAGCTAGTTATTACGTATACGCTATAAATAGTCTAGAAGTAGACTTGACTTTGGAGTGTAGATTAGCCTTCTTTTTAGAGTTGCTCTAATGTCGGAACGTTAATCACATAACATAGTCACGAGACTATAAGGCGAGACTAGCTAATCTGACTCAGAGCAACCACTAACTTCAAGACAACAATCAACTACCAACTTCAACACCGTATACGTACCACTACAAGTGATATTCGTGCACGTTGATAAAGCGAGTATACCAATAATAATTAACAAGACTTTTATATATCTAAGCTGGGCTAAAATCTTTATTAAACTTAATATCCGCTAAGCTTTCTACTAAATTAAAATAGACTCTATATTAATGATATAATAACATTCTATACCTATTACGGTTCTTATAAATATAAAGTCCTCCCCTTTAAGCTAATAAATGGACTAGCTACGTACTAATAGTGTATAAATAATATTCTTTTTAATTACCTTAATAAATTCTGTACGGTATACTTAGACAATATTCTTATATATTTAAATAATAAAATTAAGCACTAAGCTTACGTTAATAAGGTTTTAGAGAAACTGCGGAATATATATCTATAAGTTAATATTAAAAAATATATATTTGGAATAAAACGTATAAAGTACTTTAGGTTTATTATTAGTATAAAAGGAATTAAAATTAACTCTAAAAAGGTTAAGGCGATCTATAACTAGAAACCCCCTTATACTATAAAAGGGATTTAGTCCTTTTTAGCTTCTATAATTTCTACTATTAGATTAGTTTATCTATAACTATAGGGTTAGCTAAACCTTTTATATAACTAACTAAAAATGATATGCCTATTATTTTTAATAATAATTATATAGAAGCTTTTAAGGAGTTAAAGAACCAACTTATTTTCTCTCTAATTCTTTATTACTATAACTATTAGTCACACAGGGTGACTCACCAATAACGACTACTCAAGTAGGTTACAGTGATGTTGGTTAATAAAGCTTGTTAATTAGAATAGGGGAGGGCGAGGAGCTTAAGGCTCCTCACTACGCTAGTGCCGCGGCTACACGTGACCACACGTGATATATTCCCAACACTAGCAACTCTTCTTTTGTGGTTGCTATCTATATATAAAATACCGCTTGACTAGCGTAATAAGTATTAATCCTCCTTACTTACTATTGCTACTGCAATATATAACGGCTTATATAAATGCTTTTGAACTGAAACTTGCAGATTGTTATCTAATAAAGATACTAAGCTAAGGAAAAGAAGAAGAAGAATAATTATTAGGGAGTAGTAGGCAGATATATCACGAGGGCCGCTAAGGCGCTAGTAGTAAGCGAACCAATGGCGATTTTCCATCCCAGGGATGGAAAATCCTGATTAGTTATTTAGAGTCAGGGTGGATATCGTATCAAGGGCACCAAGGCGCTAAGCGTAAGCGAGCCAATAGCGATTTTCCATACCAGGCATAAAAAATCCTAATTAGCTAGCTGAAACCAGTATCCGCAGATTACAGTAGAACTTAATAGACAGTTGCGGTGGAACTCAGTAAACAGTTACAGTAGAATTCTACTCCCTTTTAACCTAACCTTTAACTCGCATATAGAGAACATTTATATTAACAAACGTTTCTAGAGCCTTATTTAGGTTTGCCTTTATTATTACATCTACTGGGTTATCTTGGCCATTAATCTATTAAATCTCAAAGAGTTCTTATTATTCGTAAGATTACCAAAGTGCTATAATATCAATTATAAGGCGCTTCTCCTTTGTGGTACTAAGCTTAACTAAACACTTATAGAGGGAATATAAGTCGGTATATATAATTATAGGGATAGCGGGAAGTTTAAGTCGATCTATAATCATTTTCAGGGTAGTTCCAATTGCAATTACCATATTAACTCCGCCAACCATTCCATATATCTCTGACGCTAGAACGCTTCGAGTAATACACTTACTCTTAGTTGAGCTCCAATAGATAAGATTGCCGTAGATTATAAAGTCATTCTCTCCAGTAGATTCGTTTGCGATAATAATCTTATATCCTAGCTGGGAGCTAAAATCTTTATTGTTTGTAAACGATCCATTAACAAATATAAAGAGCTTGGCGGTGGGAAGATTAATAGGCACGTAGAGTAGTCCCCAATTGAGATAGTTTATTTACTAGGAAAGACGCTTATTTAAGGCAAGAACGTTATCCTTAGTTAGTTTCTGGTGTTAGGCGGCAACAGAGAGATCAAATAAAGCCTTAGGTTAACAGATAGAAGCAATATAAGCTTCGCGAGCGCGTTGCTCCACGTATCCTTGTTTTAGAGAGTTAACGTTAATAACGTCAATTTTCTTACCTTAACCCTTCTAGTACAAAGCAATAGAATCCTCGTTTAGGGAGAGGATGCATCTATTAAAAAGTAATAGTGTTGTTAAATTAAGCTTTTCCTTTAGCTTTGCTATAAGATTTGCCTTTACTAGCTTATCTTCTTTAAGAGCTAAGAATTGGTTGTCTCCTAAGATAATTATATTATTAGTTTGCATGCCGACAATTCCAAATAGGGTTCCTATAGTTATAATAAGGAAGCATAGATTAAATATAGAAGTAATTATCAAAAGTTTCTCTTTATAGTGCTTACTATAGGTAGCCTACCAATGAGTTCCTACCTCTACAATTCCATATAATGGCTTAAGCACAACCATAATCATATCTTCGGGATATTGGTGGCGAATTTGCTCTAGAAGGTATACCAGTATTAAGCGCTAAAGGCGCGTCTCTAATTGGGTATAGGCCTAAGTGATATCTCTTAAATAAACCACTATTCTATTTTTTATTAGGGAGGGAGCTAGCGTAATAATAACTCGCTAACTAGCTCGTTAAATCATAGGGGATTGCGTAAGAATTACTTCCTTACCATCATCGTTATAACCTTAAATAACCAGTCTCGACTTCTTGAATAGGGTATTAGTAGCTTTGCCTTTAATCTTATTAACCATTCTTAACTTAAAGATGCGAACTCCATCAAACTTAATAGGGTCATATTTCTTGAATTTAAAGACTCCTCTTACAATAAGACTATTGATCTCCTGCTTGTTAGATGCTTAGAAAGGGGCTTTTAGGGTTATAATACAGCCTTCCTTTTAGAGTTGTTTTGCGAGCTCAAAGTCCGCCTTCTCTTTAGCTGTTATAAAGGCCATTAACAACTTAACTCTACTCTTAATAGCGGCAACAAATTACTCTTCGAAATCAACAAGATATTGGCGATTTTGTGATCCTTTTGGGCGACCTCTACCGCGTTATAGTTACAGCGTATCTGCTACAATTATATTAGAATTATAGTCGCCTTCTAGAACTCGTTAATCGTGGCTCTCCTCTAGGGTATCTTCTATAGTATCCTATAAAGGTTCAGAACTGTTATCTTTATAGTAAGGCTTAATAACAGTTAAACAGAATTAAGTGGGTCCATAAGGCATCTAAATAGTGCAAGTTTAACCATCAATTGCAATGAGTTAATATAGGCCTAACCACCCTCCCTTTTTACGCCATACGCGTACCTTAGACTGGAGTGGCAGATCGAGCATAGTTAAGGTATTTAGGCCATTTCTTATTCCTAGTGCGTCGTTGACCTAATATATGGCGTAGAGACATCGGACCTCCTTTATTACCTTACAAATAGCCTCAGCTCATTGCACAACGGAGGGAGATAGTGGAGAATCGTTAGTCATTTAAGGGTAGGCGCCGAAGACTAGTAGCGTAGGTACAAGTCTATCTAGGCCAGCGGAATTGTTAACAGCTTTAACAGCTATTTATAAGGTAAGTTCTTCGCTAGCGTCCTCTAGTTCTAAAGAGATAATCTTATATACGCGGCGTAATGGCGCGTAATATCGTTCTACTTTTCCAACGCTATTATGTGCCTTAATAGGGACTTCCTTAACCTTAATTACCATTGCCTTTATCTATTATTGAAACTCTATAGATGAAAAGTTCTTTCCTGCGTTATAGATAATTTGATTAAGGGGTCCTAGGTAGATATTAATCTAGCATAATTAAAGGGTATCCCATACGTTTCTAGCTAACATATCCTTTAAGAAGCGTGCGGCTTGGAAGGAGGTTAAGAAGTTAACAACTTAGAGTACTAGCTTACCGCTAAGATATATAACGTCAATGATAATACAGAAGTTAAAGTTATAGTCATCTTTAAGGGTGAACTTAAATCGGCCAGGGGACTTCTAGTTTATTTAGCAGTAATGGCAGTACTTTATAAAATGCTTAATTGCCTTAACCTTAACTTTATAGCCTACCCGCTAAAGAACCCTAAGTAATTAGTAAACGGATAGGTGGCCAAAACAACGGTATAGTTAACATAACTCTAACTTAGTTAAATAGCTTTAAGCAACACTCTTTTCTAGTTAATAAAGGAGCAACCAGGGGTAACCCCACTTGCGTATAATAGGCACCTGATTATCTCCCTAAACGAGTACATTCTTAAGGTTATTAAGCTTAACGCCTAATTTGTCCATATCTCCAATACAAAATAGAAATAGGGTATTCGTGGGAATAATATAGAAAGTAATGCACCCTAAGGGGATTCGGACCCTAATTGTGCTAAGAGAGATCGCAGTACCCTTACTAAAACAAATTGTGTGTTGGCCTGCCGTTAAATGGTTGATCTAAACAGAGCTATCAAGCTATTAAAGAGCTTGAACTTAAGGTTCTCCTACTATAGATACTCCTACGGCTTTAGTATCTGGTATAATACCATAGAAGACGTTCGCCGAGTATCTATTGTTAAAGGAGAATATAGAACTCTCCTTTGGCTTATTAAAGATGTCTAACTTCGTGATAGCATGGAGCGTAGATTAGTTATTAAAAATAGTAATAGTTTGTATACCATCTACCTCACTATACTCAGTAAAGTATTGGTTGGGAGAGTAGTTCTTAATTTCTATATCTATAAGAAGCTGTTCGGCCTTATTAACCTTACCCTTAAGATCTTTTTCGCCTTTATATTAAACCAGGAAGCTTTGGAAGTAGGCTATAATAACCTTACAATTTTTAACATTTTATGCGCTCTGGCGAAACTTATTATATACCTCCTTTTATCTATTAAGAGGGTGCCTAGTTAACTAGCAATTTGGCTTCTTATAAACATAACATTTCTTCTGTTAATTGTTTTAAGATAAACCTCCATAAGGACCTCTACGGTTACTTTATAGTTAACGTTAATTATACCCTTTGCCGTATCCCCTACCCTAGCCACTATATGTTTAATCAGTTCAGTTATAATCATATTAGTCAGTCGGGTTAATTAAAGTAGGTTAAGGTTGGGCGTTAAATTGCTATACTTCTTAAGAGCGCAGAGCGGTGCCAATAGAGGATCTTAATTAAGTATATACTCCTTTGTAAGTATTTGCAGGATTAAAGAGAGTAAGATTGTATTCTTTAATGCCTTAGTATACGCTAATAACTTAATCACATAGGCTAAAATCCTCTTAATATGATTTGGATAAACCACGCTAAATTGTCTAAAGTTGATTAAAGAGCTTTTAAAGATAATTAAGCTAAGGGACACCTAGGTTTATAGCAATAATCCTTAGGAAGGTAATCTCTCTCTATTCTAATATATACTGCTGCTTGTTCTCTTCTGTTTTAAAGTGGTATCTTGACTTATATATTATACGGTTGAAATCATATCCTTTTCCTACCAAACAATTATAATAGAAGGTACTAGCTCGACCCTTAAGCATAACGGAATAGGTATTATAGTATTAATTAGACTCTATTCCTACCTTCTAGTAATAGTTATAGAAGATACGTAGTTTTAAATTAAGAATATTATATAATTCCCCTTTAAACTTCTTCTCCTGATCTAAATAGAGCTTTGCAAGCTCTGTAAGCAATTTTAAACTGCCTCCAATTTAAGATTAAGATGGAGGAGATAGGGGTTGCATTACAGGCTGCAGTAAGGACGTAGGTCTGGTTAGTAGAGTCTAAAGGTCGTTAAATTGTGAAGTAATGGGATCCTGTGCCTGCTCTTATTAGGGTATAGTATCCAATGTTGAGGTTACGGGTTAAATTGGATACAGAGAAGTTGAAAGTAGAGGTAGGTTTGTCTCTAGAGGTATATTGCTTAGGTTCTATTATAAGTTGAGCTTCCTTATAGTGCGTAGTTGGTGCTTAATCTCTTATAGAGTCCATTTATGTTTTTCTTTTGCGTTAATAACCTGCTCCTAAATATTGTCTCTAATAGTACCCCTATTCTTAGGGACAAATACTCCATTCTCCTAAAGGAAGTTATGGAAGTTCTATATAATATCCTTATTTACGGGGGCCTATGTTTCCTTTATCTATCTAATAAAGTCCTCCTTCATATATTCCTATAGCGCGGTATCGTTGTATTTACTGTCCTTGTAATGTGCTATATAGTATAATAAAAATCCATTTAAGTCTTGTTTATTAGCATTTGCAAGGTTAATTATGGCTTTATTCTATATCTTTAGGTTAATATCTTCCTTATACTTCTTCGGGTAGGTTAACGCCATAGTAGGTATAGAATTGACGGGGTGTCGTACGTCAAAGGTAGGTAGGATTTTTGGTTTTATAGGATCTCGTAGGTTTGCTATTAAGAGGTAGGCAATTCAAGATATTATTTGACGCGTTTTAGACGTCGTTTGACGCGTTTCGGACGTTAACTTAGGACCCTAGGTTTAGTAACACTTCTAACCTAAAGTACTTAACCAAATCTTTATAAACGCGGTTGTTCTATATAATAGACGCAACTTAATATCTCCTAGTACTTAGTGACACTTCTATTACTAGTTTTCCGTAAGTCTAAGGTAGCACAGTATTGCTGGGATCTATTCCATATAAGCGCATATAGCACCCCTACACGAGACTGTCTCTTCTGTTCGAAAACCTAGCTGCTCTGTGGTTGACTGTGTATTTAACCACTAATTAGTGTTAGTCACACAGGGTAACTCACCAATAACGACTACTTGAGTAGGTTATAGTGATGTTGGTTAATAAAGCTTGTTGATTGGAATAGGGGAGGGCGAGGAGCTTAAGGCTCCTCGCCACACTAGTGCCGCGGCTATATATAACCACACGTGATATATTCCCAACAATAACTTAAGCCTTAAATTAATACTAGAAAAAGGGGTTCTTGCTACACCCGCCCCAAAAGACCAAAACCAACTAAAAGATTCCTAAAAAATACCTAGAGAATCCCCCTAAGATACATGCATCGCAGGGGAGGCATATATTAAATGACGGTAGTTCGTACTTGTGCACGACCGCCAGAACCACGCCTAGCAATAGCCCTCCACAATAAAAATGGGCGAATACCACACTATAAAGTAGAAATACCTCTATTAAGAAGGCATCTAATAAAATATAAAGCCTATTAGACGTGTCTAGTATCTAGAATTGTAGGGGAGTAACTATTAGCTATAACAAACTAATATAGCTAATAGAATAGCTCCGCCAGTCTAGTAAACCTTAGGCACCCCTTTAACAAACCCTTAATTAAATCCTCCAACGGCTAAATAAAATTAAAAATAAATAAAAACCCCTATTACTAGCAAACCGCACCTAGGCCGCCATAGCTGCGCTTTTATAGTATAGGGAACCCACCCCCCTTAAAACAACAACCGGGTATATAATTATAATATAACTAAATATAGAAAAAGTAGAGGGGCTTAGGGGATAGTTAGAAACAGAAGTCCTTATAGAAATCTATAAAGAGGTCCACAACGCTATTATAGTCTAACACCTTAGGAGCAGAGACATTAGAGTTACCCTAAAGGACTAATAGTTAAAGGAATAAGCTATAAGGGTAGGGGATAGGCTAGGAAAACGTATTAGCATAAAAGTACTCTATAAAAATTACCTAGTTAAAGTCCTAACGGTTCCTATAAGCCTTAAGGTAAAAAAGGGACGCCAGGCGGATAATATAGCAATTATATAGAAGATAGTAAGACAAACGGAACGCCTTATACTAGGACTTAAAATTACCTAAATCTAATAGCCTTAATAGGCAAATATAAACTAAGCAAATAATAAAAACAATAAGAGGATATAAGGGTTGCTAAAGACTTGTTAGGGAGACGCCAGTTAATTACATAGCTCCCTTATTATTAGCATACTTACACTAGGAATGCAAAAACTCCTTATCCAAAAAGGAATAATTATAAATGGCCTTATATATAATATAAGGCTCTATAACTACAGACTACGCCTAAAATAATACTATTACTGCGCATAATGGGGACACACCTAATCCATATGCGCAGCATAGGTATGCTACGGCTACTATGCAGGCCCCTATAATATAAGGCACTACTTAAATTAAGACTAAATAAAATGCGCAAACTGCTACTAAAGCATATATAAGGCGTAGGAAAAAGAAGACTGCATTAAATATAGGAGATAAAGAATAAGGGCTTAATAGCTACGGGAATAACTGTACGCTAGGTTATATAAATAGAAACAATAGGCAATAAGCTAGGGGGATGCAGGTGCCTTTCTAGCGTTTCCTACCTTTAATACTAGGGGGCTAGGCTAGCTATCCCAAGCCTTAATAGGCTAGAAGTAATGCTGTGTAATATTACCAGACTAAATAGGGATATAAGGATTATAGGGGATATAAGGGAGAGGACGCCCTATAGGAAGGCCCCTATAGACAGCTATAGTAAGCTTAAAACCAGGACAATTAAGAATTAAACTTAACACGGCAAATATAACATTTGCAGCCAACCCATAAAGGGTATATAGCCAACTAGTAAGATTAGGGGAAGAACTAGAGATAATAACAGACTTAAATATAGAAGCGCTAGTAGGAATATAAGATATGGGAATGGAAAGCTCTATATAAAATAAGTAGTGACTAGGGTGTAAATATAAGAGATAGAAGTCCTAAAAACTCTAGAGAAAGTGGAAATAGAAGAAGTAAGGAATAAAGGAGAGATAAAGAACCCTCGCTAGGGGTCCGCTACCTATCTATTATATAGTATAACTACGGTAATATAAACCACTATCTTATAAGGCCCCTACTAGACAGTCTAGACCTAGAGAAACACTATATCCTTGCCATATAAGAACCGTATTATAATACCTATATATAATTAATATACTGCCCCTAAGGATTCTAGCTCCTATATAAACCAAAAGCAGCTATATACGTATGCTTTATAATCAGCAAGGCTATTAGCCTATCCTTATAGTTATAGCAGGCAGTTAACCTAGATATTACAGTTATAACAATCTAGATATATAGGGGTCCGGTACAAGTTATTAATATATATAACCCTAGGGTTAAAGGGGTCCTATAAATAAAGAATATTATATTAGTAATAAGCTTACTAAAAACTAAAGGCACAAAGTCTATCCTATTAGGAGACATAAACCTCTACTACCTACGGTGGGGGGGGTATCTATATTGATGCTAAACGATAGGTAGAGTGCCTACTAAGAGCTATAGACATCTAGGGCCTTAAACTGGCTACCCCCCTAGGAGCAATTATATGGCAATAAGGCACCGCCAAAAGTATAATTAACCTTATATTTATAGACAAAGGCCTATACTAGAGACTTAAAAGGTGTAACCCTAAAGAAGAATAGGCACTCGTCTTAGACCATATCCCTATTTAGATATAGCAAGACCTAAATATTAAGGCGTAACTAAATAGCAAAAGATACGCAATAAAGAAGCTTAAGACAGATAGCTTCCTTAGTATAGTTAAACAACAACTTTAAGATTTAGAAGAAGTTTACCCAATACTAAACAAGCGAGGCTTATTAGCCACCCCTAAGAAAATTAACCAAAGACTAGAAAGGATCCAGACAGTAATTAAAAATAGGCTAAAAAAGCATTACCCGGTCTTCAAACTGGGCCCCTATATATAATACGCATAGTCCGTACAATGTGCAGTTCTTATTACCAGCTAATAATAAGTAAGAAGGAAATATATAAGTAGCTATAACCTTAAAGACGAAAGATAATATAAAGACACAAGAAACTAGTTAAAGAATACCCTAAAAAAAGAAGCAAGGAATAACTGGAAATAGTTTATAAATAAGCATACTTTTAACCTAAGCCTCCCCTATGGTAAGGGCCTTTAGGCCATAGCAAAATAGGTAAAGAAAAAGGTAGGGCGCCTAGTAAAAGACCTATACCTACTACCTCTATAAAGAGTAGGGGAGTTATAAGCCACTAATAATAATAATAAGAAGGCAAAGATCCTTATAAAAAGGTTTTTCCCCTAACTAGCTCTAGTAGACCTTAGTAACATTACGGGTAAAACACTAGCAACTTACCTACGGGTTAACAGCAATATAATAATAGAGGAAATAGCCAGAACCATTAGCCGCCTTTTAAATAATATAGTACTAGGACTAGATGGGATACTAAATAAGGCCTTAAAGACCTGTGGACTACTTATAGCACCTTAGCTTACAGATATAGCTAGAGCATACTTTACTATAGGCTACTACCCACAACTTGGAAGGTTTATAATAATAGTTGTCCTATAAAAAGAAGGTAAAGCAAACTACTTAATCCTAGGAAGCTATCACCCTATTGCCTTAGAAAACACCCTTAGTAAGATTTTAGAAAGGGTAATAGCGGACTATATAGCAGATACGGCTGAGGAACACGCCCTACTACTATAAAGTTAAATAGGGGTAAGAAAGAATCGCTTAACACTATCAGTACTTACATTACTCGCCACCACCATTAAATCTGCATGGGCGATGTGAAGGGACTTTGTAGTATTAATGCTTAGCCTAGATATTAGTGGTGCCTATAATAACATACCCTATAAGCGCCTCCTATACATCCTTAGGGTAAAGGGCTTTCTAGAATGGATTATATAATTTATTTAAGGGTTTATAGGCCAAAAAGAAACATTATTAGTCTTTAGCAGATACCAGAGCCCCCCTATTACAGTTATAACAAAAATACTATAAGAATTACCCCTCTCGCCCATTTTCTTCCTTTTCTTTATAAGTAACCTACTTAAGTTCTTTAAGGAAGGGGCAACCTAGGGGATAGGTTTTGTTAATAATACAAACCTAATTATATATAGGCTAATAGCCGTAGAGAACTGTAGAACACTAGAGAAAGCCTATAACACTTATATAAAATGGGCAAGATAATATAGAGTCTAATTCTCACTAGAGAAATACCAGCTAATCCATTTTATAAGAAAACGCAACCTATAGATCTTTAGTATATAATCTATATTTAAGGCTTTAGGGGCTAACTAGTTTAAGGCCTAAGGGTATTAGGAGTATAAGTAGACAGTAAGCTCTAGTAAAGTATATATGCGTTACAAGCGGCCCGTAAGGGCCAAGCGTAGTACATTACAATGTCTAGAATTATTAATTCTATATAGGGTCCATGCTTTTAGAGATCACGCCTACTATATATAGCAGTTGTCCGGCCAACTATAATATATAGATCTAGTATTTAGGCTATAGGAGAAACCAAGAAAGGCCCCTCTAAATTACTCCTTAAACTACTCTAAAAGGTCTAAACAGCCTACCTCTAGAGTATAATAGGCGGGTATAAGTAAACGGCTATAGCACTGCTTAAAAAGAAAGCCAATATCCCCCCCCTATAATTATATATTAAAGCCGCTGCAATATAAAGGGTGTAAAAGGAGCGCAACTCTAGTATTATAAAGTATATTAAGTTACGCCTAAACAAACTATAGAGGGACCCTAGGGTGCCCTATAGGAGAGCTAACCAACAACCCTAAAGTAGGGAAGATATATTAGAGAAATAGGTAGAAAAAGCAGAAGAAAAATGGTGCTGTATTAGGGCCTAGGCCCATATAAAGGAAGAAGGGAGACGTGTAAGAGACCAGTAAAGATAATAGCAAGAGAGAAAAAGAGCTAAAGTAGAGTATAAAAGAGTACTAGGAAACCATCTACTGCAATATAATACTAGTTAAACCAATATTAGAGAGGTGTATAGGAGTTAAAGGTATAGAGGCTGTCTTAGGTAAAAGGAACCTAGGCTATAGCATAGTTAACGCCATAGGGAGTAAATACCTAAAGGCTCTAAGAAGGCCTAACAAAGGCAGAAAATATAATGGCAATATTCCTAAGAATAGGAATAATAGGACTAAAAGATTGGCTCTACTGGGTAGGTATTCTAGTAGGTAGCCCAAGATATAAATATAGCTAGCCAAGATAGACACCAAAACATATAATACTGTTATGCCCCTTACGTACCAACCAAGAAGTAATACTCTTAGTAGCTGGTATAGAGAACTATAATACACTACTCTTAATATAAAAAGGTCTTAAGGCGGTTACCTAGTGGCTTATTAGCTAAAATATACTAGACCAGTTTTGGGTTGCAAAGGAAATGGTAATAGAAGGCAAAGGGGCGAGCACTAGGCGCCCCCTAATAACTCTACAGTAGTAGAGTTAAGTTCGCGATACTAGCACATCCGTAGGCTTATTACGGCAGCAGTGGTTCCCAAGGAGGTTAAAAAGTAAGGTAGTAGAGCACTATAGGTAACTCGCAGACGCCTTACAGGCGCTATATAGGCGAGTCCTAAAAGGCGGGGAGATGGATTATAGGGTTTTCTCATATAGAGTTTTCTCCCTATATGTATATAAGGAGTAGTCCGCATGGGCCTAATAGGAATCCAAATCGGACGTTAAGCAATAAATTATTATTATTAAATTAATACTAGAAACAAATGCCTCTAATAGAGTAGTAGCAAAAGTTCTTTTATAGCTACACCTAAATAATAAGTAGTATTCTATTGTATTTTTTTTTAAATATAATAGCCTTAGCTAAGTATAACTATAAGGTATATAATAAGGAAATGCTAGCTATTATATAATTATTATCCTAATAGTGCGCGGAACTTAAAAGTACAGACTCTTAGATTTAGGTCTATACTAATTATAAAGCTCCTATATATTTTATAATAATAATACAGCTTATTAATTAATAGGTTTAGTAGGCTAAATACTCTCCTAATTTTTCTTTATCTTATATATACTGAGTTAATTTTAAGCGAGAGTTGCAATTGGTTAAAATTTGGTACAGGTCACTTGATGGCTCACATACTACCCCATTAAAAAATTCCCCAACCTCTTTCCTGCCCTCCTTACTGCCTAAATTTCTATAAAAGCTCTCCCTACCTATCGCCTAAATGCCTTCCAATTGTAAATTTTGCGCTATCTGTAGGCAGCATCGCTCTTCTGCCAACTTTATAATAAACCCTCTTAGAGCTCTGTATAAGACCTATAACTCTTATAGAGTTAGTTCTTTTTAATCTTTTTTATACTTACTGCCTTTTTAACTCTATATAGGAGAAAAAAGGGGATGCGTACGGTCCTGATAATCCGCTGCTGCTTCTACTACTGCTTCCGCCGCTGCTTCTCCCCTTATACCGCCCGTATAAATCCAGCTGTAACCGCCCATATCAATCCAGCCGTAACCTGCTACGGTCCGCCCTATTGCGAAGCAGCTGGATCGCAGTCCTACTACGGTCCGCCCTATTACGGAGCAGCTAGATCTTGGTTCTATAGACATTGCCTACAACTTCTACACCGCCCTATATTAGATAGATAAACGTGTTAGTATATTACAGCCCAGTAATCCACGGTTTAAAGCCTGCTGTAAGCATGGTAATATAAACCTCCCTTTATTCTAGCCACCGCCAGAATATTTACGCGATCTTTCAGAGTCCTGTAGTACTTCTGCTAGGCAGTTTAGAGAGCAGCTCCGCTTATATAATATAGCATTAGCTTTTACGTCCGTAAACTGTACCATTACTAACTGTGGTATAGCCTAGGGCGGCCCAAATTGCTTCTAGATATATAGTGAGCTTTACCATCTATAGGGCCCACTAGAGCCTCCTACCAATATTACTCCGCAGTATACCTAGCTATACTTTTATAACCCTAGTTATGCTATAGATGTCTAGCTATGGGCCCGTCCTAATATCTAGCTAGATGCAACTATTCTATGATGCCTTACTGCTATACTATCTAAGATACGGAACCCTTTTATTGCCCTTTATTATACTGCAAAGAAACGGCTTTAGGCTTAGCCTGTAATAACCCTGTCCTAGATTATCTTAAACCTATAAATACGGCTTATCTTAGAGGCTAACGCTAATTACTGCTATAAGAACCTCCCAATAAGTAACAAGGTGGCCGTTATTATACTAAATAAGCACAGTAATACTGGCTTCCGTAATATTGTGCTTATGGAGCGTGGTATGCCTAATAAACCCCTACGATACTGCTGTATTAGCTTAGCGCATACTGCATATATGCCGCTCTACTACGTGCTACTCTTCCCTTATAGTAATACTGGCTAGCACTAGGGTCTTTAACTACGCGACTCTAATTAAGCCTATTAGCAAAACCGTTTAATATAGTGGGCGTACTTTTAGTTCTACCTACACGTCCATATTAACTCTAAGTTAGTCCCTTTTACCTACTGCTAGCTATTTTAGCAGTATATTGTGGATATATAGGCGCTATGTTATTAGAATAAGCTTAGCTGGATCCGCTCTAACTAAACAACCCTCCGCGTAGAGCTATATAATAGTGTTACGGATTCTCTTACCTACAATAATCTGGACCCTACCTTATTAGGCCACCGTGTAGTCCTTTTATTAAGTTTCCTTAGCGGAGCTTACTTTATTAGGCAGTGCTATTAAGATCTAATAGCTATTATCCGTAAATACGGCCGTCCAAGCATATTTCTTATATTTACTACTAACCTTAGGTAAGACAAGATTACCCGCAAGCTATTACCTGGGCAGACTGCTATAAACGGGCCCAATCTAGTTGCGCGCGTCTTCCGTATAAAAGTTACCCACCTCCTATATAACCTAAAACGGAAGTAGATCTTTGGTCGGTACCACGGCTATATCTAGACCATTAAGTACTAGAAATAGGGCCTGCCCTATTAGTACCTACTACTCTTTCTATATCTGCATAACTGCAATAGGCTGCTAGACCCAGCCTTTATTAACTATTTTATATCTACGGAACTTCCGCAGCCAGAGGATAATCCTACTAGTTGTCTTACTAAGATTATAAAGTCAATAATGGTTTACGGCCCTTACGGCTCCTAGAATCCGCAAGCTCCCTATATAGTTTTGCCAGGGCTAGGCCTTCCACCAACCTACTTAAAGTGGTACCCTAAGCCTTTTAACCCTACTACCATTATACATAAGGACGGCTATCCAGAATACCACCATCACAATAATAGGCGGATATGGTCTATCCGCTTACCGGGGCCTTTTAGAGCTACAATTAAAATAAACAACCGCTAGATTATTTTATATGGCCCATATCTAACCACAAAGTACTATGCCTATATAAATGTTAAGATCTGCGCCTCTATAAAGTCTGTTAAATATATCCATAAGTATATATATAAGGGGAACGATTACACTGCCTTATAACTTACGGATGGCGATAAGGTAAGCCAGTATTTACAGGGCCGTTATATTAGCCCCTTTAAGGCTATCTAGCGGCTATTTAAGTTTCCTATTTATAAGGAGTCTCCCCCTATAATCTAGCTTGCGGCAAACCTTCTAGGTAAGCAGCCTGTATACTTTTAGCCAGACTAGTCCATAGAGGAGATCTAGCAGCGCCTTAAGTTCTCCTACTCTATATTAACGGCCTTCTTTAAGTATAACACGGAGAATAAAGATGGCCGTAACCGCCTATATCAAGACTTCCCCAAGCGGTATATTTTTTATCTAAAGCGCCAGGAGTAGCGTCTTCGCCAGCAAGGCACCGTAATAGGCCGTATATATTACTGCAGCCCTACTATAGGTAAGAGGTTCTACTTACGGCTACTACTAACGTCCATTCCCGGTCCTACCTCCTTTAAGGACCTCCGTACTATTACTAGTATAATCTATCTAACCTTTTAGGCCGCCTATGTGGCTCTAGGGCTACTAGAGGATAATTATAAGTGGATTAATTACTTTATAAAGGCCGCCATTTTTACCATTAGCGCCCAGCTACGCTACTTATTTATAACCGCTTTAGTTCACGGCCCTATTACAGAGCCAGTTACTTTATAGAACCGCTTTAAACAGTCTATCTATAATAATCTACCTTACTTTCTAGCCCGCCAACCTAATACTCCTCCTATAGTCAGCGAGGATAACAATATCCATCTTAATTACGGCCTATACCTTATCTATTAGATGCTTGCAGATCACTAAAAGACACTTATAGACTATAGCCTACCCCAGTTTTAGTACTAGTGGGCCGTTATCGCCAAGGGAAGTAACCCGCTTCTTACAGCTGAGCTACTACAATACAACCCTATAGAGGAAGGTCGCCAGTTTACTAAGCTACACCAGCAGCTAAATGCCAATTAGGCAGCGTGCTTTAATACTATTATTGCCGCTATAGATACGGATCTGTAGATAGCCTGCTTCTTCCTCTAGGGCCCTATAAGCACTAGTAAAACGTTTCTCTATTACTACCTTTGCTACTACTACCGCTTGCGTAGTAAGATTGTTCTTTATATAGCTTCTTCTAGCATTACGGCCCTTTTACTGCCTGGCGGCTGTACTACCCACTCCTATTTTTAAACACCTCTTAATCTACACAAAGAGTCTACTTGCAATATCTCCAAAAGCTTAAATCTAGCCAAGCTTCTACGCCGTACTTCTCTGCTTATCTAAGATAAGGTGCCAATACAGCACCACTACTGCTATAAAGCCGTACACTATATACTTACGGACGTCTATTCTAACGACTCTACCTTTAGCGGACTCCCTACTATCTTAGGTGGTAACTTTACTTAGATACTACCTGTCGTCCCACAGGGGAACCGTGCAGCCATTATAGGTGCCTACCTGCAGCAGTTGTTCCTCTGGCCTACCTTCCATATACTATCCCTATGGTTAAATATACATATCCACCAGGGCGAGATAAATCAGCAGTTTGCAGCTTTGGTATAAAGCTTATCCTGTAATCCAGCCCTAGCTAGCAGTATTAGTATCCCACCTAGTATAGCCCTATTACGGTCCCAGGAACCCTTTTACGGCTATATATACCCTCCACAACTACTTGCTCGGGCATATACTAACCCTAATACCTTCCGCAATCGCGCTATCCTAACTATTTATAACAATACTGTGGCTAAGATTAACAACGCTATCCTTCCGCGGCTTTACGGCTCCCTAAGCACCTTTTTTATTCTATAGACTCTATAGAGCAAAATGGAAAAGACAATTATATAGAACTGCCGCCGGCGGAGCTCCTATAGATATTTAACCCTAGTAGCCTACCTCCATTAAAGCTTTCCCTAAAGGTAGGCGCGCCCATAATCCTTTTATAGAACCTCTACCCTAACAAAGGGCTCTATAATGGCACCCATATAGTTATTACGCGCGTAGGCCGCCGCTGTATTAAAACTCGGATACTTAGCGGCAGCTTTTACAACTAGCTACAGCTAATTCCTTGCATTAAACTTACCTCTACAGAAGGAGAACTGCCATTTATTGTTAATAGAAGGCAGTTTCTAATCCAGCTATGCTTTACTATGACCATAAATAAGTCGTAGGGGCAGTCTTTTAACTTTATCAGCGTTAATTTACGTATACCAGTCTTTACCCATGGGCAGCTGTATATTGCGCTATTAAGAGTAATAGATATAGCTAGGCTTTCGCTATTACTGCCACAGGACAGGGGTGCTATAACTACTAATGTTATATATCCGGAGGTGTTGCTATAGTCTTAGTATATTACTGGCCGTTATAGGCTAAGATATGGGGGGACGGCATAGCAGCAGCGATAGTAATGGTAGTAGGGCAGCAGTAGGGCAGCAGGGCAGTATTAGGGCAGTAGGGCAGTAGTAGGGCAGTAGTAGGGCAGTAGCAGGGCAGTAGAAGGGCAGTGGTAGGGCAGCTAAGTTCCCAAAAGGACTTCGTTCCCAAAAGGACTTCGTCCTAAAGGACAAAAGCCCGCCACAGGCGTCAGAAATATGTAATTTTCCAAGGAACTGCAAATTGCCGGCCGTAGGTCGACAATTTCAGAAATTTCCTTGGAAAATTGCTTATTTCTCGTAATTATATACTACCCTAGTAAATAAAATTTTAAGACTAATACTCTAACTTAGAAAGAATAGGATATAGAGCTATAAAATAAGCTAAAGGCTTAGTTCTAGATAGGTGCCCTTTTCCGTCCCAAATAGCTTAACCTATATATTCTTAAAAAATTAAGCTCTAAGCGGAATAAGCTAGTACCCTTAAAAGAAGAGATTCTAGATAAACTAATAGAACTGATTAATCGCATTTTAATTACAAACCGTATAGCCAAATCCCTAAAAGCCCTCCGTAACTAAGCTATGGAAAGTAACTCTAATTTAGATATAGAAGATGGACTACTCTTAGACTAAGAATGGCTTATAATTCTAGATATTAATAACCTATAAATAGAGCTAATCTATAAAGCCACTATTAAGTCTTTATGGCGTATCTTAGTTAAAATAAACCCTACTAACTACTAGCGCCTTATTACTATTACTAAGGGCTTCTATCTAATATAGAACGATTAATTAAAAACTATTACGCTTATAAATATATAGATACCCCTAGGGATTAAGCTCCTAAATAGCTATAACCACTACTAGTTTCTAAAAGCCCTTAGCAATATATTATAATAGACTTTAAATTATTCCTAAAGGATAACTACGGCTATAATATGGCCTTTATTATAGTTAACCAACTAAGTAAGTAAGCTATTTCCCTTACTTACTTTAAGACCATATGTAACGGAACCTTATAGCTTAGACTACGGTGGGTTCTATTATTGGGCTGAGTATATAGGTACGACAAAAACAACAACGTAATAACAACTGGTGGAGTAGTTGCCTAACAGATTAACTCCAATTATATTCTAAGATTCACTACAAGGAGAGAACTATCTACAGTAGGGACTAAGGTCCTTTAAATACACAACCGTACTCCTAAGAAATCCTCTCTTATACGTAAGGTATGTGTTGTCTGTATTAAACATAACGTCCCTCCTGTTTAATATAGTTAATATATTTAACACCATATGACCTTGGTTACTATTTCTCGTTATATAGTTCCACCGGATTTATCCTAGACCGTGCCTATATTAACTAACTAGCTTCCGCCGACTCTTCTCCAAGTAGTCGTAACATTGTACTTAAAGCGTTTGTAACACTATCTCCCTCCTCTTTATCTTCGTCCTTAAAGATTCCTAACATCTCTAAGTTATCCACTAGAGGTATAATGTCCGTTTAATTATTCTAGTTAATATCTGTACTTATTATACCTAAAGCTTCTTCTTCTCTTTTCTGGGTTGAGCGTCGCCTTTGTACAGTCTCCTCCATACTGTTGCTGGGTGAAGTGATGGCGATTCCTTACTCAAGGTGTGCAAAAGAGGGGTTGGTTTGTGTTGCGCTAGCAAGTCCTTTGTCTTAACAACCCTTCTCTTACTCTGAGTGTACTAAAGCAAACATTTAATTGTCCTGCGATGTTCGCTCTATCTCTAACGCTAAATATACACGTCCTATAACTCTTAACAGTCTTTAAGTTCCCTAAGTAACTTATTATAGGGTCTTATATTCAATCTGCCGCTACAAAGCTTAACGGTAAGCTGGCCTCTACGCTACTTAAGGTTTAACATACCTTAGAAGAGTCCGCACGCGTCCTTAAAGCTTAACGTTTAGCTTATACTTGTCTTTAACGCCTTAAATATATTTGTGAGAAGGTCCGTTCTAAGGAGTAGAAACTAGTTTAACAGGGTTTGTCTAAGCTAGGTAACAAAAGAATTAGCTTTCCTCCTACAAGGGAAATAACTCCAAGTAGCTCGGCAATTGCTCCTCTTAGGTCCCCCTTAGGTAACTCATTTTTTAGCAATCCTTCTTTGTTAATATTGCCTAACCTGCTTTTTTTTAATACTCCTATACCTTTCCTATAGCGTTTTTTAGGTTGCTTAATAGTTCCTAGGTAGTCTTACTGTAGCCTATCTACTTTACTTTATACTACATTTCGTTATCTACATCCTCATAGCTAATAATCTTTAAAACTTGCTATTTATCTTCCTTTTATCCTCTATACGTGTCTGCCTTATAGACTAGTGGCTTAATATTCCCATATACTGGCTCTAGCATTGCGATATGCTATATAGGGTAGATTTTTATTTTAGCTAGTAAGTTTAACTTATATATAACTAATGAAATTCTTTACTTAATTTTAAAAGGTCCTAGTCTGACATAGTCTAACTTCTTGCTTAGTCGTCAACTCTTAAAATTTTTGTGTAGTAGCTATACTCTATCTCCCTCCTTAAGATCTGGTCCCTCAGATCTCTTAGCATTATAGTACCTTTTTATTCGTTCTTATACTAGTTTAGCTGTTTCTTTAAAGTCTATATAAAGATTTATTAACGTCTCCATTCTTTATTTAGCTGTGCTACTCGTCCTTTTTACTTAATGTGGCGATAACGATATTCTTAGCTTATACCCGTAATTTGCCTTAAATAGTAATGTCCCTATTCCTTCTTGTGGTGTTGCATTATATGCAAACTATATAACTGGTAATAACGATACCTAATTGTTCTGTATGTAATTAATATAGTGCCTTAGATACTGCTCTAGTGTCTAGTTTAATCTTTCCGTTTATCCGTCCGTCTACAGATAATACGCTGTAGATATTGCTACGCAAACTCCTTATTCTGCCAGAAACACTTTCTAAAATGCTGCTATAAATCTTAGATCTCTATCTAATATAACCTTATCTAGTACTCCATGTCTTGCGAATACTTCTTTTATATAGATTCTAGCGACATCTTCTACTAATATCTCTTTAGTGCATGCTATAAAGTATCCCTACTTTATTAGCTTATCTACTATTACTAAAATCGCGTCATGATCTTGTCCTATAATAGGATCTCTTGACTTTAGTAACTTAATAATAAAGTCCTATAATATAACTTCCCATAGTCTTCCTGGTGTCTTAATAGGTTGTAGCCCTCTATACAGCTTATGCCTCGTCGGTTTGTTTCTTTAGTAATCTAGATATTCCTTTATAACTTGTCTTACTAGTCCCCAGATTCCTTAAACAATATACTCCTCTTAAAGTCTTAATACTAAGCCTATAGCTCTGTTATATCCTTGTGTTATTCCCTTATGGAACTCTTTAACAAACTCTTCTGCAATAGACTTAGGTATATACATTACTTCTCTATTTTTGTATTGCTTTAAGTCTAGATCCTCTACCTGCGCTTTTTAGATCTTCTGTATCTAATCGCTCTCTAGTAATTCATAGATCTGACTTTCTTTAGTTGCTATAATCTTTGGATAATTATACCTAATTAATCCGTCTTAATCCCTTCTTAACAAAGCTCCTGATAGCTTTTCACTACTCTATAGTTTAGCTTTTCTGCTTAGAGTATCTGCTCGTGTATTGTCTATACCCTTAGTATACTAAATTTCGAAATGGTATTCTATAAGCATTTCCACCCATTTAACCTGTCTTTGGTTGAGTTCCTTTGTTATTAGGAATCCTATAAGGTTTTTATAGTCCATCTTAACCACAAATAGTTTCTCTGTGCCTTATAAGAATGCTCTTTATTCCTTAAGTACTATAACTATACCTAACAACTCCTTATTGTAGATGTCATAGTTTAACTCTAGTGGTGTTATCTTCCAACTATAGTATACCACTAGGTGCTATCCATCTTAATATTTCTATAGGAAGCACGCCCCTAGTATAAAGTCTAATGCATCTATTTCTATAACCGTCTCTAGACCTAGTTGGTAGATTTTAAGAACTGGCTCCTAGGTAAATAACTCTTTAACTCTTTTAAACAGTTCTTATTGCTCCTTTCTCTATACCCATAGTTCGTCTTTCTTCGTTAACTATGTAAACGGCTCAATATCCTATAACCATTGCGCTATAAACCTTCTATAATAATTGTAAAACTCTAGGAACGATCTTAACTATATAACGTTCTCTAGTTCCTGCCAATTTACTATAGCCTTAATCTTCTTTAGATCTATGCTAAGTTAACCTAGTTTAATAATAAATCCAACAAAATCGGTCTTCTAGGTGAAGAACTCGTATTTCTTAATTGCTATTAGCATCTGTTCTTCCTGTAGTCTCTTTAAGACCTATTTAATGTGTTCTCCGTGTTCTTCCTTATTCTTTAAGTAGATAATAATGTTATTAAGGTATACCATAACAAATTCATCTAGGTGTTCTCCTAACACACTACTAATTTACTTCTGGAACATTGCTAGTACATTTATAAGCCCAAATTGCATAACTAATAGCTTATATAGTCCTTCTTTTAACCTAAAGGCTGCCTTCTATTTGTCACCTTCCTTAATCCTAATCTAATAGTACGCCCACCTTAGATCTATCTTTGTAAAGATCTTTACATTGCCTATCCTGTCTTAGATTTTGCTAATTAAGGGTAAAGAATACCTATCCTTCCTAGTAATGCTGTTTAACTGTCTATAGTCTATACACATCCTAAGTTTTCCGTTCTTCTTTAGGATAAATAATACTGGATATCCTACTAACGACTATAACGGTCTAATATATCCCTTTTATAAGTTCTCCTAAACAAACTCCTTAAGCGCTACTAACTCTATTTCAGTAAGCTTATAGATTAGAAAGAACTTTAGACTTATTCCCTCTTTTAATTCTATCTTATAGTCCCAAGCTATATGCTTTAATAGCTTCTTACTTTCTAGTAACTATAACTTTTTGCCATACTTGTAGTATCTCTTTGGTATATAACTTAAGCCTCACTTAGTCTCTTTATACGTCGCTCCGACTTGGTACTATACCAACTTGGTTTACTATCGCACTTTACGCCATTAAGTATCCTTAATATCGACTTAACCTATAACCTAATCGATCTTTAGATTGTACTTCTGTAACTAAGGCATTCCTAGTATCGCCTTATTCTGTCCTAATAGTAGGATATTAAAAGACATTCTAACTGGTCTCCCTTTAATAGTTATCTAAATAGGTCCTATTTTAAGATTGTTAATACCTCCTCTATAGGCTATCTAATCTCCTAAAATTATTATAAGCGGATATAGGTGTTTCTTCTATCTATATAGTAACCCTATCCTTTCTACTACCTTTAGTGATATGTGGTTCCTAGTTACTCTACTATCTACCAACGCTTTAAACTGCTAATCTTGCCAATTAGCTCTTAAATTTAGGTATTACCCTTAAATTTCTTTAAGGGTCTAAGGCTCTAACACTAGTTCCCTCTAGTCCTATACGCCTCCCCTTTTTTTAACTATTGGCTGCTAGATCCTGCTTATACTTAGTCTACTTTTAGCCAATACTTAATTCGTTTCTTTTCCTCTATATACTATAGATAAGTATTCTCTAGGCACTCCTACCACTATTATCCATCTAGGCATTCTTCTATAAGGAATCTTCCTAGTTAAAGTATTAAGTCCCCTTAACCTTATACTTCTACTAGGTGCCAACTATATATATACTTAGCATTCCTAAACTGTTTTTCCTCTAGTGCCCAATATATTCTTACTAGGTACTTCCAGTTCCCATCTTTAGGTGCTCTATATATATTATACGTATTATCCACACAAGCTATCCACAATAGTATATAATGCGCTGCATGTTTCAGGTTAACTCTTAATTCGTCTTTATTCTTAAGTTTAAACCTATACCTAGTTAACCTAACCACTAGTATCTCTGCTACAGGTACTAAGATTTATTATTTACTTCTCTAGTCCCTAGATCTCTCTTCTAGGTTCCTTAACATTATAATTAATACTCCTTTAATATAACTTATACGTTTCTCCATAATGGGTTAGTCTTAGACAACTTTTTTATCTAGCCATATATAAAACTCTTCCTATTCGTTACTGTGTCGTTGCCTATACCACTTTCCGTACAACTGGTTTAGTGTGTATGGTCTATCCATTAGAAAGTACCTTGTTATTACTACATCATGACATCCTTTAGTATGTCTTTCTTTAAACTTAGTTAGAATATCTAGATCCTCTTCTTATTCCAGTTTATCTAACCACTTTGCCCTAGGTGTCCCTGCACTTGGCCTATTAGTAACTCTTCATACAGGTGCTCTGTCCCTTATATAACCTGGTATAGCTGATCTCTTATCTAGCTTTTGCTCTTGCTATATAATAATTCTTATTCTAAACTTATCTATAGTTTTTTATTTTTTACGTCTTGCAGCTAGATCCTTATAGTCGTTTTACTTTTTAATCCTAGTATTAACTATTTAATCTTTAGGCTAAATACTGCATTTACCTAGGATTACTAACATTCTTACTTATTCTCCAAACTTGTAGTTCTTAAACTTGCGTCCTATACTTATTCATTTGTTACTAAACTGAGTTACAGCCCTTTCCCATTGGTTTTTATCCGTTATGGGTCCTTAGGTATGTCTTATCTTGTCTTAAAAATCTTAAGCTTCTTTTATCTCTTCTTAAGAATCTTAAGCCTGTGGCCTTTTGCCTTTATTAAGTAATAAGCTAGCACTAGCAGTTATCTACTTACTTAGTTTCTTCTAAACGTTACTCCTATTATCTTATAAAGCGATGGAAATCGTATCTAATGGTATTACTATACCCATTTCTAAACCTTGTTCTGTAATAGTCTTAGTCTCTACTTCTGTTTCAACTTCTCTAAGGTTTACATACTCCTAGTAAGCTGCCTTTATTGCCTTATTATTAGTAAATGCTTCGCCTTTATTAAATTTATTATCTTTAATGTCTAATCTGCGAGCTAGTTTGCTAGTTCCTTTAAACTTAGATAATAATGGCTCTTATAGCTAATAGCTTGCGCCGTACTTAGCGTCCTTATAAATTTAGCATACGTTGTTGTAACAATACGCAAAACTATTAATTAAACACTCCTTTATTCCTTACAGTGCACCGTCATCCCTCTATATATACGTGCCGTCTGCTAGTCTGGTTCCCTTTACCGCGTAGTTACTCTAACCACCTTTATAGTCTCTGGCGAAGTAACCCTGTTTTCCGTAATTTATATAAGCTCTATCTTTAAACTATCTTTTTTACTATAGAGTCCGCCTAAACATCTTCTACTGCTAAGATCCCTGGTTTGGCCTCTGCTCCTAGGTCCTTTAATTACTTAACCCTCAACCTTTAGGTTTCTATAGTTTCTTTTTCCATCTTTAGGTTTCTTTAGTACCGCTTAGGTCTATTAGCTCTACGCCATTCTATAGTTTTTAACTCTATATCTGTTGTTGCGTACTCTACGCCTTATACAACTATAGAACTCTGTTTTGCCCTCTCTTAGCTTATTCCCTTTGGTAGATCCTATTATTAATCTTTATTAACTAATTTATTAACTCTCTTAGAGTATCCGCATCTTCCATTAGGATAATTACGTCCTAGACTTTAGCCTTAAGTCCCTATTTATACTATGCTATAAGCGCCTTATTATTCCACTTAACCTATATAGCTAGTGTTTGGAACTGTGTTGTATACTTAATTGCTAAAGTGCATTATACTAAGTTCTAAAGCTTTTGTTCCGCTATAGTTATGGCTTCTAGGTCTCCAAATATCTGCGTTAGTTGCTCTATAAACCCGTTCTAACTAGTAAATATATACCGTACATCCTAGTTAGTAGTTGTTATGCCATTAGCCTGTATTTCTATAAGATACAGCTTAAACTACTTAAGTGCCCTCCCTATTAGGAACAATCCTGCATAGGCTACTTAATCTAACGATGTTGCTAACTTCGCTCCTTCCTATACTACCTTAAAGTGCATTTGCGTAAGAAATCCCTTAAGCTTTAA
>Ga0307507_10000760_pt1 | contig 71035 bp, 36 predicted proteins | sample 7_EM_MG_FD_207223 | JGI IMG/M metagenome (GOLD analysis project Ga0307507, IMG submission 207223) | Populus trichocarpa ectomycorrhiza microbial communities from riparian zone in the Pacific Northwest, United States - 7_EM | ecosystem: Host-associated > Plants > Roots > Unclassified | place... | reverse complement strand
TTCTTAGGAGTATGGTTGTGTATTTAAAGGACCTTAGTCCCTACTGTAGATAGTTCTCTCCTTATAGTAAATCTTAGAATATAATTGGAGTTAATCTATTAGGCAACTACTCCACCAGTTATTATTATGTTGTTGTTTTATTCTTACCTATATACCCAGCCTAATAATAGGACCCACCGTAGTTTCTACTACAAGGTTCTGTTACACCTCCCCCTATATATTCTCCTACCCTTCCTCCCTTATATACCAAACGTAATATATAGCTAACTTAAAGAGCTCTACCTAGCTTTTCTAATATTGTCTTCTATTTAATTTCACCTTTTTAGGCCTCTGCTAGACCTGCTTTTAATACAACTATAATACCTAATATAGAGTTACTAGACGCATCTATAGTACCGTTTTCTCCCTCTCCTTAGGCCTCTCCTTAGGCCTCTCCTTAAGCCTCTTTTTCTTTAACGCCTAATTACCAAGAGCGCTAAGCTTATAATTAAATTGTTTAGACTACCTTATATAAAGCCTAGAGAGAGTTACAGCATAAAGACTAGAGGATTAAGTAATACTACTACTATATTAATAAGTATCGGCAGAGTGTAATTATATAGATTCGTGTTAGCGACTTAGTTAATCAAGGCATAAGCACGGCAAGAGGGACGCGCAAGCCTGTACGATTGGATTGTCTATAAACAAGGATCTAAAGCTAAAGAAAGGAAACAAGAAGAACGGAAATACCGCTTAAAGTTATATACAATCTTCTAGTCACGTAATGGCAAGTTGCGGCAAGTTGCCATTATATAACGGCAGTTTGCGGTAATCTAACGGCAATTTGCCAGTGCCGTAACATTACCCCCCCCCCTCAAAAAAAAGCCTGCCCTTAGGCTTTGTATATCTATATTACCCCTATGGGGTATTCTTGTCCTTATGTTTTATAGGCAACCTATTATCCTTACTATGCTAGTATTCCATCTATTTATCTAAGTACTTCGGCGGTCTAGGTTTGTTAGGGTAACGGCTATAGAACTCTTATAACTTATAGGGACTACCTATAAAATTCTATGCGGGGTACTAAGTAGGGTCTAGATTATATCCTTTCTAATTTACGCAGTACTTTAGTATTTCCCTTATAAGTTTACAGGCCAGTATTTCTTTAATTTCCTATTTATTATTGCTATTAACTTAAATTGGTAGGGGCGGTTTATTCTTTTATCTAGGTAATAGGTTGTTTATAGCTTTCTATAGCTTATCTAGCGAGAATTTAGAGTAGACCTTAATTAAATCTAGGAGCTTTACTTTATATAAGTTGCCTCTTGTTTTAAGAACCTTATATAGTCCTACCATCTAATAGTCTAGCTTGCGGCTAGGCCGCTTTATCCTTTAGTTCTTTATTATAACCCAGACCTTATTACCTACAGTAAAGTCAGGCTTACGTCTATACTTATTTACCTACTATTTTATTAATTTTTAGGCTTTTTCTAGGTTTATATAGGCTACTTTCTAGGCTTCTTCTAAGCGTTTAGTATACTACTAGGCTTCCTTATAGGATAGTTTCTTATATATAGTCTGGGGTCCTTCTAGTCTTTCCCAGTTAAAGCTTATATAGGATAAGTACCCCATTTCTAACTAGATAGGTACAAATCCTATAAAGTTATAGGGTAGGGTAGCCTAGGCGTAGTCTATTAGCGGTTCGGCCTAATTATCCTAAAAGTAGTTAATAAAGGGTTAGAGTCTCTAGTCTAAATTATAACAGTGTAAGTGTAGGAATTGAATAAGCGACTTAATTGTAAATCTATGGAAATCAAGTGAACTAAATACATGAAAGTAGACCCGGAACTCCATAGTCTATGACTCAATATTTGACCGTATCCAAGACATACAAGGGTAGTGTCGATCCTGTCTCAGAGCCTCTTAGGCAACGATCTTAGGTCTCAGCGTAGTGCTAGTAAACTGTTACACACCCCCCCCAGATTTAACGGTGTAGTCAAAGCTGTAGAAAATAAATAAAGATAGAGAGATAGGGTGATGCTCAAGCGTCTTTATTTAATAACGTAGCAATTTAATGTCGAATATCCACCAAATTTAATTGCTTTATCCATGCCTCGTGCCTTTGACGGGGTAGGATCTTGGTAAGACCATCGGCAGGCATCTTGTCTATAGGGACCCATCATACGTCAATCTTTTTGTCTTGGACCTCCTGTCTAAGCCAGTGCTGATATACATCGATATGTCGTAGCTTAGTGTTAAGCTTTGGTATATCCTGTCTTAGGAGTTATATCATCTGCATATTGTCGCATAGTAGGGTAAATTCGCGTTCTAAATTGAAGCCAATTGCCTTAAAGAAACGCTGCCACCAAATAATCTTAACAGCAGCCATAGACAGGGAGAGAAGCTCCGCTTCAGTAGTCGAGCGAGTCACTAATCTTTATAGGGTTGCCTTCCAATTAATCAGTCCTCCAAATAGCATAAAAAGGTATCCTTAAGAGCTCCATCTAGTGTCTTTATTGTCCGCAAATGCTGCGTCAGATGCTCTATAAAAGGTGACGTCTTCTCCTTTAGGGTTTCTAAAGTAGATATATGCTCTAAATACTTCGCCAGAGTATTTGATAGCCATAGATTTTGTTCCAAGGCAATAGGCAATAGCTTAGTTTAATGCATCGAGGTGCTTTTAATTTAGATTAGTAAGAAATTCAGCTAGCTTTAAATGCGTCTTCGCAATATCAGGTCTCCTAAATCCGGCAAGGTGCACAAGAGAACCAACCCATTGCTAGTAGGCTAGTGTTCTTTAAGGGTTCATCTACTAGTCAGACGGAATTAGTTCGTTAGGTAATAGTATTTTAGAGAACCTTTCTGGTTCGATCTTAAACCAACTAGCTATCTTTTTAATATAGGAATCTTAGCAGAGCCAGAGCTTTCTGCTTACACAATCTCGTTCAATTCAAATTCCTAGGAACCATTATAGGTCTCCTAGTACACGGATCTCGTATTAATGTAGAAGTTTAGGTTTAAATTCTTCTAGTCTTTAAAGGTCCTTTTTGGCAAATAGAACGGCAATATCGTCTACGTAGAAGAAGACAATAAGTCGTCTATTAGTGTAAAGACAGTTAGTACCTAAGACAGGCTTCAATCTAAATTTGGCCAGTATACTGGTAAGCTCTTTATACCAAAGTAGTGGTAAGACTTTCAATCCATATAGCGCCATAAGTAGCTTTAGGACATGTTTGTTTTAATCAAAGCCTTCTAGGCAGTAACAGTAGACTGGCTTGTCTAGTCTTATATTCGTAAATGCGTTTACAGCGTTATACTGTCAAATCTCCAAATCGAATGCGGCTGCTATAGCTATAAGGGCACGGAATATTTGAGCAGCTAGCGTTACTGCATAGGTCTCCTCCTTAGTAATCTACAGGTCTCTGCAGACGCACAGTCAAGCTTTTAGCTTTTGTAGGTAGCCATTACTATCGAACTTATATTTAAAAACCCATTTCAGTGGAAGGATCTGCTCGTTATATGCTTCTTCTTTTAGTACAGTCTCGAATATCCCTCAGCGTTTTAGGTCATTATATTCTTTTTCCATGGCCTTTTAAAAGCCGGTAGTCAAAGGGTGCTTTCTTAGCTCTTTAAGGTTCCTTAGTTTAGGAGGAAGATTGTCCCGATATAGAGATAAAAATCTAGTTCGGTCAATATCCTTTACTAGTCCTGTGGCAAAGCCAGCGTAGTAACCAAATAGGGTAGGTATATTAGCTAGTGCTACTGCGTACGCTTAACGTCAAATTCGTTTAAAACCTTCTGGTAGGATAAGGTCGGCAGAAGGATTAGCCGAGACCTCGTTAGCTCGTGGAGCTGTATTCAACAGTTCTGGCAAACCTAGCTGGGTAGGAATTGCTTCAATTATATCCAGGATATCGTCTTAAAGTCCTCCTGGTGTGGTGTTTGTTTCTGGCAAATCCGGAGATACCGTTCTGCTAGGTGTTGGTAGCTGTTCAATATCCTTTATAGGAAGCTCTACTAAGTCGTTCGATGTAGTCATTTGATCTGCATTTGAGGTAGGTCTATATAAGATAGATTCATCCTCAGATTCGTCCTTGTAGAGAGGTTCTAGTAGACTAATCGCCTAGATAGTGTCTTCTAATACTTCCCTAAGTAGGTAATCGATGTTTTAACCCTTGGGGTTATAGAACGAGGTCTTATTAAATATAACGTCTCTGGTTTAAATAACTTTGTAAAGACTTGGAATCCAGATTCAATAGATATTTGTTAAATTATAGCTGACTAGGTGTCTAATTAATGTATAAGGAGCTAGCTTGTCTCCCTTTCTAACTTATTTATTCAGCGTATAGGTCTTGCAACCATATTCGTGCATATAGGTAAGTGATGGTAGCTTGCCGTAGGCGACCTTATACGGAGTTTTCCACCCTAGTTGTTTATTTAGTGTTCGATTAAGTGCATAGCCAGTAGCAAGGAAGGCCTCTGGTCCTAGAGACGGGGGTAAAGATGCTTCCAGCTACATAGACCTTAATTGTTCCATAAGGGTTCGTCCAGATCGTTCTACTCCACCATTTTGTTCTTTGGTGTACGGTGCTCGGCATTTAAAAGTAATGCCTTTGTCTGCACACCACGTATCTAGGGTGTCTTCCGTTTATCTAAATGCTTATTCATCATCGCTCCAGAAGAAGACGACGTCTTGGTAAAATCGTGTCTTAATTAAGCGGTAAGTCTTGCGAATAGTAGGTAGGACAGTAGCTTTGTCCCTATTCTTGGCGGTGTATATAAAGTTAAATTTGGAATACGTGCAATAGAAATGCATAATATATCTATCACCGTTATACCTTAATACTCTAAGGTAGATAATATTAAATACTAGCCGTTCAAATAGTTGAGTGGCTAGAAATTCATGTTCTTATCTTTAAGAGATCTGCTGCGTATGCTTTGCTAATAAGCAAACTTCACATTTAATTTTAAGCGGTGCTTATTTATTAGTTTTAAATTCGGTCAGCTCTACGCCAATGACGTGCTTAGGAAGCTGTGTAATAGCATTAGGTCCTATATAGCCAAGTATCTTGTGCCATCTTATAGCTATGACTCCAATTGGTTTACGGGCCATTTAACTTGGCTAAAATCTTCCTATTAAGAAGGTTAATTAAGTTGTTAAATCTAGGGTAGGCTCTCTATGCATCAGTGCCTAGTGGCCCCCTAGTTGTTTCGCATAGCATACTATTTCGCCAGTTACTAGACGGTATAGTAAGTTTCGTCCTAAGTCGAAATAGATGTCGTTATCAGTAGCTCTTAAGAGTGCTACAATATTTATAAACATAGTGGGTACTAGTACTATATAGAATAGCTTCATTTTTGACTTCCTAGTATGTATATTGACAGTAATAGTTACTATTCCGTAAGCTTGTATTTTTTCAAAATTTCCGCTAATAATTAGGTAGTTGTCTTTTACTACTAGGTATAAGAAGGTAAAGTCTTCTTTATTATTACAGATATAGGTATCTGCGCCAGGGTCGAGTATCTAGGTATTCTGGAGTTTAAAAGGAATTTAACCAGTACTAAACGCGGCAGCATAGCTAGTCAGTTTGGTAGAAGCTAAGGTTTTAGAATTAAAATTAATTATAGATTCTGTGTTCTAATTGTTCTCCTTTACTTCCAGTTCTCTTTTTTAAATTTAGTTAATGATGCGTTTAATCTAAGGTGTAGATAAGATAGCTTTATCTACTTTCTTCTAGACGTCTGCCCTTAGTCTCCATCCTTAAGGGCGCTTGTGCTTGGCGATATAATAGCAGTCGTTAAACCGGTGTATAATACCGCATATACATTCCTTATTCCATCTTAAATTTAAATTGCTCTTAGAATTGGAATTGCTGTTAAAGTCTAAATTGGAATTGGAATTGTTTTAAAGGGTTACAAATGCAGAGTTATTGGCAGTTAAGGTAGACGATGCTTGCTGCATGCGGTAGTGCTCCTTAAACTCCTCGATAAGGTCGATGATGGATAGGGCTTTTTTGTCTTTTCGTTCTTTCCTGATTAGGTCTACTTCCAGTGCTCCTACAAAACTAGAAGAGATGGCTTTGATAGCTCGTACAAAATCATAGTGGGGCCTAAATCCCTATACGTCTAGAAGCTCCAATTCCTCTACCAGCTTGTAGACGCTCCTCCAGTTATTTAACCATTTTTCGATGCTCTGCTTTTTGTTATAGGCTTTAAGAGCCGTGTATTAATTTAGAACGTCGCGCTTTTAACCTAAGGTGGTAGGGGCGAGTACAGTCTTCAATTCTTAAAGGCGTTCATATACCATTCCGAGGTCTTTAATAAGAGGGAGGTAGGCTACTAATGTTGTGCGGACGATATAATTGCTAATATCGTTTATGGCTTGCTCTTGCTTCTGGTGCACGTGGAGGTCGTCCTTATATTCCGCATAGAGTTAATTATACGCAATAAGTTAGTTTGGATCTAGCTTGGCTATTAATATAGCAGTAGGAAGCACGTCTCTTAGTATAGGTCGATTTGGAGGTTCCAGCTTTAGAAGCTTGTCTTTCTTTTTTAATAGGTTGATGTACTGCTATACGTTGTTTGTTTTAGCAGTATCTTAAATAATAAAGAACCATTGCATCCAATTAGATGGCTTTTTAAGGATAAGGTTGAATTTTAAATAAGGTCCGTCTGTATTAGTTGTTATTTTTAGAATTTTAACAGGTCAAGTAGGGTCCTAGGTTAGCGTCTTGGCGAAACCTTATTTTGACGTTTTTTGATTCGTCAGTTCGTTCGTCTGTTGGGTACGTTCGTCGGCCAGGTACAACCGTCCGTTTATTTAGTAAGTGAAGAAGCTTAAGACACTTGCAAAGGTAGTAGAAGTAGTAACTTCGTAAATAAGGTAGTAGATTGATTGGTTTAGCAGGTAGTGCAATCTGGACTCATAACTATAACAGTGCAAGTGTGGGAATTGAATAAGCGACTTAATTGTAAATCTATGGAAATCAAGTGAACTAAATACATGAAAGTAGACCCGGAACTCCGTAGTCTATAACTCAATATTTGACCGTATCCGAGACATACGAGGGTAGTGTCGATCCTGTCTCGGAGCCTCTCAGGCGACGATCTTAGGTCTCAGCGTAGTGCTGGTGAACTATTACATAAATACTAGTTTATAATTTCCGTCTGGCTGTCTATCTAGGGGTAGTATACTATAGAAAGCTTTAGCCTAATGCCTAGGATCCGGGTAAACTCGTTCCAGAAAGCGGATATAAACTGTGGGCTATAGTTAGATATAATAGTATCTAGTGGTCCATAAACTTGGTAGATATAGTAGACATATAGTTAGGCCGCCTCTTTTGCATTAATATTCTTATAATAAGGGATTAAGAACGGGCGCTTGCTAAAGTAGTTAACTATAACTATAGCTATATCATATCCGTTACGGTCTATAGGTAGCTTATAGAAATCTATAGAGATATGCTATTAGGGGCACTCTAGTATTAGGAGTGGTTTTAATAATCCTAGGGTCTTGTCTTGTAAAATTATAGACCTATGGTAGTTATTATAGTTCCGTATATAGCGGTTAATATCTATAACTATTCCAGGCCAGTAGTAGCGGTTGCTAATAATCCTATAGGTCTTATTTTTTCTAGAGTAGGCTGTAGAGACCTAGGTATATACTTTAGCAATAAGCTAGGTCCATAAGTTCTGTTTCTTTACTACTACTAGCCATTCCTAATACTTAAGTAATCCATTTTTAAGGGACTATAGGCTAGTAATATTCTTTGCCTTTTTATGGTACTCCTATAGAGAAGAGGCTGTACAGTTTGCCTGCAGCAGTTTATTAATAAGGTTAGGTTCTATAGAGTTAATAGGGCATATTTTAGTATCTAAAGAGTCTATATTTAGTTCTGCCTATATCTAGGGGTCAAGGTGCTTTAGTTATAATAGTGTCTAAGTCTATAATAAGATCTTTGCGGCTATCTAGTTATCTAGGTCCTATCTACGCCTTATAAGGGCGTCCGTATAATTTATAGCGCCTAGCTAGTATATAATTAGAAAGTTAAACTGGGATAGAATATCTGCCTAGCGTACCTGCTAGGCTATAAGGGCCTTTATAGTTATAAAATATTCTAAGGCCTTATAATTAGAGACTACCTAAATAGGCTTAAGGGTCCCTTTTAGCTATATACGCCAGTGCTAAAAGCTAGAGATAATAGCCAGCATTTCTTTATTATAGATATAGTAGTTTAGCTTAGCATCTACTATAGTTTTTAAATAGTAAGTAATAGGGTGCCATTTTCTGTCTATCTACTTTTAGGAGTAAACGCTAGCTATAATACTATCTAAGGTATTAGTCTCTAGTATTAAGGGCCGTTCTAGGTTAAAGTAGGCAAGTAAGGGAGTAGAGACTAGTCGTTTCTTAAGCTTGTTAAAGGCTTGCCTATATATAGTATTAAAGTAAAAGGGCTGGCCCTTATAGGTAAGCAGGCTTAAGGGCTAGGCAATTTTACTATAGTTCTTAATAAAGCGTTAGTAGAAGTTATAAAACCCTAGGATTAACTATACCCCCTTTACAGTCCTTAGGGGTACCTATTATTAATTACAGCTGTCTTTTCTAGGTCCGCCTTAATTCTATTTATACTAATAATAAACCCTAGGTACTTTATACGCTTAACACTAAATTCTAATTTCCTAATATTGGCCTAGAGGCTAGCCTTACGGAGCTGTTATAGGACTTTATAGATATACTCTTTATACTCTAACTTATTCTTAAAGCAGATTATAATATTATCTAGGTAGGCTATATAAAAGTCGTTAAGGTAGTTAAAGAGTATATTATTTATATATCGCTAGTACGTAGCTAGTCTATTAGTTAGTCCAAAGAGAAGTACCTTATATTTATATGTTCTGTAATAGGTCCAAAATGTAATAAGATCTTCCAGCTTAGGGTTTATCCTAATTTAATAAAAGGCCTAACGGATATTAAGCTTAGTAAAGATCTTAGCTCTACTTATCTGGGTTAAAGTCTTATTAAGTAAGGGCAGTAGGTAGCGGTCCTTATAGGTTATATTATTAAGTTTATAGTAATCTATATAGAAACAAAGTCCTCTATTTGGTTTTTTAGTAAAAAGAATAGGTAAGTTAAAAGGGGCCTAACTAGGCTTAATAAAGCCCTTATTTAGGTTATTAATAAGGTACTACTTTATAGCCTATAACTCGGCAGTAGACTGCCGATAAAGGGAGCTATAGCTAAGTGTGTTTTCCTTATCTGGCTCAATCTTAATCTTGTAGTTATATGGTTAGTAAGGCGGGAGCATATTAGATACTGCCTTTGAGAATACATCCTTAAATTTCCAGTGTTAGTAGGTGTAACAAAGCCTTGTGGGAAACACCACGGTTAACTTATTAATGGGCTAGGTATGTAGGTAAACAGGAAGTTAATAATATAACAAGTACAAGTAATAACTAGTGGAGTGATTGCCTAATAGATTAACTCTAACTATATTCTAAGATTTACTACAAAGAAAGAACTATCTAGGTAGGGACTGTGGTCCTTTAAATACACATCCAAACTCCTAAGAAAGTCCTTGCTCTATCCACTCTGTCTACTCTATTCGCTTTATTATAAATCTTATAGATTACACAGATTACATTACGTAACCTTAGTTACTATTCCTTATTACATAGTTCTACTGGATCCATCCTAGACCATACCTATATTAACTAACTAGCTTCTTTTAACTCTTCTCTAAGTAGTTATAATATTATGCTTAAAGCGTCCGTAATACTATCTCCCTCCTCTTTATCTTTGTTCTTAAAGATTCCTAACATCTTTAAGTTGTCTACTAAAGGTATAATATCCGTTTAATTAATATTGTTACTTATTATACCTAAAACTCCTTCTTCCTCTTCTACAGTTTGTTTAGTCTTATACTATTACTACAATACTGTCTCTTAGTAAAGTAATGCCATCTCTATATTCTTATTATGTAAAAGAGGGGTTAGCTTATATTACGCTAGCAAGTCCCTTATCTTAGCAACCCTCTTTATATTTAGAATGCACTAAAGCAAATATTTAATTATCTTGCAACGTTTACTTAGTTTCTAACGCTAAGTGTACGTATCCTATTACTCTTAATAGTCTTTAAGTACCCTTATTAATTGCTGCTAGGGTTCTAGGTTTAATCTGCCGCTATAAAACTTAATAATAAGCTTTTAATAGCGCTGGCTAAACTTTATTATTTCCATCATGCTAAGCAAGAGGCTGCTACTACTTAATAACGTACTTTTAACTCTTAACTGGCTGCGTCTGCTTAGTTAATCTATCTTAAGAAGGTGCGTAAAAAGGTACATTCTAAGAAGTAGAAACTTATAGAATAAGGTCTTTAGGAACTTAGCAATAAAAGAACGGATTCTCTTCTAATAGAAAGGGAAATAACTCTAAATACGTTAGCAAGTGCTCCTCTTGGGTCCCCCTTAGGTAACTTATTCTTTAGCAATCCTTCTTTATTAATACTGCCTAACCTATTTTCTTCCAATACTCCTATACCTTTTTTATAGCATTTTTTAAGTTATCTAGTAGCTCCTAGGTAGTCTTATTATAGCCTATCCACTTAACTTTATACTATATTTTGCTATTAATGTCCTTATAACTAATAATCTTTAAAACTTCCTATTTGTCCTCTTCTTGTCCTTTATACGTGTCTGCTTTATAAACTAGTGGCTTAACATTCCTGTATACTAGCTCTAGTATTACAATATGCTATATAGGGTAGATCTTAATTTTCTTTAGCAAGTTAAGTCTATATATAACTTTTAAGATTTTTACTTTAACTGTAAATAGTCCTAGTCTAACATAGTCCAACTTCTTGCTTAGTTATTAACTTTTAAAATTTTTATATAGTAGCTATACTTTATCTCCCTCCTTAAGATCTAGTCCCTTAGATCTCTTAGCATTATGGTACCTTTTTATTTGTTCTTATACTAGTTTAGCTGTTTCTTTAAGGTATATATAAAGATTCATTAAGTTCTCCACTCTTTGCTTAGCTGTACTACTTATTTTTTTACTTATTATAGCGATAACAATGTTCTTAGTTTGTATCCATAATTCGCCTTAAAAGGTAATATACCTATCCCTTCCTATAGTGTTGCATTATACGCAAACTATATAACTGGTAATAATAATACCTAATTGTTATATACGTGATTAATATAGTGTTTTAGATACTATTCTAATATCTAGTTTAGTCTCTCCGTTTAACCATCTATCTATAGGTAATATGCTATTAACATTACTGCTTAAACCCCTTATTTGGCTAAGAATACCTCCTAAAATGCTACTATAAATCTTAGATCTCTATCCAATACGATTTTTATTAGTACCCTATGTCTTATAAATACTTCCTTAACATAGATTCTAGCCATATCTTCCACTAAGATTTCTTCTATACACGCTATAAAGTAACCCTACTTAGTTAACTTATCTACTATTACTAAGATCGCAATTATAATCCTATCTAGTAATAGGATCTCTTAACTTTAGCAACTTTATAATAAAGTCCCATAATATAACCTCCTACGGTCTCTCTAGTACTTTAACAGGTTATAGCCCTCTATATAGCTTATACCTTATTAGTTTGTTTCTCTAATAATCTAGACATTCCTTTATAACTTATCTTACTAGTCCCTATATTCCTTAAATAATATACTCCTTTTAAAGCCTTAACACTAAGCCTATAACTCCGTTATATCTTTAAGTTATTCCCTTATAGAACTTACTAATAAACTTTTTTGCTACTGCTCTTAGCACATATATAGCTTCTTAGTACTTATACTACTCTAAGTCTAAATTCTTACTTTATACTTCTTAGATCTTATATAACCACACACTCTTTAATATCTTATAAACTTATTCTAGTCCTTCCACTATAGCTACTAGCTTTAGATAATTATACCTAATTAATCCATCTTCGTCTTTTCTTAGCATAGCGCCTAATATCTTTTTATTATTTTACAATTCTGCCTTCCTACTAAGTGCGTTAGCTCTTGCGTTTTTAGTACCCTTAATATACTAAATTTTAAAGTAATATTCTATAAGCATTTCTACCCATCTAACTTATTTGCGGTTGAGTTCCTTTATTATTAGGAACCCTATTAGGTTCTTATAATCCGTTTTAACTATAAACGGTTTCTCTATACCTTATAAGAATGCTCTCTATTCCTTTAGTACTATAACTATACCTAATAACTCCTTGTTATAGATGTCATAGTTTAGTTCTAGTGGTGTCATTTTTTAACTATAGTACGCTACTAGGTACTATCTATCTAGATACTTCTATAGTAGGCATGCTCCTAATATAAAGTCTAATATATCTGTTTCCACAACCATGTCTAGCTTTAGTTAGTAAATCTTAAGGACCAGATCTTAGGTAAACAACTCCTTAAGTTCTTTAAACAACTTCCTTTATTTATTGCCCTATATCTACAGTTCCTCCTTCTTTATAAGCCTTATAAACGGCTCTATATTCTTTAACTATTATGCTATAAACCTCCTATAGTAATTGCAAAACCCTAGAAATAACCTTAACTATATAATGTTCTCTAGTTCTTGCTAACTTACTATAGCTTTAACTTTCTTTAGGTCCATACTAATCTTGCCTAGCTTAATAATAAATCTAATAAAATCGGTCTTCCTAGTAAAGAACTTATATTTCTTAAGTACTACTAGTATCTTTTCTTCTTATAGTCTTTTTAAGACCCACTTAATATACTTTCCATGTTCTTCCTTATTTATTAAGTAGATAATAATGTTATTAAAAATACACCATAACGAACTTATTAAGGTATTCTCCTAACACACTATTAATTCTTTTCTAAAATATTACTGGTGCATTTATAAGTCCAAACTACATTACTAATAGCTTATATAGTCCTTCCTTTAACCTAAAGACTACCTTTTATTTATTACCTTCCTTAATCTAGATCTAATAGCACGCCCACCTCAGATCTATTTTTATAAAGATTTACGCGTTGCCTATCCTATTTTAGATTTTGCTAATTAAGGGTAAAGAATATCTATCCTTTTTTATAATGCTGTTTAACTATCTATAGTTAATACACATCCTAAGTTTTCTGTTCTTCTTTAGGATAAATAATACTAGATATCCCGCTAATAACTATAACAGTCTAATATATCCCTTTTATAGGTTTTCTTAGACAAACTCCTTAAGCGCTACTAACTTAGTTTTAGCAAGCTTATAAATTAGAAAGAACTTTAAACTTATTCCTAGTTCCAACTCTATTTTATAGTCCTATGCTATATATTCTAACAGCTTTTTACTTTCTAGGCTCCATAACTTTTTACTATACTTATGGTATCTTTTTAGTATATAACTTAAGCCTTACTTAGTCTCCTTATAAGTTGCTCTAACTTAGTACCATACTACCTTAGTCTATTATCGCATTCTGCGTTGTTATATATCCTTAATATCAACTTATCCTATAACCCAATCAATCCTTAGATTATACTCCTATAACTAAGGCATTTCTAATATTGCCTTATCCTTTCCTAATAGTAGGATATTAAAAGACATTTTAACTGGTCTTCCTTTAATGGTTAACTAAATTAGTCCTATTTTAAGATTAATAATGCCTTCTCTATAGGCTATTAAATCTCCTAAAATTATTATTAATAGGTATAAATGTTCTTTCTACCTATATAGTAACCCCATCCTTTTTACTACTGCTAATAATATATAGTTTCTTATTACTCCACTATCCACTAGTACTTTAAACTTTTAATTCTACTACTTAACTCTTAAGTTTAGGTATTAACTTATAACTCCTTTAAGGGTTTAAGGCTCTACTACTAGCTCCCTCTAGTCCTAACTATTAACTATTACTTTTTAACTGCACTTAATCCCTCTATAACCAATACTTAGTTCTTTTCTTTTCCTCTATATACTATAGACAAGTGTTTTCTGGGCACTCCCACTACTATTATCTATCTAGGCATTCTTCTATAAGGAACCTTTCTAGTTAAAGTATTAAGTCTCCTAGTTCTTAAACTTCTACTAGGTGCTAACCATGCATATACTTAATATCCCTATACTATTTTTTATCTATTATCTAATATATCCTTATTAAATACTTTCGGTACTTATCTTTAGGTATCCTATATATATTGCATATATTATCTATATATATAATCTACACCAATATATAATACGCTAGGTGCTTTAGGTTAACTCTTAGTTTATCTTTATCTTTAAGTTTAAACCTCTCCTATATTAACCTAAACACTACCATATCATTTACTAGTACTAATACTTACATCATCTCTCTTTAGTCTACGGCCTATTCCTCTAGGTTCTTTAATATTATAACTAACGCCCCTTTTATATAGCTTATCTATTTCTCTAATATTGCTTAATCTAGTATAACTTTTTTATCTAGCTATATACAAAAATCTTCCCACTTATTATTTCCTCTTTACTTGTACCATTTTTGGTATAGCTCTATAAGTATATATAACCTATTTACAAGGAAGTATCTCTTTATTACTACATTATTACAACCTTTAGTATGTTATTCTATAAACCTAGTTAGAATCCCTAGATCCTCTTCTTATTCCAGTTTATCTAACTACTTAGCTCTTAGTATTTCTACCCTCAGCCTATTTATAACTTTCTATACTAGCGCTCTGTCCCTTATACATCCTAGTATGGCTAATCTTTAGTCTAGCTTTTATTCTTACTATATAATAATTTATTACCTAAACTTATCTATACTTTCTTTTTACTTTTATTTTCTAAAAGGTTCCTTAAAGTTGTCTTACTTCTTAATTATTATATTAACTTTTCAACCTTTAGGCTAAACACTGCATTTACCTAGAACTGTTATAGACCTTATTTATTCTTTAAAATCTTGGCTCCCTAGGAATCTTTATCCCAAGCTTCTTTATTTATTACTAAACTAAGCTGTTGCCCTTTCCTATTAGTTGTTATCTATTATAGGTTCTTAGGTATATCTTATCTCACTTTAAAAGTCTTAAGCATCTTATATCTCTTCCTAAAAATTTTAAGCCTATAGCCTTTTACCTTTATTAAGTAGTAAGCTAGCACTAGTAGTTATCTACTTACTTAATCTTCTTTAGATACTACTCCTTCCATTTTATAAAGTAATAGATGCCATATCTAACGGTGTTATAATACCTATTACTAAACTGCATTCTATAATAGTTTTAGTCTCTGCTTCTATTGCGTTATTAAAATTTAAGTACTCTTAGTTAGTCCCTTTTACTTCCTTATTGCTATTAACTAATAAGTACTTCAACTCTATTGTTATTATTACTAATCTTTATCCGTATATTACTATAATATCTTAATCTAGCTTATAGAGTTAATCTTATTCTTTATCTAACTCTTTAGTTCCCTTAAGTTTTCTTAACTTTAGCTCCTATAGCCAATAGCTTGCGCTATACTTAGCGTCCTTATAAATTTAGCATGCGTTATTATAATAAAATGCAAAGTATTTAATTAAACACTCCTTAGTTATACGTAACATCCCTATATCTATATTATTATACTCTAATAACCTAGTACCCTTTACTATATGGTTACTTTAACCACCTCTATAGTCTCTAGTAAAATAACCCTGTTTTTTACAATTTATATAAGCTCCTAATTTAAACCAACTTTTCTGTTATAGAGTCCGCCTAAATATCTTCTACTACTAAGATTTCTAGTTTGGCCTTTACTCTTTAGCCCTATAATCACTTAATCCTTAACCTTTAGGTTTCTATAGTTTCTTATTCCATCTTCTAGATTCTTTAATACTGCTTAAGTCCATTAGCTCTAGCCCACTATTCTATAGTTTTTAACTCTGTATCTATTAATATATACTCTGCACCTTATATAACTATAGAACTCTATCTTACCCTTTCTTAGCTTATTCCCTCTAATAGATCTTATTATTAATTTTAACTAACTAATCTATTAAGTCTCTTAGATTTTCCACATCTTCTATTAGGATAATTGCGTCCTAGACTTTAGCCTTAAGTCCCTGTTTGTACTATGCTATAAGCGCCTTATTATTCCACTTAACCTATATTACAAGTATTTAAAACTATATTATAAACTTAATCGCTAAACTGCATTATACTAGGTTCTAAAGCTTTCTCTCTACTATAGTTATTACTTCTAGGTCTCTAAATATCTGCGTTAACCTCTCCATAAACCTATTCTAACTAGTAAATATAAACCGTACTTCTTAGTTAGTAGTTGTTATTCTATTTGCCTAGATTTTAGTAAAGTAAAGTTTAAACCACTTAAGTGCTCTTCCGGTTAAGAATAATCCCATATACGCCACTTAGTCTACTAGTATAGCCAGCTTTGCTCCCTCCTGCATAACCTTAAAGTATATTTACATAAGGAATCCTTTAAGTTTTAACTTCTTCCCTAAGAATTGTTTAATTAAGGGTAACTTAACCTTAGCTACTCCAATTCCATTAATTCTTTCTTTAAGTATTTAATTATTATCTATTAATTAGTCAACTATTTCTTATAACTAACCTACTGTAACTAGCTGCGAATCCGTATCCCTTATACTGGTGTCTCCTCTGGACCCTAAGGTTATAGCTACCATAGATAGCATTGTGACTAGTGCTTTTAGTAGTATATTGTTTAACTTTATTAATATTATAACCTTAGTAGTAAATGTATAACAAAGCCTTATAGGAAACACCACGGTTAGCTTGCTAATGGGCTGGGTATATAGGTAAATAGGAAGTTAATAACGTAACAAGTATAAGTAATAACTAGTGGAGTAGTTACCTAACAGATTAACTCTAACTGTATTCTAAGATTTACTATAAAGAAAGAACTATCTAGGTAGGGGCTGTGGTCCTTTAAATACACATCTAAACTCCTAAGAAAGTCCTTACTCTATCCACTCTGTCTGCTTTGTTCGCTTTATTACAGATCTTATAGATTACACAGATTACACAGATCACATTACGTGACCTTAGTTACTATTCCTTGTCACATAGTTCTACCAGATCCATCCTAGACCGTGCCTATATTAACCAACTAGCTTCTTCCAACTCTTCTCTAAGTAGTCATAACATCGTGCTTAAAGCGTCTGTAATAGTAGGGTAGTTTCTATTCTACCAGCTCCTTATTTATAAGCTCGCTTTCCTATCTACCAAGCTTACTTTCCTTTTCCTTAATTATTTAATTAATTTTATATAAGCTGGTTGTAAAGGTAATAGTATTAGGTTAAGCTAAGTTCTAATAAAATCCTACGGCGCCAATATAGCAGATATTAATTGGTGGGAGGTATGTAGGATTCTTTATAGGCTTTTATTGGACCATATTTTGCAGTATAAGGTTTATAGTCTTCCTTAGCTTACGTTCTATTTTTTGTAAGTTATCCTTCCGGTCTATTAGTTTAGTATATTGTCCTATAGTTTTAGCCTTTCTTTATAGGTATATAGGGCCTAAGTTCTCCATGGGGTTTTAGCTAGGCTACTATTAACTTCCTTAGTCCTTAGTATAGTTAGCGTGGCATAGGTAGTCTAGGGGCAGTGTAGTATATAGATCCGTTGCGGATTAAGCTACATATCTTCCTTAAAGGCCTTGTCCCTACGCATAGCATTAGCCTAGTAAATAGTATTAATCTGGGGCCGTATAAGGTTTTCCATTATAATACTAATTTCTTTTATAAAGGAAGGGGTTAGAGGTAGGGTTTTAGGCTAGATAAGTTGTTTACTCTATATATTAAGCTATAAGTCTAAATAGGCTAGCCATTTTCGTCCTAAGATTATATTATGGCTTCCTAGGTCTATAATAAGGAAGGGGATATTATACTACCTTTATCTGTTAACATAAAAGTAAATCTATAAGATGGTTTTAATAAGTGGCCCTATTTGTCTATTATACCCATAAATAGGAATTAGTTTGGGTAGTTCTTTAAGGGGTATATTTAGAAATTTAGCTAGCTTTATAGCGCACTAGGCATCTATTAAGGTAAAGGCATTTGCTCTAGAGTTAGCTAAAGTAGAGGTTAAAACTTAATATCTATTACAGAATAAAGTATAAGGGATAGTGTAGCTTCTTCCCCTAACTAGCCAACCCAGATTAATATATAATATATTAATCCCTTTTAACCCTAAAGAGGAGTCTTCCTTTAGGGTTCCTTTTTTTCTAACTTTATACTATCCTTCTATATTAACAGAACCTTATCCGTTTTTGCTTTTGTTGGGCAGTCCTTAGTAAAGTGGTTCTTCTGGCTATATAAAAAGCAAGCTCCTTAATTACTAAGGGCCTATCTATAGGGGTCGCTGTATATAGGTTAAGTATACGCTAGAGTTATGGCAGGACTAGCTATATAGCTAGCTACTAGGTTTATAGTAGGTGGTACAGTTAGTGCTATAGGGGTTATAGATTTTACTAGGGCGCTATAGCCTGTTTTTATAGTACTTATATTCTAGTTAGTAGAGCTTCTAGTTTTGTACTGCTTAGTATATGCCTTAATTTAGTAGAGGCCTTAATTAATAGCCAGGCAGTGGTCCGTAAGTACCTTTAGCGTCTATATAGTAGTAAAAACTAGTAGTACGGCGCGCTATAGGTCTAGGGTAAGCTTGTTAAAGAGATCTAGCATTAGGTCTTTATAAGGAATATAGGCTTAGCTGGCTAGGTATAGAAAGCGGGTCTAAAAGGCTAAAAAGGTTTCTATTATTTTTATATTAAGGGTTTTATAATTAAGGCGGGCGTTCTATATCTTAAAGGGGTCCTTATAAATAGAAGATAGGTAGTTAATTATCTCTTCTCTAGAAAGGAAGGGGTCTGCTAAGTCCTAGGCATATCGCGGATATAGATGCGTCTATACATCCCTATTAGTACAGCCAAAGACATAGGCTATTTTAGCTTAAGTAGTAGGGAAGTAGTCTGTATTAACTTTAAGCTTGTCTTGTAGTTAAAGCTTCTAATTATTAAATATAGGGTTAGTTCCATCTATAAGCAATAGGGGGTCTATAACCTTCGCGGACTATAATAATGCTAATGCTATATATTGGACTAGGGCCTTAAGGACTATAGCAAGTCTTTAGGTGTTTAATAACTCCTTAAAGGGTATAGGGGTATCTCTAGTTTTAAGCAGCTCTTAAAGTTATTTGATTTTAGTATTAGCTACTATAAGTTCTTCCTAGGGGGTTAAGACGGCAACTGTTTCACTATTAGAGGTATTTATAGGTCCTACAGCAGCTTTGCCAACTGTTATATTTCTTAGTATAGTGGTAGGGGTATTAGGTAATTTCTAGTGTTTATTTATTTCCTAGGGGTTCTGGTCCATATATGTCCTATTCTTAAGTTTCGCGTTTTATTTATATTCTTTTAGTTCTTAGGGTTTGTCCTGTCCTTATAGTTCTGGTAATATCCTTAGGGTCCTATTCTATATCCTTGTCCTATTTATGGCCTTGTAGATATATTTAAGTTCCTTCTTAAGAAAAAAGAGTGGTGATGAGCTTTAGATAATGTTAGCGACTTAGTTAATTAAGGTATAAGCACGGCAAGAGGGACGCGCAAGCCTATATAATTAGATTGTCTATAAACAAGGATCTAAAGCTAAAGAAAGGAAATAAGAAGAACGGAAATACTGCTTAAAGTTATATACAATCTTCTAGTTACGTAATGGCAAGTTGCAGCAAGTTGCCATTATGTAACGGCAGTTTGCGGCGATCTGGCGGCAATTTTCCAATACCGTAACAATGCGCAATCTTTGCTAATATAGCTCCGTACTATATAAAGTATAGTACATAATTAAGGCCTTCTAAAACGTTCTCTCTATGCCTTTTATTACTATTATAACTACTTTATAAGAGCTTCTATTAATTATATACGCTATCTATAATAAGCCATTAACCTTATAATATAGTGGCTTTAGAAATTGCCTTAGATACAACACGCCTATGCGCTAATACTTAGTTAACTTTATTAAATCTTATATAGACAGTTTCCTTAATATAGTTAAATAACAACTTTAAGACCTAAAAGAAATCCACCTAATACCAAATAAGCGAGGCTCAGTAGCCACCTCTAAGGAAATTAACCAAAGACTAGAAAGGATCCAGGTAGCAATTAAAAATAGACTAAAAGAGCACTGCCCGGTTTTAAAACCGGGCCCCTCGCGCGACACATATAGTCTGTATAATACGCGGTTCTTATTACCAGCCAACAATAAGCAAGAAGGAAATATATAAGCAGCTATAATCCTAAAGATAAGAGACAATATAAAGACACAAGAAATTAGTTAAAGAATACCCTAAAAAAAGAAGTAAGAAATAACTAGAGACAGTTTATAAATAAGCATACTTCTAACCTAAGCCTCCTCCATAATAAGGGCCTTTAGGCTATAGTAAAATAGGTAAAGAAAAAGGCAGGGCGCCTAGTAGAAGATCTATACCTACCGCCCCTATAAAGAGCAGGGGAATTATAGGCTACTAATAACAATAATAAGAAGGCAAAGACCCTTATAAAAAGGTTCTTCCCCTAACCGGCTCCAGCTAACCTTAGTAATATTATAGGTAAAACACCAGTAACTCACCTATAGGTTAATAGCAACATAACAATAAAGGAAATAGCTAGAACTATTAGCCGCCTTTTAAATAATATAGTACTAAATCTAGATAGGATTCTAAATAAGGCTTTAAAGACCTATAGATTACTTATAACACCTTAGCTTATAGATATAGCTAAAGTATGCTTTATTATAGGTTACTACCCATAACTTAGCAGAGCTATAATAATAGTTATTCTATAAAAAAAGGCAAAGTAGACTACTTAACCCTAGAAAGCTACCGCCCTATTACCTTAGAAAATACTCTTAGCAAGATCTTAAAAAGGGTAATAGTAGACTATATAGTAAATACGGCTAAGGAACACGCCCTACTACTATAAAGCTAAATAGGGGCAAGAAAGACCCGCTTAATACTATTAGCACTTATACTACTTACTACTACCATTAAATCCGCATGGGTAATGCGAAGGGACTTTATAGTATTAATGCTTAGCCTAGATATTAGTAGTGCCTATAATAATATATCCTATAGGCGTCTCCTATATATCCTTAGGGCAAAGGGCTTCCTAGAATGGATTATATAATTTATTTAAGGGTTTATAGGCTAGAAAGAAATATTATTAGTCTTTAGCAGATACTAGAGCCCCTCTATTATAGTTACAATAGGAATACTATAAGGATTACCCCTCTCGCCTATACTCTTCCTCTTCTTTATAAGCAACCTACTTAACTCCTTTAAGGAAGGGGCAACCTAGAAAATAGACTTTATTAATAATATAAACCTAATTATATATAGGCTAATAGCTATAGAGAATTATAGAACACTAGAGAGAGCCTATAGTACCTATATAGAATAAGCAAAATAATATAGAGTCTAATTCTTACTAGAGAAATACTAACTAATCTATTTTATAAGAAAATGCAACTAATCTATAGATCTCTAGCATATAATTTATATCTAAGGCTTTAGGGGTTAACTAGTTTAGGGCCTAAGGGTATTAGAAGTATAGGTAGATAGTAAGCTCTAGTAAAGCATATATATAGTATAAGCGGCCTATAAGGGCTAAGTATAGTATATTATATTATCTAGGATCGTTAATTCTATATAGAGTCCATACTTTTAAAGGTTACGCCTACTATATATAGTAGTTATCCAGCTAACCATAACATATAAATCTAGTATTTGGGCCATTAGAGAAACTAAAACAGGCCCCCTTAAATTACTCCTTAAACCACTCTAAAAGGTCTAAACAGCCTACCTCTAGAGTATAACAGGCGGGTATAAGCGTATAGCTATAGTACTGCTTAAGAATGAAGCTAATATTCCCCCCCTATAACTATATATTAAAGCCGCTATAATATTATTATTCTTCATTGCTTAACATCCGATTCGGATCCCTATTAGGCCCACGCGGACTACTCCTTATATACATATAGGGAGAAAACTCTATTTAAGAAAACCCCGTAATCCATCTCCCTACCTTTTAGGACTCGCCTGTGGGGCGCCTGTGGGGCGCCTGCGAGTCACCTATGGTGCTCTACTACCTTACTTTTTAACCTCCTTAGGAACCACTACTGCCGTAACAAGCCTACAGACGCGCTAGTATCGCAAACTTTACTCTACTACTATAGAGTTATCAGGGGGCGCCTATTGCTTGCCCCTTTGCCCTCTATTACCATTTCCTTTATAACCTAAAACTGGTCTAGCACATTTTAGCTAATAAGCCACTAGGTAACCGCCTTAAGACCTTTTTATATAAAGAGTAGTATATTATAGTTCTCTATGCCAGCTACTAAGAGCATTACTTCTTAGTTGGAGCATATGGGGCATAGCAGTATTATATATTTTAGTGTCTATCTTAGCCAGCCATATTTATATCTTAGGCTACCTACTAAAACACTTACCCAGTAAAGCCAATCTTTTAATCCTATTACCCCTATTCTTAGGAGTGTTGCTATTATATTTTCTACCTTTGTTAGGCCTTCTTAAAGCTTTTAAGTATTTACCCCCCATAGCGTTAACCATGCTACGGCTTGGGTTTCTCTTCCCTAAGTCAGCCTCTGTACCTTTAACTCCCATGCGCCTCTCTAGCGTTAGTCCAACCAGTATTATATTACGGTAGATGGTTTCCTAGCATTCTTTTATGCTCTACTTTAGCTCCTTTCTCTTTCTTACTATTGCCTTTACTGGCCTCTTACGTGTCTCCCTTCCTCCTCTATATAGGCCTAGGCCCTAATACAGCACCATTCTTCTTCTACTTTCTCTACCTATTTCTCTAATATATCTTCCCTACTTTAGGGTTAATGGTTTGTTCTCCTATAGGGCACCCTAGGGTCCCTCCATAGTTTATTTAGTCATATCTTAATATACTTTATAACATTAGAGTTGCGTTTATTTTACGCCCTTTATATTACAGTGGCTTTAATATATAGTTATAGGGGGGGAATATTGGCTTCCTTCTTAAGTAGTGCTATAGCCGTTTACTTATACCCGCCTATAATGCTCTAGAGGTAGGCTATTTAGACCTTTTAGAGTGGTTTAAGGAGTGATTTAAGGGGGCCTTTCTCAGTTTCTCCAATAGCCCAGATACTAGATCTATATATCATAGTTGGCCAAACAACTGCTGTGTATAGTAGGCGTGACCTTTAGAAGCATGGACCCTATATAGAGTTAACAATCCTAGATAATGTGATGTACTATGCTTAGCCCTTATGGGCTGCTTATGCCGCATATACGCTCCACTAGAGCTTGCTGTCTACACATACTCCTAATACCCTTAGGCCCTAAACTGGTTAACCCCTAAAGCCTTAGATATAAATTATATGCTAGAGATCTGTAGATTAGTTGCGTTTTCTTATAAAATGGATTAGCTGGTATTTCTCTAGTAAGAATTAGACTCTATATTATCTTACCTATTCTATATAGGTATTATAGGCTTTCTCTAGTGTCCTGCAATTCTCTGCAGCTATTGGCCTATATATGATTAGGTTTGTGTTATTAATAAAGCCTATCCCCTAGGTCGCCCCTTTCTTAAAGGTGTTAAGCAAGTTGCTTATAAAAAAAAGGAAGAGTATAGGCGAGAGAGGTAATCTTTATAGTATACCTATTACAACTATAATAGGGGGGCTCTGGTATCTGCTAAAGACTAGTAACGTTTCTTTCTGGCCTATAAACCCTTAAATAAATTATATAATCCATTCTAGGAAGCCCTTTGCCCTAAGGATGTATAGGAGGCGCTTATAAGGTATATTATTATAGGCGCCGCTAATATCTAGGCTAAGCATTAATACTATAAAGTCCTTTCGCATAGCCCATGCAGTTTTAATGGTAGCAGCGAGTAGTATAAGTGCTAATAGTATTAAGCGATTCTTTCTTGCCCCCATTTAGCTTTATAGTAGTAGGGTATATTCCTCTGCCATATCTACTATGCGGTCCGCTATAACCTTTTCTAAGATCTTACTTAGGGTATTTTCTAAAGCAATAGGGCGGTAGCTTCCTGGGATTAAGTAGTCTGCTTTACCTTCTTTTTATAGGACAACCATTGTTATAGATCTTCTAAGTTATAGGTAGTAGCCTATTACAAAGCAAGCTCTGGCTACGTCTGCAAGCTAAGGTGCTATAAGAGATCCACAGGTCTTTAGGGCTTTATTTGGGATCCCATCTAGTCCTGGTGCTATATTATTTAAGAGGCGGCTAATAGTTCTAGCCATTTCTTCAGTTATTATGTCGCTGTTAACCCTCAGGCGAGTCACCGGTGTTTCGCCGGTGATGTCACTGAGGTCTGCTGGAGCCAGTTAGGGGAAAAATCTTTCTGTAAAGCCGCTATAATATCAAGGGTATAAAATAAACGCAACTCTAATATTATAAAGTATATTAAAACACGCTTAAATTAATTATAGAGGGACCCTAGGGTGCCCTATAGGAGAACAAACCAATAACCCTAAAGTAGGGAAGATATATTAGAGAAATAGGTAAAGAATAGTGCTGCGTTAGGGCCTAAGCCTATATAGAGGAGGAAGGGAGACGCATAAAAGGCCAATAAAGAGGCTAGTAAAGACAATAGTAAGAGAAAGAAAGAAGCTAAAGTAGAATATAAAAGAACGCTAGGAAACTATTTACTATAATATAATACTAGTTAGACCAAAGCTAGAGAGGCGTATAGGAGTTAAAGGTATAGAGGCTAACTTAGGCAAAAGGAACTTAAGCTGTAGCATAGTTAACGCTATAGGGGGTAAATACTTAAGGGCTCTAAAAAGGCCTAATAAAGGCAAAAAATATAATAGTAATACTCTTAAGAACAGGAATAATAGGACTAAAAGATTAGCTCTACTAGATAGATATCCTAGTAGGTAGCCCAAGATGTAAATATAGCTAGCTAAAACAAATACTAAAACACATAATACTGCTATACCCCTTACGCACCAACTAAGAAGTAATACTTTTAGCAGCTAGTATAGAGAGCTACGTCAGGAAAAAATTTAGCAGCATTTAGCCAGCATTTCGCAGCATTTCGCAGCATTTAAAAAAGACCATAGGCCTTAAGCAGCATCTAGGCAGCTATATTTATATATTATATATAAAAAAAATATTTTTAGATAGTAAATTGGATATAGTATATTACATAATAATTTTTTTTATAAATTACTTATAAATTATATACGTTATTCTACTTCTTAAAAAAAAGGCAAAATTTTTTAAAAAAAATTTAACTTTTTTTTAACTTTTTTTTAGAAGTAGAATAACATGTGTAATTTATAAGTAATTTAAAAAAAATTATTATGTAATATACTATATCCAATTTACTATCTAAAAATATTTTTTTTATATATAATATATAAATATAGCTGCCTAGATGCTGCTTAAGGCCTATGGTCTTTTTTAAATGCTGCGAAATGCTGCGAAATGCTGCGAAATGCTGGCTAAATGCTGCTAAATTTTTTCCTGATGTATAATATACTACTCTTAACATAAAAAGGTTTTAAGGCGGTTACCTAATAGCTTATTAGCTAAAATATGCTAGACTAGTTTTAGATTATAAAGGAAATAGTAATAGAAGGCAAAGGGGCGAGCAATAGGCGCCCCTTATTAACTCTATAGTAGTAAAGTAAAGTTTATAATACTAGCGCGTCCGTAGGCTTGTTACAGCAGCAGTAGTTCCTAAAAAGGTCAAAAAGTAAGGTAGTAGAGCACTATAGGTAACTCGTAGGCGCTAAGTAAGCGAGTTCTAAAAGGCGGGGAGATAGATTACGGGGTTTTCTTAAGTAGAGTTTTCTCCCTATATATATATAAGGAGTAGTCAGCGTGGGCCCAATAGGGATCCGAATCGGACGTTAAGTAATGAATAATTATTATTAAATCTTATAATTAGGCGCGTACCACTACCTATACTAAGCTCTCTGCTAAAATAGGACTCTATGCTTTTAACTCTATAATTAGGCAATTACTAAAAAAGGAAGGCTTTAAGCGATATGTTACTTACCTAAAGCCATGGCTTACCTAAAGGCAGCGCTAAGAGCGACTTATATTTGCCTATTAGGTAAGATTATAGATAACCAAAAACTAGTATAAGGTTATATAAATAGACAAATCTATAATGCACTATAGTGGCTACTAGTGCGTTTTTATAACTTAATAATCTTATAAATAATATTACCCCTACTACCTTTGGCTAAGACTCCATAATATACCTTATATAATAATTTAGGCTCACTTTACAGTTGTTAAAAAAGGGCCTCTAGTCTTTTAGAATAAGCAGAAATAGGGCAATATTATGGCTTAAGGCTTCTAAGATTATATCTACCTAAGCCTAAAAAACTTCTACGAATACTATAATAGGGAGTATTATATATATGTTAACGCCTACCAGCCATTTAATTATACCCCATCTATTATATAAATGGACGGCGCGCCCCTATATAGAGCTTAATCTACTAAAGCTAAGTTTAAAGCTAACTAAATCCAACTCCTTAATTGGCCCCTAAATAGCCTAATCTTAATCCAATTAAGGCGCTTTAGAAGCTAATAAAGGAGTAAATTATCTACTACCGCCAAAAGCCTTATACAGAGGAGGAGATGCAATAGGTAATTTAGGAAGAGTGGGATAAGATTATTAAAGCAGATTTATATCGCCTTATTGTATCTATAAGGCAATATATACGCGACGTAATTAAAGCCAAAGGTAGTATAACTAAATGATAGATTTGGATGAGAGTTTAAAGGAATAGGTCACTTATTTAGTTGCTACACTATTGAAATTAGTATATAGGCAGAATCCCGCATATTCGTTTGATTTAAAAAGCTTCATTTAATTTTAATATTGGGCGTTTTTTAAGCATGCTAATCTGTTGGAGATTAACCCCATTGTACCTAGTAAAACGGGCGGTGTTCTCCGAACGATCGGCAGCGCTAGTAAGCACTTACAACGAGATGCGCCTAGGCGGTGTAGAGGCTAACTTCTTAGCCAGGGCTGATGTCGGACTAAATTGCAGAATCTGCTTTGCACACGCGAGAGCCCGTCCAAGATCCACCCCAAGACGTGTCGACAGAGTATCGCAGAATTGCAGGCATGGAATGCCGTCATATTCTATTTGAGGAGGCGGGCAGCAGCTCATACTCTGCAGAAATAATGTCTCGAGGGAACAGGAATAGTCGGCCACAATGCTATCAGGGTTGTCTTTGGTGTCCTTTGCAATGTTTAGGAGGCCGTAGATCAGGTCTCGGGGTTCGGAACATCTGGACATATGGCATTAGAAGAGGAGTTGCCGAAGTGTTAACCTGGTGGCGATGATGCGTAACTTTTTCAGCTTGCCGAATGGATGGGTCGGGTTTCTCATGCCAATTGCCTGGTTGCCAGTGTCATGATCTGGCATGTGAAGGATAAAGTTGGGCCAATGAGAGAATCGGTCGCCACAGAAGATGTGGATGTCGGAAGCCAGGACAATTTCTTGGATGATCCAGGTTCGCGTCCAATAGGTGCGGCGTTGGAGAGATGCAATGGCGGCTGAGATAGGGTTTGTAGCGTCAGAATCGACGTTTTTAAGGATGCTTGAGCAGAGAGATTGTGATTCTAAAGGGATCTGATTGCAGGAGTCAAAATATTCTTCACTCCCGTTAGCTTGAGGCCCAAGCCAGACAAGTACTGACTTTGCATACGAGTAGATCAACCCCATCAGTGGGACTTGGATGTTCTTTTCCAAAATGTCGTTCTGATTGATGCAGAGAGCATCAACCCAGAGGGTCACAGCCGCGTAGGTCAAGCGCAGCTGTTGCAGAAAGTCAAAAAGATTTGCTTGAATGGAGTGGGCCACACCACCGAGCTCTATCTCTTGGAAGAGGCCAGGAGTTCCCCATGTGTATGAGACAGCATGGTAGTATGGATGTGATGTCAAAGAGCTGTGAGTGAGCGAGCATTTTATGGTTTCGTCTCGTTCACCAGGCAAGAGCTCTAGAAGACGAAAATCCATTGGCTCTTGAAGCGGTTGATAGGTGAACTTCTCTGGTTTGAATGCCATACTAATAGTGAATCGTTTGTAGTCGCTGATAGTAAAGAACTGCACGCTAGCTCTCGAGAATCTATCTCGTGCACAGCCTTTCAGAGAAGCCCCGCGCCAAGACCTTGGTCTGGCGCCCCTGACACTGAAGAGCCGAGGGGGGCTAAAGACCCCTGGGGCTTGCTTAACCACTCTTTAGGTGTACTCACCCTCAGGTCAGGTTAAAGCGGTCGCTGCTCGGGTTGGTGGCCTTAACTGGAACGGGAAGAAAAGAGTTATTGCCCACTATGGAGGTACTAAGTGAGTGCTGCGTGAGTACTAAGTGGGCTAGGCCCACAGACCCTCCCCCAATATCCCTTAACCCGCCGGCGTCCTACCGAAATCTGGTCCGTGCTTGAACACCAGAATGAAAATAACATGCATAGCTAATTACTACTAACAAAGCCTTCTAATCGTACTTCTAATGATATAGACCTTGTTCAACCGACTCAATACAACGTTCAGCCGAATCGGTGTGCTAAAAAACCGCCACCGAAGCCATAGCCGCTGCCCGATTTTACTCCTATGACAATTCGATTTGGTTGATCTGATTGGCTAGTTCTTATCGATAACGGTAGGACGCATTCCGGCAGGTTAAGGGATAATCAATAGTACAGCATCTTGGCGCATCCCGTGGTTAGCGTGTTTTGTCAACTTTCCCCTAAAACCGCAAAAATACCAAAATTTCCCCTACAAAAAGGCCATGCGGAAGTGGCTGTGCTAACCACCGGAATTGAAGAGATGCTGTAGGCCCCTCCTTGCACGCTTAAGGTGTGCTCAGGGTTGCTTAGTTTCAGCTTAGGGCTGTTTACCCTCGGCTCAGGTTAAAGCGGCCGCTGCTCAGGTCCAAAGACAGAAATAGATCTTGGTGAGGGGGGTCTTCGTTGACTATAGGGGTAGGTCTTAGGTTATTCGCATATAGTCAGACGTATAGGCAGTAAGGTAGTATACCGATGTTGAAGTCTGAGCATTTTGCCGTCTTTTCCCGCCTTCAAGATAAACCATTCCCAATATGGCGATCGCGATACCATCCATCCTGAAATTTTGTACCTGTTCATTCCGCCAACATCTCCATCCAAATATGCGGAATTGTCGTGTGTTACGGGTATTTTCAGCCTCGGAAATCCTTAGATGTTCTTACTAATGCCGATTGTAGGTGACCTCAAACCGCAACATCTGCATATTCTGCGCCTCCCGGCGATATACTGATGGAGCTATCCCATCGATCCGCCAGCCCGCCGTCGTCCAACGGAGATATCTCAACTCCTCAATTAATGCACCTCAGTCAGCCTCAGCGGCTGTAGCATACCGCGAAGATGATAGTGGGCACCTAGAGAATTCCTCTAATGGCCAACATCGGTCTTCAGGTGGATGGGGGCGGTCGTTTGAGGGAAGCAATAGAATGAGTACACAAGAAGAGAGGGAGAGGGAGGCATTGCGGGCAAGATTTGGTGTGCAGGCATCTCAACAGCCTTCCTCACGCGGCGAGACTTTCATCACACGGGAAGAGCGGGAGAGACAAGCTTTACTGGCAGGATTTGGTAGTCAGCCATCTCGAGAGGTTCCCCCGTTACCATCGAACCTAAGCCACCAAGGATTACGAGAGACAGACCATCCAATGACGAGACAGTCCAAAGTTCCGGGGGTTGGTGGATCGAGTGGCCAGTCTCAACCGTTACAATGGCCGGAACGTCAAGAACGAAGTGGATTTAGGGAAAGGGTAGCTCCTCCCAATGATCAACGGCAGCCTGGCCTAAAATCTTATCGAATCAACCTAAATCCCAGCTCCTCCCCCCCCTCGGATATCCCAACATTCAGTCATGAAGCTGCTTCAAATTGGACGCATCTGAAGCGGAGGAATGTGCCTAGCCCACTGCCGAATGCGGTTGATCAACGTCAATCGCAATCTAGCATATCTGAAAACTCCGACATTGGTGATTTCCTAAGGGGTTTGGAGCGCAATCCACCGCCCCAACCGCCGCCACAACGCAAGCTGAACAGTGATGAGATTCAAAGCCTTCTGAGTGGAGCATCTAAACGTTATGTTCCCTTAGCAAAAAATTCCCGCGAATCGCTGCGCTGCTTCCGATGCGGCGAGGAAGGGCACCGGGGACGAGATTGCCCAAATCAGATTAAAGTCAATCGTGTGCCTTCACGCTCCAGTTCCGAGCCACTTAGGGAGGGGCGGAACGATGCTCTACCTACAACAGATAATCTTAGTCAGTCTTGGGCAAAGGAAAACTTAACCCCGGTTTCTCCAGCTCTCTACCATGACGAAGAGAAACGTCGTGCAGCTGATTCATATAAGCGACGCTCTGGCCGCTTCAAGTATGGAGATGAAGAGTACGCCGCCCCTACCTGTGGGCTTGAATTTGAGCCTGAACACCGAAAATCGAGTGACCGCCGCAAAGCCCGTCGCAATAACCGCGTTATGCGAGACATAGATGAAGATGAATATGACGATGAGGCCCTCCGTGCCGAACGAAAACGGCAGCGTAAGGCAGAAAAACGCAAAGCTCAGCTCGAGAAAGCCGAACCTACGCCCATCTATCTCCCTGAATATATTAGTGTGGCAAACTTAGCTTCAGTGCTAAAGATTCGCGTTGAAGAATTTGTGCGTAAGATGGAACAGCTAGGTTTCGAAGATGTACAGAACGACCACATTCTAAACGCCGAAAATGCTGGACTCATCGCCATGGAGTACAACTTCGAGCCCATCATCCAACCTACCGAAGAGGACGCGGATCTTTATGCGGCGCCTATCCCCGAGGATGTTTCTTCTTTACCAGCGAGACCTCCCGTAGTAACCATCATGGGCCACGTCGACCACGGCAAAACCACCATTCTCGATTACTTAAGGAAATCGAGTGTGGCAGCGACGGAATTTGGTGGCATCACGCAGCACATTGGTGCTTTCAGTGTTCCGCTTGCCTCCGGCAAAACCATCACTTTCTTGGATACACCTGGCCATGCTGCTTTCCTTTCTATGCGCCAACGCGGAGCAAATGTTACTGACATTGTGATTCTCGTCGTCGCAGCAGATGACTCAGTTAAACCTCAAACTATCGAAGCGATTAAGCATGCGCAGTCTGCTAGCGTACCTATCATCGTAGCCATTAACAAAGTCGATAAAGACGAAGCTACTCCGGACAGAGTCAAGCAGGATTTGGCTAGACATGGTGTGGAGGTTGAAGATTATGGTGGCGATACTCAAGTCGTGTGCGTGAGCGGGAAAACGGGCCAAGGCATGTCCGAACTCGAAGAAGCTGTCGTCACGCTGTCTGAGATCCTCGACCATCGTGCTGAAACAGGAGGTGCTGTGGAGGGCTGGGTCCTTGAAGCCACAACGAGGAAATCTGGTCGCGTGGCGACCGTCCTTGTGCGCTGTGGTACGCTCCGCGTCGGTGATGTGTTGATTGCAGGGACTACCTGGGCACGAGTGCGTACGTTAAAGAATGAAGCGGGAGTGGCGATTAAGGAGGTTGGGCCGGGTATGCCGGTTGAAGTTGATGGGTGGAGAGAACAGCCGCTTGCTGGAGATGAAGTGCTGCAGGCGCCAGATGAGCAAAAGGCAGCAGCAGTCTCGGAATTGAGGTTGGACAAAGAGGAGCGTGAACGTATGGCGAAAGACATGGAGGCCATCAATGAGGCTCGACGTCTTGAAACTGAGAGGAAAGAGAAGGAGGCCGCAGCAGCCGCGGTTGCAGCAGCTTCGGCTGATGGTTCCGGGGGCATTGAGAGCACGGAGAAGACGAACAAGGACGCAGGCCCAGAGGTTATCCCCTTTATCGTGAAGGCTGACGTTTCTGGCTCCGTGGAGGCGGTTGTCAACTCCATCGCTCCTCTCGGGAACGCAGAAGTTAGCTGCACGATCTTGCGCTCTGGGGTTGGTTCACCATCAGAATTCGACGTTGAACATGCGGCGACCGCCAAGGGCCATATCATCAATTTCAATACTGTCGTACCGCCGAATATCAGCGGCCTTGCCGAGGAAAAAAGCGTCAGGATTGTGGACAGTAATATCATTTACAGAGTGGTCGAAGACGCTAAGGCGTTGCTCAGCGAGAAGCTAGCGCCTCGCGTCGTGAGTAGAGTTACAGGCGAGGCGGAGGTGGCGCAGGGCTTTGAGATTGGTCTTGGTGGAAAGAAGAAAGCTAGGATTGCGGGTGTCAAGGTTCGGAATGGAGTGGTGAACAGAGGAGGAAAGGTCAAAGTTCTAAGGGGAGATAACGTGATTTACGATGGTGAGTTCTATTTCCTCTTCATCTAACATGACAACAAAGCACGGAAATATATCCTGAGAGTTCAGGCTAACAGTCTATTGTGCAGGCACTATCTCATCGCTCAAGTTGGTCAAGAAAGATGTGTCTGAGATGCGAAAGGGCACCGAGTGTGGTATGGCTTTCGAAGACTGGGAAGGATTTGAGGTCGGCGATCAGGTCCAATGTTACGAAGAGAAGCAGGAAAAGAGGTATTTGTAATCTCCGCTCTACTTTTCTTACAATGTTTTAAACATGCATAACATATTTAATGGCCCTGGATTTGAATGTATCACGGGCGGCATGGGTAAAGATGTCGCACATTGTGGCGTTTTCATGTTGTAAAGTCTAGAAACCCCACTTCTTGTATAAATCTTCAGAACGGCCTTGTGGATGTAAGATTGTTTAAACATTCATTGTATCATAATTTGCTTTTTATTCCAAAACCGATTCCAATGCCGGAGAATACACCACACGCCGAGATATTATACAAAAAATGCGTGGCTACTTTACAGCTTTCCTGTTGTTGCATATCAGACATCCTTCCTTAACTTTGCCCCAGCCCATAGCACCGGCGCAAGATGTTTGGGGAGATTGAGTCCGAAAAGGCTGGCGAACCAGAAGATGGTGAGGATGGCGATGGGGGCTAGGAGGAGCTCGGTGTGGTGTAGGAATGGGAGCGCGTTGTAGCCGAGGAACGTGATGACAATGTAGTAACCGAAAGCTAGGAGGTAGAGGGAGTTTCCGAACAGGAGAGAGACCCTGTATTGGTTAGTTCGAGGGAAGATAGATTGAATTGATCAGGGAGCAGGTGAGATATAGTGTGATGAAGGGGACAGAGGGCTTACCAGAAATTTGAAGCGATGAGGGGCATCAGAAGAAACTGGATTACGTAGAGGAATACCCATATGGGTACGAATGCGCGTATCGCAACCTATTTACGTTCAGTAATTCGCCGGGTTATATCTTGAAACTCAAGATGTTCTTACATCGAAGCAGTAGCCAAATTCAAGCTGTTCCTCTTCCCCGGGTTGTGTGAATAGCCCCTGTCTTCTCCGTCCTGGTAGCCCTGGAACTCCTGGTCCTAATAACCGTCCAACAAGGAAGTATGCAGCCGTTGCCACGAGTAAGGACATGGCTAGGAAATGCACAAATATGAAGACTAGGGTTATCTGGACGGTTTTTGAGAAGCCATCGGCGTATGCTAAACCCCACGCTAGCGATGTGAGGAGTAGGAAGAATGACAGGAGGTATGTGAAGGATGGGTCGGGCCTGTGCCAGGTGTTTTTGGTTTCTAGAGTGCTATCCGTCAACTACGTTGCTCGAGGTCGGAAGAGCAGTTGAGGGCTACCTACGTTTCTGTAAATGGTGTCAGCGGAGCTACGGTTCCGTCTGGGGATTATTTGAGCTTTACATGGTAATATATCGATCGAAACACCTTTTTGGGTGCTATTATCAAGCTCGTCATCTCCCATATGGCCATCTCAAAGTCCATCTGCGGGAATTTAAACAGGCGTTTGAAGAAGCGTGGCATTCGGAGTCCTTCACTTCGGCTTGATGGTGTCGTACTTCCAAAGTTAGAGGGCCCACCATTCTGGCGGGGTAATGATATGTGAGGATTCATGAGGAAGGATTTTAGTGTTGTGTTTCGGACACGCGCCTGGAGGAGGCCTTGAGGGTTGCCCTAGAGCGGCTTAATGGGTTTAACCTGCGGGATCGAAGGGCGTTATTTAGAAATTCACTTTCTGGTGGATGGGTATCGAGGATTCTTTTGAGTTATTCACCATCAGTGGGTGCAGTGAACATATTCGTGGAGCAGTAATGTCATCTACAAATACTCCGTTCTTGGTGGCTGTTACTTTGGAGCATCCTCATTACCTCCAAGCTTTGTCATTTCGCGCTAGTGACGGATTGATTGATCTTTCAACTTTGTCCTGCCCACCACCACCACAACCCCAAAGACCATCTTGTGGCTGCTCCCGCTCTCTTACTAACCTTCGTAGACAAAGGCCAGCCATTCCCCTGTCGCGAATTGTCTAGTTCTCCTTGCACCCCCTTGAGGCTTTGCGCGCCTTCTGTGAGTAGTCGTTCAACCGCGTGACTTTATCTTTGCGACATCGCTGGCATTCGACTTCAGTTACAGATTATCGGAAGCACAGTCGTGATCATGGCGGACATGGAGGCTGAGCTTGCTTTCCTCAAATCATTGCAATCAGACCTCACTGGAGGCTACTCGAACGGGACACAAGGGCAGCAACACCTACCTGCCGACGACGATGACGAAGAAGAGGACTATGATCCTTCGAACCTTATGCCCGAAACAGACTACCCGTCACGACCTCTGCAAGCCGACTCTGAGCGTTCCTCCGCCTCCGAATCCGCTCCTCAGAGTCCTTCCAAAGCCGCAACCCCATCCAACCAGAAACCTGCAGAAGCCCCTGTGCCTGCGAAGCAACCGCGGACAATGGGTGGATTTGTTGTTGAGAGTGAAGATGATGAGGATGAGCTGCCAACCGTGAGACCAAAGGCGGTTGGTTCTGTGTTACTGAATGTTGCACGGGGTTCTTCAGATACACCACAGCGTTCTCTTTCTCAAACTCCAAACAATACTCTTCCCTCCACAAATGTACCATTACATAGTGCTGTACAAGATCAGGGTGTTTCAGGTGTTGTTCCAACTGGCGTCACTGACACTGTTCCCAACGTTGTTGCTGTCATTCCTAATCAGGGTGCTTCTGCTCACGAGACTCTTAAGCCGTCCCAAGCTCCAACCCTCTCTCAAACAGCAAATGCAGCTGCGACTTCTCTTTCAAAGGCGCGTCTTCCGCATGACCGAGTCGGCATTCTAGAAGATCGAATAGCTGAGGATCCGCGTGGTGACATGGATGCCTGGTTAAGTTTAATTAGTGAACATCGTAAGCGCAACAAGTTTGATGAAGCTCGAGCTGTCTACGATCGATTCTTCAAAGTCTTTCCTTCAGCAGTAAGTCCATTGGCATCTGGATTACTTCTCAACAACAGTACTAATATCAACAGGCGGAGGAATGGGTGAACTACGCGACCATGGAATTGCAGAATGATGATTTTTATCGAGTTGAACAGATATTTACAAAGTCTCTTCAGTCAATTCCAAATGTTCAGCTGTGGTCAATTTATTTAGACTATGTCCGTCGTCGCAATAACCTTACTACAGATCCTTCAGGCAATGCCCGCCAGATTGTCACCCAAGCATATGAATTTGTTCTCCAAAATATCGGATTCGATAAAGATTCTGGACAGATATGGCAGGACTTTATCCAGTTCATTCGCTCAGGCCCTGGCAACATTGGAGGCAGTGGCTGGCAGGATCAGCAGAAGATGGATTCGCTACGTAAGGCTTACCAACGAGCAATCTGTATTCCTACACAAGCAGTTCAAGCGCTTTGGAAGCAGTACGATTCTTTTGAGATGGGGTTAAATAAGACGACAGTGAGAACAACAGTACCCGCATTTGGATTCAGGACTAATAATGTGGGATAGGGTCGCAAATTTCTGCAGGAAAAATCTCCAGCATATATGACAGCTCGAAGCTCTAGTATAGCACTTGAGAACATAACGCGGGATCTCGTTCGCACAACACGTCCTCGCTTACCACCAGCACTGGGGTTTGAAGGAGACGCAAAGTACGTTAAACAGGTCGAAATCTGGAAAAGATGGATCAACTGGGAGAAGGAAGATCCGCTGGTTCTGAAAGATGAAGACCCTGCTGCCTACAAAGCCCGTGTCGTGTATACTTACAAACAAGCACTTATGGCATTGCGATTCTGGCCTGAGATGTGGTACGAAGCCGCTGAGTTCTGCTTTCAAAATGACATGGAATCAGAAGGCAATGAATTCTTAATTCAAGGTGTCAATGCTAATCCCGAGAGCTGCCTACTCGCATTTAAGCGAGCAGATCGCATCGAACTCACTGCGGAACCCGAAGAAGGAGAGGAGGGTCTAAAGCGTCGAGGTGATGCCGTTCGAGAACCTTACAACAAAGTACTTGACGCACTATACGACCTTATCAACCAAACAAAGAAGCGCGAAGAACAAACGATTGCCCGAGTAAAAGAAATGTTTGCCCAGCAGGCGCCATCCTCTCCGGAGGACTCGAATGACGACGATGACGATGAGGATTCTGGGAATCGAGCCGTCAACCCTAGAGAAGCTGCGCTCCAGGCACAAATTCAGGCGATAGAGGCAGGGAATAATGCGCAGATTCATCTTCTAAAGCGGACGATATCATATGCGTGGATAGCTTTGATGAGGGCGATGCGTCGTATCCAAGGCAAAGGCAAGCCTAACGGTGCTGTTGGTGGATTTAGGCAAATCTTTGCAGATGCTCGCAGGAAAGGGCGAATACTCAGTGAGGTATACGTCACCAGTGCTCTCATTGAATATCACTGCTACAAAGACCCCGCCGCAACGAAGATATTTGAACGAGGCATGAAACTTTTCCCAGATGATGAGAATTTTGCATTGGAGTACCTCAAGCACCTTATTGCTATCAACGATATCACAAGTAAGTGACGCGAATCGCATTAGGCAGCACAACCTAACCTAGATCCAGATGCCCGCGCGGTATTCGAAACAACAGTAAATAAGTTGACGCAGAAGCCTGAGACTATTCCCCGCGCGAAACCAATATTCTCCTTCTTTCACGAATACGAATCGCAATATGGTGAACTAAGTCAAATCACCAAACTGGAGAAACGCATGAGCGACCTCTTTCCCGAAGATCCTCAGCTGGTCCGATTTTCTCATCGATATTCAGCACCCGGCTTTGATCCGACTGCAATCCGACCAATCATCTCACCTGCCACCCAGTCAAAGCCGAAAGCGCTGCCATCAATTGAGCAACCTCCCCCGCAACCTCCATCGGTGCAAAACTCGCCGAGACCAGCTCCAGCTATAGTTCAAATATCGAGCTCGCCCAAGAGACCATTCGTTCCCGATGAATCGGACAGCGAAGCTGCCCAGCCACGGAAGATTCCTCGCGGCGAGTCACCACTCAAAGGCGCGGCTGGACGACGGCTAGACGCTGCTAGACGGAACCAGGCGCGGGCGTCTGAGGGTCTCTCATCCACTCTCAATATGCCACAGGCAGCTCCTCCGCCTTCCCTACCCCGAGACATTCTTTTCCTTCTCAGCATCATTCCCGGCGCCCATACTTACAAGGAGACACGTTTCAATGCAGAACGAATGGTGGAGCTACTCAGGAACACAGACCTGAATCGGCCGGGGGGAAACCAAACGAGACAAACGCCGATGCCTCCGCAGGTAGGAGGATACGGCCAAGCAGGCAGTGAGTACCAACCTTCCGGATTCCTAAAGAGTGCTGTAGCCGAAATCCGTCGGTCGTTGCAGAGTTAATCGCCAACTATCTTACCTTGAAACAAAGCTGACGCCAAATCACCAGGCTATCCTTATCCCAGGTGATCGCAATGGCAGCCGTAGGCCTAAATACCATTCAAAATTGCTCCTCGTGCGGATAGATGCCTAATATGTCCTTGATTGGTATTGAATTGCCGTGCCCGCTGGATACACACCAGGCAGGTGCTTGCTTGCACAGCGGATATTCCAAATACTTAGTGGGTCTGTTTTGGTGGCATTGATTTCCCGCGATCCATAGAGTCGGTTCTTGCATCTAAAATGGCGCTTTGTTTCATCTGGTCTCCCTTGTAAAAGTGGGGTTCGTCCATGTAATTCCTGGTCAATGGGTTCTTTGTGCTGTTGCCGCAAAGCACGGGAGGTGGAAACCTAGGCGTCAGAGGGATTTCACCAGCATAATTTATCAAATGATCTCACTCTGTAGCATAGACCATCCATACCTAATCTCAATCAAAAGTTTTGTACAAAATCAAATTATTTCCTTGTGAAGAATTTGGTGACTTTGGAATTACGCCGAGGCTTTGCCGAGATGTGACCTCATGCGTCTCGTTCCAACATGGAATGTTTCAATTGCTAGAGCCCTAAGCAGTTCCATCCTCTCAAAGTTTAAGCCATAAAATCTAACGTAATGAACGGTAACTGTCAGGGTCCTAGACTCTCGTAAGATCTCATAGTTCTCTTTTCTAGTTCAACCTGGTAGTCCCCCAAACGGCTATCCAGATGAGCCGCACCCTTTGCTGTAGCTCCATGATGTTGATGCTGATATTTCTCTGCTCAAAAAATTTCCTTGATAGTGAAATGTTTGCTGTGTCTCGTATCTCCACAAATGTCTCTGTTCTAAGATTTACGCCTTACTTTGCGTGGGTCAAATCGGGCAGGCTATGTCACTACCCTCTTTCCTTCTCCCTTCCATCCTATCTCAACTATAAAGCCCCATCTCATTCATCATCAAGCCTCCGTCTCTCCTCCACCTCTCCACCTCACAATCTCTCCACCACACAATCTCTCCACCACACAATCTCTCCACCACACAATCTCTCCACCACACAATCTCTCCACCACACAATCTCTCCACCACTACTTGCTTAGCTCATCTAACTTTGATCAACCACCATCTCTTCTCGTTGCTGCTCTTACCACCAACAGTCATTACGCCACCAAATCGCTAAGCAAGTCCTCACGCTTGCCGCACGCATCGCTGAGTCAGCTCATATCTATTTTGCAACCGTCGACTTATCGTCGATCTCACTACTTCTAGAGCTTCGCAACTCTAACTATCACGAAGTCTCGCCATTCCCAAGTTCACAGCAAGAGCTTCTTTCTCTGACGTACGTAGTCTCTGCTTTAAATCACAGGCTTTTCTTTCTATTAATCCAGTTTCACCTCACTCTTCACAAGTTTCACCTTCTGCTCTATTGACTACCAAAGTGGCTTGTACCGCTATTGTTCCCGCTCACCTTTCTTAATTCACGGCTATCTGAGGCTCCAGTTAAGCACGTCACATACCGTTCTGTTCGTCTGGCCTCATTGTTTACCACCACCGCTCATTGCCGCTTTCACCCTCACGCGTAGTCAAGTCACCGCTAATCCACGCCTCAGAGTCAACATCCAGTATGGCTGGCCCAGCTAAGAAGCGTGCGCAAGCCGAAAAGAAGAGCAATGACTCTTCTGAGGAACATAAGTCGTCTCGTAATTCTGGACGTGAAGAGACTCCGCAGCGCTCTACCCCGAAGTCCTTGCCACGCTTCGATGGCAATCGAGATCCCCAGACGAGGGATTTGGCGACCTTAAGCCAGAATTCCGCTGATTATGCGAACTTGAAGAATATCTCGGATGCCCTTGGAATGGCAGGATGGTACATCGCACGCGGAGTAAGTTATTATGGGAGAACGTTGGTCAAAGCACTGAACCAAATTTCTCCACGTCTCCTCTGCATCTGTCTCTGCCCTTACCCGTTGCCCTTACCCGGCGCTCCTTCATACTGTCTTATCACCACCCGTCTTCAATCCGCCTTGGCCCTCGCCGCTCCGATTTCGTGATCCGCGTATTCTGCCGCATTGATACTCTATCCTTTCAATCATGCTTCCATCATGCTTCCATCACACTTCCACCTTATAGAGTATTCTTATCTCTATTCTTATCTTCTATCTTACCATTCATTCATCATGGGCGATCTACGATGCCCGGCAGACATCACTCAGTTTCGGCATTTTGATACCAAGACTAACATTGTCAAGTTCGAGCTTCCGCCCTCCCTGCCTCCTCGGCCCAAGAAGTTCAATTCTCTTGGCAAGGAGATTAGCCTGACTCTTAACACCTTCAATGTCCTGGCTTTACCCACCAAATCGGTCTGGCAGTACGATGTGAGCCCTAGAAGCCCACACGCATTTTGTCCATGAAGTTATGCTGAGCTTATCGTAGGTCACTATTGGTAGTGGTACTGAGAAGCGCGGTCTCATCAAGAAAGTCTGGGCATCAAAGACTGTTCAGCAAGAGCTTGGCGCAGATAGCATGTGGCTCTATGATGGAAACAAGTTGGCGTGGTAAGCAAATCTTAGAGAAACCTAACGATGCTAAAGCAATGCTTACACATCAATAGGTCGATGAAGGATCTATCCAGGCCCGAGGTCCGCATCACCGTTGACCTTGATGTCGAAGAGGGTCGGAAGTTCAACCCAGAGAGGGCTGGCAAAAATCAACATAGAGTCTACCTTCGCAAGACCAAGAAGATCGACTTCATTAGTCTCAGCGCCTTTCTAGAAGGTAAAGCGTCATGGACTAACGACTGTATCGACACTGTGAACTTCTTGGATCATGTCATGCGTGAGCGGCCATCTCAGAGGTACACGCAGATTAAGAAGTCATTCTTTCAGCGTGGTGAGCAGCGCGCGCCTCTTGGTCAAGGTATTGAGGCTTTCAAAGGCGTCTTCTCTTCACTTCGTCCGGTGTTGAACGACAAGGGCGTGAAGGCCATGACTGTTAACGTTGACGTCGCCAATGGCACTTTCTGGACTTCCCAACCGCTGATTCAAGCTGTCATGCAAAACTTTAATGCTCGTGCTCCGGCCGATGTCCAAGTCAAGTTTCAGACTGCCAAAGAGGACTGGGACAGGTCTTATTTCCGAAGGGACTTGAAGCGATTCCACAGACTTCATGTCATTGACACGCATCGAAAAGATCAAGTCACTTCGTGGTGTATTGATAAGTTTATCGCCAAGGATCCAACGGAGTGTAAGTTTGAGCAGACAAAAAGGGATTCTAACGGAAACGTCATATCCAAGAAATGGATTACTCTATACGAGTACTTCCGTGAGGCGTATGGGCTCATCCTCCAACGCAACTTTCCTGTGGTCAAGATGACCAAAAAAGACAAATATCTTCCAATGGATGTTCTTAGGATTGAACCCAATCAACGGTACAATGCAAAGCTCAACGAGACACAGACGTCAGCAATGATCAAATTTGCTGTTACTCTCCCGAGGGATCGCTGGAGTGCTGTGGAGCATGGCGTGAAGCTCCTTGATTGGGCTAACGACCCATATCTGAAGCATTACGGAGTGCGCATTAATCCTACACCGGCAGATGTTAAAGCTCGCGTACTCCCCACGCCAGATGTCTGCTTTGGTGCGAATAAGAAAATCGCGGCCAGCCAGGCTTCTCAGGGCCGTTGGAGGATTGATAACATGAAGTTTCTCACTCCCAATTCAAAGCCTCTCAATGCATGGGGCGTTTGCGCCGTCCAGGGCCGTGGTGGTGTTGACGAACCAACTGCCAGGGCTTTCATCTCCCAGTTCATCAAAATTTATGGGGGCCATGGCGGAAGGTTCACACCTGAAGGCAAACAACCTGCCTTTGGTCCAGGAAACCTAGCTAGAGGTGGTGAGATGGTAACTGATATCTGGAATGCGACTGGCAACAAATTCAACGCCAAACCCCAGTTCATAGTCTTCATTGTCACCGACAGGAACTCTGAGGTCTATAAGCGCATTAAGAAGTCATGCGACTGCCGCTATGGTGTAGTGTCTCAAGTCCTCCAGGCCAAGCATGTTCGCGACAATAAGGCGCAATACATCTCCAACGTTTGCATGAAAGTCAACGCGAAGCTTGGTGGGTCCACATGCCGGGCGATGGGCAGTACGTTGGCCAGAATTGCTCCTAGCAATGCTAAGATCCCTACAATGTGTATTGGTGCCGACGTTTCTCATCCTGCTCCGGGCTCTGATGCTACGCAATCGGCGTCTTTCTGCGCCATCACCATGTCTCAAGATGCAGGCTGCACTCGGTACCTCGCTCAATGCGATACCAACGGCTACCGTGTGGAAATGATTACGACGCAAAACATCCGGGATCACCTTGGCAGCATGGCCAAGCACTGGATGATGAACACCGGTAGAGGTGCTGCACCGCAGAGAGTTCTATATGTTCGCGATGGTGTTAGTGAAGGACAATATCAGCGTGTCCTCGATCAAGAAGTGCGCGATATGAAGTCCTTGTTCAAAGAACTAGCTCCAAATGCTGATCCAAAATTCACGGTTGTCATTGCTGGCAAGCGCCACCATATCCGCTTCTTCCCTAAGGGAAACGCCGGCGACAGGAACGGCAATCCAAACCCGGGTACTCTCGTCGAATCTGGCTGCACACATCCTTTCGAGTTTGACTTCTATCTTTGCGCTCACTCAGCCATCAAGGGTACGGCCCGTCCTATCCATTATCAAGTCATTCTAAATGAAGGCAACTGGGGAGGCGAGGAGCTCCAGCAATTCATTCTGGAACACTCATTCCAGTATGCGCGGTCTACCACCCCCGTGTCGCTGTTTCCGGCAGTCTACTACGCCCATCTTGCTGCCGATCGCGCTCGATCCCATGAAAACACTGCACCGGTGTCTTCCGGCAAGAAAGAGACTCGGGCTGAAAAGCCAAAGACTGAAACGAGCTCTTCTGACAAGCCTCCAGTGGAGATTGCTCCTCTTATTCCCATGAACCCTGGTTTGGGCATCAACGAGACCATGTGGTACATTTAGGCGATCATATCCACTCCCAGCTTACTCATGGTCAAGTCTTCCTTTGATCCACTTCTGGTTCGTTCTTGCAACTCTTCGGAGTAGCCTCGATATGGTGGGTAGGTGGTGGTGCTTCTTCCCTTTCTTTATAACTAGCTTTATACTTTCCTTTTCAATATAGCTCCATAGGCTTCCTGCTGGCTTTTCATCTGTCTCGGAGGATCTGGGCCAGGGAATGTGGTCAGGTTTCGGCCACAAGGCTTACTTGAGAATATGAATGGGCGGTTGCTTATGAGTTATGAGTTACGAGTTGCTGGTTACGGGTTATGGTTTACTTCAATGGTGGCGAAGTTGAGGATTAGGTTGGCTGGTGCTGTCTCTCACCTGGCTAACAAGCCTTAAATACTAAAATTGCTCCTTATGAGCTAATGCGAGATGGACATCTCCCAAAAAATTAACTTTAGCATCATCTTTGTGAGTGACCTAAATTATGCATGGCGACGACTTGGCAACTACTTGACAATTGAAAAAATGGCTGGAGATTAGGCAATGGCGTGCAGCATTGACTTCGCGACTATGGAAGCAGAATATATTGGTGTTTCATAGTTTATGTGTTCATCTCCCACCCGCCGAACCTCGAAGCTTTGATGCTTGATCCTTTGGCATTCAAGAACAAGCACGCCGAGATATACTAAGCGAATCCAGAGAGAGAGATTAGCTTAAACAGGAGTCTTCAAGTAAAGCATCTATTCCATTGGACCCCATCATGCCAGCAAAAGGATGTCCCATCTTGAAAATTTCCTCGACCTCCACCAAGAGACTGAGTCCCTCTCAAGAAGAAGGCCGAGGGGTAAGTAGACGAATTGTCACTCTCCCCTCCACTTTCCCCTCCGAAGCCCCATGGAAAGCGGGAAAGCAGAGTGAATATGAAGGGTTGATAGTTTTATGTAAGGAAGGAAGAGAGACGCGAGGTGGGTAGATGTATAGGAATTTTTCGCCAATGACTAAGCGTGTTCGGCAGGGGTCGTTTTGGGTATAGTGGGATGGGGCGAGTGGCGGTGGGGCCTAGGGCATCAGAAGGAGGGGTCCTTTTTGCCTGGGGCTGTCATCCGCTCTCGCTTCCTGCTGACCCACCCCCTTGTGTGCGTTGGCTGGCATCTGGTGGAAGACTATTAGAGCGTACAAGACGCCGTTGGTTCAACTTCTGCCTTCACCTACTGACTATAAAGCTGCTGCGGTCTCTCTGTCCTCTCTTCTCACAACCTACATCTGCACCGACTCCTCCGCTCCTCAATATTCGACTCCGATATTGCACCCACACACACAATCTGTTGTCTGAGTCAACGCTACGGTACTCCTTCGACTACGACTACAATATCCGCTTAGAGTAGAATACTAGACGGAATACCAGCAAGAATGTCTACCAGCACCCGTGGCCGCGGTGGCAAGTTCAGCAAGCCCAAGCGTGGAGGTAGGCCGCAATTCGTTCCCCCACTCTTGCTGCTGTGTGCGTTTAGGATCGTGTGACTTATATTCGGGTGTCCATACAGGCGGCAAGCACTTCTCTCGAGACCTACAACCGCTCAATGCAGATGGCGAGGTCTTGGGCATGTGGGGTGTATGTGTTTCCCTCTTCCTCCTTCCCAACCGGCCCGCTAGCGATACCCACACCATCCTATCTCGCCCTCCTATAATACATATCCACCATACCTCTCCAAACACCTCATACCACGCGCCCCTACCCCACCTCTCCCTCCCAAAACTCCACCAGCTAACCCACCCCTCCCACAGGAATCCAAACCCGAGCCCTCAGAAGAAGACGACGACGACGAAGAAGAATCATCGGAAGAAGAATCCTCAGACGACGACGGCCAGCCCAAGCCCGAACTAACCCGCGAGCAACGCCGCGCGGCCGCCAAAGCGCGCAAACTGGCCGCCATCGCCAAGCAGAAGCAGAAAGCAACGGAGCCCGGCGACCTGCCGCCGTCGTCCGACGACGACGAGGATGAAGAAGAGGACGAAGACGGCATGCCCGCCAACCCGAACCACACGGCCAAGGCGCGCAGCCAGGCCGCCGCGCCCGCCGCCGCCGCCGCTGCTGCTGCTGCTGCCGGTGGTGCTGGCGATGCGGCGGCGGGCAAGAAGGCGACGCCGCTGAGTCAGCTGAGCCGCCGCGAGCGTGAGGCGCTGCAGGCGCAGCAGGCGCGCGAGCGCTACCAGAAGCTGCATGCTGAGGGCAAGACGGACGAGGCGCGCGCGGATCTGGAGCGTCTGAAGCTGGTGCGGGAGCGGCGCGAGGCGGAGGCTGCGCGGAAGAAGGCCGAGGCTGAGGAGAAGGCCGAGGCGGAGAAGGCGAAGAGCGAGCAGGTGGAGCGGGAGCGCAAGATGCGCGAGGCGGCTCTGGGGAGTGGGAAGCGTGGGGGTAGGGGCGGGAAGAAGAAGGCATAGGGGGGTACTCTGCGGCTTTGTTCTCTGGGGAAATGGGCGGAGCGGTGGGGTGGGAAAGGATCTTGGCTGGAGTCTCTCGAGGGAATTGCATAGAGTGGGACTTGCATGGCTTGCGGGTTGTGAGGTCTTTTTTTCTTCTCCTTCTTTCCCTTTGTTGGAGTCATGTTATGATGGGCTACGAAAGATGGTGGAGGCTGGGTACGGATTACGGGGTTCTCTTCAGCATTAAGACGAACTGGGCCACATTCTTGGTATCTAGACCACCTGAACTATCAAAAAATATTGTCTTTCTCGGGTCTGCTTTAAGAATTGCTGCTTGAGTTAAGCGGGCAGTGCTCGTCCATTCTCATATCTATTTTGCTAAGATAAACTTTTAAAAGACTGCTGTGTCTAAGTCATGGTCTACAGATGGCTAGTAGTGCCCTAGAGATGTCCGAATTAAGTTGCAATCGTGGTTCCACTAAACACTAGGTCCCCGCAGCAGCATTAGAGACGGTGCAAGTTATGAAAACCAATGGAAATGGCGAATAGTCGCCACAAGCCGCCCTGACAGGCCGATGCAATATAACGCTAGACTCGATTGGAAGGTTTTAGGCCCCGCAAGCTGGAGGGGGATTCCATCCAAGATTCGACAATAAAAACGACTGTTGAACTGCGCCGTCGCGTCGAACAAAGTAGGGAGGCACGCGACATCGAGGTGTCTGAGCTGGTGCGTGTGCCAGCTTGCTAGTACCGTTTTTGGTTCTGGTCTGGGTTCAATAGTGGTGGTGGTGGAAGTGTTGTAGCTGCATGAGAAGAGATTGGACGAATGTTCGTCGCTGTACAAGCAGTGTTGATAAGACCAATCATGTTATGCATTGTGCATTTGTCTATGCCAACGATGTTCTAGCTTAGGCAATCTCATGTTCAAAGCCGGCTTGGTAATTCAGAAGAGAGGGTACGTACAGTCGGTCGTCGAAAGTCTTGGTCGCGCAGTTCCTACCACCACTTCAAATTTATATTTTATATAGAAAAACCTATATAAATCAAACTTTATATATTCTCCTAGCATCCTGAGTCAATACTTCGTCCGCTAGCCTTTTGCCTTCCGTATAGTCTTAAGCCTTCTTAGTATAGATTTAATAAGGTGCCAAATAAGGTGTCTAACGGTAGGACTCGTGTGTTGATTGATCTGTGAAAGAAAAGAGACTATATATACATGATGTAGATGGCAAAAGGCTGACGACGATGCTGACAACGATTTGTAATTGTTACCCAATTGCCACCCGGTCGATATTGCCACTCAGTCGGTAATAGGTAATAGAAGTCCGATTCTAATCAACATAAGGCTATTCGGTAGCTTCTTCTACGCCTCCTTTAAAGCCTTCTGTAGAGCTTTTAAATTCTCTTCTAAATTCCTATAGCTAATTTAGGGTATAGTTTATAAACTAGCCTTTTAAGAGCCAATTAGAGGTACTTAATAGTGTTAAGATTAGGTAGGCAAGGCTGCTATTCTATACTCTAGGTACTACACTTCTTAAGGAAGTCCTTTATAATTAGCGTTATATATACAGCTATGTGCATGACCAGCTTCACCCCCCTGGCATCAGGAAAAGTGTGTGGCCTCTTGTCAGTACAGTCCGGAACATGGCCGGGACCCGACAGCACTGACCGTCCGATCGGGATCCTGACAGGAACTGGAGTGTGAGGATGCCTCCTGAAGCCTCCTGGCAGTCCTGCTCGGTTCCGAACAGGTTCCTGGCAGGTTCCTGTCAGGACCGCCAGGAGGCTCCAGGAGGTTCCAGGATCTTGGCACGCGAACAATTTCCTAATGCCTCTGGCGAAAGGCAATTCGGCTCACGTATTCAAGCTCGCCTAGATTTCTACTACACCCTCTCGTCAATTCCGGTTGTTAAGTCGGCTCCATCACAAAGCAGCTCCGCATACACACTGCTGCAGTCCGAATACTTCGCTTCGGTCTATGCTGCAGACCCTCTGTTGGAACAGGCAGGTTAACATACCATGATGAAGCCTTTTCCGGGTTTCGTAGCGAACACCAGATCTTCCAAGCTACAAATCGAGCCTCCGGGCTTCTGATTCTGAGTCACGTTATTTTTGTCCAGGCCGGAGCAGTAAATCACTTACGCCTTCCGTCCCTACAGCTCTCACTTATGAACAGCATATACAGACTTCAACCCAATGGACCATGGCTACTTGTCGACCTGGTGCCGATCACTACTGTATTATGCTTAGATCAGGGGTGCCTGTGACTCATCCACGTGTATATATAGCCTCATTTTCTTCGTAGATCAATCTTCACACGAGTTCTTCTTTTCTGATCTTGATTTTCCGATCGACACAACTCCTATCCAAACGCTTTCGACACATCTGACCAATCAACATCCCAACCAGCAATGTCTGCCATGGCCAGGAGAAATGCGCCGGTCTCCACCATCGCCCCGTGCAGGCTTGCCAATCACTCAATTCAATTCAATTGACGCCTCGAGTTAGTTGAATTGTAAGCAGAGGGCTGAATTGATTGAATTGATTGAATCAATATTGCAACGGTTGCAACTGAATTCAACTGGCATAGTAGTTAGTAACTATCACGAGTCTTGGCATGGTGTTGATGCAGGAGGACCTACCTAGCGACGCCTAGATCGTTTTCTGCCGGCGTTCCTTTCGCCCCTGCCCTCAATATAGGCCTGTCGCGAGTCTTGGCATGATGCTGAGTCACCTTCCTACCGTGTATGTCCTGTTCCTTCCTTCTGCGGGCGCTTCAACTGCCCATCTACTATATCAATTATGCCTCCCTTGTCCCACGATCCTACCGCCATTGAAGCTCCAATTATATCAGGTCGTAATCGTGCGCGATTAGCAGTGAGGAGCAAGCCCGTGAGGCTGAATATACGTTCGGGGTCTGACGACATTGGTGGAATCGTTAGTAAATTGAGAGCCGTGCGAGCGAGTCGTTGGTATTGAGTTCCTTTCAGTTTAGCTTGCCAATAAGCAATCGGGTCGGTACAGTGAACGTCCTCGGGGTGACTTGCTCGTGCAAGCCAATCGTCGTACTTATCGCGATCGTTTGTAGATGTCGTCTGAGCAAAGCCGCCGCCGATATGGTGTAAATAACGGGTAATGCTCGGATAAACTTTTTTTAGTAAGGAATACTAAACAAAAATAAGGTTTAGAGCATTACTGTATGTGAACTTTAGTATATTTCTATATAATATCAAAGCTTCAATATTTTTCAATCAACTCAATTCAATCAGGACCTCTAGATTGAATGCGTTGCCAAGCCCGCGAGCTCTCAGTTGATTGAATTGATTGAGTCTTGGCATTCAATTCAATTCAATATTGAAGCCTCGTTGAATGATTGGCAAGCCTGGCCCCGTGCCAATGCTTCATATACCCCCATGGAGGGGATGACAAGAATGGAGGCTTTAAAAGCTAAGGTTGAGGACTCGGAGCGCCTGGTACATATTTTGAGGAGCGGGACGGATGATGAGGCAACAATGGTGTTAAGGCTGGGTGAAACTATAAAGGTCCTGGTATGCAGGTTGGATTAGATAGTGTGGAGTTAGCAGCTTAATCCAATATGTAAGTGTAAAACCGGCCAATAACCAAGGCATCTGTTGGATAGGCCGTCTGACAGATCATCTACTTACCTGACGAGTCCAGTTACAAGGCCGAAGTGCATAAGGGGGGGTTTGAGTGGAGACGCGGGCGGCAAGAATGGTGCCGGGCCTAGACTAGCCTCGACTGGAGCGAGGTTGTTAGAGAGAAGGAAGATAGGCTCCAAGACCTCCGCCGGGAGGCGCTCGATGCCGGACGATACTGTCGACGCCATCGTTAGCAGTGGTGATAGGCGAAGGTGGAGAGGGCCATGGCAAGGTCAGAAAAGAGAGAGCTCAGATAAAAGGAAATACCTCAGTTCAAATTCTTCAGAATATTGAATGACTTCGGGTAGGAAAATGGAGAAACGATTCTTTTAATGTTCTGGGCTGCAGGAATAGTGGGAGAAAGGGATTGGCTCCAGGATCTCTTTCCTATAGCGCTGTGCGACTCCTTGCTGGCGACAGACTTTGCGATGCGGCACGGAAAGGAATCCCCATAGCTACACCCTGTTCTCCCATGCCAAAGTTCCAGCAGTAAAATTTCGCATGGCGAAATAAAAATAGTTTAGAGTATATACAGCTGGACTTTATTATGCAATAGGAGAAAGCCACCTGTTAGAAACTTGAAGGAAATACCTACTTGCGATTACGAACCTCACCAGTCGTCGAAGCAGCCGAAAGCCCGGTTGCGGTTCGGACTTTGATATCAGGTATCTTTTGTGCAGGCTTCTCCGTATCCCCTTTGCCCGCCTTCTTCTTATGCACATGCTTCTTTGACTCAGCCTCAAGCGTATCAATCTGCCGTTGAAGATCCAATAAAATCGCGTTGGTCCGCTCCGTTGACCTCCCCTTCGAAGTTGCCTTAGTCTTGTACATGTCAAGCTTGACTTTTGCAAGGTTGTACTCCCTTTCTTTCTTCTTAATCTTTCCATCGAGCTTCTTGTTTTCGCCCTTACTTTCACGGTCGTCTTTGAGATCCTCAAGCTCGGTCTTCAGTTTTGCTACCTTTCCAGCCAGGTCTTCGCAGTCGGGATCTGTGGAGCTATCAGTCAAGTTGTAGAAATTTCACGCGAAATTTCGTCCTTACCAGCATCCGCTGTGAAATCTACAAGAAGATTAGGCGGTGAGATGAGCTGATGCCTCACGATTGAATGCGTCCCAATCACGAGGTCGACTTGCGCACTCTCTGAAACGAGGAAACGCATGTCCCTAAACACTTGGGGACTGGCGCTGTGGAACCATGATACGTGAACAGCTCCTTTCACTTTGTGTATTTGCCCTGTTGCGACAGTGCCGCCAGGCTCTTCTCTGGGTTTCAGGTCTTGGAACTCTTTGTAACCCAAACGACGCGCAAGTGCTGAGGAGATAATGTTGCCTTGCAAACACGCAGTATCGAATACACACTTCACTTGCTCGACTCCGGAACTCACACACGGGAAGACGGAAACCGTAAGGATGAAAGGGCATTCCTTGTGATCAAACATCTGGCTCATGAGTTCTCAAGGAACGAAATCGGGACTCAGGGAACACCTACATCCACATCGGCATCTTCCAGATCCGCCATTCTCACAGTGGCAGCCAGCTTCTGCTTTAATCGCTTGGGACCCAAAAGAAATCCCTTGAAGCAGTCCCACCACGACAACTTGACTACAGCTACCTGGGTTCTGCGCCTCTTGATTGCCGCGTTTGTACGCACGAATTCTGGGTTTTCCTCGATAGTAGTGCGAAAAGAAGGTGCTGGAGAGGCCGAGCGATGATGCGAAGAGTCAACTCGCGGTGTGCCGGATGAAACTGAAAGACGCTCATTTTTCTCGCCTTCATGGCTCCGGCCTATTGAACTTTGTTAAGGTTTTAGATTCGCTGAAGAGGATAGTGCCGCAGCTTACCACGTATTTCAGGGCTACCCATGATGCTATAAGTATTTGCTGGCGTATTCTGATTATTGGTTCTCGCCAAAAGTGAAGCGGTGCGGGTCTTTTATCTTGACAGGCCGCCCCCAAAACCCCTTAAAATCTTGCCAGTTCCCGTGTGAGAGCCTCTTTCCACGTCGTCGGTGAAATTGTGACCGGAAAAAGGCAGTGTTGCCTGGACTTTGAGCCGCTGTGCGGGCTTCATTGGTCATGGGAACGCCGAGGAAGCTCTCAAGGCATTCGCCGGGCAGACGCCTGTCCTCCCACCTCGTCTGAGTTACGAGTTGCGGCTTGGGGCCATTGGGCTGAGCGACGGCAAGGATGGCTGAGTCCAATTTCGTTCCAATTCGTGTCCAATTTCGGCATGAGGGTGTGTGGGTGTAGGTAGCGATCAGTCCAAGCATAAGATGGCGCTCTTCCACCCTCCATCCTCTTTCTCGAGCCTAGCCATTGCTTTCCTTCTTTGCTCCCTGCCCGTTTCTTGAATCCTCGAGGCCGGAATCTCGTCAGCACCACTCAACCCCTTGGCCCCTGGAGGGTTCGAAACATTGTCTTCCATTTGGTATGACACGAGCGGCAAAATAACCGGCCGGGCGCGAAACGAAACATGCGGACCTCGAAGACTTCCATTCATACAGATTCCTTTTCACCTTGTCAACACCTTCTGGGAAACCCCACCTCTTATAGAGCCGCAATCCGGGAAGGCAGCGAGTGTTCTTAACAGCAGGGATGTTGCCGAGGTCGAGTTCAGCTCACGCAAGTACGCCATGTCAGCAGCCAGTTGCGCACTGACCGGTCATCGTCCGATCACTACTCACTGCTCTGAACAGAGAAAAGAAATTTGGAAATTGATTGCGCGCCACAACGGGGGCCATTTGAAGTCCTAAAAGATGTGTATGTCGCATTCAAACTCGGGACGTCGGGAATCTCACCCGAAAATAGGCGTAACGGCTGAGCAGTGTGAGTAGCCGGATCATTTTATTTGCCGCACGTACTCACAGTACCACCAGAGTCTGGAGCAAATGGAAGCTTTGTGTTGGCAATTGCAACAGTTGTATCACAAGCCTTGCCTCTCGACGTAAAACATTGCTCTGCACCCCCAGATGCAGATTGGAGTCCCGAGGAGTCCAGTGGTGAGCGACGGGTAGCTGCGAGGGATAGCCGCTGAACTGGATGTCCAGAGGAAGCTGTCTAAGAGTTTGAGGAATAAAGCCTCGTTGCGCATGTCGAAATTGGATGCTAAGAGGAATCGATTATTTCAGCCCACAGCCCTCTCAGCTCCTCCCGTTGGAGTTTGCCTTAACAATGTGGAGAATAAGGCAAAGATAGCGCCGTGCATCAGGCAACCTTCCCGCCATCTCTGCACCTTGGCGGCCCTGTACAAGTGAAAGAGCGAATCAAGGTAGTCGAGACACATCCACCGAATTGAGCCCGTCCCGCTATCTGACATACCGGCCCTGCCCGCCACTGATTGCAGCAGTGGCCGGGCTCACACTCCGCCCCCCCAGCTCTCAAATTTTCCATTGCTTGAACACAGCCCAGCGCAGGTAAAATTCTCGAGTATTAAGCGGCTTGACGTCCCAGAATTGTGTTCCGATTATCCGCCTTCATTGCCTCGTCCGAAGCCACTTTACAAAGTTTTATCAATCATAGCAATGGCTATGGGAGACCCACGGCATTCAACGTCGAGTCGCGGTTCCAATTTTTCAGCCGAAGCCACGGCAGTTAACCCGAATTCGAGCCAAAACACGCCAAAGGTTCCCGATTTTCCGGAACTATCAGATGCTGCAAGCGGCGCAGGCAGTCCGAGTTCAAGCGACGAGGATGATGATGTATCTGAGGCTCCGTTCCCCGAAGATCCAATTCAGGGATGGCCTCAATTGGCCTTGCTGATGGCCAAAACTCCGGACTTTGCGACGTTCTCCCGTTTCAGAGACCTGAATGTCAAGAGCCTTCTGTACTACCAGGCACAGCTGACGGTGTTGAGAAAGAAGCTCCACGACCTAGAATACGCAGATGCGGGCAAAGGGAAAAACTGGGCTGAGCGTGCAGACAAGTTGGTGGAAAATACCGAATCAGACCAATTCCTACTTGTCAAGGAAATAAGGATTGTACTAAAGGAGTATAGTGAGTCCTAGGTCTGAAATATGCAACTTCAGGCCACCCATCTGACGTTGAATAGACGAAGCACTGTTACAATATTCGCAGATATGTGCGCTTCCCGACCCAGACACGTACAACATGCGGAGTCTCAGGAAGTGGCTACGGTATAAAAAGGGGGGAAACTTCAAGGTCCGCGGTCGTGATGGCCTAGAGAACACCTGGGGTAATATTTATACGAACCCGGACGAACATGCACCGAGCCTCTGGAGACAATTTGGAAGACTTCTTTGGACTCTCATCTGGGCGCAACCGCCACCTACGGACGATCTTGACTTGGCTATGACAAAGCCTCAGGCGAAGATTGACGGCTTGACGCGATGGGTAGTCTGGTATTTCATCCCATTCTATACGGCCTTACGGAAGCACCGACAGAAGAAAAAGAAGGAGAGGTCCGATGTGGAGAAGGCCGCGACCGGTGCCAGCGGTTGGATTGACAAGGTAAAAAAGCAAAAGACCTTAGAGACCTGGTCTGAGACGAGTGCGCTGCGATTTACGTCTGGGGTGTCAACGGTAGTCGCATGCGTGCTTCCCGTCGTCGCCATTACCGTTTTGTCCAAGCTTCAAGGAACTAGAGACTTGCTGCTATGTATAGCCGGATTCGCGGTGATCTTTGCCGTAGGGTTGATCTTCCTTACTCAAGGGACCAGCACGAGAGTTGAGGTCTTCACAGCAACGGCCGCGTAAGTACTCCGCTCCCGGATCTCTGGAGTTGCTGACATTACAACAGATTCTCGGCAGTTATGGTGGTGTTCATATCAGTCCCAGTCATCATCCTTCCTCCAGGTACACCATTATCCACACCCTCAGCCTCCCCGAGCCCAACTACCTTGCCATAACAGCGCCTTTACGAGCAAAGGACTTCGGTTCCTGTGAAGTAGAGCTTCGAGAAAGAGTTGGAGCGGTCTTTTTGGACGATGTCGCCTGCCGTAAGCCTCAGGGTAGGGAATGTCAAAACAAACAATCCTGCAAGCTACTTCCTATATTCCCTTGCCAAAATTATCCCCTTTCTTTCTTGTAACACCTCGTCCTACGACAACACCTCGTCGCATGACACCAACAAAATGACACTCACAACGGCCCTCTCACTCTCTTTGCGCCACGTCTCGTATCTAGAACCGAATATACCATGTTTGATCACTCACAGTCGAAATTGCCAGCATCGAGCATGGCCAGCAATCGAGAAACGTCCCGTGTTTTGACGGCAGCCGCAAAATTGATGGGGGTATTAACATTGAGGGAGATGTTTTCCTCCTGCGTCTCGTTCGTGCAATTCCGCAGTTTAGCATGAACGCCTTAGGCGACCACATATCTTGCCTTAACCCAAGAAAGGGTGGCGCAATTCTGTCATTTTGGCCTAAGCGCCTTAGGCAAGCACATATCGCTCTCACCTGAACCCACCCCGTCGATCCTGCGTTGGCCAGCAGTGTTAGGTTAGGATCGGCCAAAATTAGATTTGTAATACTGCAATTCGACATACTTCGGATTGTAGTGCAATCCAATAGTATGTCCACGGTTCGTTTTGTGTGGCTGAATCAGCTGCTGAGTCACGATTTGGCAGGCGGGGGGCCCGTGCGCTCAGCGGTATATCTACAGTATCCGCGCCAACCAAAATCACGTCTGAGCTCGCTGAGGTAACATGAGGGTAAATGAGTGCAATACCTAACCGGACGCCACGCTCCATATAAGTTACCATCTGTCATCGCACGTAATCGGTCTTTCCTATTCACGACTCCTAAATTTTATGATGAATGAAGAGGCTGAGGTCACATTACACTACGATCCACTACCTCCAACCGAAGAAGTCGGCCGAACACCACCATACACACGGGTTCTAACACTGTTCCCTGGGACTACTTCCACGCCACTGTTCTGCACACTTGAGCTCCTTGAGATTGAAAATCCTCGTTATCCTTACGAAGCTTTGTCGTATGTCTGGGGAACAGAGACGAGCCCTGATCCGCTTTTTTGCGGCGATGGCTTTCTTACCATCACTTCAAACTTGGCTCAGGCTCTCCGCTATCTTCGGTACGTCAATAAGCCTCGCAGACTCTGGATCGACGCTGTGTGCATCAATCAACGTGACTTAAACGAGCGAGCCCGGCAAGTTGGATACATGAGACTGGTTTATAAATACGCAATTTGTGTTGTCATTTGGCTCGGTCTAAAGGATAGGACTGTTGAAACTGCTTTTAGATTTGCAAGAGAACTTGGTGAATTACTACAGGATCTCGCTCTCAACGCTCACAGCGAAAATATACGAAATGGGCAAGCTGCAGCGCAAAACCAAGCTGTTCAGCAGGAAAACATTCAGTTAATAATGCACCAGGTGTTTAATGCTCGTGGAGAAGAAGCCGACGCCTTGACGCAGCTTCTATCAAGGAACTACTTTGAGCGAGTTTGGTGTATACAAGAAACCGTTGCATCAAGTAATTGCGTTTGCAAAAGCGAGGATCTTGAGCTTGATTTAACTGTTCTTCTATCAATCGTGTCACTGGTCATCGAACGACGGGGTGTGGATCCTACTCCGAGCCCATTACAGCTCTGGCACCTGATCGCAAAGCGAAAACTCAAGACCCAACAAGCGTCTAACCGACTGACGCCTCAAGACTCTTTGGGGCGTATACTGCTCCTCCTAAAGATCATCCGAAACTTCCGGTCAACAGATCCACGGGATCGGATCTTTGCGCTTTTGGGCATTTCTGACGAAGGCTTGGAGCCAATTCTTGGTCTGACAGATATCCTGGGAAGTCCAAACTCAAGGTATTTGGGAATAGCACAACGAGGAGCAGCTTGGTTGGCCAGAACAGTGAACTCCCTCGGCCCTGGGTTAGACGTCGGTCGTCATCCGGCACTCACCCCAAACTATACAAAGAGTAAACGAGACACCTATCGAGACTTCGCTAGATACTGTATTAGAAGATCTCCCCGCGTGCTGGACGTCCTATCGCATGTCCAACATTACGCCGACCCAAACGATGACTTTCCAACTTGGGTCCCTAAGTTCGATGAGCCACGACTTATGTCATTCTTTACTACCGAACTGTATTTGGCGGGAATTCCGGCTCGGGGCCACTATCCCTATTTTGCTGAAGTGCATGACAACCCACTCCGACCAGACAATCCATATGGGCGCAGCATCCAACAACCTAACCTACTTCAACTGGGCGGATACAGAGTGGACGAGGTTGAGGCAGTCTCCAAAGTCGTTACTCTAAATAACTATGGAGAACTATCTCCCGAGGAAGTTTGGAGCCAGCTATACAATATGCCACTCTTCCCTAGATCGCATGATTCAAATCTGTATAGCAATGAGGCACTTGATGTTGCGTTTCTGATGACGCTGATATGCGGCGGTGTTCCTATGCTCGCCGCTGCCCTCTTGAGCAATTCGGAGGCCGTAGACAGGAATCGCGGTGGGGCGTTGGACCAAGCGGCGCGTCTTGGGAAAGCTGATATTTTGGAATGGTTACGAGATCGCCTCAAAGTTGATGACGCGCAATATGGGGATCTGGTCCAGGACTCACGAGGAGCAATACGGTCGGGCAGTGTTGCGATATATCGGCAATACGCGGCCTCATTCTGCGTAAATAGGAGAGTTTATCGCACAAAGACGGGAATTCTCGGTTTGGGTCCCAAAATTATGCGGCCTGGAGATTCTATAGTGGTTTTATTTGGTGGCACCCACCCATTTGTGCTGCGGCGGCGAAACGCAGATTGGATCTTCATTGGTGACACTTATATACGCCATCAAGCGATAATGACAGGCGGGGAGGTAGTGACAGTTAGGTCTCGTCACGGAAGACACAGAGTGGAAACATTCAAGCTTAGATGATGTAAAGATTGAGGTACACTTGTAACCCGCCCCCTCTCGGAGACTAGTGAACTTGGGAGTGTTAAACTGGTTATAAAATAACATTTTCTGCGAGCGGCCGAATTGCCGTTCTGCCATGGTAAGTCTCCGTTGACGTCACTACTGAACCACGTTGGAGGAGATAGGGGTGTCATAATATACTATCTTGTTTTGCCCAGAACACCCCTAGCAAAGTGGAAGCTGAAACTCTGAGTTTTGGTACCATCTGAGCCAACATGGAAATGGTATATGCAAAGGTGATCGAGGGCGAGCCGCAGTAAGACCTCTGCTCAGAGCGGAAGACTACTCTCAGAACCGGACTCAAAAGTTCTTTAAATTGCTAGAGCAAACCCTTTGGAAGTTGCTCTGCAGAATTTGTTGCCAACTCCGTCCTGATACCAATAAGAAAATACGTTGGGTGCGAGATCAGGGGAATGCCCTTTCGTCCAACACTCCAGTCAATGAGCGAAGCCGCGAGCGGTTCTCTCCAATCCGCGCGAAAGGCTAGTCTGGGCCCAATGATTTCCATAGCGAATGTGGATCTGATGGGTTTGATATGGGCGGATGGTCAGCATGAGCTCCTACCAATAAATGGCAATCGTCCTACATCACGGCGGGAAGTTTTGTCGCGCTGTGTAGGGCAATTGATGAGATGTGGGAGGTTTGATCTCGCAGGGCAGGGTCGCGTACCCGCGCAAGGTGGAGCTGGAGGATGAGATTGCTTTGAAAGGCGATCGTGACGAATGCGCTAGGATTTGGAGAAGTATTTGTCTCGGTTGTATGGTAGGCGTTGGTTATTAGTCGATTCACTTGTCTCAGCTACAGACACAAGGCAGTCGTAAAGGGTCGGGAAAGCAATGACTACTACAAGCGGCCGCTATACATTTTGGGGAATGGCCTGGCTGAGCTAATACGATGGTGTTCGATATAAGGCAGATTGGCGGCCTTGAGAGAGAACCAAGCGAATACTTGGTCAAATCGTAACATGTACTTTAGTTCGGTGACGCTAAACACTCACTTGGACTATCGACTCAAATACTGCGCTCGGTATCAATGCCTCTCCAAAAGACAGCTTGCATTATCGACGTTCCGTCACATGTTCTCCAATTCACAGCACGGGATTCACTACACGCCTGAATATCGACACCACCGCCGACGCCGATTTGTACCCGCCAGACACCATTATGCAGCAATTTTGGTTTGGGCCTATCGGAGATAGCAGCAAGGTCATTAGTAATTTCACTTTCGAATACTCAGAATGGAGTCCCTTCTTCCCTTTTGGATATGATCTCACGTAGAGCAACCCTCCCATGTGTTATTGTAAGTTAGCTTGGTCTTACCATGGAGCATGTAACCGACTACCAGTACACCGTCAAAAGACCCCACTGACTCACCTGCGTATTGACTTGGTCAACGACTCGATGACCGACTCGGTCACTTACTCAGTCAATTACCTCTTTATTGCCTACACCTTTTATGCATATATTCCACCTGATTTCCATAGATTTAGAATCAAGTCGTTCATGCAATTCTCCCACACTGCAAAGCTTACAGAGCAGAACGTACGCTAGCAATGATGGTTGCCTAACTCACTATTCTTCAATCGTAACGACTTGGCGCCTCGATTTTCTTCCTCACCCCAAACCATATCCACTACGAAGCTTCAGTATGACCCTTGGTTCAGCGCAGACCCTAGCGGCGCATTTGAAGAGCCAAACGAGAGCGGCGGGAACATCACATACTACCTCCCATCGTTCTACGTGACGACGATGGCCTCATCGAGCAGCACCAACTCTGTAACCCTAATATCGAAAACTCTGCTGGATGCACTGCGCTGACCTCCGCCGTCTCCGCCATCGGCGCTGCAGCGTCTATAAACCTCAACCCCACCCAGTTCGCCACTGCTCTCCGCATTTCCTATGCCTTCACGACCAACACCATGGCTAACTCGGTGTCTGGCCGTGATGCCGCCGCTCTCCTCGCCGCCCAGACCGCCTACAGCGACATCCTGATCCCACTCCCGATAGACCAGTGGCGCATCGAGGCCGGGAATTGGTTTTCGATTTCGCTAGCAAAGCTGCAGCAGAGCATCGTCGACTACGCGACCGGACCCGGGAGCCCGGACCTGCTGCCATACGTCGCGGGGCCGGCATCGCCCGAGCTGGCGAAGCAGTGCCGCAGTCAGCGGGTGGTGCGCCAGGCGGCGAAGCAGAACTTCAATCTCGTAGCGATAATCCTGGTTCTTGCGATAGGTGGTCTGAGCATTGGGCCAGGGCTGACGGTCGATTCGTGTGTTGGAAGTTGTCAGCGGAGGTGGGAGATGGGGGTGGAGCGACAACAGCAGTGGTTGCATGATGGAACATTGCAGCTACAGCGGTTTGCTTACGAGGGGAGGGGCTTTGATGGGTGGATGGATATCGATGAGAATATCCCGACCCTAGATGCGACACAGAAACTTCCGAGGTTTGCAAGTGTTGTGTAAAACGGGAATGGGCACGTTCATCCTAATGGAGGCGTTGATATCAGCTTGCGGATATGAATCGAAGGGAGTAAACTTGAGCAATATGGTATTAGATTGGCTGTCAAGTTACTTAGCCATCCTTTCTTACTGTTCTCAATAATTTTTTTCTTTAGCAGATTGAAGGTAGTTACAGTTGTCCATCAGGTTGGATGATTGTAATTTCTATAATGTAGAATTGCGCAATTGTGCAGTTAGTTCTTAGAGTTAGGCTCGTTCGGTTGCAAAAGCGTTGGGTCGAATCCGAACCGAAAGTCCGGCAGAAAGAACGCATTCCTTCCTAACTTGGCACGCGTCTGTGGCACGGCCGTATGCGATATGGAGGCTTCAGATTGAAATAGAATCCGAATGTGCGGCTTCAAGCTCTGTATTAAAATGACACCAAGAGCTCCATTTCAACTACTTAATATAGTTGAGGGTGCCAAGTTATAGCGTGTTTATTTGGCGGTGAAAGGCACGTTTAAATTTTTGTGGCTGAGTTCTAATTCTGAGGGCAGGATCAAACCGATCTGGAGCCTTTAGAACCAATCTGATCTGTGATCATAGGGACACGTTATTCGTGGATATAAGGTACCGGCCAGATACCCGACATGTAGGTACCAGCACCACGATCGACAAGCCGAGCCTAGCTGGTGGCCCTAGCTCCTGTACCCCTGCAGCCGTGATACAATGCTCACCTGCACTTCCCTTCCCTCAGCAGCTTTATCGTTCCTACAACCACATTAGAAGCATATTTATCATATTCCGCAGCTATGCATCGCCGTCTCATCTTCTTCGCAATATCATCACTCGTCGCTGCTTCTGTCATCCAGCATCCCTTGGTCGAACCGGCCGATTCTCAAACTCTTATCAACACCAAGCCTCTCGTCAGCTCAAATGCTATCCAAGACGATATCAGCTCAAACAAGCTCCTAGAACGCGCCAAACACCTCTACAAGCTCGCAGAGCTCGCGGCTGAGGAGTATAACCACCCAACACGAGTCATAGGCAGCAAAGGTAAGCTCTGCTATCTTCGTTACTATCTCTCCGTCCCTATTAAGACAGCTCTGACGCACCTACAAAGGGCATCTTGCTACTACCGATTACATTTACTCGACACTCGCCGATCTGGGGGATTATTATGACATCAGTAACCAGACATTCCCTGCCGTAGTGGGCAATGTCTTCGAATCTCGTCTCGTCTTAGGACATTCCACACCGAAATCTGCTGGGCCTATGAGCCTTACTCCTCCCACCAGGCATAAGGAGCCGGTTTATGGGCCGTTAGTTCTCGTGGCAAATGATGGCTGTGAGGCATCTGATTATCCTGCAAATGTCACCGGGTCCATCGCTTTCATTCGCCGAGGCACGTGCCCCTTTGGAACCAAGTCTGAAAACGCTGGAAAAGCGGGAGCTGTTGCAGCCGTCATATACAATAATATGCAAGGCAGTCTGTCGGGGACTCTGGGGCAGCCCTCAGAATATCATGTCGCGACCTTTGGGATTTCGGATGCCGATGCCGAGCCATTCGTCAAGAAATTGCAGGCAGGCGAGACTGTAGACTCGTCTGCGTATATTGATGCAATTGTTGAGAATATTAGAACTACGAATGTTATTGCGCAGACCAAAGGAGGAGACCCTGAAAACTGCGTGATGCTGGGTGGACACAGCGATAGCGTCGCCGAAGGCCCAGGCATTAACGACGATGGAAGCGGATCCTTAACTTTGCTCGAGATTGCAACCCACTTGACTAAATACACGGTCAATAATTGCGTTCGCTTCGCATGGTGGGCCGGCGAAGAAGAAGGCCTCCTCGGTTCTGATTACTACGTGTCCCAACTCTCGGAAGAAGAGAACATGAAGGTTCGCCTTTTCATGGACTACGACATGCTTGCCTCGCCAAACTACGCATATCAGGTCTACAACGCCACCAACGCCGCCAACCCTGTTGGATCCGAAGAGTTACGCGATCTGTACACCGAGTTTTATGAAGCTCATGGACAGAACTACACCTACATCCCCTTTGATGGACGCAGTGATTATGATGGATTCATCAGGAACGGGATCCCAGGTGGCGGCATTGCAGCTGGTGCAGAAGGAGTCAAAACGAAAAAAGAGGCTGAGATGTTTGGTGGAACGGCTGGTGAATGGTTTGATCATTGTTACCATCAACTTTGCGATACGGTGGATAATCTAAATCTCGAAGCTTGGGAACTGAACACAAAAGTAAAGTGGCCTTTCTTCCTGAGCATAGCCCTTGGCATTAACAAACAGCTTGTAGCTCGTCGCCCATTCCGTAGCAACATATGCCGTGTCTTTCAAAGGATTCCCCGAGCGGACTGCCATCACTAAGAATGCCTTTCCGGAGCGCTCTTTGTACCACGGACCCAAGCCAGTTATGTGATCTTTTGTATAGATCTCTAGCTGATGTCGACGAACCAGGATAAAGGACGATAGAAGGAAATGCTCACCATACAAGTAATAGAAATGGGAATTGGCAGGAACATCCAGACACGCCCGTCAACATTGCCATCTTGCTCAGTCTTGGAACTCCCCGACAGTGATGTTAATGGACTGGATCTATTTCTGGATTGGTTAGGATATCTAAAATTCAAATGTAGATCCGGTTAAGAGTTTTACTTGGCTTAATTTGAATTAGATTAAGCTAAGGTTATTAATCCAATAAAGATTAAGTCGAGGTTATTAATTCTAATCGCGTCATCCTTGTTACATCGTCCTCGTTGCGTTGTACTCGTCGCGTTGCCCTTATTACTGTCCTCATCATGTCGCCTCTATCGCTGCCCATCTTACTACCTTTATTATTCAATCCTCCTAATCCTGCTAATCCTGCTAATCCTCCTAATCCTCCTAATCCTCCTAATCCTCTTAATCCTCTTAATCCTCCTAATCCTCCTAATCCTCTTAATCCTCCTAATCCTCCTAATCCTCCTAATCCTCCTAATCCTGCTAATCCTCCTAATTAGATAGAGAGCTTCGTTACTACTACCGGCCGAACAACGCGTAGAGGGGGTAGTAGCCATGCATCAAGCAGCCATGTTGTAGGCAAAGCTCCTGCTGTTCCTCAAAAGCGAGTTAGTAAGGCCTCTAGTAGTAAAAGGAAGCGCCTAAAGACGACTACAAATATAGTTAAGCTAGAGTCTCTTACCTATTACGAGTCCGACTTTAACCCCAACTCTAAGCTAGAGCTCCTACCACTACCGCCGCCGGCGGAGCTAAGTCGAATTAGGGAGTTATATTGTAAAGCTAGCGACATTACTGGCTAAAGGCGTGGTAAGAAGAGGTCCTCGCGTATATAGGGTAATAAGAAAGGATTCGTGATCGTGTATAAGACGTTAGGAGTTAAATACTATTACTACTATAGTGCCTAGATAAGAAGGATTCTATATATAAGCAGCTTAATAAGATGCTCTATTACTTATACTACCTATTTACTAATTAGTAATGATAGGAAAATGGGAGAGTAGTAGGGGCTAGCCCAGGGTCATTTCAGCTAGATCCGCTAGTATGAGAGGCTCGGCTGATCATCGGTCGGCCGGAAAATCACGTGTTTAGCCAGCCACCTAGTGCAGATTTAACAATCTCCACAGCACCACAAGCGCCAAGCTAAGAAAATACGCGTATTAAGGACTACCTGTTAATTGAGCCGCTGATAGACGCCGACCATATAGTAATTAGGGCCATTAGGCCCCAAGTATATATAAAAAAGTCCTCCCTACCTAATCCTCAATCGCGGCAGCACGTCTACTATTATACCTATTATATAAGATGGCGCTAACCAACCGCGTAGAGATTAATATCGCCAATAATACCGAATTACGCGCTAACGCGCAGTATGTCCTCGCCCTTACGTATATCACTAGGCCTAAGAATATGTCTTTAACGTATAAACCAAAGTAGAGAGAGTTTAAGGTAATAAGGATATAATACCCCTATTACGCCCTATGGCTAACACATTATCCAGCTCTAGGCCTTCTATAAATAAAAGTAGTACTATAACAGTAATACCGTTATAGAGGATAAGCTACTTCTCTTTCTTATTAAGAAGGTTATAGGCCAGCTCTTAAAAGGGAAGAACCATAAAGCTAATAGTAATATACCCTAAGAGGAGACACGTCTCTTATAGCGGTTAGTTCGCGGCTATATTACTATTTTAACGGACCTCTATTAGATATAGAAAGCTATAAAAATAAATAGCCACCTATTTCTGTAAGAGGATAGCGTTAGGGAGTACCTAAAGACGCTATAGTAGAGGGACGTATAGCGTAAGAAAGAGTAGTTTGCTAATAAGAGCAGAGATACCCTCCTTAATAGCTATACTAAGGAGGAGTTTTAGAGCGTCTACTGCAAGCTCTAGACTAGAGGTGTGACGGTGCTGGAGCGTATCACCTGCTACATTGCCGTTTCCTAGGCAATTTGCCGCAATTTGCCGTTTTCTGGGCAATCTGCCAAATTCTGCCAAATTCTGCCAAGTCGCTATTGGCTCGCTTACTACTAGCGCCTTAACGACCCCTTTATATCTTGCCAGTCTCTACCAGTCTTCTTCTTCTCCTTAGCTTAGTATTTTTGTATAGTAGCAATCTACAAGCTTTGGTTTAGAAGTATTTATATAAGCCCGTTATATTATACTAAGCTCTCCCTATATTGCCTGGGAAGGCCTTAATAATATCCTACCCTAAAAGAAGGCCTTTGTCTACAATAACGCGTCAACGCGTTATACTTAAACATTAAAAAACTCACACTACTACGCCTAGGAAGGCCCTGACAATATCCCACTTTATAGGCCAGACTGTACTTAACCTGTACCCCTAAAAGAACCCTAGAATTAAAACTAAATTATATAATTTTAACAAACCTTAGGAAGCTAATAATAGCACCTAAAGTGAGCTTATCTAAAAGACTTGCCTCTACTTAAGAGGAACACAAAATCCAGTTTGGATTAGAAATTGAAGATAATAATAACATTACAGATATACACAGGCAGATTTATACCCTCGCAGCCAATTAGAAGGTTAATTATCTTTAAGCCTAAAGTATATAAGAGACTCTAAAGGAGATCCTAGAAAGCCTTACTGCCTTATAAAATAGCCTAGCCTCCCCTTTATAAAGCCTTAGTTAACCTATTTGCTTGACCAAATGCAATATACCAGAGAGTATAGATATAATAACGAAACAATTAAAGTCCATTAAGCTCCCTAACCCCCTACTATTGTTAAACGGTATAGACCTAACCTTTAAAAACTAGAGAATCTAGGTATAAGAAAAGCTTTGTGTTAATTATAACTATTTTCCCTCTAAAGAAGCTAAAATACTCTACCTCTTTAGTTAAACTATTGGGGACGCCTAGCGACACCTCTAGGCCAAGTTTAAAGACAAGTTACCTATTTGGTTTATATCTGTTAATGAGATAATATAGCATTTAGCTACTATTTATGTTAATCTAAATAAGGTACAGGATGCCTATTATAACTATAATTGCCTAATAATAAAATTAAACTAATCCTTTACTAAGTTCTAGACTTAATTCTTATACTTAGCAGGCAAAGGCCAGGTTCCCCTTAAAAACTACTATTTAGACCTATATAATAAGCTAACGGTCTAACTACAAAAGAAGATTATGGTAGCCTTAGACAACCTACTAACCTACCAAAAACTTGCAGCCTAATATTTATTATTAGATTTAGAACTAAAATAAATTAATGCTTATTCTAACTAACTAAAGAAGTCTTGCAGTGACCGGAACCTATCTGCTACGCTAACGGGAGCTAGCATTGGAAGATAAACTATAACTACCCTTATACTAAAAGCGGTTATAACTGCCTACCTATGAGCCTCGCCTAACCCACTATGTACTACACCCTTAGCTAATGCTTGTTGTAATACCCTAATTAACCCTGCCACAGTCACATGCTTTAATTATAGAAAGGATAGCTACTTTACCTTATCCTATCTAGAGCTAAAGGATATAAGCAATATTAAGGAGATAGAGGAAGAAGAAATATTTAATAAGTTAGGAAAAGAAGAACCCTAGGGAAAGACCCCCCCTTAGGGTATCCTATTAATCTTAAAGAGATTAATCTAAGTTAGCTAATAGATGGAAAACACTTTATAGTTCTATGTATAGTATCTTAAAATAGATATAGAGTTAATATAACTGCCCTTATTAACACTGGAGTAAATGGCTTTACCTTTATAAACACTGCTTATATAAATAATATTGCTAAGTTCTTAAATGTAAACGCTACCTAACTAGAGAAGCCTATTTAAGTAAAAGGCTATAATGGCCAAGCTAGTAAGCCGGTTACCTATATCTTAAAGCTATATATTGCTATTAATAGACGGCGCCAGTTTAGTATCCCCTTCTATATCCTAGACCTAGGGTCCTATAACATAATCCTTAGCTAAAAATAGATGTCCTACTTTAATATTTAGCTGAATATTTAATAAAGATAGTTTATCTGGCTAGAGAATAGACCAAAGTTACCCTCTTTTATTAAAGAAATCCGCACCAACCACAAGATATTAGCCGTAAAGGCTGACCCTATTTACTAGTAGGATATTAGGGACCGCGACCTAGCCTTTACCTAAGAAGATACCCGCCGCAAGGCCGGTAAGAACTCCGTACTGACAAGGATACTCCCCTAAAAGACTGCAGTTAAGGAGGACTTTACCTATAGGAGTAGAACAGACAGTAATATAGATAACTTCCAAATTGTAGAGATCTGGCTAATGGGGAAGAGGATATACTAATAGGACATAGAGGATAACCTTTGGAAGATGCAATAAGAGCTAAAAGGAGTAAAGACAACGCCAATACGCTAAAGGCCCCTAAGGCCGCGAACACCCCTACTATTACATAACCCCCCTATAGTAGATATTGCGGCAATTAGCGCTATAGGTTTCTACTTTAATATATATTAAAAGGATAATAAGGTCTTTATAACTAGCTTATATAAAATTAACCAGATTATTAACAAAAAGGAAGAAGGGCTAGTAGAGGAAACTAATAAGGAGCTAGTTAAGCGCCTCCTCCCTATATACCTCTTAAACTATAGAGACGCGTTCTTAAAAGCTGCCTTAAATATACTGCCCCCCTACTAAACCTATAATTATAAGATTTAACTAGAGGCTGATAACTCTCTAGGCTATAGCCCCCTTTACTAATAAACTATAGAGGAACTAAAAGTAACTAAGTAGTACTTAATTAACAACCTCTATAAGGGGTTTATTAAGCTAAGTTAGGCCCCTTTTACTTCCCCTATTCTATTTATAAAAAAGCCTAATAAAGGCCTTTATTTCTGTATTGACTATTAGAAACTAAACGTCATTACTTAAAAAGATTACTACCCTCTTCCCCTAATTGATAAGACCCTTATACGCCTAAGCTAAGCTAAAATCTTTACTAAGCTTAATATCTGCTAAGCTTTTTACTGAATTAGGATGGACCCTATATTAGAAGATTTAACAACATTCTATACCTATTATGGGTTTTATAAATATAAAGTCCTTCCTTTTAGACTAACAAATAGGCCAGCTACTTATTAACGGTATATAAATAATATTCTTTTTAATTACCTTAATGAATTCTATACAGCATACCTAAACAATATTCTTATATACTTAGACAACGAACTTAAGCACTAAGTTTATGTTAAGAAGGTTCTAAAGAGACTATAAAATATAGGCCTATAAGTTAATATTAAAAAATACAAATTTGGAGTAAAACATATAAAGTACCTTAGGTTTATTATTAGTATAAAAGGGATTAAAGTTAACCTAGAGAAGGTTAAGGTAATCTGTAACTAAAAACCCCTTTATACTATAAAAGGGATCTAGTCCTTTCTTAGCTTTTATAATTTCTACTATTAGTTTATCTATAACTATAGAGTTATAGCTAAGCCTCTTATATGACTAACTAAGAACAATACATCTTTTATCTTTAACAATAACTATATAAAAGCCTTTAAGGAGTTAAAGGACTAACTTATCTCCTCTTTAATCCTTTATTACTACAACCCAGACCTTAAATTAATACTAGAAACGGACACCTCTAATAGGGTAGTAGTGGAAGTCCTCTTATAGCTACACCTAGACAGTAAATGGTACCTTATTACATTCTTCTTAAAAATAATAGCCCTAGCTAAGTGTAACTATAAAGTGCATAATAAGGAAATATTGGCTATTATACAATTACTATCCTAGTAGCGCGCAGAGCTTAAAAGCTCAGACTCTTAGATTAAGGTCTATACCAATTATAAAGCCCTTAAGTATTTTATAATAACAAAACAACTTACTAGTTAATAAGCCCAGTAGGCCAAAATACTCTCATAATTCTTCTTTATAATTATATACCGCCCTAGTAGGTAAAATACTAAAGCTAATGCCTTAACCCAGAGAGAATAGGACGTGAGGCCATAAGATAAGCTAAAGGCCTAGTACTGGACACGCGCCTTTCTCTATACTAAATAGCTTAACCTGTATATCCTTAAGGAACTAAGCTCTAAATAAAATAAGGTAGCATCTATAGAAGGAGAGGCCCTAGAGGAACTAATAGGACTAATTAATTGCATCCTAACCGCAAACCGTATAGCCGAATCCCTAAAAGCCCTCTATAATTAAGCTATAGGAGGTAACCCTAATTTAGAAATAAAAGACGGACTGCTTTTATACTAAGAATGGCTTATAGTTCTAGATATTAACAACCTACAAATAGAGCTAATCTGTAAAGCCCACTATTAAGTCTCTATGGTATACCTTAGTAGAGACAAGACCTACTAACTACTATCGCCTTATTACTATTAGCAAGGACTCCTGTCTAATATAGAATAATTTATCTAAAATTATTATGCTTATAAACGCGCGAATACCCCTAGGAACCAAACTCCTGGATGGCTACAACCACTACCAGTCCCTAAACGCCCTTAGCAACATATTATAATAGACTTTAAATCATTCCTAAAGATAAACACGGCTATAATATAGCCTTTATAGTAGTTAACTAACTAAGTAAGCAAGCTATTTCCCTCCCTTGCTTTAAGACTATAACCGCAAAGGATATGGCCCATATATACGTTAATAATATCTACCAGATCCATGGCGCTCCTAAGTTAATTATCTAACTATAGACCCTAATTTATATTAGACTTCTAGGATAAATTCTGCCGCATCCTTAAAATCCAAATTAAGCTTTCTACCGTATTCCACCCTTAGACTAATAGCTAAACCGAGATTATAAACCAGTACCTTAACTAGTAACTCCGCCCCTTTATTAGCTACTACTAGAATAACTAGTTGGAACTACTGCCTATAATAGACTACGCACAGCTTACACTCCCTTATAATAGTATAGGAATGTCACTATTTAAGCTACTCTATGGATACAAACCATAAATATCCTTTGATTGGAATAGACCTATAGGATCTATAATAGCCCACAAACGCCTTAGCTATAAAGAGGCCTAGGCATTTACTAAGAGAATACACGGAGCTTAGGAAACCGCCTAAGCAATTATAAAAAGAGTATAAGAAAAGAAAAAGTCTAATATAAATTAATATCATTACAAGGTAGACTTTTATATAGGAGATAAGGTATAGGTGTTAATAAAGAACTAGAAGACCTAGAGGCTAAGCTATAAGCTAAACCACTAAATAGCTGGCCCCTATAAGATCCCTAAGAAGGTAGGGCACTCTTTTAAGGTTAAGCTACTAGAGTTAATAAAGATCTACCCTATCTTCTCTCTAGACCAACTGCGGAAGGCCATAAACGACCCATTACCTAGATAGTACAATAATCCCCTACTACTAATTTAGATTGCAGAGGACGAAGAATAAAAAGTTAAAGAGATTTTAGCAGTTAAGAAGGACCGTAGTACCTTAAAATATTATGTAAGCTAAGTAGGTTATAATAAAGATCTAAAATAGTACCCTACATCTAATTTTAAGTACTCTCCCTATAAGCTATAAGATTTCCACCTAGTCTACCTAAACCTCCCTAGACCACTACGCAAATTAGACAGCTAGATTAAATGCTAGGAAGAGGGGTTAGATAACTATAATAATTTAAACAATAATAAAGAACTTAGACAAAGCCTAAGGGCAGGCTTTTTTAAGAAGGGGGGGGTGATGTAATGGTGCTAGAGCGTGTTACCTGCTACATTGCCGTTTCCTAGGCAATTTGCTGCAATTTGCCGTTTTCTAGGCAATCTGCCAAATTCTGCCAAATTCTGCCAAGTCGCTATTGGCTCGCTTACTACTAGCGCCTTAACGACCCCTTTATATCTTGCCAGTCTCTACCAGTCTTCTTCTTCTCCTTAGCTTAGTATTCTTGTATAGTAGCAATCTACAAGCTTTGGTTTAGAAGCATTTATACGAGCCCGTTACAAGGGGCGCTGTTTGTCCTTAGAGTGCTACTTCTATACGCTTATTAATATCCTACTAGGCCACTATATGCTTACCCATAGCGGCAATAAACACTCCACTAAGATCTTAAATTTATTTACCTTTAAGTTTAAGAGTAAAGGCCCTACACGCTATATGCCCTTAATATTTACTACGTATATAGGTAAGTAGAACTAGTATAGCCACCTTAAGACTATTAGGGCCCTATAGAACAGAAAGCTGCTCGTTTATATACTTATTAGGCTAGCTTTTTATCTTCTATACTACTAGGATCTTAGTACTAAGCCATTTCCAGACTTTAGTAGGCGCTTAATATAGTATAATATATGCCTAATTAAGAGTAGTATAAGGGACCGCGAGGCGGCCCTCTTATATAACTTATAGTAAGATTAGGTCGTAAAGGCCTTTTAGTATATTGGTATCTTTTTAAAGAAGAAGATATATATTAGGCAAAGCGCTAGTGTTAAAATAGTAAAGCTAAAGGGGGCTAGTAAGGACTAGATTTAACGCGCTAGGAGGTAAAACTAAGAGTAGATAGTAGGCTATTACTTAAACTCTCTCCTATAAGAGTTTATAAGGTTAATAGTAGGGCACCCCTTATAGATAGGCTGCTTTAAAATCTACTATATAGGTATTACACCGCCTAATACGCTGCTATTAATAATATGGCCTAAACTAGATAAATAAAAGGGTTGTTTGGCCTATAGCTATACTAGATTAATAACCTTACCGCTATAGGGGTTGTAAGCCTTCCTTTTACCTTTATAAGGTTATTCTATAGGACTTAGTAGCCTTTTATAAAATATTCCTAAGCTATCTAGTATAGAGCTACCCTATTTTTTAGTATAAGGTATATAAGGCCTTTATATAGGAGCTAGAGCCCTACCTATAGAAAGAGGGATGCCTAAACTAGCTATTAATTCTCTATTAAGCTATACTACTCCTTACTAACTAATTAAAGGCTCTATATACCAAAAATAAATAGATAGCTAATAAGGTTAAGGGCTTATTAGACTGTTTAAATAAGCCCTAGGGAGCCTAGTCTTTATAGCTTTAACTACTAATATATAAAGGCCTTATATTTTAACTAGAAGCCCCTTTAGCTATAGTAGTAGTATACTAGTCTACTAACCCCTATATCTGCCTATAGAAGCGGCCCCTTTAGCTTTATCTATTATAGAATCTAGCAGATATATATCTGCTTATATAAGCGCTATAGGCTCTCCTTTCTATATAGCTTGGCTACTACTACTACCGTAACTACTACTACTACTACTACTACCGTAACTACTACTACTACTACTACTACTACTACTACTACTACTACTACTACTACTACTACTACTACTACTACTACTACTACTACTACTACTACTACTACTACTACTACTACTACTACTACTACTACTACTA
>Ga0307507_10000759_pt1 | contig 71053 bp, 44 predicted proteins | sample 7_EM_MG_FD_207223 | JGI IMG/M metagenome (GOLD analysis project Ga0307507, IMG submission 207223) | Populus trichocarpa ectomycorrhiza microbial communities from riparian zone in the Pacific Northwest, United States - 7_EM | ecosystem: Host-associated > Plants > Roots > Unclassified | place... | reverse complement strand
TTACAATTATAATAATACAAAAAAATTTATTGAAACCAAACCCCCCCCCCCCCCCCCCCACCGTGATTCCAACAATTCTATTAGGCTCTTTTATATATAGCCCTTTAATAAAAGAGTTTTATAAAAAATATAATGTTACTAGCCTTTTAAGCCTTTACCAAAGCCTTGCAAATCTTAATAAGATTTAATACCTAATTAAAAAGCAATAGCTTTTATTATTTCCGCAAGATTAAGATATATAAGAGGTAATATTTAAAAAGCATCTATATTATAAAACAGGTCCTATATATATATAAGATATATTCCACTAAGATAGCAAGCTAATAATTACATGCTTTTAAAAAGGCTAGGCAGAAATACTTTCAACGTTAAAAACGTTTAAAATTAATATGTCTTTTAAACGGGTTAGTATAACTAAGTTAGATAAGGTTATAATTGCCACAAATATCCCTGGAATTAATAAAGGTATTATATAACCTAGTTATATTATAGTTATATCTTTATTCTAACAAGGCTATAGTTATTATACTAATAAGGGTTTTTATAAACCAAGTTATGGGTTAATTAGCAGAAATATATTAACAACTTTTCTATACTATATTCTGCTTATATAAGAATTGCGGCTATCTAACTTATTAGAGTCATATTTATAAACATGGATTTTATACAGCTCTTACAGATATAGATGGGGCGTAGGCAAAAGGTATTATATAATATATATATATTAAAGATATTACTAAAATATATTAGGGCTTGGCCTTTACCTAGCAGATATTAACCCCTTATAGACCTAGCAGGGCCATATAAAGTCTATAATTATATATTGCTAAATACACATTCTTTGCGGTATTTATTAGGTTATTAGAGCCAGAAATATGGGCCAAGATAGTGTTGGGCAGTATATAGCTTTAATTATAGAGGCTATAAGCCACAAGCAATACTATAAAATTTTAGACGTAATTAAAAGTATGGTAATATTATATCCCTAATTTATCTATATTATATCCACATTCTAATATTTGCGGTTATAGAAAAGTACAGCAATAACTATAAAATTATAAACTGGTGTTAATATAAGCAATATATATATATTGCATCTAAAATAAATCCATATTATAGTAAAATGGACAGTAATATATTCTCTATAATTATAAAGAATATAAACGCTGTTAAATACTCCTATTTTTAGGCAAATAATCTAGGGTATTAATTAAGCCTTCTCGCCGCTATTTTAATGTTTATATATCTTTATATCCGTTATATAGTATTATAATAACAAATTTAGTGGGCAGAGAATTGATATTTTTAATTATAAAGCATGGAAGGCGTATAATCAGCATAGAATTTTATATATATTGCAAACTATATCTATTACTAAAAGAATGGCTTTTATAAAGAAGCGTAAATATATAGCTTTATTATGGCTCTAACGTGGATATATTGCTAATATAATCTGCTATAGTTTAATAAGGTTTAAAAGAGCTAAAAAAATTAAGAAAACAGGCCTATACTAACAAAGGAAAAGCTAATGCTGTATCTATAAGTATTAAAGAGAATAAAGATTTTAATTTTAATAATGTTATATTAGATATATCATCTTCTGGAACTAGTATACGCCTATAGTCACAAACACGAAGTTTACAAGGCGTATGATTAAAATCTCGCTTACAATCTATTGCCTCTGTTTGCTCTAGTATATTATATTCTAAATCTTACTAAGTTCTATAAAGCTAATATCTTTTAGTTTCCTCTATTGCAACATTAAATAATAGTTAGGTTTTACTATTTCCTAGGCCTATTTTACTATTAAGTAAGATTATCTAGCTTATAAGCTAACCGTATATAGGACATAAGAGTAGCTTATAGTCTTTGCTTTATATAACAGTTACTTAATAAGCTTAATTTTTATAACAGTTAACGCTACAGTAATCCTAATTAAATGTTTATAAATAAGAGGCTAGGGTCCTATATATAGAAGCTGAAGCAAAGGCAATTGAACTATAAAATTAGAAGATGGAGTTAGAGCTTAGAAAATTAGAATAAGAACTTAGTTAATATAAACTTTTATATTTACGAGCATAAGGAGCAGAGGTTATATTAAGGTTATTACCTAGATATAAGGACATTGCAATATCTAAGAAAGCCTAACCCATATGCTCCACGCTATGCTCTATGCTCCATATAATGTTCAATACCTATACTTAATGCTGTATAGTGTTTATAATAGAACTAGGATAAAACTAGGATATATCTAAGATGCATAAACGCTATAACCTATTTAATCTATATAGCGTAGTCCTCCTTAGTATTTGTCGGTAACACCTAAGTGCACTTGTTTGGCCTATTAACTGATGGTTTGATTCTTGTCTAATAGGTAAAGAAAGCAGAGGATCGTAAGGATCGCGGTGCCTAAGTAGGGGGCTGATTAGTCACCATAAGGATGACTAATCAAAGACACGACGACGACACGTTGACAACACGTAACCACGTAACTTCTGTCCATATATTCCGACAGTATTAAATGTCTCCCTATTATTAAAGTTATCTGCAACCTCTAGTAGTGTTGTCTTGGGTAAAACAAAGTTCTATTTACAGTTAAATTATAAATATATTAGTAATATAATTAAAAACTATAAGCATACCTTGTTGAACCATATACATACAGCCTAGTTAGATAAGCATGCTATTTATATTAGATCTAAGATATAACAAAAATATAACTAGCAAACTTACTTTTGCTACTAGTTTTACATAAAGAATATTTCTGCTTATTAGACTTGCCAATAACCTTAAACATTGCGGTACGGTTAGGCTATATTAAGGTTAGATTATAGTTATATAATAATTAGAACTGCCTAAACTTGCCCTACCCTTAGGGGTTAATAGAATTCTAAAACGGAATATAATGCGTATCTACTAAACTAGCTCCTCTATATATTCTAGTTAGATCTATAATATAATAAGATTATAAATAATAACATACCTAAATCTGCTAAAGTTGCTTTATATTTTCCACAACCTTTAACCGTTAAGGGTGCATTTTTGGCTTTAGGGGCTAAAATATATTAGCAATATATCCTAAATAGAAGAAGAATAGTTTATACTATTATAATATATTCCAGCATTTCTTACTGCTTTACTAACAGGGCATATAACCTATAGTTTCTCTTCCGTATAAATAGCTCTACAAAGTATCTTCTAAGCCGCTAAAATAGATTAGATCTAGGATATAATATAGATATATAGATGACTATACTATCCAAATTATCCAATTCTAGTTCATTTTAACCTCCAGGCTTTATACTTCTAATTATATAGCATATACCTTTTTTTGTTTTAAAGTTAGAAGGAGGTTATAATATAGATATAACGTAGATACATCTAGGATCTTATTAGAAAATACGACTTAATATACTTAATTAATCCTCCACAACTATTTATAAAAAAAAATTCCTAACTGCAAACAGTGTGCTTAGCATTTGGATCCTATTATAGTTAGATCTAGGATATAACAAAGATATATAGCACTTATAACTTATAGTCTTCCTAATAGCACAATCCCATCTGTAGAAAATCTCCTCTGGTAGAATATAAATAAGAAAATATTTGCTATGGGGCTATATTTAGGTTACATCTTGAATATAAGCTAGATATATACTAGATATTACCTTAACGTAAAAAAACGGAACCTACCCTAGGCGCTTATTAAGTCCAAGATACCATACCTTAGTATATTAGCCAGGGGCACTAGAAATGTGCCCCTTTATAGTATTTAGCTAAAGAGCAGTATCATAAGTGCTAGAACCCTCGCCCTTACTACTATCTAAGTCTAGATTAGAATATGGCCTAAAAGCTGCTGCTCTATTTACTAGAGTGCCATATATAGCCATTATAGTGGTATCTAGATCTTGGATAGAGCTGCTAGGGCTACTAAGGACTTTATTAATAATTTATTAAGGTTAGATTATAGATATAACATGGTTTTGTCTAAAATATAACTTATATCTTATATAACCTCCATCCCACTAAAAGTATTTACCTACCTATTTTAGAGAAAATTCTTAGTCTATATCCTTATTAGATCCTTCTTATAACTATTAGAAGTCACTTTGCCTTATTACAAAATTGTGTGTTTGGACTATTAAGTAGTGTCTATTCCATATTAGATTATAGATATAACCTAGATATATACCTACTGTGCTTACATAAGAGTTATCACAGTTGTTCTCTTATGGCTAAAAGGGATTCAGCGGCAACTAATATAGTTAGGTTAGATTAAGATAATAATATAGATAGAATATTAATAAATACCTATCCTACTCCAAACTGCTGGTTCTCTAGGGTCTATCCCTTGCAACGGTGGAATTTGTCCTACGGTTATTGATAAGAGCTAGCCAATAGAATCAATAGGATCAAGGCACTGTAACCATACGCGTTACCTTTGATTCTGGTGTTCGCGCACAGTCCAACTCTTGTAGGACTTCACCGTTGCAAGGGATAGCCACATTAGATCCTTAATATAACCTTAGTATAACCTCCAAAACTCACCTTACCCATATTATCACTTAGCTCTTTCAAAATCGTAATAAATGGTATAAAGTATTTAATTAAAACTCCCAAACAGCTCTATTAATGTTATAATCAAAATATATTGCTGTTATTAACTCTAAACGTAATACAATAAGAGTTGAATTATGTACCAAGTGAGGCTGTATCAAGCATACAGCTCGGCCAGTGTTGCCGAAAGCTCCGGGAGTGTTAAAATACGCCACGTCGCAAAATCTTACACTAGATAAACTTTAGCACCGTGCGCGCATACTTCATAAGCTTTCAATACAAAATTCTTTAAAATTATCGCCATTAAAGCTACACTTGATCGTATAATATTGCAACTATACTCTATTTTTGGTATATCTAAGATCGTACAATCTTAGTATTGGAAATGGCTAATAATACATAGCCACCCCAAAGTGCGCAGAGATATATCCAGGATAGATTAATAATGTATCTAAGATATAATCCAGGCACCCTTACACACTTACCTATCTTAGGTAGTTCTTCTATACTACTGCCAATAGAAGCAACTTAGTTCTTAATTAAAGACTTGGAACAATTACAGGAGGACTTCTTCTATAAAGGGCAACAGGTGCAGGAGGAACGCACATATATAAACATTAAAAATAGTAATCAGGATATATCCGGCTTATATTAGGAGTATCACAAAGATATACAATCCCAAATGTCTACGCTACAACGATCTGCCAATGCCTCTTCTTTAACGCTAGTAGTAAGTAGAATTCTATAACGTAAGCTATATATAATATATAAACTAATTATTTCTATAATATAGCCGGGCTTAATATTAATTACACAAACTAGATCGCTTGCAGTAGAAAGACTTATATTTAGTTAAAAGATACTAGAATATCCTATATCCTCTAAGCACGGGATTAGATATATAATAGATTTATCTAGCCTACAGCTAAATAATAAAAATACTACCAAGATGTACAAAAATGTAAGAGACTATATCCTAGATAGATCTTATATATAACTAGGTTCTAATACAGATAGATGCAATACTCATACACATTAAGAAATAAGATAAGTATAATATACCCTCTTCTTAGTCTCCAAAAGTGCTTTAGGAGACAGATACCCTATATAGGCGTGTTTTGCTGCAAATACTTAGACCCTTAGCTACAAAACTTTCACCATAAGCAAGTTACAGAGGAAGACTGGGAAAGAATACATAAATTGCAAGAAAAGGTATAATATATCTATAATATTATGTTACTATATCTAAGTTATAATATAGACATCACGTACTCTTATACATTTCCTCAGCAATTTAACAGAATCAAATCAAGATAATCTTAAACAAAGAGACACAAATACGTAAGATACTTATTTATATTATCTATTCTTATTAACGTATATAGACTTTATAACAGTATTTGTTATGCATTTCAGCACTAGATTGCCTGCATAGAGCAAAGTGCTAGTTATAAGCTATATCTTCATATTATAAAGTACACAGTTAGTATCTAATATATCCTAAATATATTACAACTATAACTAAGCTATAACCAGTCACTTATAGATAGACCCATAGCAAGCATATACTATACCAAGGGAAGTCAAACACAAAACCATAAAAAACACTACCAAAAGTCTCTTTCTTCAGTTTTAAGATACTTATTAAAATATTTAAGAGATTTACTTAATCAAGGCTATTAGGGCACTCCAGAAACCTATACAGCAGTAAAGCATAGAAAGAAAAGATTAGATAATTGCGGTAAGTTATTATAATGCGCATATAACTATAATATAACCTTAATATATCTAGGCTGTAACCACACCCAAGGACCTAGAAAATAGGTACTAGCCCCTTATAACGTGGAGTTCAACTATATATAGCCAGATAATATTAAGGATTGCCTATATATTGTTTTAACTTCTCATAGCAAATATACGCATCCTCCAGCGCCTCCGTCAAAGGTTCCAATACAGCTTATTAAAGAACTTCAACAACAAATCTAGCAACAGTTGGGGCCAGGGCTTACTTTAAGTACGTTATATCCAAGTAATATTAATACTCTATCCTCATTCTATTAGGCTCTTTTACATACAGCCCTTTAATAAAAGAGTTTTGCAAAAAACACAATATTACTAGCCTTCTAAGCCTTTACCAAAGCCTTGCAAATCTTAATAAGATTTAATACCTAATTAAAAAGCAATAGCTTTTATCATTTCCGCAAGGTCAAGATATATAAGGGGTAATATTTAAAAAGCATCTGCATCATAAAACAGGTCCTAGATATATACAAGATATATTCCACCAAGATAGCAAGCTAATAATTATATGCTTTCAAAAAGGCTAGGCAGAAATACTCTTAATGTTAAAAACGTTTAAAATTAATATGTCTTTTAAACGGGTTGGTACAGCTGGGTTAAATAAGGTTATAATTGCCGCAAATATCCCTAGAATTAATAAAGGTATTATATAACCTAGTTATATTACGGTTATATCACAGTTATATCTTTATTCTAATAAGGCTATAGTTATTACACTAATAAGAGTTTTTGTAAACCAAGCCATAGGTTAATCAGCAGAAATATATCAACAACTTTTCCATACTATATTCCGCTTATATAAGAATTACGGCTATCCAACTTATTAGAGTTATATTCATAAACGTGGATTTTATATAGCTCTTATAGATATAGATAGGGCGCAGGCAAAAGGTATTTTATAATGCGTATATATTAAAGATATTACTAAAATATATTAGGGCTTGGCCTTTACCTAGCAGATATTAACCCCTCGCAGACCTAGTAGGGCCATATAAAGTCTGCAATTATATATTGCCAAATCCACATTCTTCGCGGTATTCGTTAGGTTATTAGAGCCGGAAATATAGGCCAAGATAGTATTAGGCAGCATATGGCTTTAATTATAGAGGCTACAAGCCGCAAGCAATACTACAAAATTTTAGACGTAATTAAAAGTATAGAGATATTATATCCCTAATTTATCCATATTATATCCACATTCTAACATTCGCGGTTATAGAAAAGTACAGCAACAACCATAAAATTATAAACTGGTGTCAATATAAGCAATATATATATATTGCATCTGGAATAAATCCGTATTGTAGTAAAATAGACAATAATATATTCTCTATAATTGTAAAGAATACAAACGCCGTTAAATGCTCCCATTTTCAAGTAAATAATCTAGGGCGTCAATTAAGCCTTCTCGCCGCTATTTTAATATTTATATATCTATTATATCCGTTATATAGTATTATAATAACAGATTTAGTGGGTAGAGAATCAATATTTTTAATTATAAAGCGTGGAAGGCGTATAATTAACATAGAATTTTATATACATCGCGAACTACATCTGTCACCAAAAGAATGGCTCTTACAGAGAAGCATAAATATATAGCTTTATTATGGCTCTAATATAAATATATCGCTAATATAATCTGCTATAGTTCAACGAGGTTTAAAAGAGCTAGAAAAATCAAAAAAACAGGCTTATACTAGCAAAGAAAAAGCTAATGCTATATCTATAAGTATTAAAGAGGATAAAGATTTTAATTTTAATAATATTACATTAGATATATCATCTTCTAGAACTAGTATACGCCCACAGTCGCAATCACAAAGTTCGTAAGGCGCACGATCAAAATCTCGCTCACAATCTATTGCCTCTGTTCGCTCCAGTATATTATATTCTAGATTTTACTAAGTTCTATAAAGCTAATATCTTTTAGTCTCCTCTATTACAATATTAAATAATAGCCAGGTTTCGCTCTCTCCTAGACCTATTTTACTATTAAGTAAGATTATCTAGATATATCCTTAATATATCTAGCTTATAAGCTAACTATATCTAGGACATAAGAGTAGCTCACAGTCTTTACTTCGTATAACAGTTACTCAACAAGCTCAATTCTCACAACAGTTAACGCTATAGCAATCCCAATTAAATGTTCATAAATAAGAGGCTAGGGTTCTATATATAGAAGCTAAAGCAAAGGCAATTAAACTATAAAATTAGAAGCTAGAGTTAGAGCTAAGAAAATTAGAATAAGAACTTAGTTAATACAAATTTTTATATTCACAAGCATAAGGAGCAGAGGTTATATCAAGGTTATTACCTAGATATAAGGACATTGCAATATCTAAGAAAGCCTAACCTATATACTCCGCGCTATACTCCATGCCCACACTTAATACTTTAATGTCTATAATAGAACCAGGATAGAACCAGAATACATCTAAGATATATAAACGCTATAACCTATTTAACCCATATAGCGTAGTCCTCTTTAGTATTAAATGTCTCTCTATTATTAAAGTCATCTACAACCCCTAGCAGCGTTGTCCCAGGTAAAACAAAGTTCTATTTACAGTTAGATTATAAATATATCAGCAATATAATTAAAGACTATAAGCATACCTTGTTAAACCATATATATATAGCCCAGTTAGATAAGCATGCTATTTACATTAGATCTAAAATATATTAGAAATATAACTAGCAAACCTACTCTTGCTACTGGTCCTACACAAAAAACACTTCTGCTTATTAGACTTGCCAATAACCTTAAACATTGCGGTGCGGTTAGGCTATATCAAGGTTAGATCATAGTTAGATTATAGTTATATAGTAATTAAAACTGCCTAAACTTGCCTTGCCCTTAGGTGTTAATAGAATTCTAGAATGGAATATAATGCGCATCTATTTAACTAGCTCCTCTATATATTCTAGTTAGATCTATAATATAATAAGATTATAAATAATAACATACCTAGATCTGCTAAAGTTGCTTTACATTTTCCACAACCTTTAGCCATTAAGGGTGCATTTTCGGCTGGGGGCGCTAAAATATATTAGCAATATATCCTAAATAGAAGAACAATAGTTTATACCATTATAATATATTCCAGCCTTTTTTACTACTTTACCAATAGGGTATATAACCTGCAGTTCCTCTTCCGTATAAATAGCTCTACAAAGTGTCTTCCAAGCCGCTAAAATAAGTTAGATCCAGGATATAATATAGATATATAGACAACCATACTATCCAAATTATCCAATTCCAGCTCTTTTTGACCTCCGGGCTTCACACTTCTAATTATATAGCCTACACCTTTCTTTATTTTAAGGTTAGAAAAAGGTTATAACGTAGATATAATGTGGATACATTTGGGATCTTACTAGGAAATGCGACTTAATATGCTTAATCAATCCTCTATAACCATTTGCGAATTTTTTTTCCTAAGTATAAACAGTGTGCTCGGCATTTAGATCCTACTATAGTTAGATCTAGGATATAACAAAGATATATAGCACTTATAACTTACAGTCTTCCTAATAGCACAATCCCATCTACAGAAAATCTCCTCTGGTAGAACATAGACAAGGAAATATTCGCCATAGGGCTATATTTAGGTTATATCTTAAATATAAGCTAGATACATACTAGATATTACCTTAACATAAAAGAACGGAACCTACCCTAGGCGCTTGTCAAGTCCAAGGTACTATGCCTTGGTGTATTGGCCGGGGGCACCAGAAATGCGCCCCTTTATAGTATTTAGCTAAGGAGCAGTATTATAAGTGCCAGAACCCTCGCCCTCACTACTATCCAAGTCTAGATTAGAATATGGCCTAGAAGCTACTGCCCTATTCACCGGAGTGCTATATATAGCCATTATAGTGGCGTCTAGATCTTAAATAGAGCTGCTAGGGCTACTAAGGACTTCGTTAATAATCTATTAAGGTTAGATTATAGATATAACGTGGTTTTATCTAAAATATAACTTACATCTTATGCAACCTCCATCCCACTAAAAGCATTCACCTGCCTATTTTAGAGAAAATTCTCGGTCTATATCCTAATTAGATCCTTCTTATAACCACTAGAAGTCACTTTACCTTATTGCGAAATTAGGTATTTGGACTATTAAGTAGTGTCTATTCCATATTAGATTATGGATATAACCTAGATATATACCTATAGTGCTTATATAAGAGTTATCGCAGTTGTTCTCTAGGGGCTAGAAGGGATTTGGCGGCAACTAATATAGTTAGGCTAGATTAAGATAATAATATAGATAGAATATTAATAAATACCTCTCTAGACTGCTGGTTCTTTAGGGTCTATAGCCATATTAGATCCTTAATAAAACCTTAATATAACCTTAATATAACCTCCCAAAACTTACATTGTCCATTTTATTACTAATATCTTTTAAAATCATAATAAATGGTAGAAAGTATTTAATTAAAGGTTCAAAACAGCTGTATTAATGTTATAATTAAAATATAATTGTGTTATTGCCTCTAGACGTGATTTAATGAAAGTTTAAATTATGTACTAAGTAAAGCTGGGTCAGTGTCAGAATATCAACACTAGCCGAGGTTTTAGTGCCTTGGCGAGCACTCCCGGAGCTTTCGGCAACACTGGCCGAGCTTCAGACTCGGCTGTGTCGGCGTCAGATTATCAACACTAGCCGAGGTTTTAGCGCCTTGGCGAGCACTCGCGGAGCTTTCGGCAACACTGGCCGAGCTCCAGACTCCTCGGAGTGGGAAGGCGAAAATTCAAACGTTCTCTCCCTTTTCACCCAATATGCTATCCTCAAGCTCCGGACTAGAGTCTGTTCTTGCTCGCTGGTACCAAATTGTTTACCAGTATAAGGGGCTTCGATTGACCATCCTACAAGATATATTTCCTGCAATCCTTGGTGTTGGCCGCTGAGGTAGCTTTACTGCAGAGGTGCGACGGGTGCTGTTCGACATCAGTTTCAACCTGTATCATCACTTCCTAGGGACCCCTGTGGGGGGTCAATTCTCTTATGTATATTAGGGCTCTTAGAGCCACCTTGAATAAAACAGATCACTCATTCAATTCTGTGTCTCTACCTATCAGCTAGCTTATGTCATTCTTCGTGATACCCGCCTGGCTGAAACTTGGCATAGCCGAAAGGGTTCAAAAAGTTACTGGTTTCCACTACTTAGCCGGCCTTTGGTTGGAGCACCTCCACTCTGGTCTACTATGATATGGCAAGGAACTCCACCAGTGGACCGCCCCGTCTTGGTCTTGGACGTCAACTGCAAGGTCCTGTGCAGATGATGTATAGCAAAAATTCAACGGAATATAATGGCCCATTTAGGGTGAAAATCGTCGATATATGTACGTTTGACCAGTGTTAATCCCTTTGGCAGGGCACATAAAGTCAAGAGGCTTCTGCAAAGAAATTTGGTGCAAGAGTTCTCATGGACTGCCACCATATAATGACCTATATTTGAAGCTTGTCTTGGGCATTTTCGACACGTCCGCCCTGTTAATTGAGATTGTGTATCGTGATCTGCCGGACGAAGAAGAAAATGTCGAGCGATGTACAGCAGTGGCAATTTCACAAAGGTTAGAGCAGGCTACTGGGCATGGAGATTGAATACTAGTTACCTACTTCCTCCTTATAGAACCTACTGGAGATAAATCAAATCAATACAGACGCATCGGAATTGGACATACTGTGGATCGGCTGTTAAGGTCGATCTTGAGCGAGAGCACGTTTGCGGATTGCGAGCCACAAACTATAACAGTTGTATAACTTCTACACCTTTTTGGAGCATGTTGCACTCCCAAGGGCTTCAAATGATTTAGATTTGTTCGTATATACTTTATTCGGCCTTTTTTTTGGTGATGGTGTGGTAGGAATCTACTCCAAGAGATTGTCACTTCATGAGCACAAGAGGACAGGTCAAGAACTATCTTTCTCTAGAAAATTCCAGTCTCTAGATGTGAATACTAGAAAATTAGATATGAAATTTGTCTGCTTTCTTTAGAACTTACCAATTGTAGAAGGCAATAATAATCCACATTATCCATTACGCGTAGCGTATTAGAACTAGAATCAAAGCTTGATAGTGCGATTGAAGATGTCCGCCGAGGCTATACCCCAGCAACTCATTCATAGTTTTGCAACAGAATGTAAGACTTGAAGTACTCCGCGCGGAAGTTTGCCCTAGAAACCCCGATTTTCATCCGATTTAGTTAGCAGTTGGCTACTCTAATGGCAGGAAATGTACGTGCGTGAAATTCACGGCGAAACTTTGCCGCTGGCTGCATGGAATTCCGGTTTTAAGGACTTTGAGGGTTCTTTGTTTTACTGCGGGGTTGTCATTGGCTGACACAATGACGACAAGCAACTCGAACTTCAGAAATGATGCAGACTTGAAGCCCGCCATACGGACCTTCGCCTGTCCATCGGGATTAATGTCCCCCGCCTTTCCATTGTTTTAATTTTCTCTCCCAGAAGTCTTGTGTTTCTTCGGGACCTTATTCTGTTAATAATTTTATACTTTCAACTCAAGTCTTGTATTAATAGGGAAGCTTCTATCGCACCAGCTTCCGCATCAGTCCCCGCATCAGTCTGCGCATCAATATTTGAAGCATTTGAGCTCCTCTATACCCCCCGTTATACGAGGGTCGGTACACGATTATATCCTTAGACCCGAAGGACCCTTCCCGCTATCCTTCTGGAAAGCTTCTCGTAGAGTACTCGGACTCGAGTTGTCGCTACCCGGGCCTAGATAACGTTAAAATCCCTTCGCCACTACTAAGCTTCGCGGTTCTCGTGAAGCTTCTTCGCCGCTACCATTCCTAAAGATATGGCCTCCCTCATCATTGCTGGCGTTGCTATCGCCGGCAAAAAACTCCACGAAAAGCACAAAGAAAAGAAAGAAGCAAGAGAGCTCGCCCAGCGCCAAGCGGACTTGCGATGGGAGAACGACGTGCGACGCTCCATGCGAGAAGCCGAGAGGCAGACCTTGAGAAGGCTGAACGATGCATATGCCGACGGCTCCCCGGCATATGACGCAGATGCACCACCAAGCTATCACCCTCCAGCATACGAGGACGTTGTGGCGAAGAAAGAGCCCATAACTCAGCGATTCACGCTGGTAGTCCGAAGGAGGGTGGGGGAAAGACCAGAGCGGAGGGATTGCTGCGGGAGTTATGGCGCGCAAAAGAGGAAGAGCTGTGGGTGTTGTGGAGGGAAGCGTAGTTATGCAAGTTGTCACAATCACGGGAGTGGCTGCTGAACGAGTAGGCGGATGGCTGATGGGCGGTACCTGAATTTGATATTGGTAACCATAGACCTCGGAGACTTGTGTTTATATGGCGAGTGTTTTCTTATTTTCTTTTTTTTTACGGTTTCCTTGCGTCGGAGTCCCTATCCACAGCCAGGTTTGGGAGTGTTGTTTCTATTTGGACACCTTTCCGCTCATAATTACCTCGTTATTTCCCTATGTATAACGCAGCCTGTCGCTTGTCTTGCTCTTGGATTTGGTTTCTCTCTCGGTTCTCCATCCTGTATCTCCATCTCATTGAGCTTCTGTCAAATAAGACCTTTCGCTTAGAGCACCTACAATCCGTTGCATCACTCTATCTGCATTCATTCGGGTTTGATCGGCTTTTCTGTGTACAACTCTTGTGGCTTATTGACCCAAAGGCCTGCCCTTGGGCGGATTAGAATCCTGTTCGTCTTCTCAGTTGGCTCGTCTCGTCCAACTGTCTCGTTCCTCAGCCAACAGTGTCCGATCCTGCTGTTTACACCAGCCTCAACGGTCTCTTTGCTCTTTTGATTACCATAGCCATCGCTATGACCTAAGGAAATACCGTTGTCTTATCAACACCGACCTCGCAGCTTATCTCACACAATCTCCAAATAGGACACACAATTATTGAGTAGTCAAAGGTCCGCTCTCTACACCAACCGTTCAAAATCACCAAACTCTTCCAAGTCAACACTAGCGAGCGTTCTCGAGGATCTTCGAGCGAATCTCCCCAATCCCGCGGTAGAAGAACCTGAGCTCAATCTCACCATCTCCCCTCCCCCCTCATCCACTGAAATTACAGGCTCCTTCGTATCCAGCATTCCAGTCGCAGCATTCACCTACATACTCCCAAGTAGCAGCCTAAGCCATTACCATACTAGCCCCAGCTACTCCCCGCGCCCCAGGAGCTCTTACTCTGGTCAATCATCCCATAGTCACTCGCCCAATCACCTCCGCCCCAACCATACCAGGAGTCGTTCGAGTAGCGTCCACTCTACCCACGGTCGTCCGAATGGCTTCAATTCTTCTCACAGTCGTCCGAATAGCGTCCGCTCTACCCACAGCCATTCTGGCGTCCACTCCAGGCACTCGTCCCATTACCACCACCGCCACTCTACCCAGCACGAGCATCAAGCTTACGCTTCAACCCATAAGCACAGCAGACGCGACTGCCCGCACCGTCCGCGGCAACTTGCACCACAGCAATCCGTACCACAGCAACCCGCACCACAGCAACCCCAACCGCAGCAACCTTCCGCAGCAGGTCCGATTCGAGACCGCTCCAGCTAACCCCTTAGACCCCTCGCTTTAGCCCAAGATGAAGAGGAGAGGGGGCACAGGCTTCGGTGCCCGAGCCCGCCAACATATCGCGGCGACCAAGCTGCGCTACCGGGAGAATCTGCTCCAGCAGCACGTGAAAGACGTGGAGCGGCACAAGAGGAAGCTGGCGAAGAAGGAGCACAAGGCACGGATGGTGCGGGCGAGGGCCGTGAAGACCGAGAGAGGTGAGGGGTGCGGGGGTGCTGGGTTGAGGTGATTTGATTGCGGGTGCTAGTTGCTGACTTGGAAGTTTTTACAGGTGGCGAGAAGGAGTGGCATGCGAGGAGGTATGAGCGGAAAGCCGCGCCTATCAAACGTGGGATTGCGAAGTTGCGGAGTTGCAGGCTGCGTTGGAGAAGGAGAGGGAGATGGCGAGGAAGGAAGCGACGCAGGCTATGGTTAGTTGAGTCTGGGTTGGTATGTCCTTTATGTGTGCTGCTGTCGAGGATGGCGGTTGGCTGAGAGATGTTTGCTAACGGTGCTCAGAGCGGAGAGGAGGCGGCGATCAGGGAGCGTGTCAGGGCTCTCAGAGAAACGCAAAATGGATACTCGGCTTTCATTACAATATACGGCCTTGGAGCCTACCCTTCAACGGGAAAAGAATAATAGGTGCAGAATGAGGCTGGAGACGCTCAAAGGATCTTTGCTAATATTCAGCCTGCAGTCAGTACCAACCCAAACCTAGACTGGCAAATTCCAATCCTTTGCCATGCGAGAGGCCGTTCATTTTCGTATTGATATAGGGGATGAGAAAAGCTCGCCGCTGTGGTGTCGCGACAAGAGAGCGACGAGAAAACTGCGGAGGTACTGAGGTTGGGGGACGGAACGGATGAAATGCACCTTCGGGCAACGAGGACTGAAGGCATACAAGACCCTAGAAATTCGTATCTCTATTCTTAACCAATTCCCAAGGGTATTCAACAGTGACCGTACGAGCTTCACTTTGTCGTCCGTACTGCTCCGATATTATGGTGACTGTGATAGAGGCTGTCCACTTTGAGGAGGCTTCGTGTCCTGCATATCTTCTCTGGAGTAGACTTCCGGGCTATCCACAGCCAGAAATACCACCTCAAACCGCCCTGACTTCCCCACAACTCCTCTTGCCTATCCTCGAACCCAAAAGCCCATCCACTTCTCCCACCTCACCGCATAGCCGGTGGCCTTGACTCCTTATTCCACTTGACCCTCGAGCACAACCACTCTACCGCCTCCTGGACCCCCGTCCCCGTCAGCGCACTGCAAGGCAAGACCCTACTATCCCTCACACTCCCCCCTTTCTCACCCTCAAACACCTTCCGCACCAACCCCTCCTTAATCCGCACCACCTCGACGCAATCCTCCCGATCCTGCTTATTCGCCAGCACGAGCAACGGCACGCCCTCCGCATCCTCATTCTGCAGCACATCCTCCAGCACCATCCTGCACTCCTCCAACCGCCCCTGCGCCTCTCCCCCCGCCGCTCCCCCCGCACCACCACCGCTCCCACTCAGCGCCCGGCTCGCCAGCGCCGCGATGTCCGCGTCCCCGACATCCGAGCTGTCAATCACGAACACGATGGCGTGGCAGCTGGCGTAGTAGCTCTGCCACAGGCCGCGCAGCGCGTGCTGGCCGCCGACGTCCCAGATCTTGAGGTACAGGTCCGGCAGCGATACCGTGGCGACGTTCTGGCCGACTGTGGGGACGGTTTTCAAGTTGGGATGGTGCGTGCTGCTGTGGATGGCGCGGATCTGCTCGAGGAGGGTGGTTTTGCCGGCGTTGTCGAGGCCGAGGAGGAGGATGGAGTATTCTGTGATTGGCGGGGGTGAGTGGGTGAGCTTGGGGTTTGGGGGAGGGAGGTTGGAGGGGAATGGGATGGGGAGGGGATGGGGATGGGCAGACCTTCTTTGCTGGTGGCGTAGAGGTAGAGGCCTTTGAGGAGGTGATACATGGATGCGGTTGGACGGGGCCTTTATTGGGGCAGACAACAAAGGTACCAGCCCTACGATGCACACGGCATGGTGTTGAAAGCGCCGCGCCGGGGTGGTCCGAGCGCCGGGGCGCGAGCGGGCGGCCCTGGGAGAGCTTGTGGCAGGCAGGGATTTGGCGACGCGGGGTGAGTGACGCTGGCCGGTGGTCGTGTCATACCAAGGATTGGAATCATAGCATTGGGGTGCGCCAGCGCCTCTTTTCTCGTCCGCCTCACTGCTGCTGGAGCATATATGCGTTTTGCGCTCTCCTCTCCCTAGGGTCTGTTGTCACAATTATTGTTATAGCTTCGCGTGTGCAACTACGACCGCATACCCGCGACTTCGAATATTCTAACTATTGACTACGGACGCAGACAACGTCATTGGCGCGTAGTAAACACATCACCCCGCTATGGCGCCCGTTGAGCCCGAACTCACCAACTCGAATACCGTCCCGATCGCACTCTTCTCGTCGCAAGTCCTCGTAGTAGTAGGCCTTACAACAACCGCTCTCTACACTATCCGGCGCGCCTGGCGCACTCTGCCGCCCTCGTACAACACGCGCCTGCAGCAGGTCTGGCGCCGCCGAGCCGTGTTCGTCTTCAGCTTCCTTGCCGTCGCCAGCCTCGCCGTCCAGACTGCCTTCAGCGTCGCGTGGCGCGTGCTGAGCTACCAGGAATGGGCGCGCCAGGGCGACTATGGAACCTCGAACGGCATCTGGACCGGTTGGTACGGCACAGGTGAGGAAGGGGTGGGAGTGCAGCTGGGGAACTGGATGAAAGATGTGGATTTGGTGCGAGAGGCGGATAGATACGCGGTTCAGAGTCCTAGGGCGTTCGTTTGGACGCATCAGCTATTTACTGGCCTGATTATTGCGAGCATTTTTATGGGAATCGAAGGTAAGTAGCGAAGCCTCATAGGGTTGGAGAACTTGCTGACGAGAGTAGGCCAGAGACGCAATTTGCCGGTCACGACAATCGCCTCTTTTGTGTTGCTGAGCCAGATCTGTGGACTGAGCTTTGCGCAAAACCTCTTTTTCGTTTTGATGCTGCTCACGCCGATTCCACTGTATAGCGTTTTGCCTCCTAGGAGAGGCCATCTTTGGACGCTAAAGCCTGTGGTATATTTGGTCCCGGCATTGTTGTCGCTCGTTTGCCTTCATCTGATGCCGAGTGTTGAGAACGAACTTGTGATTATGTTTTTCAGAGCTGGGTACTTCATTGTCCCGCTTTACTTAGCACTAGCTGTACAGGTGAGTGACTCCGGTAAACTTAGCCTTTCTAGAATATATACCATAAGGCGTTCCTAGAGGGTGTAGAACCATTTCGAGAAAGATAGGAGAAAGCGAAATTCTAACCACCTACAGGTTGTTCCCTCAAGCTGGGGAATGGTCCACAAGGACAGTCACTCAGCACATCGATCTCTGGTCAACATCTTCTACTTCCTCGGTGTCTTCTCATTGCTCCTACAGTTTAAACAGGTGATAGTTGCTCTTGTGGACAGCACACCTAGCGCCCATTACAGCGGCCTCGACTATGTCAAGAACCTGCATCGCGGCGGTACTCGCTCAGCAAGCGAAAGAGTTTGGACTGCTCTCACTAGACTCGTAGCAGCTGTCAACAACCACCCAGCTGTAAGTATGGCCAGCATGGACGTCGTGCTGAGCGGAGTCGGCTTGTGTCTTTGGGCGTTTGTGCGAGGGCTTAACGTGGATGCAATGCTCGACTGTAGCGGTTTATCCTTCTTCTCCGAGACCAAAGAGGCAGAGGAAGAAGCGAAGAAGGAGAGGCATGTTGCATTCAAGGATCAACCAAAGCCTACCGTGAATTCCCTGACGCCTCCGACGTCACCGGCGAAGAGAATGCGTGGGAGGCCGAAGAAGAACGGAAACTTATCCCATTCTACAGCAACACCGTCGTCAACTCCATTGAGAAGGAGCACGCGCCGACGTGCCGCTGAGCATGAATCCGACTCCGAGGATTCCTTCAAGCCGTCTCAGCATGTGAGCACTGAGATTGCAAAGACAGAGCATGATGATGGCCAGGGTGAGGAGGACATGCTAGCAGACGGAGAAGCCGCAGCGCTGGCGCTGGGCCTGTCTTTCATTGGAGGGCTGGGTACTGCGAGTGCATCCGTTTTGGGAGCAGAGATAGCGGGAAGATAATAAAGTTGACGATGATCGGTCAAGAGTGCGTTGTCAGCAGCCCCGAACACATGTCACTTGCGAGGGGTAATTTGTAGGATTGGCAAACGGTGAGCATGCGAGGTTTCAGCCAGGGCACAAAGTGGTTGGATGTGGCAATAGCCAAGCCAGCGCCTTCTGTAGCATGGAGTTTTCCTGGGAACAGTTACGATTTCCTGCACCGATCGCCCGTCTGCTTCGCTGAAGTGTGCGTTGTGGAACAGTTCAGCGCCAGCGTCGAGCGAGGGCGTCCCCGGACTGCCTTGAAGTGCCCATGTGGCTGTCAGGCGCGGGGTAGGGTAGGATTGGCACGGGAGCGGCCGTTGAAGAGAATTTTCCTGCTTTTTCCTGCTTTTTCCTGCTTTTTTTTCTTTAATTTTTCTACGGCACTGACGTTGGGGAAGCAGGACGGGCTAGATGGTTCCTTTCGTGAGTATTTTCGTCCACACATGTACACAGCCTTACATGCCCCGGTCCGTACGCCCGACCCTTCATGATAAGAAGCGAGTGCAAGCGAGGGGCAGTAACGGCGTGGACGGTTGCCGGGGTACTTGATAGCAGCCTCGACCCAGGATTCTGCTTTGGATGCCTCGTTGTCATATGCGCGATGAGCTAGGACTGCAGGTATATGTGTCCGTGTCTGGTGTGGCACTGGGCATTCCGGCCATTTCTGGGTCAGCCCGCCATGGTAATCATGATGGATGGGTACTTGATAACGCCCGCTCCGACCCTTACCTCGCCTCGCAGGGCTGCAGCGCTTTGCATGCGGTCAGATTGGTGCTACGTTGAGCCTTGTATACGCGGGTACTTTTATGATGAATTTAATTATCCTTGCACGCCGCTCCTAGCACTCCGACACGCAGACACATAGACAGGGCTGCATATTTAACATGCGCTTGGCCCTAGAAATTACCTTGCCACCGGAACATAACGTACCTGGGGGACAGTGGAGGTCGATCCGGATCGTCTGCGTGCCGTTATATTTCATAGGTGCTACAACGTTCCTGGCAGACGGCAATGCTGCCGCGGTGCATGTCGAGTCATTCAGCCCCCCCCCGCGAACTAGCTTACTCGCGGCCGTCGTGCGAAAATTCTAAAATTTCCAAATCCTAGCCATAGATGACAGGGAGAGTGCAGCGAATGAATGCAGCAGCACAGCGAATTCGAGAAGTGTTACAGTCTGTCATGCCTGACATGCCTGACATATCTGACATGCCTGGCTCTTGGGGCGTTTTTGGAGGGGGAGACTACCCGCCGTGGTCGCGGCTATCCATTCGTGATCCGCCTAAGCGACTTTAGACAACCGGCTGACAGCAAATGCCAGCACAAACTCTCTGGATGCACCGCCGACAGCGCCAACCCTGTCAATATCTCCGTCACTCTCCCTCTTTCCCTGATTGCCTGCGACTAGCTGTGACTCGCGCCTCCCTAAAGGCATCTTCCCCCGTCCAGCCGGCCGCCGCTAGAGCCGCCTGCTTTGGGCGCTAGTATTCATCCCAACATCCCTGCCCAGACCGCAACGGCCCTCTCCGCGGCCTGTCCCCAAAGTTCCTCCTGCTTTTCTGTGTATCGCCCTTCCGTCCAGCTGGCCGAGACCACCCGAGGTCAGGGCTCCGTAAGCTGTCTGTGAGAGAGAGAGAGAGCGAAATCAAAACAGTCCACGCTCGCGACCGCAAAGCCTGCGAGGCCTTGGAAAGCCTCCTGCAAGGGGTAAAGCCCCCGTCTTGGGCACCCATCCACGCAGCATCCAGCCATATCTATAAAAGATGGAGGTGAGACTCGAGAATTTCTTTTCCTACCCACAACACCATCCCTCAGCCCTACTCTGTTGGGATCTCGCCCCAAGGCCGTGCCCTGACGATCTCGAGCCAACCTTTGGGACGCCAGCAGCCTGCACGCCAGACGCCCGGGATTGACGTTGCGCCGCCGCTGCTGCTGGTTCTGCTACCGCTGGTTCTGCTACCACTGTTTCTTTGCTGCTGGCGCTGCTGGCTGGCTGGCCGGCTGTGACGCCTCACTCCCATTCGGCCCTTGGACAAAGCACGCTGCTGTGTCCGTAATCCAGGAGGCTCTGCCCGGGATTATTTTGTTTGTTACGCCTCGCGCAGCCCTTCGTCGTGTTTCCATCCAACCAAAGACATGACACCCAATCACTTCCCCCGCGACGCAAAACGAAGCTCGGCCTGACGGACCCTGTCACTCCTGTAAAACCTCACGTCTTAGAAATCCTCCTTGTTTTCGCCTCTCTTATCAATTGCACCTTTCGACTTGTCTTTCTCCCTCCACTCGTCCTTCATTCATCCCCTCATTCATGTATCGTTGGCGCTGCGGAACCTCTACCGATTCTGCGAGTTGCCTGTTTGGTAAAGCCAGTCATAGTCGACGGTTCGAGCGTGGGTGCCTGTTGCGAGCGTTTGCCGGCGAGATCTCAGAGGTTTCAACTTTACGCCTTCATCATGAAGCCTGAGTGAATCACCCTTCACTTCGTGCGTTCGTTATCGCAATTCTGCCGCGTCATACCGTCCAGCGTTCTCACCCGTTCTCGCTCTCTCACCCTCTCACCCTCTTACCCTCGTACTCTCGTTTGCGCGTTTGCTCTTTGTATCACCTCACATCATCATGGACTCGCCTTACGTGCATTCCTCGGCGCACTCTGAGGCCTCCTCTCACCATTCTTATTCACGTCATGATTCTGAGCCCGGGGAGGATCCCCAGCCGGACTCCTCGCGTTTGAGACCAGCAGCGAAGTTGACTCTGATGCGATATCTCCAGGACCTCCCAGGCGCTGATATCCCTCCGAGTCCTGTACCACGCTTCCACACCGGCCGACTGCCGAACAGCAAGGCCGGCGATGGAAAACCAAGATTACTGTTGATGGGGCAGAGAAGGTGAGATGAGGACATCTTTCCTGGCTACTATCAAGAACGAGTGATGATTCATTCTCAGTGCATGCCGCTGACGGCGCAACGCTGCTAGGAGCGGGAAATCATCCATTTCGAGCGTAGTCTTTCACAAGCTACCGCCTAGCGAAACGCTCTATCTTGAGACGACAACTCGGATCAAAAAGGAGTCGATGCAGTAAGTGCAGCCTCCCTCACCGCCTCTATGGCTCGTCCACCGCTTCACCGCTTTGTGCCGTGGCTGACTCGCCTTACAGCTCCTTCATGGACTTCCAAGTGTGGGATTTCCCCGGCCATCTTGATTACTTCGACCCAGCCTTTGACGTCGACAACATCTTTGACGAAATCGGCGCGCTGATTTGGGTCATTGACGCGCAGGATGAATATCTCGACGCCATCATGCGTCTTAACACGACGATACTAAATTTGCAGCACTCATACCCCAACATTAACGTTGAAGTGTTTGTACACAAGGTTGACGGCCTGTCGGAGGATTACAAAAGCGATACATTCCGTGACATCATTCAGCGTGTGCAGGACGAGCTCTCCGACGCTGGTTACGAGAATGCACCTGTTTCCTTCTATCAAACGAGTATCTACGACCATTCCATCTTTGAGGCCTTCTCCAAGGTTATCCAAAAACTCATCCCGCAGCTTCCCACCCTCGAGTCGTTACTCAACAGCCTCTGCGTTAACTGCCGTATAGAAAAGGCGTATCTCTTCGACGTGCTCAGCAAAATCTACATCGCTACAGATACTACTCCGACGGATATCGGGAGCTACGAAATATGCTCCGATTACATCGATGTGGTTGTTGATGTGAGTGAGATTTACGGATGGGACAGGCCGGTCGAGAATGGACATCAAGAAGATGCCGGGATTGACGAGACGGGGAATAACGACGCTGAAAGTTTGATCACCATGGAAAGGAAAGGGAATAACTATCTTTATTTGAGAGAGATCAACAAGTAAGCAGCACACTCGTTTCGTGCTTCGCCAGGCTTCACCCAGCAGTTGCGATAGAATATCAGGTTGAGCTAATAATGGTCCAGATATCTCGCGCTCATATGCCTCATGGGCGACGATAGCCCGGCAGAAAAGAAAGCGCTGATAGATTACAACGTCGGTGTGTTCCAGGACGCTCTAGCACAGGTTTTCCCAAGAGGTGAGAAGTGAGAGTCCCCCCTGCTCGATAAATAACACAAAGGTTGAATGGCGAAGAATTTTCTTTTCCATTTAGTGGAGTATCATTTAGCGAACGGCAAACCGGGACTTAAAAGCATGGAAAATTTCTGGATAAGGTATAGATCACACTCTAAAACAATTGTCTGTATATGAGAGTGAGTGAGCGAGAGAGAGAGAAAGAAGCAGGAATCTCTTCGAGAGTAAGTAAAGTACTTAGCTGGACGGTTTGAAAAGTTTCCATTCTCTACGCAGAATAGTCTTCTGTATTTTAGTAAAACAGAACCCTAGGGGTTTCTCAAAGGACCCTGTCCTACCACTCCCACTCAGCATCCCCAGTCAGCATTATCGACGATTCCAGGATCCCACCAATTCCACCAGCCCTGTGACAATGAAGTGACGTTTCTATTCCATCATCCCACTCCCATCCCACTCCCATCCACCATCAGAACCCCCATGCTCGCAACCCCCACGCTCGCCCAAGGAGCGGGCAAGATCTTCACTGCTATCCACTCACAGAAGACGTTTGCCACCCCTGCTGCTTTTTCCTCAGGCTCCGGCGAGCCGCAGCGCGATCGCCACCAGGCGAGCTCAACCTTAACGCGAACAAGCTCACGCCCTGAGCCGAGTGGCTAAAACGTTAGTAGCAGCACCGCCGGCGGCGGCAGCAGCTCAGCCATACCACGCCCGCCTCCCCCTAGCACTTCAGCACCCGCAGCTGCATTTCCTTCCAAGTCAGAAGCCTCAAACAAGTTCCCCCCGCGAGCACACCCCCCCGCAAAGCCCTACTCCAGATCAAATCAAATCAAAGCAAAGTAAAGCAAAGCACCACCACCACCAGCACCGCCCGTCTGAGCCCTCCTCGGACCCCCGGCGCTGAGACGTCATGCAATCTATTCCACGCTCCTTCGATTCCCTCCCCCGGCCCCCTTGCCCTTCTCTAAAGCTGCAGCGTTCTACCGCGGTTGAGGCCACGAAACAGGAACTGCGGGAGTGGTGGGCTATTAGGAGGGCTGCCGTGCTATACTGCTTTCTTTGCTTTGCTTGCTCTTGCTTGCTTTCCTGCCCATCCGCCTTGATTCCTGATTCCCTAACTCCCGACTCCTCTCGCACCGCATTTTGCTGAGAAAGGAACCGATCACGCGGTTGACGAAAAAAGTGAGACTGCAAATAAGTAGCGGTGTGCTAAGCATGCAGCACCACGACCTCAAGCCGTAGAAAATTCTAAAATTTGAAGGATAAGATTTTAAAATATTTTAGCTCCTTCAATTTTTTTAATAGGGGGCCTTAGCTCTGTATTACCCTAGATTTGGTGAGATTTTATAATTGCTCGCTTATCAAGTGTCAGCAGTCCCACCATTTTTGCTACCCGCGTGCCGATCAGCGCTAGCCCCCGTCCCCTCGGTCCGCAGAGCCGCGCGTCTAGCCGGAGCCGCGCGAGGGCGGCGGGCGACGGAACTTTTGTGCCGGGCCGAGCCAGCGCTACCGCCCGCGCTATCGATTGAGAGTCTGAAGCTTTGCTGCGTTTGCTTGCTTTGCTTTGCTTGTCTTGCTTGCCTTACTTGCCTTGCTTTGCTTGCCTGCTTGCTTGGTCGTACAGACTGCACACGCACGAATCCCAAACATGGCAGTCCAGCGCCGCCCCGTCCGCGCCTCCGCGGAGCAGGATCCACATCCGCCATCTCCGCCTGCTGAGTCCGCTGCCTCTTCCGCCGCCGCCGCCGCGCCCGCTCGCTCAAAGAAATCGGTGGCTGTGGGTGGTAGCAGTAGAGGAGATGAGGCGGCGGGGGTAGGCGTGCTGGATGTGCTGCGGATAATCGGCGGGGTGGTTCTGCTGAGCTGTGGGTTGAGCTGGCTAGTCATGCCTGAGAAGAGCTTGACATGGGGGTGGAACCCGTGGTTTTCGAGGGCTAGGGAGTGGAAGGCGATAATGGTGAGTTTTGGATTTTCTTCTAGTTGGGAGGGATGGGAGGGGCTGGTGATTGAGGTGGAGAGATGATGAATGGGGTGGGAGGGTTGGGGCTGCTGGTTCGCTGTTGGTTTTCCGTAATGGGGTGAGGTGGGATGGAAGAAGCTTAGATTAGAGCTTCAAGAGGTGTACTGGTGTCTTGTGCGGGGGAAATAAAAGAATCGGCTGCAAACAGAAGAGCAATTGCTAACTCATCTTGTGGTTGAATAGAAAGGACCAGTCCGCCTCACCGACGCCCAATTAGCTGAATACGATGGTACAGATCCTAAGAAACCCATCTACCTCGCGCTGAACGGAACAATCTATGATGTTAGCGCTAGCCGGCATACGTACGTTCCCTTTCCCAACCCGTTTCGTTGGAATTCTTGATCCCTTTGCTTGAATTGAATCCTCAACTTAACCCGCATGATATTTATCTCTTTCCTCCACACATTCAGCAATGTCAGCCATGCTCACGCATTCTCTCTCCAGAATATGCTTCTCACTTCTAGCTCACGCCCGTTCTCATCTCAAACAACTCCACCCAAAACTAACAGATATCCCACAGCTACGGCCCCGGCGGCTCCTACCACTTCTTCGCCGGCCACGACGCCGCGCGCGCCTTCATAACCGGCTGCTTCGCCGAAGACAAAACCCCGGACCTCCGCGGCGTCGAAGAAATGTATATCCCCGTCGACCCGCCCACCGACAGCCTCTCCTCCTCCTCCGACGGCGAGCCCCTAGAAAACCCCCACCCGACCTACGACCCCCTCGCGCCAGCAGGCCGGCACACGCCCGACCCGGCGTCGAAGCCTGCAGGCCAGGATAGCGACCAGGGCAAGGGGGAGAAGAAGAAGCCGCTGACGAGGGCGCAGCTGAAGATTCGGCGCGAGCAGGAGCATCGGCAGGCGCGGAAGAAGGTGCGGGAGACACTGGAAGGCTGGCATGTGCTGTTCAGGGGCGACAAGGGGAAGCCGTATTTCAAGGTAGGGGAGGTCGTGCGGGAGGAGGGGTGGTTGGAGAAGCTGGAACCGAGGCAGTTGTGCGAGACGGCGAGGAAGGGGAGGCCGGTTAGGAAGGACTGAGTGGGTGAGCGCGGTGAGGTTTCCGGGGTGGAAGGAGTGTAAGGTTAGAACCTTGTTGAGGAAGGGGAATGTACTTCAAGGTGTTTTTAATATCACCGGTTAAATTTCTTTTAAAGTGGTTAGGGGTGTTCAAGGCTCGCATCCAAATCACAGCATCTGGGTAGACAAGGCGAAACTATAGTTCGTACCATATCATCGTTGTTCGCTCACTCATTCACGGATGGGGCCCCGAAAGTAAATTTGGCGAGATGCTAGTCCGTTGCCATTGCTAATGCAGTACATATCGAGCCAGAGCCAAACCCAAAGACTCAACCTCACAAGCATGCATGCATGCGCCTATCAAGTGTCATGTCCATGCTGAAAATAAAGTGTATTCATCATTTACGCCCAATAGGAGGAAGGAAATCCGACCCATGCACCCACCCCGCAACAAGACCCTACTTCACCCGCCGTTTTCATTTTGACTTTTTCGTTTAGTCCGAGGCACCGACCGCTCGTGCTGGGGAGAGCATATATGTCAGCCATGTTCTTTGTCATGTAATACCCGCGTCATTTTTTCAACCGAGGTGCTTTCCCGCCTTCGCGACACATTCCCGCTCACATCCCACAAAAGCATCTAAGTGGTGGGGACGTTGACTCACTGTAAATGCTCAGCTTGCTGTGACCGACGACCTTCTTGATAAGGCCCTTCTCCTCAAGATCAGCGAGCGCTCTGCGGGCGAGCGAGCCGTTGATCTTTAGTCTGTCGACGAGGGTGGCGACGGTGATGAGGCGGTAGGACTGCACATCCTTCTGTAGCTTGTCGGAGGTGCTCTTGTCGAGGACGACGGCATGGTTGGCCTTGTCCTTAACTGTGAAGTGCAACAATTGTCAGTATCGTAGCTTTTTGAAGAACATTGATGTGGTGCGGCGTTTTTGGAAGAACAGTGAGTTCAGATGGTCCAGATAGTTATGCAATTGGTGATATGAGGCATGAGAAGGCTGTGTCTTCCCATATCGATGGTTGCTGAGGTTGTTAGAAAGAAATCCCACATACCCTTTCCTTTTGACCACTTCTTCTTTTGCTTCTTGCCGCCGGTTGCTGCGGGTGCCTTTTGGTCACCCAGTCAGTCCTCTTCTCCCGCCTCAATTATGTAGAGGTCTCTAAACGTACCATTTTGATAGATGTGGTGGTGTTGAAGATGGCGATACGTCGTCGGCGGCAATGTCAGGTGGTTGAAATTGCGTGGTGCGGAGGAATGTCTGACTAATCACACAAGCGAGCCTCGGAGGGTTTGGCGGCTTGGCATTATATTGAATGATAATGGGATTAAAGGGTCCGAGGGGTCGGCGGGGCAGGGAAGACATGGTGTCCTCCCGCAAGGAGTCGTCACTCGCTCTCACCGCTCCTGGTGCTCGTAATCCTTGGCTTGCGATATCACCTCCGTTATTCGGATCAACTCGGATCAGCTCGGATCAGCATCATAGTGAACGCATTACTACATCTGTATAGGGAGTTGCTCGCTTCTAGAAACCCCCTTCGAGGATCTTGCAAATCGCTCGTGAGATTATCGCAGGTCCCTTCTCTAAAAACGGATGCTGGCCCAAGGCTTTTATTGACATTCTTGGACTATCACATGAAGTCATCTGGGGGGACCTTCCAATCCAGGAAGGCAATGCACTTCGAATTGATTGTGCTGCCATGGCGTGTGTCATCCGATATCTTTTCAAGGGGTCTTCTAACGGAGTGACTCCCGAGGGGGATGCGCAGATAATCGCCAGGGCACCAGGTATATGCGGTGACACCTGATTATCAACAGCAAAGTATCAGGCAGGAGCGGAATCCTTCACCTGGGGAGGATTCTGGTTGGCACAATGCGCATCGAGGAAGTGAGAATGGAAAAGCCTGCTGTATACCACCGACAATAAACTGCCTATGCTACCAGGAACCAGGATGTAATGTCTCCCCTCCACCACCGCCCACATCAAGACAAAAGTTTCAGCAATCATTACAGCAGCTGTCTCAAACAAGTCTTGTTTCCAAGATTAGCTTAATTAGAGCGGGGTATTGCATATAACAAAAACCCCAAGGACATTGAAACCAGCCCTGCCCTTAAATTTTTCTCTAATCGCTGCAAAAGAGCAAAATAGAAAGGGAGAGAGCCGGCGGCAGAAAAAAAAAGAACTCCCTCTTGACAAAATGTGTTCAAACGAATACACTAACAAACGAACCGACAACGAATGAGATGCAAACCACCCATTCAATGTATCGGTCTCTTCCCCTCCCGCTACCATTCGCTTGAGATGCAAATATGTCCGTGCCTGACTGTTACGCTCGCTATGGAAAATAAGAGAAAGCGCCCACTTTGCAGTTGCAGCTCCGTAAAAGAGAAACTCGTCATAACCAGAAATGGAAGACAAAGGTAGGGGTCAACTCGTAAATGCTGCTTGCTTCAAGCCCAAGCTGAAGAATAAAAGTTGTTTCGCCAAGACGCCAGGATGTCCAGGTGGAATGCGTAATCATTAAAAGAAATGCGTGTGCGGTTTTGACAGCTCGTGAACTTCCATTTCCTGGAATTTGATTAGCATGAAATTTCGACTGCGTGAGTTGAGAAGAACATTACCATTTTGAAGGAATTAAGCTCCTCCTTGATTTGCTGCGCAAGCATGGGTGTAAGTCTGTTACAGGTGGCGATATCTCCTCGTCGATCATATTCTGAACTCGACCAAGCATCGTGAAACTGTATGCGAGGGCTAAAGGAGATATTACGGCTGGTGCTATTGGGTGTATTTGGTAAACTCCTGCTACTCGAATTAGGGAGACGAGGTCCGCCTTCAAAATAATCCTCTCCGTTGATGTGAACATGCACAGGGCGGGGGCTGTCATCATTTGGAGTGCTAGGTGCGCTTGATTTTGGGGTGTCAGTTTGATGAGAAGCATCAGCGGGCCTGACAACAGGAGAAGAAGCTTCCGAGCCAGTTCCGTTTCCTAAGGTAGGGTTAGACAGAGCGCTGTTTATTCTTTCAAACTTCAAACATACTCTTAAGAATTCCCTTTTTCATAGATAAAAGCACTTCGGCGCGTTCTCTCTCACCACCAACTATACTCTTTCTAGACCATGACTCCGTAGTTGGCTTATTGCTATGTGAAGAACCTGGTACCTCTGGCGTTGCCACTCGAGCAGCATCCAAAGAATTTCGTTCAAGCTTAGGATAGCCGGTTCCACCACCAACTTGGTCATGGGGATTGGCATTGACATTAACCTTTTCTCTTTCGGCCTCCACTGTGACCATTGACACTTGAGTCATGCTTGGTTGGGCTACAGCAGTGTCTGCTGCGGGAACCCCGCTTATCGATTTTGGGCGAAACAAGCCCTTAATCGATCGAGTACCTCTTTTCATGCCATTACCCATCTTCCGGAGCATAACCGAGGCGGACGACGCGGTCGATGATATTGATAAATTATCCGTGGAACCAGAAAACCCACCCTGACCAGAGTAGATCCCTGCTCCAATACCGGCTGCCTCCTGCTTGGCTGCGATAGCCTCATGTTCAGCTTCTCTTTCATCCTGATATCTCTCTTTTCGAAGCCTTGCGCGTTCCGCAGATAAATTATTCTCGGCAGACGCTTTGCGAAGCTCAGCTGCACTCCCAAACGAAAACGCACGTCGAAGCCGAGACTTCATGCCCTTATTAGATTCCTTATCGTTCAAGGCAGTAAGGTGTTGCACAGCTGGGCTTGGAGAAGAGGGCGCCTGTTCACCAGTCGCAGTTGCTTTCTTTCCAGGGCTGAGAGAGCCGGACTCAAGATCGGAGATTGGATTTGATAGAGGAGACGGAGTGCCTAATCGCTTGCTAGGTTCGGAGGAGCTTCGTGGCGGCACATTCACAGAGTTGGACTGGTGTCGGGCAGCGGGCGGAGGTGAGGGATTGTTAGGGCTAGCTCGGTATGATGTAGACTCCTGCCTGGACTATTTTCGGATTAGCAATTCACTAATAAAATACGCAGCTGTGACACGTATTTTCGAGCAAAGGACTTACCGAAGACGGCTTTGTGGCAGTGCTATTGGAAGATGCACTTCCTCCACTGCCGTGGCGCTCGTGGTTTGATACTGGCCGATTGGAGAGAATTTGCGGTTTTGTTTCTTGGACAGCTGGTCGCTTGGGAGGGGCAGAACCGATGGGGGCACTTGGCGTAGACGCCATGGTCACTGCGTGATACGCCAGAGCATTTGCTTCGAAGCTACCAAGACTGCGTCTTCGATATCTTTTCGCTTGGTCGGATGCTACTTGTCGAGGTAGTTGCATATCATCTGCACTATTGGCCCGGTAGTGGGATGATCGATTTTTGGCGTCTGAAATAGCATTATTGAAGGGAGGCACATTTGCTAACCTAGAAGCCGGAAGGGGAACCAAGGTATTAGCTAATTGAAGTCCTTGAGTGTTAGTCGGCGTTTGGGCCGCTGGTGACCCATTATTGCTCGAGTCTATTCTACGAGGGCCTCGTCGATAGCGATCTGGGGATGGCTTCACTGGGCTGTCAAATGATGGGAGCGCAAAGTCGGGTACAGAAGTAGATATGCTGACTGCCGACAATGATTGAGTATCCATTGTAGACCTTCTGATCGTGTCTTCATTGAGCCTGATGGGAAGCGACCTCTGGTTAAAGAAGATCGCAGTGTCATCTTTCGACACAAACGGCTGACCAGCTGAAGAACGATTGGACGACGAAGATGTAGATACCGTCGAGTCAGACGAGGACGAAGGGTGTGACGGATGGCCATGCTTAGCCGCATTGTTTGGCTGAAAGTTTTGTTGAGCATAAGGGTTGCCCGGAGCCGATGACGACCTGTTTTCCTGACGCAGTTGTGGAGTGCTTGAAAAGGCGTAAGGTGCTATCGGGGCAGATGATGTGCCACGGTACCCAATACCTCCACTCTGAGTATTGTAGGCGTGGTTCCGCGGCATCTGGGAGGATCGTGAAGGCTGGTGGTGGGATTGTGATGGAGAGTTCTGGAAAGCTTCGGCAGATGTGTGTAGCATCGTGATGGAGCCGGATGTCTGAACGATAGGCGCGAGTACCTGAGCCATCGGACCCTTCACGAGTTTGTCCTAAGGCTGGAGGCCTCTGATGCTCTCGGCTGATTGTGGTGTTGACAGCAGTGGGAAGCGAAAAACGAAAGGCTATGTCACGAGAGGGGCCGTCAGTAACATTGTCAGCTCATGAAGAGAAATAATTCGCGGTATCTTTCATGCGCAGCATAGGTGATGGGTTGGAGACGGATTATGAGGATAGGGTCAGGGATTTGAGGATAGAGCAGGGCTGTCTCAATCAAAGTCTGGCAAAGTTTACGTACCCCTTTCGCTAGACACAACTCACCGTGGGATGGAGTATTAAAGAGAGTGATTAGAATAAGAACAAATCGAGCGTCTATTAAAACAGCTGTAGAAAGCAATAAGGCCGATCGTGGAACTAGGGGAGGCAGTCGAGTCGATCGACGGCAGAGCTGGCAGCGCGTACCAAGCAGGCCTCCCGTGAGGCAAAGCAGGCTGTCAAGTCTGCATTGGGCGAGAGGATAGGATCAATGTCGACAGGCGAGCGCTGCAGACGGGCGGGGAAGTCAAGAACAGCAAGCAAAAAGAAAAAGACGGCAAAGAATAGTAGGGTGAGGGCGAAGTTTGGTGGTCGACTTGGAGAAGGGAGCGTCTGCAAAACGGGGGACTTTGAAGTTCGTCTAGTGCCAAAGGCGCTCGCCGCGCACGGACGGCTGGCTGCTTTGGACCGCAGGACACCATCAAAGCCGCCAGACGCCCCAAAAGAGAGCAGAACGCACGAGAACGAGGGTGGAGAAGCAACAGCAGGAGGAGCAGCAGTCGCCGCAACGCCCGTTACATACATTTTAACAGACACAGTCGCTTGTATCTATTCCCCATTATACAACTAGGAAATGGAGCTAGGCTGAGAAGACGCCGAGCCCAGTGTAAGACGCCTCGCCTGACGCTTTTCCCGCTGGCGATAATACAATGTGTGGACTTCGGCCCAGCAGTGCCCCCCATGGCCTTTTTCGATATCTACCTAGCCATTAAGGGTTGTCAACCCCCATCATCATCGCTGTCATCGTCGTCCTCCCGTAACCCTCACTAGTAGCCATTCTGCCATTCTGCCATGCTCCCATGCTGCCATGCGCTGGGAACGATGATGCACAGCAACGGCACACGGCAGGACGCTTCGCTCGCCCTCGACTGCCCTTGACTGCCCTTGACTGCCCTTTACTGCCCATGACTGACTGTTCGCGGTGAATGTCCTGTTGGTTTGTCGCCCGTCGTTCGTTCCATGCCAACACTGCATCCGAGCAACGAGAAGATTCCGAGGACATCACACATTCCGCGCCCTACAAAAAAAAAATGCCACGCCCCCAGAGACAAAGCATGTGCTAGAACGTAATAACTAATGCTGTCCTAGCCACAGCGACGCGTCTGCGCCGGAGAATACGAGCCAACTGCAGCAGCGAAAGAGAGCTGCTCCCGCTCCTCCAAGATCCGTCGTCAGCCCAGAGCAGCCTGCAAGTACGGCTGAAAGGGTGACTTTTCGCAACAAGGCTGTAGATAAGAACCCGTCCCAGATGCAAAGTGCTCAGTTTTCCTGGCTGTGTACCCCGCTTCCCTCTGTAGGCGAGGGGCTGGAGAAAGAGCACTGAAGCCTTAGACATCGGGGGTATATTTAGGAACCAACCAGGCTCCATACGATCGAAACTCTCAAGGGGACTGCTTCTTATTCGTGATGCTACTGCTCCGAGATGCGGAGGGGCAGAGCCGCAACTCCGCCGGGCAATTTTAACCATGATTAAAACAGCTAGCTTGACCGTTTTCTGAAACGCAATCCTTGGCGAACTCCATCATTTGCCAAGTTTTCGCCTGGTTCGGAAAAGGCAGAGGAAGGCATTGGCCTCGTTTTGCTCCCTGATTTTTTGGTCAGCGGTAAGGAATAGGAGGACACTCCTGGGCACCTTCAGATGCGAACAATAGCCGTCGATCTTGTGATTTCCAGGACATTACATCCCAAGGCCTATAATAAACCGAACCGTTGCAGGATTGTCTGTTTTCTTTGGTCCGCTCGACATCCTCTTTTTCCTGCCGCAGCTTTGAAGAATTCGCGAAACGAAATCGCTGGTGAATAGATCCCGTGCGACGCATCCACGCAAGAGACTCTTAACCTCATCCGTCCATCAGATGGATGATCCTTGCAGATCTAAACCGGGGGACGCAAATCGTGGAGACCTCAAACATCAAACCGAACAGTCTTTCAGCAGGCTCACCGCCGCCGTCCCGCATTGGTGGATAGAGCTGGGGAGCCGAAATTCAACACCGTACATATGAGGCCACCTCTCAAACTCGTCGAACCTGCATCTCTGCCTCAAAGGGGACCTCGTCAGGGAAGAATTAGAAACGGGGTTCCCGCTGCTCTCCCCCGTTCCACACCGTCTGTGATCGGGTTCTGCACCGCCGTTATGGAACAGATCGCAGGGTAACTACACCTCCGAGTGACTGGGAGCGGGTCATAGAAGTCCCTTCTATTTCCCTTCGCCTTTCGCTAACTAAATAGCCTCCTGTTTATCATGAGCCGCGATCCCGTTGGTCATCTCACCAAGTCCGACCCGTTTTAGTCAGGCGTTTTAACAGGTGGAGATCTTTGGAGTGATGACACGATCCAGCCAACTCAGCATTTTACAGCCAGCCAGAGAATACATGAAAATACTGACCACATTGCGGAAGCATCCCTTCCGAGTGCAGCACCCAGCCCTCGTCCACGTAATTTTAAAGAGGTAATTTTACCCGCGCTCGAAAAAGGACCGGCGACAGCAATCGGTCTGATCGCCAAAGGACATTTGGTTGACATGCATGGCTGGCAGAGGGCCACAGAAGACGAATTTCTATGGGTGGGTAATGCTCGATGCGGCATTAGTCTCGCAAGCACTTTTTAGCCACTTCACTGGAGGAGCAGGCGACTGCCTATCCTTCGAGTGCCACCACCGAAAACGCAGGCGATCTTGTGAAGCGTCTTGGCGTGTTCAGACGCAGGGATAACTCTTCGATATTCTGCAGTGGCTGCGCGCCATCAGATTTGCGAATCGAACCGTCACCGCTCCCGTTAGCTCGTTTGAAGTCCGACACGCTTGTACCACCACACAGGTCCCTGTACGCCTAGCACTGTATCCAGAATTGTTGTTACTCTTCCCCACAAGAGCACTATCTTAAAGGATCACCAGAGCATGATCTTCACGAACGGGATCATGCTAGAGAGGAATCACATCTTCGGGTAACTTGGAAAAGCCTAGAACCATGATGCAGCTGTATTTGCAACCCCGTCAAGGTTCCTTAGTGAGGTTTGACAGCAACTTCAATATCAAACTGGGTTTCAGGAATGATTCTCTTCATTAAATTAAATCGCCCCAAATCGCCATTATTATGGGAGTACTTGTGTTTGAGAACGCGCTAAGTCATGCAGTCTAGCCATAACACCTAGGTGAGGTGGTGTGGATGTGAATTCGGTCTCGCCACACCCATTAAATCTAAATTGCCATCCATATATCCACAATAAAGACCTTTTCTATTGTTATCCATATCATAGAGGGCTAAAGTAAGGTCTCTGCTATTATATCCACGACTTTTCTTAATTTTGGTTGTGTTTTAATAATACAGGCCTGATTGGCAATTTCTGCCTTGCTGCCTTAGGGAACGTTTGGTTGCAAATTTTGGCTCCAGATCGATTTGATTGTGATTCTATCCGTGGCCGTCGTAGCTGCGCCTTGACCACCCACCCTTTTTAGGGTGAGTGGTGGACATCTAATCGCCAGGGTTCAAAATAATTAATTGGATAGCACCACCACATTAATAATTACAAGTCCTCCTGCTGCTCACGCGCATTATCCCATTCACTAAATTCATCCTCAGAGTCATTAGGAGTCTTAGACTCTGGTGTTGGTGTTTTAGCCTGCTTTTTACGCTTATTTGCGAGTTTCTTTTTATCAGCTATCTTCCTCTTTTTAGCTAGTAAACGACCCTCTGCAACTGTAATTACCCCAAACTTCTATATAACCTTTCCAGCATTAGCCTTCTGCTTTTGGCATCGCTCATTCTTAGCCTTAGTCTCTTTTAGCTGCTATTTAAGAGATCTAAATACCTAAAGCTGAATCTCTGCCCCATACATGTATTTCTGTATGGCCTTATTTAGGTCCTCATTCTCCTGCTCCTGCCAATTCTGCCTAATGTACCAAGCTAAGTCACTTGCCTGCCTAAGTGTTTTTGGTGTCGTAATGTTGGTGGTCGTTGACCATAGGCCCTTCTCTGGTATAGCCTTACGTGGTAGAGGTAGTTTATCAAGCACCTTCTTCGGGTCAAACGGATAAGGGCATCCATAACCTTGCCTATACCTCGCCGCTTTCTAGAATAGCTCTCATTGCACGCAGAGTCGGTTCACTAGTAATACAGCTTCATCAGTCACTCCAAAAAAGGCAATGTCTAAGTTTGGCAATATTTGACTACCTAACTCTATTCCACCTTAATAAGATATCAATTCTCGTTACATCGCAACCTAGCTATAGCCATGCTCCTTGGTTGGGGCTTATTTTCTAGTGTCTAATTTGAGTTCCTATGTAGTAAGGCTGACCACATGGCAGCACCACGTGTCCCTCCGCCTGTGAAACCAGCATTGGAGCTGATCTTCGCCAACTCCAACGCTCAACCAATCCACATCTGCTGATATCGTCGATTTCGGAACCCCACAGTCCCTTATCGGCTTCTTGCTAAGCCTAATTTAGAGGTGCAACGTAATCTCCTTCGCTTGAATTTCCTCATCAATTCCTGACCACAATCGGCCCGCTTCCGCAGCATTCCGGCGCACCGCGTATTACCCCCTAGCTTGGAACGCAGTTAAGACGGCTACAAATGACATTCCGAACTGTAATATCTCTTCCTAAAACTGCCTTCAGTAGCTGATAATGATTCGTCATTCATAGAATCCCAGGAAGGTTCCGGACGGAACAGAAGCATTTGAAATATTAGTTCTAACCCTAGCAAAGAATTGAATATCTCGAAGATACTATGAACAGAGGAGTCGCGCGCAAGACTGAGAGAACAAGACTTATACTATGACAATTGCAAATTAATCCACATGCTTTTACATACGATCATAGGTACCGGGATGCAAAACGTCCATGCTGTTTGTTAAAAAATCGCCGTCTGTTTCTATTATTTACTATCCTTTTTTTAAAATAAATTTAAGCTCTTTTTAAAAAGTTTTAAATTTTAAATTTGCAAAGTTATTAATGGGAAATCCGCCTTTGGTTTATTTGGTGGAGTTAAAAAATCTATCCGGTTTCTTAACTGGCTTTTCAACAGCACCAAATAGGACGCTAGCTCGAAGCGGACTGCGGACGGTGGTCAGTGCACTTGCTCACTCACATGTTCACTGTGGCCAAAAATTACGATAAGCGAATTGAAATAAATTGATATCGGATACCGGATTATCCGATATCAATTTATTTTAATTTGCTTATCGTAATATATATTAGATTACACACTTTAACTTAAAATCTCTACTACACTCAATCGCACGACCAGCTTCACCCCCCCCTTTGGCGAGCGCTGCGATATTTTAAATTCGCTACGGGCATCCAGTCTCGCTTAATTGCCACCAACTGTACATAGGAACTGAAGCGAAGCCAAGTACCTGGTTACTGGGGGCAATCAAATTAAAGCTATATATTTAGAACTTGCTTGGCTTACCAAAGTCTTAATATTAATCCAAAATCGTGTTATAAAATTGTTAATTTGCCTTTAATATGAATCCTCCTTTAAAACGCGTAGCGGCTTAACTAACAGGTGTGTCTCCTCGCCTTTAATAAAATTAACAAAGCCTCCTCCCTCCCTTATTACGTACGCCTCTGCCTTTATAGAGTTCTTACTAGGGTGTCCAGCAGTAGCTGCTAAGACACAAACATAACACCGTTTGGCTAGGCTTTATATTAGAGGAGCTTAAGGAAATAGAAAACAATCTAGAAGCTATAGATAAGGATAATAAGGAAGACATAGAGGCTTAGCTTAACTATATATAGAGTTAGCAGACTTCTTATACGCAGAGCCAATAGGCTTCTTAAAGTTAGATTGGCCAATTAACTCAATTAAGGCTATATAAGTCACTGTATTCAATATAGGATCCTACCTACCTACAGTTAAATATGTCAACACTACAATATCAAGCTATAGCCTCTTAAGTAGCTGCTTAAGCTCCTTAGGCTCCTTAAGCTCCTCTATAAAATATAATTAAGAATAAAGAAGAAATAACCCCACCACCTTATCTACGTATAGAGAGTAAGATTAATAATATAGGAAGAGCTAGCGGTGGCGTGTTTATTACTTATAATTATAATATATTAATTTAATATCTAAAGGAGCCGGCGTTTACTAAAACTCTTATTAATATAAGCCTTTAATATTATAATCTTTGGCAACTTTAAGTCTTTCCTATTTATAAGAGGGAGCTATATTATTGTAACGGAACCTTATAGCTTAAACTACAGTGGGTTCTATTATTAGGCTGGGTATATAGGTATAAATAAAATAATAACATAATAACAACTGGTGGAGTGGTTGCCTAATAGATTAACTCCAATTGTATTCTAAGATTCACTACAAGGAGAGAACTATCTATAGTAGGGACTAAGGTCCTTTAAATACACAACTATATTCCTAAGAAATCCTCTCTTGTATATAAGGTACGTATTGTCTGTATTAAACATAACATCCCTTCCATTTAACATAGTTAATACGTTCAACACCACGTGACCTCGGTTACCATTCCTTATTATATAGTTCCACCAGATCCATCCTAGACTATGCCTATATTAACCAACTAGCTTCCGCCGACTCTTCTCTAAGTAGTCATAACATTATACTTAAAGCGTCCGTAACACTATCTCCCTCCTCTTTATCTTCGTCCTTAAAGATTCCTAACATCTCTAAGTCGTCCACTAGAGGTGTAATGTCCGTTTAATCAGTCTGGTTAATATCTGTACTTATTATACCTAAAGCTTCTTCTTCTCTTTCCTAGGTTAAGTGTCGCCTTTATACAGTTTCTTCCATACTATCGCTGGGTGAAGTAATGGCGATTCCCTACTCTCGTTACGCTAAAGAGGGGTTAGTTTGTGTTATATTGGCGAGTCCTACGTCTTAATAACCCTCCTCTTACTCTAAGTGTACTAAAGCAAACGTTTAATTGTCCTGTAATGTTTACTCTATCTCTAACGCTAAGTGTGTATGTCCTATAACTCTTAACAGTCTTTAAGTTCCCTAAGTAACTTATTATAGGGTCTTATATTTAATCTACTACTATAAAGCTTAACGGTAAGCTGGCCTCCGCGCTACTTAAGGTTTAATATGCCTTAGAAGAGTCCGCACACGTCCTTAAAGCTTAACGTTTAGCTTATACTCGTCTTTAATATCTTAAATATGTCCGTAAAAAGGTCCGTTCTAAGGAGTAGAAACTTGTTTAATAGGGTTTATCTAAGCTAGGTAATAAAAGGACTGGCTCTCCTCCTACAAGGGAAACAACTCCAAGTAGCTCGGCAATTGCTCCTCTTAGGTCCCCCTTAGGTGACTTATTTTTTAGCGATTCTTCTTTATTAATATTACCTAACCTACTTTCTTCTAATACTCCTATATCTTTCCTATAGCGTTCCTTAGGTTGCTTAGTGGTTCCTAGGTAGTCTTACTATAGTCTATCCACTTTACTTTATACTATATTTTGTTATCTACATCCTTATAACTAATAATCTTTAAAACTTACTATTTGTCTTCTTCTTATCCTCTATACGTGTCTGCCTTATAGATTAGTAGCTTAATATTCCTATATACTGGCTCTAGTATTGCAACATATTATATAGAGTAGATTTTCATTTTGGCTAGTAGGTTTAACTTATACGTAACTAATAAAATTCTTTACTTAACTTTAAAAGGTCCTAGTCTAACATAGTCTAACTTCTTACTTAGTCGTTAACTTTTAAAATTTTTGTATAGTAGCTATACTCTATCTCCCTTCTTAAGATCTGGTCCCTTAGATCTCTTAGTATTATAGTACCTTTTCATTCATTCTTATACTAGTTTAGCTGTTTCTTTAAGGTTTATATAAAGATTTATTAACATCTCCATTCTCTACTTAGCTGTGCTACTTGTCTTTTTTACTTAATATAGCAATAACGATATTCTTGGCTCGTATCCGTAATTCGCCTTAAATGGTAATGTCCCTATTCTTTCTTGCGGTGTTGTATTGTATGCAAACTATATAACTGGTAATAACAATACCCAATTATTCTGTGCGTAATTAATATAGTGCCTTAGATACTGCTCTAGTGTCTAGTTTAGTCTTTCCGTTTGTCTGTCCATCTGCGGATAATACACTGTAGATATTATTACGCGAACTCCCTATTCTGCCAAAAACACTTCCTAAAATGCTGCTATAAATCTTGGATCTCTGTCTAATATAATCTTGTTTAGTGCTCTATATCTTGCAAACACTTCCTTTATATAGATTCTAGCGATATCTTCTGCTGATATTTTTTCCGTGCATGCTATAAAGTATCCCTACTTTATTAGCTTATCTACTATTACTAAGATCGCGTTATAATCTTATCCTATAATAGGATCTCTTGACTTTGGTAACTTAATAATAAAGTCCTATAATATAACCTTTTATGGTCTTTCTGGTGTCTTAATAGGTTATAGCCCTCTATACAGCTTATGCCTTGTCGGTTTATTTCTTTGGCAATTTAGATATTCCTTTATAACTTATCTTACTAGTCCCTAGATTTCTTAAATAATATACTCCTCTTAAAGTCTTAATACTAAGCCTATAGCTCCGTTGTGTCCTTATATTATTCCCTTATGGAATTCCTTAACAAATTCTTCTATAATAGACTTAGGTATATATATTACTTCTCTATTTTTATATTACTTTAAGTCTAAATCCTCTACCTATACTTCTTGGATCTTCTATATCTATTCACTCTCTAGTAAGTTATAGATCTAACTTTCCTTAGTTGCTATAATCTTCGGGTAATTATACCTAATTAGTCTATTTTAATCCCTTTATAACAAAGCTCCTAATAGCTTTTCGTTACTTTATAGTTTAGCCTTTCTACTTAGAGCGTCTGCTTGTGCATTATCTATACCCTTAGTATACTGAATTTCGAAATGGTACTCTATAAGCATTTCCGCCTATCTAACCTGTCTTTAGTTAAGTTTCTTTATTATTAGGAATCCTATAAGGTTCTTATAGTCTATCTTAACTATAAATAGTTTTTCTATACCTTATAAGAATACTCTCTATTCCTTAAGTGCTGCTACTATACCTAACAACTTCTTGTTGTAGATATTATAGTTTAACTCTAGTAGTGTCATCTTTCGACTATAGTATGCTACTAGGTGCCATCTATCTTAATATTTCTATAGGAAGTACGCCCCTAGTGTAAAGTCTAATATATCTATTTCTATAACCGTCTCTAGACCTAGTTAATAGATCTTAAGAACTGGCTTCTAGGTAAATAACTCTTTAATTCTTTTAAATAGTTTTTATTACTCCTTTCCCTATACCCACAGTTCTTCTTTCTTTATTAACTGCGTAAATGGCTTAATGTTCTATAACTATTACGCTATAAACCTTCTGCAGTAATTGCAAAACCCTAGGAATAATCTTAACTGCATAATATTCTCTAGTTCCTGCTAATTCACTATAGCCTTAATCTTCTTTAGATCTATACTAAGTTGGCCTAGTTTAATAACAAATCTAACAAAATCAGTCTTTTTAGTAAAGAACTCGTATTTCTTAATTGCTACTGGTATCTATTCTTCTTATAGTCTCTTTAAGACCCATTTAACGTGTTTGCTATGTTCTTCCTTATTCTCTAAGTAGATAATAATATTGTTAAGGTATACTATAATAAATTTATCTAGGTGTTCTCCTAACACACTATTAATTTACTTCTGGAACGTTGCTAGTGTATTTATAAGCCTAAATTACATAACTAATAGCTTATATAGTCCTTCCTTTGACCTAAAGGCTGCCTTCTATTTATTACCTTCCTTGATTCTAATCTAGTGGTACGCCTATCTTAGATCTATCTTTATAAAGATCTTTGCGTTGCCTATTCTGTCTTAGATTTCGCTAATTAAGGGTAAAGGATACCTATTCTTCCTAGTGATGCTGTTTAACTATCTATAGTCTATACACATCCTAAGTTTTCTGTTTTTCTTTAGGATAAATAGTACTGGATATCCTACTAATAACTATAATAGTCTAATATATCCCTTGCGTAAGTTCTTTTAGATAAACTTCTTAAGCGCTACTAACTCTGTTTTAGTAAGCTTATAAATTAGAAAGAACTTTAAACTTGTTCCCTCTTCTAATTCTATCTTGTGGTCCTAAGCTGTATACTCTAACAGCTTTTTACTTTCTGGTAACTATAACTTTTTACTATACTTATAGTATCTCTTTGGTATATAACTTAAGCCTTACTTAGTCTCTTTATATATCGCTCTAACTTGGTACTATACTAACTTGGTTTACTATCGCACTTTGCGCCATTATATATCCCTAATATTAACCTGACCTGTAACCTAATCAATCTTTAAATTATACTCCTATAACTAAGGCATTCCTAGTATCGCCTTATCCTGTCCTAATAGTAGGATATTAAAAGACATTCTAACTAGTCTCCCTTTAATAGTTATCTAAATAGGTCCTATTTTAAGATTAATAACGCCTTTTCTATAGGCTATCTAATCTCCTAAAATTGTTGTAAGTGGATATAGGTGTTTCTTCTGTCTATATAGTAATCCTATCCTTTTTACTGCCTTTGGTGATATATGGTTTCTTATTACTCCACTATCTACTAATGTTTTGAACTGCTGATCTTGCCATTTAGCTCTTAAATTTAGGTATTAACCTTAAATTTCTTTAAGGGTCTAAGGCTCTAATACTAGTTCCCTCTGGTTTTATACGCCTTCCCTTTTCCTAACTGTTGGCTGCTAGATCCTACCTATACTTAGTTTAACTTTAGCTAATACTTAGTTTATTTCTTTTCCTCTATATATCATAGATAAGTGTTCTCTGGGCACTTTTACTACTATTATCCGTCTAGGCATTTTTCTATAAGGAATCTTCCTAGTTAAAGTGTTAAGTCTCCTTAACCTTATACTTTTACTGGGTGCCAACTATATATATACTTGGCGTTCCTAAACCGCTTTTCCTCTAGTGCCCAATATATCCTTATTAGGTACTTCCGGTTCTTATCTTTAGGTGCTCTATATATATTATATATATCATCCATATAAGCTATCTACGATAGTATATAATGCGCTATATATTTTGGGTTAACTCTTAGTTTGTTTTTATTCTTAAGTTTAAACCTATACCTAATTAACCTAACTATTGGTATCTCTACTATAGGTACTAAGATTTGTCGCTCGCTTCTCTAGTCCCTAAATCCTTCTTCTAGGTTCCTTAACATTATAATTAATGCTCCTTTAATATAACTTATGCGTTTTTCTATAATAGGTTAGTCTTAGACAACTTTTTTATCTAGCTATATATAAAAATCTTTCTATTTATTATTGTGTTATTACCTATACCACTTTCTATATAACTGGTTTAGTATGTATAGTCTATTTATTAGAAAGTACCTTATTATCGCTATATTATAACATCCTTTAGTATATCTTTCTTTGAACCTAGTTGGAATATCTAGATCCTTTTTTTGTTCTAGTTTATCTAACCACTTTGCTCTAGGTGTCCCTGCACTTAGCCTATTAGTAATTCTTTACATAGGTGCTCTATCCCTTATATAACCTAGCATAGCTGACCTCTTGTCTAGCTTTTGCTCTTACTATATAATAATTCTTATTCTAAACTTATCCATAGTCTCTTATTTTCTGCGTCTTGTAGCTAGATCTTTATAGTTATCTTACTTTTTAATCCTAGTATTAACTTTTTAATCTTTAGGCTGAACACTACGTTTACCTAAAATTGTTAACATTCTTATTTATTTTCTAAACTTGTAGTTCTTGAACTTGCGTCCTATACTTATTTGTTTATTACTAAATTAAGTTACTGCCCTTTCCTATTAGTTTTCATCCGTCATGGGTCCTTAGGTATGTTTTATCTTACTTTAAGAATCTTAAGCTTCTCTTATCTCTTCTTAAGAATCTTAAGCCTATAGCCTTTTGCCTTTATTAAGTAATAAGCTAGCACTAGCAGTCGTCTACTTACTTAGTTTCTTTTAAACATTACTCCTATTATCTTATAAAGTGATGGAAATTGTATCTAATGGTGTTATAATACCCATTACTAAACCCTATTCTATAATGGTCTCAGTCTCTGCTTCTATTTTAACTTCTTTAAGGTCTGTATGCTTTTAGTAAGCTACCTTTATTGCCTTATTTTTGGTAAATGCTTCGCCTATATTAAATTTATTATTTTTAATGTCTAATCTATAAGCTAGTTTGCTAGTTCCTTTAAACTTAGATAATAATAGCTCCTATAGCTAATAGCTTACGCCGTACTTAGTGTCCTTATAAATTTGGCATGCATTATTATAACAATACGCAAAATTATTAATTGAACACTCTTTTGTTCCTTATAGTGCACTATTGTCCCTTTATATGTATATGCCGTCTGCTAGTCTGGTTCCCTTTACCATATAGTTACTTTAACCACCTCTATAGTCTCTAGCGAAATAACCCTGTTTTCCGTAATTTATGCAAGCTTTATCTTTAAACCATTTTTCTTATTATAGAGTCCGCCTAAACGTCTTTTACTGCTAAGATCCCTGGTTTAGCCTCTGCTTTTAGGTCCTTTAATTACTTAATTCTTAACCTCTAGGTTTCTATAGTTTCTTTTCCTATCTTTAGGTTTCTTTAGTACCGCTTAGGTCTATTAGCTCTGCGCTATTCTATAGTTTTTAACTCTATATCTATTGCTGCGTACTCTGCGCCTTATATAACTATGGAACTCTATCTTGCCCTCTTTTAGCTTGTTCCCTTTAATAGATTCTATTATTGATCTTTATTAACTAATCTATTAACTCTTTTAGAGTATCTATATCTTCTATTAGGATAATTACGTCCTAGACTTTAGCCTTAAGTCCCTATTTATACTGTGCTATAAGCGCCCTATTATTCCACTTAACTTACATTACTAGTGTTTAAAACTGTGTTATATACTTAATTACTAAAGTGCGTTGTACTAAGTTCTAAAGCTTTTGTTCCGCTGTAGTTATAGCTTTTAGGTCTCCAAACATCTATATTAGTCACTCTACAAACCCATTCTAACTAGCAAATATATACCGTACATCTTAGTTAGTAGTTGTTATGCCATTAGCCTATATTTCCATAAGATATGGCTTAAACCACTTAAGTGCCCTCCCTATTAGGAACAATCCTGCATAGGCTACTTAATCTAATAATATTGCTAACTTCGCTCCTTCCTGTACTACCTTAAAGTGCATTTGCGTAAAAAATCCCTTAAGCTTTGACTTCTCTCCAGAGAATTATTTAATTAAAGGTAACTTGATCTTTACTACTCTAATTCCATTAATGCGTTCTTTAAGTATCCTACTATTATCTTATAAGTAATTAACTATTTCCTGTAACTAACCTTGCGTAACCACTTAAGAATCCCCCTTGTCTATACTAGTATTACCTAGCCCTGAGGTTGTAGCTGCCGTCAACGCTGTTATAACTGGTGCTGCTCTTGGTGGTATATTATTCGAGTTTGTTCTAATACCGTAACCTTAGTAGTAAATATATAACGGAACCTTATAGCTTAGACTACGGTGGGTTCTGTTATTAGGCTGGGTATATAGGTATAAACAAAACAACAACATAATAATAACTGGTAGAGTAGTTGCCTAACAGATTAACTCTAATTGTATTCTAAGATTTACTACAAGGAGAGAACTATCTACAGTAGGGACTAAGGTCCTTTAAATACACAACTATACTCCTAAGAAATCCTTTCTTGTACGTAAGGTACATATTGTCTGTATTAAATATAACGTCCCTTCCGTTTAACATAGTTAATACGTTTAACACCATATAACCTTAGTTACTATTCCTCATTATATGGTTCCACCAGATCTATCCTAGACCATACCTGTATCAACTAACTAGCTTCCGCCAACTCTTCTCCAAGTAGTCATAATATCGTACTTAAAGCGTCCGTAATAATTATTAAGAGTAAGGTATTTATATTAAGCTCCGGCTAATTAAGGCAAAGGTCAATACTTAGCACACAGGCATTTATAACGTTAGGTTTAATATAGATTTTAAGGTTATAGATTAGTAGTAGAAGATTAATATACAACTATTAGGCTATAGAGACGCACTGGCCATAACTGGCTTAGCGTAGGCGAGGCGTAGGCGAGACGCCTATAAAATATAGTCGCCCCATATTAGAGAACAGCAGAATTTAGTTCTATAGTTCTACTTCATTAAGAACTAGATACTTATTTGCATTCCGTTACTGTTATTACATTACTATATACCCTAAGGACCTTGGCGTCCTAATAGTTCTAAATTCTTATCCCCTTTTAGGGGTAGTGGCCCGATAACACCATAGTCTACTAAGGCTATAACTACATAGCGGCAACCCTCTGTTAAGAAGACGACCTATATTTATTAACTATATCGCAGTCTATCAACCTAATGGTGAGACGCGGGCGTAATACTAGCATAGTACGTAATACTAGCGTAGTGCGTAGTACCGAGTCTAGGGAACGGCCCTAGGATAACGCAGGCGGACCTACGTCCCGGACAGAACCGGAAGTTACGGGCGAAGGGGATATACAGGAAGAAATACAATGGCTAGAGAATAAGAAGTTACAACTCCTAGAGTAAAGAAAACTACAGTTGCTTAGGAAAAAGGTGGAAGTGCTAAGACGGCGTTAATATAGCAAGATAATATTAACTCCCGTTCCTAATCTATCTTTGCAACCTTAAACCATCCTATTAAAGTACTTGGATAGTAGCCAGATACGTCTAAACCTTAAGTAGAGGGCTACTGATATAATAGGCGCTCCGTTAAAACGGGCTGTTAAAATAGAGAAGATTACTCTATATTATGGTAAGAGTATTTAAGAGCACTAAGACTTCCATAATAGCTTAAAGCTAGCGTTCCGCCTAGAGTATAATAGCTTTGCAAATAAGGATACTAAAGTCGCGTTTACCATATAATATATAAAGGGGACTAACCGAACCCTTTAGCTATAGTATAAAGATAACTATCCAGATATGTAGTTCACCTGGGAGGAGCTTATAGAATTCTTACTTAATTAAATTAAAAGTCCTATTAATTAAGAACTCTATGTAGCCCTAATATATATAAGGGCAACGTAGTGAACTAATTAACCTATAAATAAGTTTACTGCTTACCTAACTACCTTAAAAGCGTAAATTAACCCTTTTTATAATGCAAAGCATTTAATAATATATCTGTTTGCGAAACTGCGGCTAGAGCTACAGCTTGCTATTACTAACTATTAAGAATTCCCTTAAACTTAAGACTAGCTAGTTTCCCTAGCTGCCCTATTAGGGAAAACCAGAAGAGTGCAAGCGCCCTATAGGGTAGAAGCAATAGACGCGCCGTAAACTTAAATATAAAAACCACCCAGTTAGGTAACTTAGGGAAAGCGGACTCTAAAACCACCGCTAGCGACTTAACAGCAGGGCGAAGCAATACCGCTAGGGGTTTGACTTAGCCTAAAGGAAACTGCTTAAAATATAGGCAGCCAGGATATTAGTAGCAATAATATAAAAAGTAGCTACGGAATTAACCACCGCCTAGTAGCGTAAACGCTACCTCTATACTAAGAAAAGATAAGCGCCCTTAGACCCCCTTATAGCCGTAGGGTGTAAGCTCCTACTAGATTATAAGGAAGCTATTACTGTCTTAGGTAAAGTCCTCCTAAAGAAGACCTGGAAGGAGACCTTAGTAATACTTAACATTAGTGCCGAAGTAAATATAGTTAACTAGCGATTTGCTATGGAGTGTAACTTTAAAACACTAGATATAGAACTGCCTACCTATTCCTAGTTAAACAAGACTTAGGCACATTGCTATAAGGCCTATAAAATACCACTAAGAATAAAGGATAGCTAGGGTAAGATTAGGGAAGTAACCCTTATCTACTATAGAATAGCTAACGCATCTTCTTTTATTACTATAGGTATGCCGGGGTTAAAGAAGGCCTAACTTTTTATTAACTGTAAGGCGAAGGCGTAGTAATAGAAGCTAGACGGCTTATCCCTATTGCTATAAACCCCTAAGGGTTTTGTGGAGTCTCTCTAGATAGAATCTAGGGTCTTTGCCCTATTAACTTCTAGAGTAATACCTAGCAAATAAGATAACGGCAGCTTGCCAGTCCTCCCCCTATAGTTAAAGGAAGTTAGCAATGTCTTCTTCTATAAAGAAGCAGGAAAGCTACCCTAATACCACTAAGGCAACTATGCTATTAACCTAGAAGAGGGACAGGAGGCCCTATATAGGCCGCTCTATAACCTCTTAGCCAAGGAGCTGGAAGTCCTAAGGGAGTACTTAAATAACGCCTTAGCTAAAGGCTAGATCCAACCAAGTACTAGTCCTATAAGGGCACCTATCCTCTTCGTACCTAAAAAGGATGGGAAGCTGCGGCTCTATATAGACTATAGAGGCCTTAATAAGATAACAATTAAGAATTATCTTACACTACTATTAATTAGTAAGACCTTGGACCACTTAGTAGGTTCTAAGATCTTTACTAAGCTGGACCTAACGTATATATATTACCGCCTTTATATCCATTATGGCGATGAGTAGAAGATAGCGTTCTATACGCGCTACAGCCACTTTAAGTACTTGGTTTTGCCTTTTAGGCTAACCAATAGACTAGCGGCCTTTTAGGGCTATATCAATCAGGCCTTATTAGGACTGGTAAACGTCTTCTATATAGTCTACCTTAATAATATTCTGATTTTCTCTAAAAATTTAGAGGAACATTAGCGCCACATAGTAGAAGTGCTGCGTAGGTTATAATAATACCAACTATATACAAACCTTAAGAAGTATAAGTTTAGCATATAGGAGATTAAGTTTCTAGGATATATTATTAGCCCTAAAGGCGTAGCAATAGATCCTAGCTGGGTAGAAGCTATTACTAAGTAAGAGAGCCCTTAATTTTATAGGGATATTCAGGTCTTCCTAGGTTTTACCAACTTCTATTATTGGTTTATCTATAAATACTCTGCTATTATAAAGCCTATTACTAATCTCCTAAAAGGAGTAAAGAACGGCCATAAAGCTAGGCCTTTTAATTAGCCAGAGGAGGTAGAGTAGGCGATACACCGGCTCTACAACGCCTTTACGACGGCGCCGCTCCTACAACACTATACGCCGGGCCTACCAACTTAGTTAGAGATAGATGCCTTAATATAAGGCCTAGCAGCAATTATATTATAGCTATTTAAAGATGGCCTTTGGCATCTAATAGCCTTTTAGTCTAGGAAGCTTTCGCTAAAAAAGCATAACTATAAAACCTACGATTAAGAGCTACTAGCTATCATAGAGGCCTTTAAGCATTAGAGACACTATATTAAGGGGCTATTAAGCCGCCTAGAAGTGCTCTTAGATTATAACAATCTAAAGGGTTTTATAAAAGTAAAAGCCCTTAATAGACGGCAAGCCAGATAGGCTATAACACTGGCTGTCTATAACTTTATTATTAAGCATAGGGCGGGAAAAACAAACCCTATAGACGCGCCGTCAAGGCGACCCCTAGGCGCAGGGGGTCCGCTAGAAGAAGATACTATACTACTACTACTCCAAAGGACTTTAGGAATGCAGGGCCACCAACTTAAGGTAAAAGTCCTATTAGGTATATAGGAAAGCGAGCTTTCTATAGAGGTATTACTTTTATAGATATAGGCCGGCGACCTAGTGGAGGTATGCCTAGGCAATATAGCATTATGTTTTAACTAGGCAACCTGCATGTATGCTATTAAGCAGCGTGTAACAAGGACCCAAGTTAGAGAAGTAAGTGCTTAAGAGAGTGCTTACAAGTCTAGTACAGAAATAGTTGTTAAGCTTATTAAAGGACTTTAAACCACAGATAACCTTATGCTGCAAAAGCGCAGCAACAGCTTAGATATAGTAAGACGCTATTAACGCGCCCACTTAAAGCCAGTGTGGCAGTTTAATTCCACTAGACTACTTTATTACTATAAAAGGCTATATATACCCCTAGACCTAGCAGTTTATATAGAACTCCTATAGATCCACCACAATAATGCCCTAGCCGGCCACTTTGGTGAGAAAAAGACCCTAGATCTACTTTTACGCAAGTACTACTAGCCTAGTATAACTGCAGATGTTATAAGCTATATCTCTACCTATAATCTATGCTAGCGTATGCGTGCGCCTTAATATCGCCCTTATGGCAAGCTCTAAGCGCTGCCTTACCTAGGTTAGCCGTGGTAGGAGATTATAATAGACTTTATTATAGGCCTACCGCCTAGCAGATAAGGTGATAAGGTATATAACGCAATATACGTAATAGTTGACCGCTATACTAAGATGGCCTTATATCTGCCTATAGTAAAAACTATTACTGTAACTAAACTTGCGGATCTCTTCCTTAATAAAGTAGTACGCTATTTTAGAGCCCCTAGAGGGATTGTATCTAATTATAGCAGTATCTTTACCAGCGAGTTCTGGTCAGAGCTATGCTTTACTACAAAGATAAAATGTAGGCTAAGTACAGCCTTTTACCTATAAATAAATGGGTAAATAGAACGCTAGAACTAAACCCTAGAGTACTACCTCTATATATTCTATAACAAAAAGCAAAGCAATTAGGTAGGCCTACTACTACTAGCTAAATTCGCCTATAATAATGCTAAATATAGTATAATAGGCATAAGCCCGTTCTATACCTGCTACGGGTTTTACCCGCGTCTAGAATACAAGGTTACATCGGGAAAATATTGTCCCTTATAAATGACCTCAGCTGCTAGAAGTTGGCGTCGTTGGCGGGCCATTAAGGGCATTAACCAACTCAACAAACTAGCCTATATCAAGTTCATTTAACACGCAAACTGCGCACAGCCTACGCGCAACCTACGCATTTGGCAACCACAATTATATTTAAAGCCATTTACCTCTTTTATACTAATAGTATATTTTAGATAAATAAAGGCTACTTTAAAGCTATTTATAAGGCTAGCAAAAAAATTATATTATTTTAGATAATTTAATATAATATAGCAATAGTTCTCTTCTATCTATTTATCTATTAACTTACCTACCTACCTACCTACCTATTTGCCTGCCTGCCTACCTACTTACCTATTTGCCTGCCTGCCCGCCTACCTACCTGCCTACCTACCTACCTATCTGTCTGTCTGTCTGCCTACCTACCTACTTACCTACCTGTGTTAGTGTCTGATTTAATTTAGGGGAGGGGTCGGCCCGATTAATTAATTAATTAAATCGTTCATAGTATTTACTAGCTGGTTGTTTAAACGGTCGTCGTCTGGTTTTAGCAGCCGTCGTCTAGTTCTAGCAACGGTTGTCTAGTTCTAGCAACGGTCGTCTAGTTCTAGCGACGGTCGTCTAGTTCTGGCAACAGTCTCTAGTTCTAGCGACAGTCCTCTTCTATTTGCCTACCTACCTACCTATCTACCTGCCTGCCTGCCTGCCTGCCTGCCTGCCTACCTACCTACCCGCCTATGTCAGTATCTAATTTAATTTGGAGGAGAGGTTAGCCCAATTAAAGGCTCTAATTAATTTAGATCGTTCTCTATAGCCGTTCACTAGCTGTATATTCAAACGGTAGCCATCTAAGGTGCCTCCCTAGGAGGCCTTAATTCGATTTAGTAATAGGCCAATGTTAAATTTAATTAATTAATTAAATTGTTTATAGTATTCGCTGGCTAGTTATTTAAAAGGTCATTGTCTAGTTCTAGTAACGGTTATCTAGCTCTAGGACGGTCGTCTAGTTCTAGCAATAGTTGTCTAGTTTTAGGGCAGTCGTCTAGTTTTAACAACAGTCGTCTAGTTCTGGCGACGGTTGTCTAGTTCTAGCAACGGTTGTCTAATTCTAACGACGGTCATCTAGTTCTGACAACAGTTATCTGGTTCTGGCAACGGTCATCTGGTTCTGGCAATGGTTGTCTAGTTCTGGCAACGGTTATCTAGTTCTAGCAATAGTCCTCTGCTAGCTACCCCAATGCTATTAGATAGTGTATATATAGCTATTTATTAATAAAATGGGTTAATTAATTAATGTTCTTATCTAGGGCCCCTAGGGCTTTGAGCTGCGAAGAGATTTTACAGTGCATGTGACCCGTGCCTTAGAGAATGCAGAGCTTCGTGTAGAGCCTCCATATGCAGAGCTTCGCGCAGAGCCTCATGCAGAGCCTCTGTACGTAGAGCTTCGTGTAGAGCTTCGTGCAGAGCCTCGTGTAGAGCTTCGTGCAGAGCCTCGTGCAGAGCCTCTGTACGCAGAGCTTCGTGCAGAGCTTCGTGCAGAGTTTCGTGCAGAGCTTCGTGCAGAGCTTCGTGCAGAGCCTCGTGCAGGGCCTCCAAGTAATGTGACTATATTAGACTATATAAGATTATATAAAATTGTCTTAATATATATTATAAGCTAGCATACTACAGGCTAAGAAAATGGTAAAAATTTATTTATATAATTGGTATATAATTTTACCTTAATTGCATGTTAAGAAATATATCGTTAGCTTTAAGAGTTGCCAAGTTAGCCAATTGCATATTAAGAAATATATAGTTAGCTCTAAAAGTTGTCAAGTTAGTTAACTGCGTGTTATTTAACTTTTAAATGTGTTAAGTTAGTTAATTGCATATTAATTACGCGAAACGCGCTTAATAAAGTTAACTTGAAACCTAGCCTGCGAATATTTTCCCGATGTAAGGTAGATAATAGTAGTTCTATTCTAGCCGCCTTAGAGCAGATTAAAAGAATATCCCTTAAACATAAAGCGCTGGTGAAACGCTAGGAACACACTACCGAGACATAGGCGAAATACTACAATTATTATTACTAACTATAGGTATATAAAGTAGGGGATTTAGTCTTACTATTAACTAAGAACCTTAAACTAAAAAGGCTAAGTAAGAAGCTTATAGTACGCTTTATTAGACCTTTTAGTATAGCTGAACTAGTTAGAAAGTAAGCATACCAGCTATATCTACCTACGTCTTACCATATCTATTTAGTGTTCTATATTAGCTTACTAGAGCCATATAAACAACGTAAGGGCACTACTAGAGACCCTCTACCAGGGCCTATTAAGCTAGATAATAAAGAGGACCAAGAGGACCGGTATAAGGTAAAAGAAGTATATAGAAGGAAGGGACGTAACCAAACCCTATAGTACCTGGTTAAGTAGAAAGGCTAGCTAGAAGAATATAATAAATAGGTCCTAGCGGAGGACATTAATAAGAATATAAAGGAGATATATAATAGTTACTTTACCCTAAGGGGCAAATAGAAAAGAAAGTAGTAAGAGAACCGGAACGATTAAATTATAACTAGGATTACGCCCCACTAATAGGGCAATAACGGAATGACAGTAGAGTAATGGTAGAACGCCGATAGAAATATAAATATACTATAGCTTTATTAAGTCCCCCCTTTTCTTACCTTCTTCCTCTTCCTTTTTTTTCTCTCCCTTTTTATCCTCCTTCTCTCCCTTCTCCTTATCCTCCTTATCCTCCTCACCCTTATCCTCCTCCTTATCCCTCACAATAGGAGGTATATTGGCCTATAAGCACTATTAAAATACGCTATGCCGGCGAAACACCTGCGTTACGACATATACTGAAGCACGCATTACGTTAAGGATCCCTTTAAGGGTATAATAGATGGCCTATAATTCCTGCACTTGGAGCAGGGGAAAGTCTTTGCCCTTTAGGCGCTAGCGGAGACTGTACTTAGCGCCAGCACGCACTAAGGCCTTAATATCCTTCGTAAAGAATTTCTAGGCGGCAGTAACGTGAGCGTTAAGGTTAGCTGTGTCCCCGCCAGCAACCCGGCGGCGCTTAGCCCTGTTAATAAGGGCAAGCAGCTTATTTAGGCGGCTATAGAAGGCCTTAGGGACCTAGTCTTATTAGCCATCGGAATATAAACTAATATATATAGACTTACTGCTTGGCACAACTTATTCAGTCGTTAGTAGTAACCGTAATTGCGGTTAGCCTACTTACCGCAAGTGGCCCGCCTAGCGGTGGCTACGCGCTTAGTGTAGCGGAGGCAGATAAGTTCTAGTAAGGCTAGGGGAGCGGCTTGCGAGCGGCGTGGGAGCTTGAACAACATCTAGCAGGATTAGCGACAGCTATAAGCAGACGTGGAGAATGCTTATAGAAGGCTTACTAGCAGGCAAACCGGCGGCGTAACGCTTGCAATTCATAATTAAGAAGAAATTGTAAAGAAGGCAAGTCGCAGGCTAGATAAATTAAAATTAAATAGGAAGGGAAATTTGGTATCCTACCTTAGGGGGGACTTCTACCTTTATAGGTCTCTATAAGGCCCTAGCGTCCTATTATCTTATTATCCTATTATCCCATTATCTGATTCACTTAAATTTGGTTACACACTTTTTATTTAGCGAAGGACAATAATAGCGCTCCTATTATACAATAGCATCGGCTGAGGACAGCCGCTTAAGAAGGGGGGGGTAATTGTTAGGCCATAGAGACGCACTGGCCGTAACTGGCTTAGCGTAGGCAAAGCGAGGCAAGACGCCTATAAAACGTAGTCGCCCCATATTAGAGAACAGCAGAATTCAGTTCTATAGTTCTACTTCATTAAGAACCAGATACTTATTTGCATTCCATTACTGTTGTTATGTTACTATATACCCTAAGGACCTTGGCGTCCTAACAGCAACTTATTACGTGGGCTTAATATACTAATAGATATAGCCAGATTAAGGCTCTAACTATTAACCTTTTAATTATATATACTCCTAATAGAAACCAGCCAGCGGCCTCTTGCCTATTAATAATTAATTAACTCTATAATAAACTTCCAACGCCCTTACAGAGTTTAGAGCTTAATGCGATACCTTATATACTTACTAGTAATATTATAAATTTAATAAGCTTATAAGTTAAGCTTACTAGGTATTAGCGCTGTAAAAAGCACTATCCTAACGCTAATTAGTATTATACACTTAGCTAGGTAGATATTAAATTAATAGATAAGGACTTATAGGAGTAGGTAACTAGTATTTAGCAAGATATTGTAAATATTAAGAATCTACCTTATAAGCTTGCTACTTAGCTTATTAAAAGAGCGGCGGTAAGAGGGAAAAGTAGTAGAGGAGTATACCAATCTGCCTTAAATAAGAGCTCTATAGTTAATAGTCTAGGCGTTATTAATTACTTTTATATTAGCCCTATAGGCTTAATATTAAATTAGTAAATTACTCCTATACTAGCAAGCCAACTACCCTTATTATCCTTACCTATATTACTAATATATCACCTATAGGGTATTAACCGTGTAAAGAATCTAGAGGAGTTCTTTAAGTATTAGAGGTAGAGTGTAGCTGGCAACCTTAACTAGGAGGCTAATTTTAAAGCTACGTATAAAGTTATCCATAATTTAAGGTAGGACTTAGAGCTCCTATATAATAAATCTAATAGCGCTAATCCTATTAAGGAGCTTATTAAGGCTGGTATTAAATTAGGTATTACAAGACGACTATAGAAGGACTTAAAGAAGTAGGCAAATAAGCGTTATACTTAGCTTAAGGGAGGTTTTTAAAACGTAGATAATTAGTAAAATATGGGGTGTCTCTATTACTAGTGGCGCTCCTATAGTAGTAGAGACGCCCTATATCTAGGCTCTTTAAAATATAGATAATTATAATTAGTAAAATATAAGGTGTTTTTGTTACTACTAGCGCCCTTATAGTAATAAAGACACCCTATATATAACAGATTAAAGCCTTTTAGTGTATTTACAAATAACACGTATAGTTAAAAATACTAAAGATTAATTATAACTCTTACCCTAAAAACCTTAGCAATCATACCCACTATATTAAAAATGGCCTCTTACACTCTTATACTTACTATTAACCTTATCTACACTCTAAAGAAGGAACACTTTAAAGCTATAGCTAAAGGTTTCTGGGTACTCTAGCTAAGAGTACCACTCCTACTAAATAAAGGCCTTTAGCTTTCCAAAAAACTCTTTAATTAGATTTAGATTAGGTAAGTATAGAGATAAATATATTAGCTTAACGCCAAAGGCATTAAAGAGAGACTTTATCCTTTCTAAATAATAGAAGCTGGCGTTATCTATAACTACTACTAATTACTTAGCAGGAAAGCGATTATACTATAGTAGAAGAGTATTTGCTACCTAGAACTTAAAGCCTTTGCTATTTATTAAGCCCTTATATACTAAAGCTACCAGTACGCCATTAATTATATACGTAGGCAGTATATTAAGCCTCCTTTTACCCCAATTATATAGCGTCTATAAGACTAGTATAATACTAAAAGGAGCCTAGCCTACCTTTTATACGCCTATCTTTAAATCCGTACCTAACTTATCTATAAATACTAGTTAATTGGCGGTATGCTATAATATAATAGTAAAATATATATCGTGATCGTAAGCGCTACGTTTAAGGGCTACCTATTTACACTTCTTTATATAAGCTACTATAAGCTCTATACTAGAGGATCTAATTAGCTTACCTACTTCCTTATCCAGCCAGCTAAATAGAGCTCTTAAAATATTATATAGCAGCTTACTATAACATTAAATATGTTATAGATTAGCCACTACAACTTATTACTAAAGAGATTTGGCTTCTCCTCTAGCTATATTAGTATTACCATAATTATCTAATTGCTTAGTAGGAACTGGCCACCTTTACTATTTAAAGGTACCTAAGTTAAGCTAAAGACTTATAAGTTCCTTCTAATTAAGGTAATTAAGCAAATTATATAACTAGCGGCGAAGGCATACTCTGCTCAAGTCGCTCTAAGTTAAAGAAGATCCTTAATTAGAGCGTGCTAATATAAGCCTATTCGCGGAGCCATATTACGGGTAGAGGATAGGTAGAAACCTTACAATATTTAACAATAATCACGACACTATAAAGGAAGATTAATTGCGGACATCTTATCAGGAATAAGGTCCTTACAGCCAAGCATACGGCTTCGCTTCGATTACTATATACAGTTAGTGGCAACCAAGCGAGATTGGATGCCCGTAGCGAATTTAAAATATCGGGGGGTCCCTTGAAAAAAAAGTAGATTTCGCTTCGGTACGCGGGCTCGCTAGATCGCCACCAACTGTACATAGTAATTGTAGCGAACGCCTATGCTTGGCTGTAAGAGCCTTAGATGGGCTTAAAGCTTTTAACAGACTTAAAGCTATTCGCGACCGGCCTTCCTTTACAGTATCGCGATCCTTGTCAAATATCGTAAGGTTTCCACCCATAATATATTTACAATATGGCTCCGCGAATAGGCCCTTATTAGCACGCCCTAATTAAGGATCTTCTTTAACTTAGAGTAACTTAAGCAGAGTATACTTCCTCCACTAGTTATACAACTTACTTAATTACCACAATTAAGAGGAACTTGTAGATATTTAGATCAACTTAAGCGCCTTTAAATGGTAAAGGTAGCTAGTTTTTAATAAGCAATCGGATAATCGTAGTAGTGCTATTACAGCTAGAGAAAAAGCCGACTCTCTATAATAATAAAATGGAGTGGTTAATCTATAACACATTTAACGTCGTAGTAAGCCGCTATATAATATTTTAAAAGCTCTATATAGCTAGCTAGACAAGGAAGTGGGTAAGCTAATTAGATCCTCTAGTTATAGAGCTTAAAGTAGCTTATAAAGTAATATCACTAGGTAGCCCTTAAGCGCAGCGCTTACAATCGCGACATATATTTCGCCATTATATTACAGTATACCGCCGATCAATTGGTGTTTATAGATAAGTTGGGTGCGGATTCAAAGACAGGTATATAAAAGACTGGCTGGGCTCCTTCTAATATTGCACCAGTTTTGTATACGCCATATAATTGGGGCGAGATAAGGCTTAATATACTGCCTATGTATATAGTTAACGGCGTACTGATAGCTTTAGTATATAAAGGCTTAACAAATGGCGAAGGCTTTAAGTTCTGGCTGGCAAATACTCTTCTACTATAGTGTAATCGCTTTCCTACTAAGCAATTAGTAGTAGTTATGGACAACGCCAGCTTCCATCACTTAGAGAGAATATAGGCTCTCTTTAACGCCTTTGGCGTTAAGCTGCTATATTTACCCTTATATTTACCTAATTTAAATCCAATTAAGGAGTTTTTTAGAGAGCTAAAGGCTTTTATTCGGCGGCAATAATTCTCTTAGATAGAGAACCTAGAATCCTTTAGCTATAGCTTTAAAGCGTTCCTTCTTTAGAGTGTAGATAAGGTTGGTAGCAAGAGTAAAAGTACAAGAGGACATTTCCAACATAGTGGGTATAAGTGTTAAGGTTTTTAGTATAAGTTAAGATTAATTTTTAGTGGCGTTCTTAATCATATATAGTATTTATAAAAATACTATAAGGCTCTAATCTCTTATATATAAGGCGTCTCTGTCACTATGGGCGTATTAGTAGTAATAAAGACGCCTTATATTTTACTAATTAAAATCATCTATATCTTAAAATAACCCCCATTTAGGGTGTCTCTGCTACTATAGACGCATTAGTAGTAACAAAAACACCCTAAATTCCGCTAATAATCTATATCTTAAAAACTTTCTGTAAGCTAAGTATGACGCTTATTTACCCACTTCTTTGAATCCTTCTATAGCCATCTTATAACACCTGATTTAATACTAGCCTTAATAAGTTCCTCTACAGGATTAGCGCTATTAGATTTATTACGCAGGAGCTCTAAGTCCCATCTTAAATCACGGATAATTTTGTGAGCTGCCTTAAAGTTAGCCTCCCTCTTAAGATTACTAGATACACTCTGCTTCTAATATATAAAGAACTCCTCTAAATCCTTTAAGCGGTTGATACCCTATGGGCGGCGTATTGGTAATATAGGTAAGGATAATAATATTAGCCGGTTTACTGGTATAGGAGTTTACTAATCTGGAACTATGCCTATAGAGCTAATATAAAAGTGATTAATAACGCCTGGAGTACTAGTAGCAGAGCTCTCGCTAAAGGCTAATTGGCGTGCTTTTCTACTAATATTCTTTCCCGCTGCTGCTCTCTTAGCAAGCCGAGCAGCAAGCTTATAAGGTGGATTCTAAATATTTATAATATTGTGCTAAATACCAGTTACCCAATCTCTTATATCCTTATTTATTAATTTAACGTCTACCTAGCCAAGAACATAACACCAGTTAATATTTAGGTAGCGCTTTTTATAACGCCAATATCTGGTAAGCTTAACCCGTATATCTATTAAACTTATAGCCTCGCCAGTAGGGCGTATATAAGGTGTTAAGCTCTACTCTAGAGTTTGCAAGGGCGTTAAAACTTTATTATAAAGTTAATTAAGTATTAATAGATGAGAACTAACTCTAGAATGAGAGGCTACTAATTAATTTCCAGCTGAAATATATACAATTGTAAGGCTAACGGTAAGAGCCTTAGTTAAGCCACTTCTATTAGTATACTTCGCCCACGCTATAAGCTGATTGTTAATCTTCTGCTACTAAGTTTTAACTTTGGTTTCTATTATATTAAACCTGATATCACAAACGCCTAAATACTGAGTGTTAACTCTAGCCTTAATTAGCTAGTGCTTAACGCGAACACCTTGCTCTTGGCAATATAGCTCTCTCTTATATATAGGAAAGACCTAGAGTCGCTAAAGATTATAAAGCCAAAGGCTTACACCAACAAGAGTTTCAGTAAATGGCGAATCCTTTAGGTATTGAATTGCTATATCGCAATTGTAGGTAATAAACACACCGCTACCTATCCTCTCTGCGTTACTAATCTTGCTCTTAAAACATAGGCAAGGCGGTAATGGAATTGTTTCCTCTATAAACTTACTTACTAAGCGAGCCCTTAGAGGTAAGTGGGAGGCTAAAGGTAAGCGAGAAACTGGAGGAGCCTAAGGAGTTTAAGTAACTTAAGGAGCCTAAAGAGCCTAAAGAGCTGGAGGAAGTTAAGGAGCTTAAGCAACTTCTTAAGAGGCTGCAGATTGATATCGCTGGGCTAATATAATTGGCGGCTCCTGCATTAAATACGGCGACGCGTAAGGCCTTGATTGAGTTAATATACCAAACTAACTCTAAGAAGCCTGCTGACTTTAGTAGTATATACCCCAATCCTCTACCTTATCCTCCTCTGCCTTATCCTCCTCTGCCTCTGCTGTGGCTTCTGGATTGTTCCTTATTTCCTTAAGCTCCTCCAGTATAAAACTTAGCTGAACGGTGTTATGTTCGCGTCTTGGCGGCTGTCGTAATATACGTGGATCGTAGTTCAACGGCAGTAGGGCCTTGGGCAATAAGGAGGGAGGAAGGACGCTTTGTTGAGTTTATTAAGATGGAGGACTCTCGCCCGTTAATCAAGCTGCTGCATGTTTTAAAGAAGGGTGCATATCAAAGATAGAACAACACGATTTTGAGTGGATATCACGACTTTGGTAAGTTGGGCAAGCTCTATATGGCTTCAATTCGATCGTCCCTAGCAACCAGGAGGTCATTACATGCAGCCATAGGCGTTTGCTACAATTACTATGTACAGTTGGTGGCGATCTAGCGAGCCCGCGTACCGAAGCGAAATCTACTTTTTTTTCAAGGCCCCTTTGGCGAGATTTCAAATTCGCTACGCGCATCCAATCTCGCTTGGTTGCCACCAACTGTATATAGTAACTGTAGCGAGCGCCTATACTTGGCTGTAAGAACCTTGCTTTTAAAGGACTTAAAGCTATTTGCGATTAGCTTTTCTCTAGTGTCGTGATCTTTGTTAAATACCATAAGGTTTCCACCCGTACTATATTCGCAATATGGCTCCGCGAATAGGCCTATATTAGTACACCCTAATTAAAGATCTTCTTTAACTTAGAGCAACCTAAGCAGAGTATGCCCTTGTTGCTAGTTATACAGTTCGCTTAATTATGTTAATTAGAAGGAACTTATGGATATTTAGATTAACTTAGGCGCCTTTAAACGGTAAAGGTGGCTAGTTTGTAATAAGTAATTAGATAATTGTAGTGGTACTAATATAGCTAGAGGAAAAGCTAACTCTCTTTAGTAATAAGATGGAGTAGTTAATCTATAATATATTTAACGTTGTAGTAAGCCGCTATATAATATTTTAAGAGCTCTATTTGGCTGGCTAGATAAGAAAGCGGGTAAGCTAATTAGATCCTCTAGTTATGCAGCTTAAAGAGTAGCTTACGCAAAGTAGTGTTGCTAGGTAGCCCTTAAGCGCAGCGCTTATAATTATAATATATATTTCGCTATTATATTATAGTATACCACCGATTAACTAGTATTTATAGATAAGTTAGGTATAAATTTAAAGACAGGCGTGTAGAAGACTAGCTAGGCTCCTTATAGTATTATACTAGTTTCTTATATACTATATAAATAGGGTAAGACAAGGCTTAATATGCTGCCTGCGTATACAATTAACGGCATACTAGTAGCTTTGGTATATAAAGGCTTGATAAATAGCAAAGGCTTTAAGTTCTAGGTGGCAAATATTCTTTTACTATAGTATAATCGCTTTCCTGCTAAGCAATTAGTAGTTATTATAGATAACACTAGCTTCTATCACTTAGAGAGAATATAGGCTCTCTTTAACGCCTTTAGCGTTAAGCTTGTATATTTACCTACGTACTTACCTAATTTAAATCCAATTAAAGAGTTTTTTGGAGAGCTAAAAGCTTTTATTTAATAGGAGTGGTTCTCTTAAGTAAAGCACCCTAAAAGCTTTAACTATAGCTTTAAAGCCTTTCTTCTTTAGTATATAGATAAGGTTAGTAGTAAGAGCGAGAGCGCAAAAGGATATTTCCAATATAGTGGGTATAATTGTTAAGGTTTTTGGTGTAGGGAAGATTAATTTTTAGTAGCGTTTTTTTAATTATATATAATACTTGTAAATATACTAAAGGCTTTAATCTCTTATATATAGGGTGTCTTTATTACTATAGAGGCGCTAGCAGTAATAGAGACACCTTATATTCTACTAATTATCTACATCTTGGAAACTTTATTTAAGCTGCGTACAACGCTTATTTGCCTACTTCTTTAAATCCTTCTATAGCCGCCTTATAACACCCAATTTAACACCAGCCTTTATAAGCTCCTTAATAGGATTAGCGCTATTAGATTTATTATATAGGAGCTCTAAGTCCCATCTTAGATTGCGGACGATTTTATATACCGCCTTAAGGTCAGCCTTCTAGTTAAGATTACTAGATACACTCTACTTCTAATACGCAAAGAACTCCTCTAAATCCTTCGCGCGGTTAATACTATATAGGCGGCGTATTGGTAATATAGGTAAGAATAATAATATTAGTTAGCTTGCTAGTGTAGGAGTTTGCTAATTTAGTACTAGGCTTATAGAACCAACATAAAAGTAGTTAATAATGCCTGGAGTACTAGTAGTAGAGCTCTCGCTAAAGGCTAATTGGCGTACTCTTTTACTATTATTTCCTCCCTTTACTGCTCTCTTAGTAAGCCGCATAGCAAGCCTATAAGGTGGATTCTAAATATTTATAATACCTTACTAGATACCAGTTACCCATTCTCTTAAGTCCTTATCTACTAATTTAACGTCTACCTGGCTAAGAATATAGCACCAATTAATATTTAGGCAGCGCTTTTTATAACGCTAATATCTAGTAAGCTTAACCCGTAATCCTATAGCGTTACCAGCAGGAGATATGTAAAGCGTTAAGCTCCGCTCTAAAATCTGTAAGGGCGTTAAAACTTCACTATAGAGTTAATTAAGTATTAACGGATAAGAGCTAACTCTAGAGTAAGAGGCCGCTAGTTAATTTGCAGCTAGGGCATATACAATTAAGAGGTTAATAGTAAGAGCCTTAATAGCGCCACTTCTATTAGTATACTTCGCCTATAATACAAGCTGGGTATTAATCTTCTACCACTAGGCTATAACCTTAACTTCTATAACATTAAATTTAACGTTACAAACGCCTGCGTACTAAGTGTTAACTTTAGCCTTAATTGGCTGGAGCTTAATATAAATACCTTGCTCTTAATAATATAGCTCTCTCTTATAAATAGGAAAGACTTAAAGTTGCTAAAGATTATAAAGCTAAAGGCTTATACCAATAAGAGTCTTAGTAAAAGGCGAATCCTTTAGGTATCGAATTACTATATTATAATTATAAGTAATAAACACACCGCCGCTTCTCCTCTCTATATTACTAATCTTACTCTTAAAATGTAGGCGAGGCGGCAGAATTAGCTTATCCTTATACTTACTAAGTAAGTGTAAGCGAGCCCTTGGGGGTAAGCGAGAGGCTAACGTTAAGTAAGTAATTAGAGGGGTATAAGCTTAAGGAGCACGAGCAACTTCCTAAGAGGGCGTGGCTTAATATTGTGGTGTTAATACTAGCGGCTCTTATATCGAATATAGTAACTTATAAGATCTTAACTGAGGTAATCTACTAAGCTGACTTTGGCAGTATATACGCTAACCTTCTACCTTTTTCTTAGCGGCCTCCGCTGCGGCTTCTAGATTGTCATCTATTTCCTTAAGCTCCTCTAATATAAAACCTGGCTAAATAGTATTGTATTCGCGTCTTGGCGGCTATTGTATTATATTTAGGATATAGCTTAACGGTAGTAGGGGTCTAGGTAATAAGGAGGAAGGAAGGTAGCTTTATTAAGTTTATTAAGAAGGAGGACTCTCACCTGTTAATTAAGCCGCTGTATATTTTAAAGAAGGATACATATTAAGGGTAAATTAATGATAGTACAACACGATTTTAGGTGGATATTACGGCTTTAGTAGGTCAGGCAAGTTCTATATAGCTTTAATTCGATTGTCCCTGCAACCAGGACGGTCCTTACGTGCAGACATAGGCGCTCGCTACAGTCACTATGTACAGTTGGTGGCAACCAAGCGAGATTGGATGCGCGTAGCGAATTTGAAATCTCGCCAAAGGGGGGTGGAAGCTGGTCGTGCACATCACTGTATATAATAGATTCTTTTAATAACTATAGCTTTAGAGACTAATTTTAAGTCTTCTCTTTTAACCTTCTATCCCCTAGTAGGATATTAAAGCAGGAAGTAGATATTATAGCTGCTATTAGCTCAGTTAATCTATCGTGTGCGCAACTTTATGTTTTTATTAGTTATAAAATATATGTGCATTATATATGCGTATATCTATAGAACACCAAAAATTAATTAGCCCTGTGAGTCTCCTATAAATTTTCGCGCAGAGCTTTGCGTAGAGCTTTGTGCGGAGCTTCGTGTAGAGCCTCGTGCAGAGCCTCGTGCAGAGCCTCGTGCGGAGCCTCTGTACGCAGAGCTTCGTGCGGAGCTTCGTGCAGAGCTTCGTGCAGAGTCTCCGTCGCAGAGCTTCTGCAGAGCTTCGTGCGGAGCTTCGTGTAGAGCTTCGTGCAGAGTCTCCGTCGCAGAGCTTCTGCAGAGCTTCGTGCGGAGCTTCGTGTAGAGCTTCGTGCAGAGTCTCCGTCGCAGAGCTTCTGCAGAGCTTCGTGCAGAGCTTCGTGCAGAGCTTCGTGCAGAGCTTCGTGCAGAGCTTCGTGCAGAGCTTTGTGTAGAGCTTCGTGCAGAGCTTCGTGTAGAGCTTTGTGTAGAGCTTCGTGCAGAGCTTCGTGTAGAGCTTTGTGTAGAGCTTCGTGCAGAGCTTCGTGCAGAGCTTCGTGTAGAGCCTCGTGCAGAGCCTCCGAGTGATGAGACTATATTAGACTATATAAGATTATATAAAATTGTTTTAATCCTAATATATATTATAAGCTAGCATACTGCAGGCTGAGAAAATAGTAAAAAATTATTTACGCAATTGGCATATAACTTTACCTTAATTGCATGTCAGGAAATATATAGTTGGCTTTAAAAGTTGTTAAGTTGGCTAATTGCATGTTAAGAAATATATAGTTAGCTCTAAAAGTTGTTAAGTTGGTTAACTGCGTGTTATTTAACTTTTGAATATGTTAAGTTGGTTAATTGCATGTCAATTACGCGAAACGCGCTTAATAAAGTCGACTTGAATCCTAGCCTGCGAATATTTTCCCGATGAGAGGCACATGCCCGTAGTATATAGTCTCCACAATCCCAGAGGCCTTACCTCCTTAAGGATTTATCTCTCTTACCAATCTATTCTATTCCTATAATTGTGCCTTATAGCCCCCTATTTATAAAGTCCTCTTATATTTAAATCCTTCCTACTCTATTTAGAAGGGCAGCTGGCTTTAAGGACTAGATTGTTTATTTATATCTTTTATTTATATCCACTATTCTCCCTTACAATCCTATAATAACCTAAATAGAAACTCTATAAATACCTTGTGGAAAGCCGTCGTATTAAGGCAGGAAGGTCCCTCTAATAGTAAGAGATTGCGACAATATAAACCTTTAGGCAAGACAGCTAAATAAGCCCTAATACCTAGATGCACTAGGAGCTTAAAGACTCTTATATACCTATAGTTACTACTAAGGAAAATATAAACACCCTTTATAACGGACGTAATACTACTAGAAAGCAATTAGAACCCCTCTAGCCCTACCTAGGCTAATTAAAAGACTAAGCGCTAGAGGTAATACTAAGATCTTTCCCTAAGCTAGAAATGCTAGAGGAATATACTAACGCGTCTAACTAGGGACCTAACTAGAACCCTCTTAGAAGACCACTAGCCTATAATTAGCATAGTAGTAGTATACAGACTGCTTATAAGCTAAGTAGGCCTACTATAAGGGTACTTTTTACTCCTTACTTGGGTGCGCGCATAGGAGCTCTATAACGGGACTAGCCCAGTTACAGTAGGAATGTCTTAGTGAAACACTCAATAGATAAATTCCAACGCTTTAATTAAATTCTGCCAAGTTTTACCAAGTTAATTAAATTCTGCCAAATTCTGCCGACTTAATTAAATTCCACTAAGTTCCACTAATGTAATGGAATTTAGTTAAAACCTATTAAAATCCGCGTGGGCTTATGCCCACGCGTCTGCTGCTAAAACCTTAAATATTTAGTTATAAGTTTCCTATATTCCCTTCTCTTCTTTACATAACGTCTTGTTCTCTGCAAGAGCTATATACCCTTAGATTTAGATAGAATTTATATTGTTCCTTTAAATCTTCCTTAAAGCCTCTTCGCGCCCTTATATTATGTTGCGTTAAAAATAATTATTATTAAAATAGCAAATGACCTTAAATCCTATATGTTAACTATAAGCATTATAACCCTAGTTAGGGAACAGTTAACTATAATGCAAGAAGCCTTTATGGATGCTTTAGCTCAGCAGCGGGCTACACTAGAAGCCCAGCATTAGCAATTAATGGAAATACTCCGCGAAGAACTCCGTAACGTTAAAACACTTATATTAAAGACCACAACACTGCCTATAAACAAAATTAAAGTAACTGTATCCGAGCCTGGCCCCTTAAACGCGAACTTTAAACCAGTAATGGTAACTTAACCCATATCTATAATAAATTTAATACCTATTATAAAATCTAAAAAGCTCCCTAGTCCTCTAATGTTTAATAGAAATTAATATAACCTATATCCCTTTATAACCAAGCTCCGTCTTAAACTCTTAATAAACTATAACTAATACCCCACTAAAGCTAGCAAAATTAGCTATAGAATGTCTTGTTTAAGTAAAGATGCTATATAAACTATAGATCCATTCTTCTATAATAGCACCTTTATTAATTTTAAAATCTTTATCTCCCTACTAGAACAAATATATAATAACGCTAGCCGTAAACACATAGCTGTTACTAAACTTAAAAACCTATAATAACGGAACTAAGAATTTACTAGCTTCTTTTTGGAAATTTTAGGCCTTATTAGTAAACTAGATTGGAATAAAGCTGCTAAAGTCGCTGCTCTTTAACAAGCTATTTTAGATAAGATTAAAGCCTAGTTAGTAAGTAGGGAACTGCTAAAAGACCTACCTAAATTCGCTATAATGTGTTAACAAATTAATAAGGACCTTTAATATAACAAATAAACTTATTCTCTAAAGCCAACTACGCCTTATATTTAAAACTTTATAAAACCAATATATACCCTAAAACGCGATCCCTCTCTAAGCCCAAAAAGTCCTATATATAACCCTATAGACCTTAATACCACTTAATCTTATACACCCTTGGGAACTAATAAATAAAGAACTTAAGCCATAAACGGAGAATGCTTTAGATGTAGTAAAAAAGGATATATTTAAAGGAATTGCCAAACTTACCCTTTTAAAAAGGTCCGTTGTAGTTCCTCCCAGTTATTAAATCGCACTTATTCTTTAAGTTATACTTACTCCTTAACTTGCACTTATTTTATAAATTATACCTAGTTATTACAAAGTATCTTACCTTTAGTTAACTTAGAAAACAAATTATCCTAGGGCCAAGTTGCGCCTTAGGATAAAAAGTGGAAGAGTATAAGTATATAGGCTCTTTTAGCGCTGATACGCAATATAACTCCCTTAATATACTTAGTAAAATCTAAATACTTAGAAAATAGAAGGAAGTACAAATCCTTATAGATAGCAGAGCCACTAGTATAGGCTTTATTAATATAAACCACGCAAAAACTTAACGCCTAAATTTAAAGAAACTTGATAAGCCTTAAGGCCTATAAGGCTTTAACGGCAAACCCTTAATATATAGCGAACTAACGCACTACGCTCTTGTAAAATTGTGGATAGGCGAACACCTTAAATACGTTTCCCTATTTATAACACTTTTAAAGCATTATAAGGTAATACTTAGACACAGATAGCTAAAATAATATAACCCTTTAATTAGCTAGGTTAAAGAAACACTAAAGTTCCGTATAACCTACTGCTAAAGTTATTACTTAAAAAACCATTTACCCTACAAACACGCATATAACTATTTAAATTCAAAATAATATAAATTGCCCTTGCTACCAGCCTTAAACTAAAATAATAAAGCTATAACTACTAATTACAGTAAAGAATGCGAAGATGTTATGCTAAAACCTCTTAAAATTCGTATAATATAGGCCGCACCTTTTATCTTATTAGTAAAAAGATAAGACCACGAAATCTTTACCGTAATAATGGAAGATATTAAGAAAGCGCTAGAACTAAAATAATATATTAACCCTTAACCTCTTATGCCCGAAGAGTATTATAATATAATTAATAAGTTTAAAAAATAATTTATAGACTAACTAGCCCTGCACTAAGATAAGCATGATTTTAAGATAGAACTTAAGCCTAGTATAACACCAAAGTTTGGTCCGCTATATGGTATATTATAAAAAGAACTGCTTGTAATGCGATAACACTTTAATAAGTATTTAGAAAAAGGATTTATTCGCCCTAGTTAATCTCTATTTATTTTACCTATACTATTTATTAAGAAGCTAGGAGGAGGCTTAAGATTCTATATTAATTATTAAGCTTTAAATGCAATTATGATTTAAAACTAATATCCAATTCCCCTAATTTAAGAGACGCTTAACCATTTAGTAAAGGCACAGTACTTTATAAAGCTTAATATAGTTACTGCCTTTAATAAAATCCGTATATATAAAGGAGATAAGAAGTATATAGCCTTTTATATATAATAGGGACTCTTTAAATACCTAGTAATACTATTTAGCGTAAAGAACGGTCCTAGTATATTTTAGTAATATATTAATAATACACTTTATAAATTCCTTAATATATTTATTACTGTATATCTTAATAATATCTTAATTTACTCGTCCTTGCTTTCTAAATATTAAAAATATATTAGAATGGTCCTTAAACGCTTATAAGATACGGGCTTATAATATAATATTAAGAAATACAAGTTCTACGCGCCCAAGATTATATACTTAGGCTTAATTATATCCTATAACAGAATTAAAATGGACCCTAAGAAAGTTGCTGCAATTATAAACTAGGGAAGCCCTAGTAACGTATAAGACGTTTAAGGATTTTTAGGATTTGTAAATTTCTATTATTAATTTATTAACCACTTCTTAGAAATTGCCTAGCTATTAGTAAACCTAATAAAGAAAAATATAAAATTTAAATAGACCGCTAGATGCGAATAAGCTTTTAATAACTTAAAATATTGCTTTATAACTGCTCTAATTCTTACCCACTTTAATCCTAACCTTAAATATATTATTAAAACAGACTTGTCCAATTATGCACTAGGGGGAGTATTATCGCAATATAATAAGAACAGCAAGCTACGTCCAGTAGCATTTCTCTTCTAGAAACTCGCCCCTACTAAATTAAACTATAAGATATATAATAAGGAACTGCTTATAATTGTTAGATGCTTTAAACAATGGCGTTCTAAGCTTAAAGGATTGTTATTCCTAATATATATATTAACAGACCATAAGAACCTACAGTATTTTATAACTATAAAGCAATTAATATAACGCTAAATTCGTTGGGCCGAATACCTCTTATAATTTAACTTTAAGATTATATACTAACTAGGCAAACTTAATTAGAAGCCTAACGCATTAATATAACAATTATAAGATCTACCTATAAACGCTTTAGATAAACAGATTACAAATTAATTACGGATCTTATTACCCCCTAAATGTTTTAAAAAACTATATCCTATATTTCTAGATACGGAACTTAATAGAAATAAATTAGAAGTTAATAAATAGGAAATAGAAATTAATAAGCTAATAGAATATAAATATAAGAATAATATATAGATAATAGATATAATAAAAGCAATTTAAATAGGAAAACAACAGTATAAAGATATTATACTTACTAAATGCGAAATTTAAAATAATCAATTATACTATTAATAGAAGATAGTAGTTCTAAATTCCAAACCTTTATAATTTAAGATACTTAATTTTATATACAACTTCTCTATAGTAGGGCATCCTGGCCGTATAAAGACTTATAAAATTGTTTAACAAGCATATTACTAGCCTATAATACACAACTATATATAAAAATACATTTAAGTATGCAGGATATACATACATTGAAAAACCTCTTATGTAAAGAAGTAAAGAGTACTTTAACCGCTACCAATTCTAATGCAAAGATAGCGCGATATCTTAATTAACTTTATAGTTAACTTGCCTAACAGTAATAGGTTCACGAATATTATAGTAGTTATTAACTGTCTTATAAAAATGCGATATATAATACCCATAGCCCTAAAGACCTGTGGACCACTTATAGCACCTTGGCTTGCAGACGTAGCCAGAGCATGCTTTGCAATAGGCTACTACCCGCGACTCGGAAGATCCATGACGACGGTCGTCTTACGAAAAGAAGGCAAAGTAGACTACTTAATCCCAGGAAGCTACCGCCCTATTGCCTTAGAAAACACCCTAAGCAAGATCTTAGAAAAGGTTATAGCGGACTGCATAGCAGACACGGCAGAGGAACACGCCCTACTACCACAAAGCCAAATGAGGGCAAGAAAGAATCGCTTAACGCTATCAGCACTTACACTACTCGCTGCTACCATTAAAACTGCATGGGCTATGCGAAAGGACTTTGTAGTATTAATACTTAGCCTAGATATTAGCGGCGCCTATAACAATATACCCTATAAGCGTCTCCTATACATCCTTAGGGCAAAGGGCTTCCTAGAATGGATTATTTAATTTATTTAAGGATTTATAGGCTAGAAAGAAACATTACTAGTCTTTAGCGGATACCAGAGCCCCCCTATTACAGTCGCAATAGGAATACCACAAGGATTACCTCTGTCGCCTATACTCTTCCTCTTCTTTGTAAGCAACCTACTTAACACCTTCAAGGAAGGGGCGACCCAGGGGATAGGCTTTATTAATAACACAAACCTAATTATATATGGGCCAACAGCCGCAGAGAACTGCAGGACACTAGAGAAAGCCTATAACACCTATATAGAATGGGTAAGACAACATAGAGTCTAATTCTCACTAGAGAAATACCAGCTAATCCATTTTATAAGAAAACGTAACTAATCTGTAGATCTTTAGCATATAATCTATATCCAAGGCTTTAGGGGTTAACCGGTTTAAGGCCTAAGGGTATTAGGAGTGTGGGTAGATAGCAAGCTCTAGTAGAGCGCACATGCGGCGCAAGTAGCCCATAAGGGCCAAGCATAGTATATCGCCATGTCTAGGATCGTCAATTCTATATAGGGTCCATGCTTCTAGAGGTTACGCCTACTATATACAGCAGTTATCCGGCCAACCATAACGTATAGATCTAGCATTTGGGCCACTAGAGAAACTAAAAAAGGCCCCCCTAAATTACTTCTTAAACTACTCTAAAAGGTCCAAATAGCCTGCCTTAGGAGTATAATAGGCGGGTATAAGCGAACGGCTATAGCACTACTTAAGAAGGAAGCTAATATTCCCCCCCTATAACTATATATTGAAGCTGATGCAATGTAAAGGGTATAAAAGGAACGTAACTCTAATGTTATAAAGTATATTAAGACACGCCTAAATAAACTATAGAGGGACCCTAGGGTGCCCTATAGGAGAAGGAACCAATAACCCTAAAGTAGGGAAGATATATTAGGAAAACAGGTAGAGAAAGTAGAAGAAGAATAGTACGGCGCTAGGGCCCAGGCCTATATAGAG